>Ga0210408_10000081_pt1 | contig 151299 bp, 141 predicted proteins | sample IncBWH4MmetaG_FD_155471 | JGI IMG/M metagenome (GOLD analysis project Ga0210408, IMG submission 155471) | Forest soil microbial communities from Barre Woods Harvard Forest LTER site, Petersham, Massachusetts, United States - Inc-BW-H-4-M | ecosystem: Environmental > Terrestrial > Soil >... | reverse complement strand
ACGTAGGAGACATCTCTGTCTGTGACTTTCATCGGTCTAGGTGTCTCGGTGGCTTTCTGTGACTATCTCGGGCCGTCTATTTTCGCGGGGTGATGACGAACTCCACGCGCGCTACATTCTCTGCGACATAGCGGTTGATGACGGCGACATAACGCGCAGCCAAGGCCTGCAATTCTGTTTGCCATCCGCGATCGCCGACTTCGACGCGCAGCACCCCGCCGACAAAATCGAGGGCCCGCGTCCGCTCCGCTACTGTGCTGCCGCAGACCAGTGGCCACGCGAGCAACGGCCCTTCGCCGAGCGGAGCTTTGCCAACGGAACGGGCTACAATCTTCTCGAGTTCGGACCCCACGGGCTGCATGCCGTGCAGGTTCTGCATTGAGCGCTCCCGGATCTGAGCGTGAAGGAACTAATTCTAGCATTTCGATCGACACCGCCTCTGCCTGGTCCGTGAGGCGGACCAGTGCGTTCGTCAGCGAGGAAATTCACGGCCCACAAACTCCATGGCCTCGCGCTTCGACTGCAAACGGCTTTCGAGTTGTCCGTCTTCAACGGCGGCAAGAATTTCTTTGAACCGCGGACCAGGGGCGTAGCCCGCTTCGATCAAGTCGTCGCCTGTGAGCAACGGCGCCGGGCGCATCTTTTCCGGCGGAATGGAAGCGAGTTTTTCTTTGGCGAAGGTGTATGAGGTCAGATCCCCGTGGCTCGACTGGCAATCCATGCGGTGCAAGTCGAGGTGCTGTGCGAATCCGGGCATGCGCAGGAACTTTTTCAGAGTGGATTCCTTCATTTGCGTGACCTGGGCAAAGCGCATGTGATGGTTCACCAGCGCCAGGATCTGCTCCGTGTCTTCGTTCGAGAAGCGCAGGCGTCGGCAGATTTCTTCCGCCATCTTCACGCCTACTTCGACGTGCCCATCAAAACGAATGCGATCGGGCGCGATGCGAAAGGTCGGCGGCTTGCCAACATCGTGCAAAAGCGCACCCCAAGCCAGCGTCGCTGAACCCGGGTGCGGCAGGTTCTGCAGCAACAGCAGCGTGTGGACGAACACGTCGCCCTCAGGATGGAACTGCGGAGGTTGCTCAACCCCTTTCATGGCGGAGATCTCGGGCAGCACTTCGCGCAGGAGTTCCGACTCATCCAAGAGAAGGAAAGCCCGCCGAGCATGCCCCTCGGTGAGCATCTTGGTGAGTTCGTCGCGTACACGCTCGTGGCTCACCAGGTGAATCTGTGGAGCCAGTTTCTGGATGGCGGCGAAAGTTTGGGGATGGATGCTGTATTCGAAGCGGGCCGCGAAGCGCACAGCCCGCAGCATGCGCAGCTTATCTTCGCCGAACCGGAGTTCCGGGTCCCCGATGGACCGCACCAGGTGCGCTGCCAGGTCTTCGCGCCCGCCGACGAAATCCAGGGCCTCCCCGGAAATCGGATCCATGAGCAGACCGTTGATGGTGAAATCGCGGCGGGCAACGTCTTCGCGCGGGTCGTTGCTGTAGCGCACCTGGTCGGGATGACGGCCATCGCTGTAGCCCACATCGGAGCGGAAAGTGGCAACTTCCACGACGTTCGCTTTGGGCGAGGGCTCGGCGCCATGGCTGCCACTCGCGACGTCCTTTAGGGAGGGCACCAACACGACGCCAAACTGCGCGCCTACGGCGTACGTTTCGGGAAAAATGCGCATGACCTGGTCCGGGGTAGCGTCGGTGGTCACGTCGTAGTCGGCGGGTTCGCGGTCGAGCAGAAGGTCGCGCACGCAACCGCCGCAGAGGTAGGCCTGGAAGCCGTGATCGCGCAGCGTGCGGATGACGGTGACTGCGTGTTGTTTGACCGTGGTCATGAGGGTTCGACTCTAGCGTGGACCCCGGTGATTGTGAGTGGGATTGCCCTGGCACGCCAGCCCAGCGCATTTCCTTTGCGAATCGAGAGTCACATCGACATCGGCAGGGCCATTCCGGCCATCGTTACCTGCGGTCGACCACACATGATGCGGCAGGGATTCCAGTCCCAGGACCGAGTGCGGAGGCTCGATGTAGGCGCGGTAGATGTCCAAATCGTCGGTGCCCCGTACTTTTGCAGCGTGCAATTCGGATCCACCGACGAACACGTGAATCAATCGATCCATGTGCGGGAATCCGGATTCCGCAACCTGTCCAAGTAAATCAGCCATACGCGTCAAGAGATGACTCCATTTAGACTGGATTTTAGCGATTATGCCAGACGCCCACATCCTCGGCATCGAAAGCTCGTGCGACGAAACCGCGGCGGCCGTGGTGCGCTCTGGAGAAGAGATTCTCTCGAACGTCGTCTTTTCGCAGATCGCCACGCACCAACCGTACGGCGGGGTGGTTCCGGAACTCGCCTCGCGCGAGCACCTCAGGGCCATCGTGCCCGTGGTACGGAAAGCGCTTGTCGACTCAAGTCAGACCTACCAGTCGATCGACGCGCTCGCGGTCACCCAGGGTCCGGGACTCGCCGGAGCCCTGCTGGTGGGAATCAGCTACGCCAAGGCTTTGTCGTTCGCGCTGGAGAAACCATTGATTGCGGTCAATCACCTCGAAGGGCACATCCATGCGGTTCTGCTCGAGGAGCGCCAGAAAGGCAACCGCGAGGTTTCCTTTCCCGTGCTGGCGCTGGTGGTCTCCGGCGGGCACACGCATCTCTACCTTGCCGAGCAGAAGGGGGAAGGCTGGTCGTATGAGAACGTCGGGCATACCCGCGACGATGCGGCGGGTGAGGCCTTCGACAAAGTCGCGAAGCTGCTGGGCCTAGGATATCCGGGCGGCCCGATCATCGACCGCCTGTCTGCACACGGTGATCCGTCGGCGGTAAAGTTCGGGACCGCGCAGATCAAGCACCGCGACCGCAAGGATCGCGGCCAGCCGGAGGAGGATCGTCCGCGTTTTGACTTCTCGTATAGCGGGATCAAGACGGCTGTGTTGCGTTATGTTGAGACCCACGCCATGAGAGCCGCGATCGAGGACCGGCGAAAGAAGCTGGCCAGCCTGGAAAAACCGACGCTCGAAAACTACCTGGCCGTCTGCGATCGCGAGAGTTTGACCCTCGTGGCCTCGTTCCAGCGCGCCGTGGTTGCCGACCTGGTGGAGAAGACGCTGACGGCTGCCCGTGCATACGATGTCGCAACTCTGTTCGTAACCGGCGGCGTGGCTGCCAACAATGAACTACGACGTGCTTTTGAACGCGATGCTGCGCAGGAAGGCTTGCTTGTCTATTTTCCATCGCGCCCGTTGTCCACCGACAATGCGGCCATGATCGCAGCAGCCGCTTACCCCAAGTGGCTCGCTCGAGAGTTCGCGCCGATGGATTTTTCTGCGGAAGTCGGCCTGGCATTACGCCGGCTGTGAGGGACTACTTTCCAGAAGCTTGCGCTTTGGCGGCGATTCCACACGGCGTGCCGGCCACGGCCTTCTCCAGCTGTTCCTGGATATCAATATCTTTGAAGATCGTGAACTGGGCGCGGGTCTCGTTGGCGTCGAAACCGCTGGAGCGGCCGGTAACAATCATGATCGGAATCGCTGCCGTCTCCGGTTTGCTCTTGAGAACGCTGATCAGTTCGCCACCACTCATCTCAGGCATTTGCATGTCGGTGACGACGAGATCGGGCCGCACCCGGTCGAGCACCTGCAGCGCCTCAATCCCGTTGGAGGCAGACTCGACCGTAAAGCCGCGCTCCTCAAGAAAGCGGCAGATAGTGTGGCGGATCACCATCGAATCGTCGACCACTAAGGCCACAAACGGCATCCCAAGCGCCCCAATCGAGACAGAAATCTGCGTGCCCGACATTAGCAGAGGCTGAAAGCTCAAAACAACACGCAAGCCGCCGGGGGCGTTACCTCGGTCATTTTTGTTACGTCGGTCATTATCTAAAGTGCAGCCCGCTGCAACACTTCGCCATGGGGCACGAGGGAGGGGGCTTCGAGCGGGGTCAGACTTCTTCCGACTGGGCGCGTTCTTCGATCGCCATGTCCTTGAATTCACTGGACTCAAACACTTCGCCGCATTCCAGACACTCGACGTATTCGGTGTCCTCGTCGCGGCTGACGACCTGCACGCGCGGGTGCTTACACTGATTCATGTTCCTTCTCAGCTTGGGGGGCTCGGACGGCGGTTGGCTTCATGGCTCCGCAGGGTAATTCCGGTCCCGGACAAGGGGGACGTCGATTGCCGGAAATTTTCGGTATTTTAGACCGGCCCGGAAACAAGTCAAGTCCCCCGTGGTAACTCTTTTGTTAAAATCTTGCCATCTTTCAGACTGGGGGAGAGCGCTCGCTTCGCTAAATCCGACTAAAATCGTCGGATTCCTGTAAACAGTTCGACCTCTAATAGTTACAGGTCAGGGACGAATCCGAGCCGATCCCTGGGCGAGGTTGCGCAGTGAGCCGGGATAGGGTTAGAATGAAAGGCGACCCAAATAGTCGGAGTTTAATCCGATCAAATTGGTCGGATTGTCGTTTTCCAGCATGCTGAAGCTCACCAAGAAGGCGGATTACGGGTTGATGGCCATGAAGCATTTGGCCGAGCATGCGCACGAGGGATCTTGCAGCGCAAAAGACGTGGCGGAGTCGTACGGCATCCCGCCGGAGGCGCTGGCCAAGATTTTGCAGCGGCTGGCTAAGGCTGGACTGTTGCACTCGCAGCACGGCATCAATGGCGGATACACGCTGGCGCGTGATGCGCACGAGATCTCAGCGTACGAGGTGATTCGGGCGATCGACGGGCCGCTCTTTATCACGTCGTGCATTACCGTGCGCGGGGAGTGTGACCAGACGGAGCGTTGCACGATCCGTGAGCCGCTGCGCAAAGTGAACCAGAGCATCGAGGATGTTCTAAAGCGCATCAAGATTGCAGAGATGACGGAAGGGCATGACGGGACCGCTCGCGAAGCGAAGAAGACGCTCGCGGACCTGGTCACATTGGCCTGACCCAGACAGAGTTGCGACCCAGGTCTTGGAGAACTTTAAGGTAGGAGATGGCGATCATGATTACGGATTTGAAAGCGGCGACCCAGGAGCAGCGTACCCCGGCTCCCGACGGCATCAAGCTGCCCATTTACATGGACAACCATGCCACCACCCCCATGGACCCGCGCGTGCTTGAGGCGATGCTGCCTTACTTCATGGAGAAATTCGGAAATGCTGCGAGCCGCAACCATCCTTTCGGCTGGACTGCGGAAGAAGCGGTCGAGCAAGCGCGCGAGCAGGTTGCCAAGCTGGTGGGTGCGACGGCGAAAGAGATCATCTTTACGTCAGGCGCCACCGAAAGCGACAACCTGGCCATCAAGGGTGTTGCCGAAATGTACCGCGAGAAAGGCAACCACATCATCACGGCGGTCACGGAGCACAAGGCAGTGCTTGACACCTGCAAGCGGCTGGAGAAGTACGGCTATCGCGTGACCTATATGCCGGTCCAGAAAGACGGCCTCGTGGACCTGGAAGAACTGAAGCGTGCCATCGACGACAAAACGATCCTGGTCACGATCATGGCGGCGAATAACGAGATTGGAGTGCTGCAGCCGTGGGCGGAAATCGGCAAGATCTGCCACGCGCGTGGCGTGCTGTTCCACACCGACGGCGTGCAGGCGGTGGGCAAGGTCCCCATCGACGTGAACAAGGACAACATCGACCTTATGTCGATCACGGCTCATAAGATCTATGGCCCGAAGGGTGTTGGCGCCCTCTACGTGCGGCGCAAGAATCCACGCGTCCAGATTTCCGCCATCATCGACGGCGGTGGCCACGAGCGCGGCATGCGTTCCGGAACTTTGAATGTCCCCGGCATCGTGGGACTCGGCAAGGCTTGTGCCATTGCTAAGGAAGAAATGGCCAAAGAAGGAGCCCACCTGGCAGCGCTCCGCGACCGTCTTCGCGACCGCATCATGGGCCGTCTGGACGAGGTCTACATCAACGGCTCGATGGAGCATCGGTTGCCCGGCAACCTCAACATCAGCTTTGCATATGTCGAAGGCGAATCGTTGCTGATGGGAATCAATGACGTGGCCGTTTCGAGCGGTTCGGCCTGTACGTCAGCGACTCTGGAACCGTCGTATGTTCTGAAGGCTCTGGGGACGGGCGACGATCTGGCTCACAGTTCGATCCGCTTCGGGATCGGGCGCTTCAACACGGAGGCTGAAGCAGATTACGTAGCAGACCGCGTTTGCGAGACCGTCGAACGCCTGCGCGAGCTTTCGCCGCTCTATGAGATGGCGAAGGAAGGCGTCAATTTGAAGGACGTGAAGTGGGCGGGAGAGTAGGAAACACGAGGTTTCAAAGTATCAAGGTTTCGAAGGTTTCACGGAAACCCGGAATCAAGCGATACGTTGAAACCTTGAAAGGTTGCGACTTTGAAACCTGTTTTAGGAGAGTATGACTCATGGCATATAGCGATAAAGTTCTCGACCATTATTCCAATCCGCGTAACGTCGGTTCGCTCGACAAGAACAGCACCGAAGTAGGCACCGGCCTGGTTGGTGCGCCCGAGTGCGGCGACGTGATGAAGCTGCAGATCAAGGTGAACCCGGAGACTCAGATCATCGAGGACGCCAAGTTCAAAACCTTCGGCTGCGGTTCCGCGATTGCTTCGTCTTCGCTCGCCACTGAGTGGGTCAAGGGCAAGACCGTGGACGAGGCGCTCCAGATCAAGAACACCGAGATCGTGAAGGAACTGTCGCTTCCTCCGGTGAAAATTCACTGCTCGGTGCTGGCGGAGGACGCGATTCGCGCGGCCATCCACGACTGGAAGAAGAAAAACGGTGCTGCGGACGCCAAAGCAAGTGTGCCCGCCGGCGCCCAAGCCAGCCACTAGCAGTTGCGCCCGTCGCCACCTCGGGATTTGTTGTGTTCCAAATCACTGACCGGCAGTCGGGCATCGGGTTAGGGTCATGACAACCATGGCGGAAGAAACGACTAAGACCATTGCCCCTCCGGCCTCGGCTGCCCCGATCAAGGGCATCCAAGTGACGGATAAGGCGATTGCTAAAATTCGGACTGCGATCGTGAAAGAAGGCATCTCGCCCGAACAGGGCGGGCTGCGTCTGGGCGTGCAAGGCGGCGGTTGTTCGGGGCTAAGCTATAACATCCGCTTCGACACCCAGCCGCGCGAGCGCGACCGCATCTTTCAATTTGGGGATGTCCGTGTCTTTGTGGATCCGAAGTCGTTCATCTATCTGCACGGCATGATCCTCGATTACCAGGAGACGCTGATGCAGCAGGGCTTCGTCTTCGTGAATCCGAATTCGTCAAAGTCGTGTGGCTGCGGTACCTCGTTCTCGGCATGATCGGATGTGGGCGCGGGCACTGCTGCCCGTGAAGCGGTGGTAAACGGTGACGCGCGTTCTCACCCCGCGACAAGGAAACGAAGTTCCAGGTTCTTTCCACCACGGCGCCACCTTCTCCCAGCCCGGGCGAACGCAATACGGGCGGCGCGACGGTGGAGCGCTCGTGGTGACTGTGTCTATGGCAAACCCTGAGTCCAAATCGAGTTCGTCGCCGATCCTGCCGGGCGAGGTTACATCGACTTGCTGGTCGTGCGGTACCATGCGCGCCGAGCACTTCTGCAGCGCCTGCGGCAAGGTCCAGCCCCCGGTTCCGGTCGACTACTTTACCTTCTTCGCGCTGCCCCGGAAGCTGAAGGTCGATCTTGCCAGCCTGGAGCGGGAGTTCTACCAGCTCAGCCGGAAGCTGCATCCGGATATCTATTCCGGCGCGGACGCGCGCGAACAGGAGTGGAGCCTGGAGCAGAGTTCGCAGCTCAACGACGCGTATCGCACGCTCAAAGATCCGCTCAAGCGAACCGAGTACCTGCTGCGATTGGAGGGCGTCGAACTCGAGGAGCAATCGAAATCGGCTACCGAGCAGGCGCGAGCCACGGGCCAGATCAAGAAGCAGGTGGTCCCGCCCGATCTTCTGGAGGAAGTGTTCGACCTGAACATGCAGCTGGAACAGCTGCGCCTGCAGAAGAAAATGGGAGAGGACGACCCCGCCCTGATCGAGGAAGTCGGCCGCCAGAAATTGGAGCTGGAAGAGAAACACGAAGCGCTGCTCGAAGAATTGCGGCGCGATTGGAGCGAGTGGGACCAGGCGGTGGACAGAGGCTCCGAGGCTGATCGGCTCACAATCCGCGACCGGATGGTCGATGTGCTGAACCGGCGCAATTATTTGAGGAATCTGGTGAGGGATGTGAATCAAGTGCTGGAAAGCGGCAGTTAGCAGTTCGCCTAGCCAGCACGGAAAGATACAGGACTCGGGCTGCTGCCGAATCCTAAGTGCCTGCTCCGTAAGCTGGCTGCGGCACCACAACGATCCATGCCCAACGAACGCATCGTCGGAATCGATCTTGGCACCACCAACTCACTGGTGGCGTTCATGCAGGGGGAAACGCCTGTGGTAATCCCGGGCGAGGACGGCCTCAACCTGGTGCCATCGGTAGTGGCTCTCGACGAGCATGGGCAGATTATCGTCGGCAGTGCCGCCCGCAAGTATCTGATCGAGACTCCGGAGCGAGCCGTTTACTCCGTCAAGCGCCTGATGGGGCGCGGCATTGAAGATGTTCAGGATGAGCTGAAGCTGTTCCCGTTCCGGCTGGCCGACGACCTACAGCGCGGCGAAGTGCTGCGCATCAAGTTGGGGGACAAGACGTACACACCGCCGGAAATGTCTGCATTCATCCTGCGCCAGCTGAAGCGCAACGCTGAGCGCTTTTTCGGTGGGCCGGTGACGAAAGCTGTGATCACTGTTCCCGCCTATTTCAATGACGCGCAGCGGCAGGCCACGAAGGATGCTGGCCGCATCGCGGGGCTTGAAGTGCTCCGTCTTGTGAACGAACCGACGGCAGCCTCCCTGGCCTATGGACTCGACAAGAAAAAGAACGGAATTGTGGCGGTCTACGACCTGGGCGGGGGCACCTTCGACGTTTCGATTCTCAAGCTGCACGATGGCATCTTCGAGGTCATTGCCACCAACGGCGACACGCATCTTGGCGGCGACGACATCGACAACCTGCTGATCACGATCGCGCTTGATGACATCCGCGGGGATATGGGCGCCGACCTGCGGCGCAACGGCAAGGCGGTGCAGACGATCCGCAAGGCCGTGATGGAAGCGAAAATCGCGCTATCGGCGCAGGACTCCACGCGGCTCGACATCGAATTGCCAGTTGCTAAGCGCTATCAGCGTGAAGTTACCAGGGAGCAGTTCGAACAGCTGATTCAGCCGATCCTCGACCGTACGGTTGGACCTGCAAAGCAGGCCCTCAAAGACGGCGGATTGAAGCCGGAGCAGATTGACGAGGTCGTGCTGGTGGGGGGGTCTACGCGCATCCCGAAGCTGCGTGCGCTGGTGCAGGCCCTGTTCAAGCGCGCGCCCCACACCGATCTGAACCCGGATGAGGTTGTGGCTCTGGGTGCGGCGGTGCAGGCCAACATCCTCGGCGGGGGCTCTGGAGCAACCAAAGAAATGCTGCTGCTCGATGTCACGCCGCTCTCGCTCGGAATCGAAGTCGCGGGGGGTGTGACCGACAAAATCATCCTGCGTAATTCGACGATCCCGGCATCGGCCACTCAGTTCTACACCACTCAGGTGGAAGGCCAGACCAACGTCGCCATTCACGTTTTGCAGGGGGAACGCGAACTGGCCAAAGACTGTCGTTCGCTCGCGCGCTTCGACCTTAAGGGCATCCCGCCCATGGTTGCGGGCATCCCGCGCATCGAGGTGAAGTTCCTCATCGACGCCAACGGCATCCTGCACGTCTCGGCGCGCGAACAGCGCAGCGGGAAGGAAGCAGAAATCGAAGTGCAGCCCAGCTACGGCCTTACCGACGAGCAGGTCGAGAGCATGCTGCTCGAGTCGTTCGACTATGCGGAGGAAGACTTTCGCCAACGCCAGGTGATCGAGGCGCGCAATGAGGCGGAAACCATCCTCGCCGCGCTCGAGAAAGGGCGCCGCAGCCCAGCGTGGGGACAACTCAGCGGCGACGAACGGAAGCACATCGCGAAGCTGGAAAAATCTCTTCACCAGACCAAGAGCGGTGAGGATTATCAGGCGACCCGCAAGGCCATCGACGAACTGAATCACGGCACCATGCGGCTGGCGGAATTGATGATGGATGGCGCCGTCTCGACCGCCCTGAAGGGCAAGACCATGGATGAGGCCGACCTGGGCGAGGGCCCGACCGCACCGCATCCAGTGGCAAAGGCAGAGTTTGAATAACAGGTCTTAGGTCTTGGCCGTTAGGTATTAGGTTCTTGTCCCACTCGGATCGAGGCGAACAACCAAATGTTAAAGACGGGACCCAAGACCTAACGCCTGAGGCCTGAGGCCTGATTTGGGAGTTCTTATGGCAGACGAAAAAACGCAAAGCACCGGAGCCGCGACCATTGACGCGCCTGGGGAAAACACCGTGCAGGTGACGTTCCTGCCCGAAGGCAAGACCGTGCAGTTCGAACATGGCAAGCTTCCTTACCAGGACCACGGCAAGGAGCAGTCGCTGCTCGATGTCGCCCTGAACAACGGAATCCACCTCGACCACGCCTGCGGCGGAAATTGTGCGTGCACCACCTGCCACATCTGGGTGAAAGAGGGGGCCGAGAATCTTTCCGACATGGATGACGACGAAGCCGACCGCCTCGACATGGCGGCTGATCTGCAGCTTAACTCGCGTCTCGGCTGCCAGGCAGTGATCACCAAGCCGGGCAAGGTTGTGGTCGAGATTCCGGCGTGGAACCGCAACTACGTCTCGGAAGAACACTAGAACGCAGCTGTTAGTCGCTAGCTCTTAGACATTAGCTAGAACCGAATCGCGCGCGGTCGAGGTTCGAACCCAGAAGGCTAAGGGCCAAAAGGCTAACAACGAATGGCTGACTTTTAGGAGCTTGCATGCCGAAAGATCTGACTTGGGAGGATGCGGAGGATATCGGCATTCTCTTGTCTGAAAAGCACCCCGACAAAGACCCGCTCGCCGTGCGCTTTACAGACCTGCACACCTACGTGACGCAACTTCCAGAGTTTAAAGATGATCCCAAGAAATCCAATGAGGCCAAGCTCGAGGCGATTCAGATGGCCTGGCACGAGGAATTTCTCGACCAAACGCAAGGTTAGCTTTCCTAAGCGCGCCTCAGTGGGTCGGCCCCGTTTCTTTCATCTCCCCATAGAACTTCTGCAACACCGAAAACGCCTGCTTGTGCTGCCCGGTGTTTGAGATCAACCCTTTGCGATTGAAGTAGTCCTGGATTCCCGGCAACACCCGCCGGGGTGAGTGGAAGTCCATCAGCACCCACGGGGAGAGTCCAACAAAGCCGGGAATCCTCCGGATCATTGCCAACTGGTGCACATAAAGATTCGCCTGGTACTCCTCGGTCCAGCGCGTGCTCGCATCACCGTGCTTGCCGTAAAGGGCGTCTCCACCGAACTCGCTGACGATGAGCGGCTTCGCATATTTGCTCTCCCACTGCCAGCGGTCCGCATCCTCGGGACGACCGAAATACCAGCCGAGATACTCGTTCAGCCCGAGAACGTCGAGAGATTCGCCCAGCGGGTCGTCGAGAATGCGCTTCTCCGGACCGGCCTCGGTCACATGATTGAGGGCAGACGTGATCAGGCGGGTCGGGTCGAGTTGCCGGGCATCTTCCACGAGCTTCTGCAGGAAAACCGTCCGCTCCGGGTCGACGGGCGTTTCATTCGACATCGACCAGAAGATTACTGAGGCGCGGTTGTGGTCCCGCACAATCATGTCGCGGAGCTGTGCTTCGGCATTGGCCAGCGTAGCGGGGTTCTTCCATGCGATATCCCAATAGACCGGAATCTCCGACCACACCAGCAGCCCGAGCTTGTCGGCGAGGCGAATCTCGTTTTCGTTGTGCGGATAGTGGGTGAGCCGCACGAAGTTGCATTGCAGTTCCTTGGCCCATCCGAGCAGCGTCTGCGCATCCTGTGGGCTGAAGGCACGGCCCCCGCGAAGGGGCGCTTCTTCGTGCATGGAGATGCCGCGCAGGAAAATCGGCTTCCCGTTGAGCAGAATCTGCGTACCCTTCACCTCGATTGAGCGGAAACCGATTGCATCGTGCAGTGTGTCTGCGCCAGTCGAGACAACCACATCGTAGAGCTTGGGGTTCTGCGGCGACCACAACTCGACCTTTGCCGGAAAGTGGAAATCCACGTGCCCGTTTGCGTCCGGGGTGAAGGTCTTACGAACGCCCGCCTCTGGAATCTCCACCCTCACGGGCTGCTCGGGTGAGGCACCATCCAGTTGCACCCACCCTGCCACTTCCCTCGTCGTCCCCTTCGCGAGTTGGACGGAGTAATCGCGAACAAAAGTCTCCGACGTTTCCACCAACAGGACGTCGCGGGTGAGTCCGCCGTAGTTCCACCAGTCGGTGTTCAGGGCGGGCACGCCATCGGCGCGTCGGGTGTTGTTGACTTCGACGACGAGGAAGTTGTCGCCGTCCGCGAGTTGGCTGGTCATCTCAAAGTTGAAGGGAGTGAAGCCGCCCTCGTGCTCACCCAGTGGCTTCCCGTTCAGGTAAACGCGGGTGCAGTAGTTCGCCGCTCCAAAATAGACAAACACACGCGTATGCTCGCGAAGCCTATAGGTGAACCAGCGCTTGTACCAGACGGGCCCTTCGTAGAAAAAGAGCCGTTCCTTCTGCATGTTCCAGTCGTAGGGAACATGCAACGTTTCCGACTGCTCGAAGTTGAACTCGATGGGGCCGCTGCGGGCCTGCGGCGTGGCATTCTCGTAGTAGCGGGCGTGCAGACCGGTCTCGTAGGGATCGACGATCACGTGCCAAGGACCATCGAGGCTGGTGACGGTGCGGCCGGGGATATTTCCGATGAGAGGGGACGGCAGGGCTGCGGACCAGGCCAAGGCGCTGAAAGTGAAGACAAAACAAGTCAGGTGTTTCATAGTGTTTCAGAGCAGCAAGGATAGCGCGAATAGCTCGTAGAGGCCTCAGATTTACAAATCCGTGACAACTCTGGCCGCGCCTCGACCGTACACTGTGCACGACTTGAGTGGCGATCGCTGCCGTGGAACCCAGGAACGACGCGGCATTTGGCTGGTTCGCTGGACACGTCGGCGCCCTGCGTCAAGTTTGGTCTCTCTCTCACAAAACTGGAAAGGGCACGCTCTTGGGGGAGCGTGCCCTATTTTTGTGCTCTCGAGGAATTCGCTTCTAGCCCACTGACGCCGGGGCCGGCTCTTCCACGCTCGCCTCGCGCAAGAACCGGGCAGCTTCTTCTGGCGGCGTCGGATTAATATAAAAGCCCGTGCCCCACTCAAAGCCTGCCGTCTTGGTCAGCTTCGGCATGAACTCAATGTGCCAGTGATAGTGATCGTTGGTCGGATCCTGCACCGGCGAGCTGTGGATCACCAGGTTGTAGGGCGGATTATCGAGCACGCGGTCCGCTTTCATCAGCAGCGTCTTGAGCGCCTTCGCGAGATTCTCGAACATGTGTGAGGACGAGTTCTCGAAGGCTGATTCGTGCTGTTTCGGCAGAATCCAGGTCTCGAAAGGAAAGCGGGGCGCGTAGGGTGCAAGCGTGATGAAGTCGTCGTTTTCCGCCACCACGCGGGTGCCATTCTCGCTCTCCTGCCGGATCACGTCGCAAAACACGCAGCGTTCTTTGTAGATGTAGTACTGCTTCGCGCCTTCGATTTCCTCGAGCACGTAAATCGGGAGAATCGGGAGCGCGATTAGCTGGCAGTGGCCATGTTCGAGAGACGCGCCGGCTGGCTCGCCGTGGTTCTTGAAAATCAGAATGTATTTGAACCGCCGGTCTTTCTTCAGATCGAGGATGCGATCGCGGAAGGTCCACAGCATGTCTTCGATGCGCTTGGGCGGCATGGTGGCCAGGGTCGAGGCATGATCGGGCGTTTCGATAATCACTTCGTGCGCCCCGATGCCATTCATCTTGTCGAACATGCCTTCGGCCTGGCGATTGAGATTGCCTTCGATCCCCAGCGCCGGAAACTTGTTGGGCACCACGCGCACGCTCCAGCCCGGCGTGTCACGCTGCGGCGGAGGCCCGCCGTTCGGATTCGGGCGATAGGCCTGGATTTCCGGCGGCGTCTTGCTCTCGTTCCCCGGGCAAAAGGGACAGAAGCCGCCCTTGATTCGAACCCCCTCGCGCACAAAGTCGGTGGGACGCTTCGCGCGATCCGTGGAGATGATCACCCAGCGCCCGACGATCGGATCTTTTCTGAGTTCCGGCAATTACTAAATCCTTTCAATACGAAACAGCCGAATTTGGTATTTTACGCCACGACGAAGGCATTTTTGAACAATTCAATGCCAGGTGGAAAGACCGGATTTTCGTAGTAAACACGGACCACGTCGCAGCGGGACGGCACATCGGGCGGCAGGTGGCGAAGGGATTCGCGATCACGAACCAGAGTTCCCGCTGCTTGTCGTAGTCGACTGCGGCCTCGGCTGGCTCACGCGATGGGAAGTTCGCGTCTTCCCCCGATGAAGCAGAGCACGTCTTGATCCCAGCCAATCAGGTCGATCTCGCCGCGACGGCGGGGGAGCGATAGTTACGCGCCACCATCACGTAGCCCAACTTGCGCAGGTAGAAGTAGCTGTCTTCTTCACCGCCACGGCCGGTGCGCTGGTGGGCGGGTGGATCATCGCCAGCCGCGATATGCCCGGCCCAGGTCACTGAGCAGGCGCACCGTCGCTCGTGTGCATCGGGCCAGCATGGCGGACTGGTTCCGGGCTGCGGTCTATCGTATCCGGGCGGCGCTCGAATGGAAGTGACCGCGCTCACATCGGCGGGTTCAGGCCGACACAAGTTGGGTCAAAATGGGCGGGCGCCAAGATCGTCGGCGCGATGTCACCAAGTGTCCCCGCCGGCCTTCGGCGGCCAGAGGTGGAAGCAGCGCAATAACAGGGCGATCTGCCCTATGTGGTAGCTGTTATGCGCCAGTGTCTGCCACAGCACCGCCTGCACGGTGGACGCCTGGGATGCTTCAGCCGCGGTGATGGCTTCGACCGGCGCGTTTAGAGCTGACGGCTCCGCTGCGGAGAGCTCCTCGAGGTTTCGCAGAAGAGCCGCCAAACGGGCCCGTTCACGGGTCCAATCGTCCTCGCATGCGGGAGCGACGGTGGTAGGCCAGCTCTCGATCGCATGTTCCGGATACGCCGGACGCGCTCCCGAAATCCGGCGCAGTTCGTAGTCCATCCAGTAATTCAAATGACTGACGATCTGCCAGATCGAGTGCGGATAGCCCGTGACCAACCTGCCTGCGGCCTGCGCAGACACATCCGCGAGGCTGGCGACAGGATCTGCGTGCGCGCCTTTGCCGCGCAAGAGTTCCCGGTAAGTCGGATCTCTCCCGTCCATTTCTACTCCGCGACGGGATCGCCCACCCGGATCACGCCTTGGGTCAAGATTTGCGCCCGCAGGCCGCCGCGGTGGCGCAACCCTTTGATGACAGGGAGTCCGGTGAGCGCCTCCAAATGGCTGCAGGGCTCACACAGGCGAATGCCGCGAACCCTCACGTTGCCCACCGAGAACTCGCGGCCGACCAGGTGATTCAGAGGCACACCGCGGGTTACCACATTCCGGCGCGCTTCGCCGGCGGCGAGATCGAGTTTGTACTCGCGCTTGATGGCCTCGATCGCTTCCACTTCGATGAGTGTGAGTTCGAAGTCCGGCTCCGGCTTGTAGAACGTGCCCTGCTTCAAGAGGTAGCGATCGCCCTGCAGGCCGGCTCCGGGAATGGCTTCGACCTGATCGACAGCCTGCATCGGCGCCTTGGCCGCGCTGGCAATGTGGACGGAGTCCACGGTGCCGCTCCACATGGGAATTCTCCGTTGATGGCAGTGAGGGACGGGCGAAACGAGTTCCGAGAGGATGCGAACCAGCGCCCGTCCCAGATTTGATTTCCGCTACGCGCCCTGGCCCACGATCTCGATCGACTCTTCCAGCGCGTCCATGGCCAAGTCCGCCTCTTCGAGAGTAACGACGAGAGGCGGTGAGATGCGCACTGTGCTCGGGCCGCAGCCGAGGAAGAGCATGCCCCGCTCGAACGCCAGCTCGACGATGCGGTCGCGCTCGTCGTGACCGTACTCCTTGGTCTTCTGATCTTTCACGATCTCGACGCCGATCATCAGGCCGCGCCCGCGGACATCGCCGACCAGGCGGTGCTTCTTCGGCCAGTCCTTCATCCGCTTCAGCATGTGCTTCCCGACCTCGGTCGCATTGACGAGCAGCCCTTCGTTCTCGATCACATCGAGGGTGGCGAGCGCGGCCGCGATACATACCGGGTTGCCGCCGAAGGTGGAGGCATGGGAGCCCGGGACCCAGTCCATGATGTCCGCCCGGCTGATCGTGACTCCGAGGGGCATGCCGGAAGCGATGCCCTTCGCGCTGCACACGATGTCGGGGTGAACGCCGGTGTGCTCCACGGCCCACCACTTGCCGGTGCGCCCAACGCCGCTCTGGACTTCATCCACGACCAGCAGAATGCCGTAGCGGTCGCAAATCCGCCGCAGTTCCTGCATGAAGAGCGTGGGTGCGACTACGTAACCGCCCTCACCCTGAATGGGCTCGACAAAGATGGCGGCCACTTCCTCGGGCGCGAGCGTTGTCTTGAAGAGCTTTTCCTCGATGAAGCGAGCACAACCCACCGCGAACTCGTCCGCCTCCTGCGCCCCGCCTGAACAACCCCGATAAACGTCGGGATAGCCCACGTGGGTGACGCCTGGCACCAGCGGAGCGAACCTCCGCTTCTGTTGCGGCTTCGACGCGGTCAGCGAGAGCGCGCCCATAGTCCGTCCATGGAATGCTCCGAAGAATGCGATGATCTGCTGCCGCTTGGTGTGGTAGCGCGCCAGCTTCAGCGCGGCTTCCACTGCCTCGGCGCCCGAGTTCCCGTAGTAGACGCGGTGCGGACCAGGCATCGGCGCAATGTGCGAAAGGCGCTCGGCCAGGTCCACCAGGCTCTCGTAGTAGAAGTCGGTGCCCGACATGTGGATCAGTTCGCCCGCCTGCTTCTGAATGGCGGCGACGACTTCGGGATGGCAATGGCCGGTTGAGGTCACGGCGATGCCCGCGGAGAAATCGAAGAACTCGTTGCCGTCGACGTCGGTCACGACGACGCCGCGTCCGCTCCTTGCCACCAGCGGGTAGGAACGCGTGTAGGACGGCGAAATATATTTGTCATCGCCCGCCAGAATGCGCTTGGCGTTAGGTCCGGGCAGGGCGGTCTTGATCTTGGGGCCGCCGGTCAGGGTTTTGGTCGACATGGAATCCTCCGAAAGCAGTTGCGGGTCGTGGGTCGTTTCGTCGTTCCCTTCGGTGTGGCTCACTGAATCAGCTTTTCGCTGATTGAGCGGACTTCGTCCCGAAGAAACTTTCCACAGGGAGGATCGGAAACTAGTCGCTTCCGAAAAGGCTGGGCCGAACCTGCGAAGGCAGCACTGCCAGATGGCGCCGCGGGCAGCAGAGCTGGTGCAGCCAGCAGGCGGGCAGGTGCGAATTGGAATTCTGCAGGTTCATTTGCTTAGAAACACTTCCCTTCGGTGATTATACCCGCAAAAGACTAAGGTGAGAAACACCTTTAAGTCGCCCGGATTAGACGAAAATTGCAGCGCCCAGCCCTTCTGGTTACTCAGGTCACCCACCGTAGCCGGGGTTCGGGAGACGTCAGTGAGTCACAATGCAAAGCTTGGCACAGAACAGTTCTGCTTCTCTATAACCGCATCGAAAGGCTGATCCGAAGCATCTGCTATGGTTTAGTTGCACTGCCCATGACCTCCTCAGAAAAACACCGGTGGAGTGTGATCCTCGCCTTTGGCCTGGTGTACATCTTCTGGGGATCGACGTACTTAGGCATCGCGATCGGCGTGGAGCGCATTCCTCCCGCGTTGATGTGCGCGACCCGCTTTCTGATCGCCGGCATCGTGATGCTCGCTTACTGCGCGATCCGCGGGCGCAGAATCCTCTATAGCCCGCGCACGCTTTGGCACATGGCGGTGGTCGGTATTCTGCTCCTGATGGGCGGTAATCTGACCCTCTCCTACGCCGAGCGCGTCGTGCCTTCGGGTCTTTCGGCGTTGCTGATCGCGGTGACGCCGCTGTGGTTCCTCGTCCTCGACGCATGGCTGCTGGGCGACCACCGCATCTCAAATCGGGGACTGGCCGGGCTGGGGCTGGGCATCGTGGGCATGGTGGTCCTGTTGTGGCCCAAACTGACCGCGGCCGGCTCCATCGGGCGCCGCGAACTCTGGTTCTCGCTCAGCTTGCTGGGCGGCTCGTTCAGCTGGGCGCTGGGCTCGGTTCTCTCGAAGGTCTGGCAATCGAGCGCAGTGGACGCGTTCAGTTCCACCGCCTGGCAGGTGATCTTCGCCGGGGTAGGAAACATGCTCGTCGCCGTGCTCAACCGGGACTTCTCCCAGGTGGTCTGGACGGCGCGTGGAATCGGGGCCGTGCTTTACCTCGTCGTCGGCGGCTCTTGGGTCGGCTACACTTCATACATCTACCTGCTGCGCCATGTGCCCAGCTCCAAGGTATCGACCTACGCCTACGTGAATCCGGTGGTGGCGGTGTTTCTGGGATGGCTGGTGCTGCACGAGGCCATCGATCGCTACATCCTGATGGGAAGTGCGATTGTCGTCGCTTCGGTCATCCTGGTGACCAGCGCGAAGATCACAACCAAGACGGTTGCAGAAGAGATGCCGGCGGTTGAAACGGCTGGGGATTGAGTAAAAGTCAGCTCCTAGCTTGTGGCTCTTTGCCCCTAGCGCGCGTAAACGCCTTCACACCGACAGCCCAGTGGCCATCGAATACACTTGGTTTGAGATCCGGTGTGAGATCCGATCGGGAGTCAATCATGGCAAATTGCACACGCTGCGGGCGGGAGTTACCAGCCTTCTCGATCGGCGAGGCCAGGAACGTGTGCTCGGAGTGTCGGCAGATGGCTGGCGCGGTGAAACGAGTTCCGTATCGTCCGCCTTTCACGGTCGCGATTGTGGGACTGAATGTTCTCGTATTCGCCGTGATGGCGGCCACGGGCGCCTCGCTCATGGGAGCCTCGAATCAGCAGTTGCTGAACTGGGGCGCTGACTTTGGGCCGCTTTCGCTAGACGGCCAGCCCTGGCGCATCCTGACCTCCAATTACGTTCACATCGGAATTTGGCACATCTTCTTCAACATGTGGTGCCTGTGGGACCTGGGCCGCATGTCCGAGAGAATCTTCGGTGGGTGGACCTACCTGCTGATCTACACCTCCTGCGGCATTGCAGGTAGCCTCGCCAGCCTTTGGCTACATCCGATGGTGGTCGGGGCGGGCGCCTCCGGCGCCATCTTCGGCTTGGCGGGAGCACTGATCACGGCGCTCTACCTGGGCAAGCTTCCGTATCCGGGCCAGGCTCTGCGCGGCATGATGAGAAGCCTTCTCACGTTTGCCGGATACAACCTGTTGTTCGGTGCAGCGATCCCCGGCATCGACAACTCGGCCCACGTCGGCGGTCTGGTGATGGGGCTTGCTCTCGGCGCGATCCTGGGACCGCAACTGATGGAACAGCCGGAAAGACGCACAGCTCACGAACGGATCGTTTTCATCGCGGCGGCGCTGCTTCTAGTCGGAATGGGAACGTTCGTGAAGCGACAGAACGGCTACGTTGTGGTGTTTGGAGGCGCGCGGGATCACTATAAAGGTCAGCTCGATCACGCGATCAACAAACTGCAACACGCCGTCGAGCAAACACCCAACAGCAAGTCAGCCCTGAGCCTGCTCGCAAACGCATACTTGGAGAAGAAAGACTACCCCCACGCTGAAAGCACATTGAAACGGGTCTTGGAACTCGCCCCACGGATCCCCTGGCCAAATACAACTTGGGCCTCGTTTATAGCAACACGGGCCGGAACGAAGAGGCCCGGCAGGTCTTCTCTGACCTTACCCAGAGCAATCCGAACGACGACGATGCGTGGGTTATGCTCGGATCAGCATTGGATGGACTAGGCCGCCAAGATGAGGCCGTACAGGCCTGCCAGAAAGCCATCTCTCTCAACCCGAAGAACGCGGAAGCGTATCAGCAACTCGGTCTGACCCAGATGAAGTTGAAGCAGACCGATGCCGCGATCGTCTCTCTGGAGCAAGCCAGCCAGCTGGACTCCTCCCGTGCCGATATACGAAAGAATCTGGGCCAGGCATACACCCAGGCTGGCAAAACCAGAGAAGCGGCCGAGGCGTTTCGGAAGGCCGAAGCGCTGAGCAAAGCGGCGCGTTAGGCCATAGCGCTCTGGGGGTCGACCATGAACCACCTGCTCCGCCCCCTCGTCCTGCTCGGCATGGTTCACCCCATCCACCGCGCGCCCGCGGATAGCAAAGGTCACCTTCTGATTCTCGTCCGGCTCGAATGTCGCGCGCGTGGGCCCAGCGGCTTCTTCAGAATCAGCTTGCGGCGTCCCAGTTGTGCGACGATCGCGAACAGCTTTGTCCCGTCGTCCGAAACTCCGCAGTAAGCGATGTAGTCGCGGTACCAGCTCGCGGTCGAATAGAACGGATCGACTCCGGCAGATTGATCTGCGAAACTCGCCCGGTCACACGGTCCACCCGAAGCCATGCGCCTCGCTCCACTGCGGTCGCGGAGCCGGGCCGGTCTCGTCCAGGATGCCTGTCCTTCCCGGCAAGGGAACCACGAAAGAATCGATTTTCTGGAAGAAAATCAAAGCTCCCGAACCGCCGAAACTCCGCTACAATAGCAACCAGTCTGCTTGGACGGGACTGGGGATTGATACCCAGCACTCCCGGGGCAACTGTTTCCCAGTCGCCTCCCTCTATTAGCTTATGGGCGAGCTCCTGATCCATCGCCGTGTTCCGCGAATCTTGGTGGTGGATGACAATCCCGACATGGTCGAGTTGATGCGGGAACTGCTCCTCAGCCACGGCTACGATGTGGTCGCCGTCCGCGACGCGGCGCAGGCGGAATCCGAAGTTCACCGTCACCCTCCAGACCTGATCCTTTCCGACGTGGTCATGCCGGAGCGATCAGGCTACGAACTGTGCCGGCAAATGAAGGAAGATCCTGCCACCCGGCTCATTCCTTTTCTGCTGATCACCGGTCTCAGCGATCGCGAAGACAAAGTAAAAGGCATCGAGGCAGGCGCCGACGACTTCCTGAATAAGCCGATCTTCCCCGCTGAGTTGTTCGCGCGCGTGAAATCTCTGCTGAAGTTGAAGGAGTTCACCGATGAACTCGAGACCGCGGAATCTGTCCTGTGCACGTTGGGGCTAAGCGTGGAAGCGCGCGACCCCTACACAGAAGGCCACTGCGAAAGGTTGTCAAAGCGCGCTGCGGCTCTCGGGCGGCACCTGGGCCTGGACGAAGATTCGATCGTGGCGCTGCGTCGCGGAGGATACCTGCACGATTTGGGCAAGATCGCTGTGCCGGATGAAGTGCTGAAGAAGGGCTCAGACCTCACTGCCGACGAGTGGGAGATCATGAAGAAGCATCCGGTCACGGGAGAGAACATCTGCAAGCCGCTGAAGTCGCTGCGCCTGGTACTGCCGATTATTCGCTTCCACCACGAGCATTCCGACGGCACCGGCTATCCGGACGGCTTGCACAAAGACGAGATCCCACTGCTGGCGCGCATCCTGCAAGTGGTTGATGTGTACGATGCCTTGCGCACGGCGCGTCCGTATAAACCGGCGCTCACCCATGAGCAATCCGCCCTCACCATGCGCATCGAAGCACAAGGCGGCCTGTGGGACGAGGACTTAGTGGCCGAATTCTTCTCCATGTTGGCCAAGCGGCAGGTTGCGTAGTAGTCTTACGCCCATCTCTACCACTATTGCTCGTGCCTGACTGACCGGAAGCAACCGCAACCAGTGAGCGTGTTCCGGGTTGGTAAGAATCGAGATTCTTTGGCAACCACTTACAGCATCGTCGTTCCGGCCTATAACGAGGGCGCCCGTATCGGCGTCACGCTGGAGCGGATACTCGCACACATTCAGCGTCAAGGGTGGGACGCCGAGGTGCTGGTCGTCAATGACGGTTCCACCGACGACACGGCACAGATCGTCCTGGGCTATGCCGCCCACAGCTCCAGTCTGCGGCTACTCGAAAATCCCGGCAATCGCGGCAAAGGGTACAGCGTACGCAAGGGCGTGCTGCACGCCAGTGGGGAAGCCATCCTGTTCACCGACGCAGACTTGTCTTCCCCGATTGAGGAGGCGGAAAAGTTGTTTGCCGCGCTGACCGCGGGGGCCGACGTGGCCATGGGCTCACGCTGGTTGCGGGCCGAACTGCAAACGCACCGGCAGCCGCTCCATCGCCAGTTGTTCGGTCGCATTTTTAACCTGGCGCTACGTGTGATTCTCGGTCTCCGCTACCGCGATACGCAGTGCGGGTTCAAAGCATTCACGCGCCGCGCGGCGCAGTCCATCTTTCCACTGCAACACATCGAGCGCTGGGGTTTCGATCCCGAGATCCTGTACCTGGCGCGCAAGTTCGGTCACCGGGTGGAAGAAATACCGGTGCAATGGGCACATCGGGAGGGCACGCGTATCAACCCCCTGCGCGACGGCATCCGCATGTTCTTCGAAATGCTTCGAATCCGCTGGTACTCGATCACGGGAAGATACGAGCCGGGCTCGCCCTCGACGGTCGCAAGCCTATGACGCGTCCTTGAGGAGATGACGCAACGGCAGGGCCTTCACCCCGGTGCCCTTGCGGTAGGTCAAGGTAAGCGTCGTCGAGCAATTCTCGCAAAGCCAGAAAAACTCCACCCCCGTGGAATGCTTGTGCAGAGCCGGGTCGAAACCGAGCAGCGGCTCCTTGTCTTCGATCGCCTCCCGCTCAAAGCGAAAAAGTTTGCCCGAGTGCAGGTAGAGAAAGCGGGCCGAACAGGCAGGATTCGCGCACTTCGAAATCATCGCGGCCTCCTGGCGTTGGAGAGGTGGGTTTGTGGCGGACGAGTGAAGAGCGGATAAGGTCAGTTTACACCCGCTGAGACGACCGGGGCAGCCCTGCAAAAAAAACGTCGCCTCGCGAACAGCTCGCGGCGCTAAACTGGGTCCGCCTGCAGGACAAACCGATGCCGCCCACACTCGCAAATGGCAAGATCTGCTACCTTGAGATGCCCGCCACAGATATCGCTCGCTCGGCCGACTTCTACCGTCAGGTATTTGGCTGGAAGGTTCGGAAACGTGGCGATGGCAGCACGGCCTTCGACGACGCCACGGGTGAAGTCAGCGGCGCGTGGGTGCTGGGACGTCCGCCCGCCAGCAAGCCCGGTCTTCTCTTCTATGTGATGGTGGACAGCGTGGCTAAAGCTCTCGACAAGATCGTCGCCAACGGGGGCATAATCGTGCAGCCAATCGGCGCTGACGCGCCGGAGATCACGGCGCGATTCAGCGACCCGGGGGGAAACGTGATCGGGCTTTATCAACAACCTGCCTGACCGCGCACGCAACACCCGTATCGCCTGCGGCAAAGGACTCAGGCCGACTTCTCCTTTGCGCCCGTTGGCGTGCGAGCGGTGGACCACTCCCGCACTGCCTCCGCAACTTGCTGCCCCATCTCCGTCGTAGTCAACGATGCCTGGCCCGATCGGGCCAAGTCCCGCGTGCGATGACCAGCAGCCAGAACGGCTTGCACGGCCGATTCGATGCAAGCCGCCTCCCGCTCCAGGTGGAACGAGTGCTGCAACAACATCGCGCCCGAGAGAATCGAGCCCAGCGGATTGGCGATCCCTTTCCCCGCGATGTCCGGGGCCGAGCCGTGCACAGGTTCGTACAGCCCCACCGGACCGCCGATGCTTGCCGAGGGCAGCATGCCCAGCCCGCCGACCACACCTCCGGCCTGGTCGGAGAGAATGTCCCCAAACATGTTTTCGGTGAGGACGACGTCAAACTCCGCGGGCCGCAGCACCAGCAGCATGGCAGCCGAGTCCACATACTGGTGCGCGAGCTTCACGTCGGGATAGTCGGCCGCGACACGGGTTACGACTTCACGCCACAAGCGGGAGCACTCGAGCACGTTGGCCTTATCGACCGACAGCACCTGACGGCGCCGGCCGCGGGCTAGGTTGAAGGCCAGGCGCGCGATTCTCTCAATTTCTGCCTCGCCGTAACGCATGGTGTTCACCGCCTGCCGCGAACCGGGTTCCCCTTCGATCGACCGCGGCTGCCCGAAATACAGGCCACCCAGCAACTCGCGCACGATCAGAATGTCGGTGCCCTTCACCACCTCGGCCCGCAGAGGCGATCCTTCCAGCAGCGCGGTGAAACAAACCGCCGGGCGCAGGTTCGCGTACGCGCCCAGTTCCCGGCGTAGCCGCAGCAAGCCCGCTTCCGGCCGAAGATGACCCGGGTTCTTGTCGAAGGCGGGAGAGCCAACCGCTCCCAGCAACACCGCGCCCGAACTCAAACATGCCTCCAGCGTATCGGGCGGCAGAGGGTCGTTGCTCGCCGCCAGGGCCGCGCCTCCAATGTTCTTCCTGGTCAATTTGAGGTTGTGCCCGAATGTGGAGGACACAGTCTCTAACACTCGCACCGCCTCTTCGGTTACTTCCGGGCCGATGCCGTCACCAGCAACGATGGTCAAGTTCAGCAGCACAGGATCCCTCGCACACCAAGTCGAGAATTCTACAGAAAAATGTGGCATCTAGGACCGGTGCCTCGTAATATCCCAAACGCTGTTTTTCTTGGCCTTCACGTCGTAGGTGGGTCCGGAGGCGAATCCATTGAAGACGCGGAGTGAACTCTCATGAACCGACGCAAGTTTCTCCAAGCCGGGGCGACGGCTGCGATAGGCGCCCTCGCCGCTTCCCGGTTTGCTTTTGCTGCTGACGCGGAGCTTGTGCTCTCGCCCAGCGAACCGGGTGCCCTCATCAGCCCGCAGATCTACGGGCACTTCATCGAGCATCTCGGCGGCGTCATATATGACGGCGTGTGGGTGGGGCAGAACTCGTCCATTCCGAACGTGGACGGAATCCGCAAGCAGTTTGTGGACGAGATGAAGCGGATCGGCGCACCCAATCTCCGCTGGCCCGGCGGTTGCTTTGCCGACGGTTATCACTGGCGCGACGGGATCGGCAAGTCGTCGGCGCGGCCCCGCACTTACAACTTTTGGCAGCGCCGCATGCCCGCCGGATTCGACCTAACCGAGGCTAACCAGTTCGGTATTCACGAATTCATGCAGCTCTGCCGCCTCATTGGCGCCGAGCCCTACGTGGCCGCTAACGTCGGCTCCGGTACACCCGCAGAATTCCACGATTGGGTTTCGTATTGCAACGCGCCCGTCGGTACCGTCAGCCTCGCTGACGAGCGTGCCGCCAACGGCGACCAGCAGCCATTCGGCGTTCGCTACTGGGGAGTCGGCAACGAATCCTGGGGCTGCGGCGGCACGATGCGCCCCGAGGAATACGCGACCCAGTACCGCAAGTTTGTCACTCAATTCCCCGCGTACACGCAACCCTTCCTGGTGGCGACCGGCCCGCGCGGGCATTCCGCAGACGGCGACATCGGCTGGACTACCGGGTTTTTCGAGGCCATGCGCGGCGCCACTGCTCCCGACGGGTTCTCGATTCACTACTACACTGACCTGCGCCCAACGCCCATCAAGGCCGGAGACTTCAAGGCGAACGAGTGGTATGAGGTTCTCCTCCGGGGCGTTCGTCTGGACAAGGTGATCGAAGACCACTGGAAGGAGATGGAAAAATTCGACGCCGCCCATCGCACCAAGCTGGTGATCGACGAGTGGGGGGTGTGGTACGCGCCCGGCTCCGAGCTCACGCCGGCCTACATCCTGAGCGAGACCATTACTCTCCGCGATGCCGTGCACACCGGGATGACGTTCGACATCTTCAACCGGCACGCCGCCAAGATCGCAATGGCCAACGTGGCCCAGACGGTCAATTGCATCCATTCGCTTTTCCTGGCGCAAGGAAACAATTTCGTTCGCACTCCCGTCTACCACGTGTTCGATATGTATCGAGCCCACATGGGAGCGCGTCAGGTGCCGTTGAACAATCCGGTTGCGGAATTGAGCGTCCCGGTGCTGGCCGGCCAGGCGCGACTGCCGGCTTTGTCCGCATCGGCGTCGATCCGCGACCGCCAGCTGGCAGTGACGTTGACCAACCCATCGCTCGATGCGGCCCTGTCGGTGCGCCTGAAACTCAGCGGCGGAGCCCGAGCCGCCGAGGCCCGAGCAACCATTCTCACTCACCAGGACATGCGCGCCACCAACACCTTTGCCGAGCCTGACCTGGTTAAGCCGGCAACGCACCCGGTGAAAGTTGTGGCCGACGCCGTCGAGTTGACAGTGCCGAAGCAGGCCGTCGTACTGGTGGAGTGCGAGACTCGCTGAGGCCCCTTCCGGCGGCGGTTGGGAAGAATGCGCCCACTCAAACTGTTGTTTTGACGGATTCAATTTGCTGCAGGGGCAGATGCCGGGGGTTGGCCAGCCATCTCAACCGGGCACACGCGAGGATAAGGTTCCCAGCCCTTATGCCATAACTCTAGCCTTGGTGACCTCTGCGGGTGTACGATGCTGCCTGCATTTTTAGGCAAGCGGCCCAGCAAACGGCTTTATCGTAAGCGATCCTGTTCGGTGAGCCCGGGGTTCGACGCTTATCTCGGGGCCGTGCTGTACCCACGAGCACCTCCGCCCTCCGCGTTGCGTTCCCGGCAAGCACGAGGAGGTGCCGTGTCACTCGGTTGCAAAGGTGTCGCCCTACCCGTTCCCATCCACACTTCGCCTTCCCGCATCCCAGTGGCGCCGTCGCGATTCCGTTGTGCCCCGATAGCAAGTCGCGGCTCACGGCTACGGTACGGCGTAGAGGAGGGAAGCTTATGAAATTTTCCGACACGATTGACCTGCTGCTGAAAAGCAAGGAACGGAGGCATGTCCTGTCAGTCGCGCCCGATCAGTCCGTCTACGAAGCCGTCGAGAAGATGGCCGAAGAGAGCGTGGGAGCTTTGCTGGTCATCTCGCACGGCGATCTGGTGGGCATTCTGTCCGAGCGCGATTACGCACGCAAAGTGGTCCTCAAGGGACGTTCCTCGAAAGAAACTCTCGTCCGGCAGATCATGACCAGCCCGGTGGTATTCGTGACCCGCCAACACACCGTCGACGAGTGCATGGCCATCATGACCCAGCACCACTTCCGCCACCTTCCGGTGGTGAAGGACGGCGAGGTGGTGGGAGTGATTTCCATTGGCGACCTGGTCAAGTGGATGATCTCGGGTCAGGCACAGGTCATTGAGGAGTTGGAAGGCTACATCGCGGGTCGGTACCCACGTTAGGAGAAGCCATGAAGAAGACTTTCACGATTGGAATCGGAGGCGCCGCCGGTCAGGGAGTGGCCACACCGGGCGATATTTTCGCAAAGATCTTCAGCCGCCGTGGTCTGCACCTCAATGCCTACAACGCCTATCAGTCCATCATTCGCGGTGGCCACACCTTTCTCACGATTCGCACCGGTCCGGAAAAGGTCACCAATATGGGCGATCGCATCGACCTGCTGATCCCGCTCAACCAGGATGCGATGGATCGCCACCTGGGACTCCTCACCAACGGGGCGGCCTGCATTTACAACGCCGACACGATCAAGCCAGGCGCCGCCGCAGAGGGTGTGGCGCTGTGCCCTCTTCCGGTCTCTAAGTTGGCCGACATCAGTCGCAATAAAGTCGCCCAGAACACGCTTGCGGTGGGCGCCGGCCTCAGCATGATGGGAATCGGTTTCCAGTCGCTGGAGCAAGTCCTGAGCGAGCAATTCAAGAAGAAGGGCGACGCCGTCGTGTCCGAGAATGTTGGGATCGCCAGAGCGGGTTACGACTACGCGACCGCGAATTTCAAGTCCTTCGCCTGGCCCCTTCCCCTGACCGGCAAGCGCTACGCTGTGCTCAGCGGCAACACCGCGATGGCCATGGGCGGCGCCGCTGCAGGCGTGAAATTCTACTGCGCCTACCCGATGAGCCCCTCGACGGGAGTTCTGCACTGGATGGCGAGCCATGCGCGCAAGGCCGGCATCATGGTCCGCCAGGTGGAAGACGAGATCGGAGTCGTGAATATGGCGATCGGCGCCGCGCACGCCGGCGTTCGCTCGATGTGCGCGACCTCCGGCGGCGGTTTCGCCCTCATGAGCGAAGGCCTCGGCCTTTCGGCGATGATGGAAACTCCGGTGGTGGTCATCGACTGCCAGCGCGCCGGTCCGTCCACCGGCGTTCCCACCAAAACCGAGCAGGGCGATCTCTGGCAAATGTTGGGGGCCGCGTTCGGCGACTATCCCCGCGCCATCGCTGCTCCCCTCGATATTGGAGATTGTTTCAAGATCATCCCCGAGATGTTCAATATCGCGGATCGGTTTCAGTGTCCCGGCATCGTGCTTTGCGATCTGCTGCTGTCGGAGGGCCGACTCAGTGTGGACCCGGAGGATCTGGACTTCGCCCCGGTTGTTGATCGCGGGGAGTTGATCACCACGGCTCCGGCTGACTCCGGATCAAACGGTGAAGGTGCCTACAAGAGGTATAAATTCACCGCAAGCGGCATCTCGCCGCGCGCCGTTCCGGGCGTCCCCGGTCACACTCACACCGCAGCCAGCGACGAACATGATGAAGACGGCGTGCTGATCAGTGATGAATTCACGAACCCAACCAAGCGCCGCGCGATGATGGAAAAACGCATGCGAAAGGTAGCCGGCATCGAGGCCGCCGTGCCTCCGCCTGCGCTGTCGGGCCCGCGCGAAGCCGACGTCACCCTGATCGGCTGGGGATCCACCAACGGAGTGATCGCGGAAGCCTGCGAGATCCTCAACGATCAGGGCATCTCTGCCAATCAACTTCAGATCCGCTGGCTGGTACCACTGCACGGCGAAGCGATTCTCAACACCCTGAAAAACGCACGACACACCATCATCGTCGAGAACAACTATAGCGGCCAGTTCGCTCGCTACCTGCGCAGCGAAACCAGCTTTGTGCCGAACGGGCACATCCGGAAATATGACGGCGAACCCTTCATGCCGCACCACATCGTGGCAGCGGTGAAGGAACAACTGGGCGGCAGCGTGAGCCTGTCTGTCCCCGCACACGAAATCCTGGTCTAAGGAGAAAGAAAGATGGCGACGGTTCTAGCAGATACCAAGCACCTGGCGATGGCCGACTTCAAAGGCAAGGTCGATCCCGACTGGTGTCCGGGATGCGGCGATTTTGGCGTGTTGGCCGCAGTCCAGAAGGCGCTGGTCGACCTGCAAATCCCCAACCACAATGTGGTCACGATCAGCGGCATCGGGTGCTCGTCCAACTTTCCCGGCTTCATCAACACCTATGGCATGCACACCTTGCATGGCCGGGCGCTGGCGGTAGCCACCGGAGTCAAACTCGCGAATCACGAGCTGACTGTCCTGGTCACGGGAGGCGATGGCGATGGCTTCGGCATTGGCGGCAATCACTTCATGCATACCATGCGGCGCAACGTCGACGTGCTTTACATCGTGATGGACAACCAGATTTATGGCCTCACCACCGGTCAGACGTCGCCCACCAGCCGTGTCGGCATGAAGACCAAGAGCATGCCCTTCGGCAACATCGAATCCCCGGTCAACCCGATTTCGCTGGCCTTGACGGCCGGCGCCACTTTCGTCGCCCGTGGCTTCAGTGCCGACCAGAAACACCTCACCGAACTGATCAAGCAGGGCATTCAGCATCAGGGATTTTCCTTCCTTGACGTCTTCAGCCCCTGCGTCACCTACAACCACGACAACACTTTTCAATGGTTCCGCCCGCGCGTGAAAAAGCTCGAGGACGACCCCGCGTACAACTCCACTGACTGGATGGCCGCGATGGAGAAGTCTCTACTCTGGGGTGACGAGATCCCCATCGGCAAATTCTTCGAGCGCACCGACCTGCCGGCGCTGCACGCGGCAGAGCCTGTGCTCGACGCAGGCCCACTGGTGCATAGCGACCCACACATCCCGCCGGACGTGGCGCGCTCGTTTGTCGAGGAGTTGATGTAGGACGGGAAGGCAACCCGGCGCGATGTTCAGCGAGGAGAACTCTCCACCCGAGGGAATGCCACGCTCTCGAACCGTCGAGCTCCGTCAGCGTCTGATCAGAAAGCGCCGGGCCGAGGCGGCGACGCAATCGCTAGGTTGAGACCCTGAGGGCGCTCCGGCTCTCCCGGGGCGCTACACGCCCCAGAGATAGTCTTCCTGCTCGCCGTGGTGCTCGTGAGCAGAGTGCAGAGTTATCTCCAGCGGATGCCGCTCCACCGGAGCAGGGATGGGGTAGCTCTTTCCTCCCGCAGTCGCAATCGCGCCTGGGACCGTCCCCACGTGGGCGGGCGGGATGCGCGGGGTTTCGTGACGTACTTCCCGGATCAACTGCAGCAGGTGATGGTCCTCGACGTTCTTGATCTGGTCTGCTAGAACCACGAACTTCCGGTAGACCTCATCCAACTCCCGCCGCTCGAACTGGCAGCCCAGCTGTTCGCAGCGCAGGCTGAGTGCGTGCCGCCCGGAATGCTTCCCCAACACCAGTCTTGAATCGGGGACGCCCACCGACTGCGGTGTCATGATCTCGTAAGTGAGCGGGTTCTTCAGCACACCATCCTGGTGGATGCCAGCCTCGTGCGCGAATGCGTTCCGCCCGATGATCGCCTTGTTCGGCTGCACCGGGACGCCGGTCACTTCGCTCAGCGCCTGGCTCGTCGGATAGAGTTGTTCACTCGCTACGGCCGTCTGGTAGGGGTAGCGATCCGGCCGTACCCGCATCGCCATCACAATCTCTTCCAAAGAGGCGTTCCCGGCCCGTTCCCCGATGCCGTTGATGGTGCACTCGGCCTGCCGCGCGCCCGCCGCGAGCGCCGCCATCGTGTTCGCGACCGCCAGGCCCAGGTCGTTGTGGCAGTGTACGGAAATGACTACGTTCTCAATTCCGCGTACTCGTTCGCACAGCATCTGGATGATCTCGGCAAACTCCGCCGGCATGGTGTATCCGACCGTGTCCGGGATGTTGACCGTCGTGGCGCCCGCATCCACCACCGCTTGTACTACCTGCACCAGGAATTCGTGATCGGTCCGGGTCGCGTCTTCGGGAGAGAATTCCACGTCGTTGCACAAGGACTTGGCCAGGCGTACGTTCTCGCGCGCCTGCTCCAGGCACTGCTCGCGCGAGATGCGCAGCTTGTACTTCAGATGAATTTCGGAAGTCGCAAGGAATACGTGGATGCGCGGGTGCGCAGCTGCCTTGAGCGCGTCCCAGGCCCGCCGGATGTCGAGTTCGCAGGCGCGGGCCAGCCCGCAGATGATGGGGCGCCGGAGGGCAGCGGCGATGGCTTGCACGGCCTGAAAGTCTCCATCAGAGGCGATGGGAAACCCGGCTTCGATCACGTCCACACCCAGCCGATCGAGCTGATGCGCCATGCGCAACTTCTCTGGGACGTTCATGCTGCAACCCGGCGATTGCTCACCGTCACGCAACGTGGTGTCGAAGACCGTGATTCCTGCTCGTTCCATAACCCAAGCGCCTCCGATCGGGTACCTGCCTATGGTAGGTGGACATGGAGATAAAGCAAAGCTTATAATCTTGCAATTAATATTAGCTGGACTGCTGTCCATAAGCTGCACTAATAGCGCTGCAAGTTTTGCTTAAGGCGCGTGAAGTAACGGTTAGAGGTAAATAAGCCATTTGCTTTGCGACGCGCCGCTGGCCTCGCGTATCCGCAGACGAAACCGTCGCGCAGCGACGGCAGTTATTAGCCCGGACGGAAGTGCGGGGTAAGCCCGATCAAGAAAACCGAGTGCCGCAGGGACCGCACACGCCATGGAACTTTCCCAACTCGAAGTCTTTCTGATGGTTGCTCGCGAGGGCCGTTTCTCGCGTGCGGCCGAGAAGCTCTACCGGACCCAATCCGCCGTCAGCCAGACCATCCGCAAGCTCGAGGAAGAACTGGGCGAGCCCTTGTTCGATCGCTCCTCCCGTGAAGGCGTCCTGACCGACGCCGGCCGCACCCTGCAGGAATACGCCGAAAAACTGCTGAATCTGCGCGCCGACGCCCAGGAGGCGCTGGTCGAACTGCGCGAACTTCAAAAGGGTAAGCTCGTCATCGCGGCCAACGAATTCACAGCACTTTACCTGCTGCCCGTGCTAGCCGAGTTCCGCCGCCTGCATCCCATGATCAGGATCACGGTGCAGCGCTCTCTGGGCAGCCACATTCCCGACGACCTCCTACGGCACACCGTCGAGATGGGCGTCCTTTCCTATGACCCGCAGGAACCCCGCTTGCGCTCGATCGTGGTTTATCTCGACGAATTGATCTTCGTGGTGCCACCCACCCATCCGCTCGCGGCCGAGAAGCAGGTCAGCATCCGGCAACTGGGTGCCGAGGTGTTCGTCGCCCACATCGTCTCTTCACCCTACCGTGAGAAGGTGATCGAGGCCTTCCATCGGCACAAGACGCCCCTCCACATGGACATCGAGCTGCCCACGTTGCAGGCGATTACGCGCTTCGTCTCGATGGGAAATGGGGTTGCTCTGGTCCCGGGAATCAGCGTGGAAAACGAACTGGCACGCGGAGAACTGGTGAGCATCCAGGTCCGCGAGCTGCGTCTGCATCGAAAATTGCGGTTGGTTTATAGGAAAGAAGCGCCCCTCACCCACGCCGGGCGCGCCTTCCTGCAGGTTGCCGAGGCCGTAGCCACCGATCGCCAGGGCCGCTACAGGTTCCTGCGCGAACACTAGACCGGGCGCGCCATTTCATCCTCCGCCTCAAGCGCTTCGGCCAGGCTGGAATGGATTTCAAAGACGGAGGACAGATTGGTCAGGTCGAGCAACGCACGCACCCGCGGATTCGGTCCCGCCAGCTTCACCGTGTTCCCGAACCCTTCCGCCGACACATGCACGAACACCAGTTCCCCGAGGCCGGCGCTGTCGATGCGCTCCACTCCTTCGAGATCGAGCACAACCTGTTTCGCGGCCCGCAGGGCTTCGACGACCACGCGCGAGAGCGCTGTGGCTTCGTCGCGGTACACAATGCGCCCTTCACAATGAACGACGATCACATCCCCCAACCGGCGGGTTTCCAGACTTAGCTTCAATTTCGAATCCTCGTTCCCCGAGAATGGTGCGCCGGCCCGGGATTCCGTTTCACTTATCGACATGCAATCACCCTAAGAACGACTACGGATTGGATGTTTGTGCTCCGTCGCGGGCATGTGAAAATCGCATAAATTTACGTTTTCCGTTACCCTGTGACGTACCCCGCATCGCCAGGCAAAGTTTTTGGAAGCCGTTGCATCCAAAGCTCCTTTACGCTTCCATCACCCGATCCCTGGATGCCACGTGCCAAGGAGGAGATTTTTCGTGCTGAAACGCGCACTCGTCCTAGTGATTTTGCTCGCGCTCGGCGGCACTGCCGCCGCGCAGAATCCCAGGTTCACGATCTTCGGAGGTTACTCCTACGGCAATACCAACTACGCGTCCGGACCACGCTCGAACCTCAATGGCTATGAGGTCTCTGTCGAAGGCTTTCGGATCAAGCCCTGGCTCACTCTCATCGCTGACGGCAGCTCCCAGGCGGGGTGGAACGAGTTTCCAATCTCATGTGTGACGGTTCCGGTCTGCACGCCTGCCATCCCGAACGTGCGCGCCAAGGAGTACAACTTTCTGGGCGGGCCCCAGGTTTCCACCTTCCGGGGAAATTGTCGCCCGTTTTTTCGCCTGCTCGGAGGCGCCACGCGGGTGTCGGTCGCCACTTCCGGATTCTTTGATTCGAGCACCGCCTGGGCCGTCGGTGGTGGCGGCGGGGTTGACTACCGATGGCGCGGCCCGTTCAGCTGGCGCGTGCAAGGCGACTATCTGCGGACCAACGTCTTCGGCCTGCACCAGAACATGCTGCGCGCTGCGACAGGAATCGTGGTTCGATTCTAAAGGCGGGTGTTAGGTGTGAGGTCTCTGGTCTCAGGTATCGGCCGACTAGGCCTCGGGCATCAGTGGTTCACTTCATGGGTATTCGGTTTCGGCAACGAGTTCTGCGTCGTCGCCAAATTCGAATTCCCAGTCATGCTCGTGTAACTCTTTGCTGGCATCCGCGGCATCTGTGGGCTCCACGTATTCGTGGATGCGGACACCTTCCTCTCCGACCGTAATGTAAGTCAATTTCGAATCAATCCATCCGCCCGAGTTGTAGTAATGCACGCCATCCTGCTCGCGATGCATGGCGTCGTGCGTATGCCCACAGAAGATGCGGTCGGCGCCGTGCAACCGCGCGTACGACAGCGCGCCCGCCGCCACTTTCGCCGACATGCGCAGCCAGCGTGTGTTCAGTCGGTCGATCAGTCGGGAGAGGGGATTCCCCTTGAGATCCAGCTTCTGCACCAGCAGGTAGAACCAGGTGCCCAGGTGGCTCAAGGGCACACTGTTCACGGCAAAACCGTCGAACTGGTGCCCGTGGATGGCGATGTGGCGCAGCCCGGCGTAGTTCCACGAGAAGTCCTGGTAGACCTTGACGCCCACCAGGTGCGACATGACGTTGGTGAGCCCGAGATCGTGGTTCCCCTCCACCCACACCACTTCGATCTTGCGCTTGGGATTGGACAGCTTGCGGATCGCGCCCAGAAATTTCCAGTGCTCTTTCTTGAGACGTCCGAAATTCAGGTCCGCAAAGATGTCGCCGAGCAGAATAAGGCGGCGGAAGGAGTTCTCTTTCAACATGCTCGCGGCCGCGCGTGCGCGGCTGACCTCCGCGCCCAGGTGTACGTCCGACAGGATCAGCGTGTCATAGACTGCCGCATCCATGCCTCGGTTATACCGAAGTGATGTTACAGGGATATGAAACGTGCACTAAAATTAGTGCACAGTAACGTGGTGGTAATCATGCTGCGCATGATAGCTGACGAAGACCGTTAGCACTCATCGACCCCAAACTTTGGCGAACAAACGGCGCAAGCTTGCGAGAACGTCTGGTACGGAAAGCATTTTGACCGCCTCCAGGCTCAGTGGGCGACTAGCAGCATCCGATCACATAAATCCCCTGATCTGGTGGGTGGCAAGGTAGAAATCCGAACGCAATGGGCGTCCGTCACGGCGGGCGTCACGTTCTCGAACATGGGCGAGGTGACTGTGCTTCGCCTCGACTTGACGGCCAAGCTAGATTCCGTGATCGACGACCCGTAAACTGTCAGCTTCGGAGGACGTTGGACTTTTGTTCGACTCGTAGTTTCGCCAGCTTGCCTCCGCTGCGGGATAGCTGACCTAGTATCCCCGTTTCATCAACAATGGTTGTTTGGGGATAGGCCGGACCTCGGTGGTTGATTTGCCCCTGGGCAGCCATTGCGGATCTTCTGGGAGCTGTTAAACAACCGCAGGGCTAGAGTCATCGTCGTGCAATTTCCTTTATTGCAGCACGGGACGCGCTAGAATGCTAGAGTCTTTCTCGCCACTTTTGTCCCGGCCAGGACACGTGTTTCTTCCGCCGACTTTTCGTTAGAAATTAGGAGTTTCGCATGCCTCCCGAAACGCAACCGTCTGAATCCCCGTACTCCGTGAAGATCGAGACCGCGACTGGCAAGTCCAGTACTGTGCCCATTGTCATTTTGACACCGAAGCAGTTGGAAGACTTCCTTCAGATTGAGTTCAAGAAGTTGGCTCAAGAAGCAGGCGTGAAGGGCGCTCGTATTCACGTGGAACGCGCCGTAGCCGCTGACTATGAGCAGGTCATCCGTGAGGTTGCGGCGTGCCTGCGCTCGACCAAGGCAAGCGTGGCTTGATTGGGCTGCAAGCTATGGCGTGTCGGCCGCTGGGGTTCTGAAGGCGTCTTAGTGCGTAGGCGGGACGTACTCTTTCGGGGCGACGGCTCCTTCGCCGAAAAAGAACTGCTCCATCTGCTTCACGATCACTTCCTGGTCTTCACGGCGGGCGGGATTCAGGCGGTATTCGTTCAGGATCATCTTGCAGAAGTCGCTCCACTGCCGCCAGGCTTCCTGCGACACGTTCTCGTAGATCTTCTTGCCCAATTCGGTGTCAAACGGGGGCTCATCCAATCCCGGCAGTTCCTTCTTCAGCTTCACGCAAAAGACCTGGTGGGCCATGTCACTTCCTCGATAACAAGATCGATCTAAAATTATCTCACAATAGACGCGGGCCATCGGGGTGCGACCGGGGGCCGAGTTGTCTGGGCTCGGCGAATTTCCGAATCCGCTGGCCATCCCAGGAATCTGATCTGCAGGATGAGCACTGACCTCATAAAAGATTTTCGGACGGTTCCGATCTTCGCCGACCTCGCCGACGACGAACTGCGCTGGCTGGTCGACCACGCGAAGGAGTACGTTCTCGAACCGGGAGAGCTGGTGGTGCAGGAAGGCGATCCGGCGGACACCATGCTGATTTACCTCGAGGGGGAAGCCGAGGCGCGACGCGAAAGTCTCGGCCCCGATGCCCCGGTGTTCAGCTTTCGTGCCCCTGGAGTCGGTGGGATGCTGCCGTTCTCCCGCATGACCCACTACACGGTGACCAGCCGTACCATCACCCACTCGCGCATCGCGCGCCTCTCCAAAGATCATTTTGCCGATCTGCTGAACCGCATCCCCACGCTGGGGCCCCGGCTGGTAGGACTCATCTCCGACCGTGTCCGCGAGTCCACCAAGCAGGACCTGGCACGCGAGAAACTGGCGTCGCTCGGCAAGCTGTCGGCGGGCTTGGCGCATGAACTCAACAACCCCGCGGCCGCCGCCAGCCGGGCCGCCAACCTGTTGCGTGGAGTCATTGAGAAACGCGCCCAGGCTAATGCTGAACTCGACGACGGCAACATCACTCCGGAGGCGCGCGCGCTGCTGCGTACCATCGAGTCGAAAGCGCTCGAGAAGCTAGCGCAAGCCAAGCCGAAGAATCCCCTCGAACTGAGTGACCGCACCCAGGAACTGCAGTCGTGGATGGAGGCACGCGGCGTCAACGACGCCTGGGAGGTCACACCCGTGCTCGCCGAGGCCGATGCCACCATCGAAAACCTGGAACGGCTGGCCGAAAAATACTCCGGACCGCTGCTGAGCCCGGCCATCCGGCGAATTGCAACCCGGCTCGAACTCTCCCGGCTGGTCACCGACATCGAACACAGTACCTGCCGCATCTCGGAACTGGTAAAGGCCATCAAGGAGTACTCCTTCATGGACGAGGCGCCGCGGCAGGAGGTGGACATTGCCAAAGGCATCGAGAGCACACTGATCATGTTGGGCCACAAGCTCAAGCACGGCATCACGGTGATTCGGGAATATGATCCCAACCTGCCGCGCATTTCTTCGTATGGCAGCGAGCTCAACCAGGTATGGACCAACCTGATCGACAACGCCGCTGACGCGATGCAGGGAAGAGGAGAACTGCGGATCCGCACTGCACGGGAAGGCGACGAAGTCCTGGTCGAATTCGTGGACAACGGCCCCGGCATTCCCCCCGAGATCCAGACCAAAATCTTCGACCCATTCTTCACCACCAAACCGATGGGCGAAGGAACCGGGCTCGGACTGGACACCGTCTACCGCATCGTCCGCAAACACCGCGGCAACGTGAGCTTCGTGTCGGAACCGGGGAAGACCTGCTTCCGGGTAAGGCTGCCGGTGAAGAACACGCGCGGTTAGACCACACGGAACCGGATAGGGCATTCAGAGGCGCGCGCTCTTTCCCATTTTGATTCTCTTCAAGCTAAATTTTCGTAAACCCGTAAAAGAGGGTTTTCGGGTGCGGATTTAGGTTGCCACTGGCTCCTAGAATGCCCGTTAATCGCGTTTGGTAAAGCCTTCCATCGACAGTTGAGGCTCGGAACGACCGGGAGGCCTCGCGACAGCCTGCCGCGCGTCCTGGGCCCTCCAATGGCGCTTGCCATATCCCAAAGCTAACGAGCGATCGGAACCAGCGAAGTCGCTCCCTGGCCCAGCCGCATACCCTCCGACGCGAAAACCCGCCGGTCTTCCGGCCAATCACCTTGGTAACCTGTATTTTGCGCTGGCCGCCGGAGGACAATGCCTACCTCGCAGTAAGGTAATGAGTCGGCCCACTCGTCTCGAGGTACTGCGCCCATGATTGGCTTTTCCACTACTGAAGTTGTGATTGCCCTGGCGGCGCTGGTGATCGTCACGCTCGTACTCGCCAAGCTTTTTACCGGGAAACCCAAGCGTGCCGAGAAATGGGAGAAGGCCGAGATCGTGAAGCAACTTCTGGCCTTGTCGGAACAGGAAAGTGGCAGTCGAATCCCCGCCCCCGCCGTGCGCCCGGCGGCGCGTTCGAGCCAAGCCCGGCTCAAGACGACGGCCAAGACCACGCTACCCGCGAGAGCGAAAGCAAGATAGAAAGGGACAGGACGCTCCGAACCGTGGTTGAGAGGCTCGGGAAAGTCCTTGTCCTGAGCGCATCACGCGCTGGTCATTCCGGGATCCGCTGGAGTTTGGAGCCCGGGGGCACCCATCACGACCGCACCTGTCACTGCCGGTGCGCCAGCTTCTCGCGTGAGCCCGGCAGGCGGACACGCGGATTGAGCTTCCAGGGATTTCGATCCTGGGGCGCGCAGGAATTCGCCCACCGCAAGTCCCAACTGTTCTCCCAGCTGTTGAAAGCGGTCGAGCCATTCGCTACTGAAGTGAATATGTTGTTCTCGAAAGATCGCCTGTGACAACTCGTAATAAGAGGTCTGGGCCTGCCAGAGGTCCAAGTGGAAGGGTGGAACTTCCGCAAATGAAGCCACCGCTCCCAGTTCCTCAAGCTTATCCAAGGCGAATGGATCTGCCGTCCAACGATCCAGGACGATCTCCAGGCGCCGGCGGAGGTCCGACTCCAGCCCGGAACCGGCAAGGCTGGTCGCATTCTGCCGGGCAGTGTCGAGAAGCCTGCGAATGCGATCCATGTCCAGCTTTTCGTCGGCCAGGCAGCGTTGAATCGCGTTGCCGAGCACGAACTCCGCCGATACCCGCAGGATCGCCGGCATCGGCATCTGCAGCTCGGAGAGAAAGCTGACGAGCGAGGCGTGCTGCTGGTGTACCGCGGCATATATCTCGTCAATGTCAGCCAGAGTGGAATTGACGATTTGCTTCACGATTCGTTGCCGCTCATCACGGAACAGCGACTTGAGGGAATACGTATCGCCTCGAAATTGCTGGTCGATCAGGAACGAACATCTGGCTGGGTTTCCAGCAGAGAACACCGCGCAGGCCTGCTCGGCAAATAGCCGAAAGCCATCACCGTCATGGCATGGATGAATTCCCGCAACCAGCTTGTGACCTCCTAAATGCAGCGCCGCGAAGTTGAACTGCAGCTCAGCGCGCGTGGTACGGGAGGTAATCCGGCAACGTCCAACGGCAAGTTTCGCTCCGCCCTGCTCGAACGGATACACTTCCTGCAGTTGCGCGTGGTAGCGGTACATCGAAGTCGAATCCCGGTAGCCATCGAACAGCGAGCTGATGGCGTAGTGCGCGGCCACGCCGCAAAGGTCCAGCATCGCAGGCCGGACGAACTTCTCGTAGATACTGCGGCCGTTGCCAAACTCGGGAATGTTGCTCCAGACTTTCTCAAGCCGGGTCAAGAACTGTTCTTCGCGCTCGCCACCGAATAACTGCTCGCTCAACTGCACGGCCCGGCCGGCGTATTGCAGGACTTGGACAGTTTCAGGGCCGGTCGGCTCGTCGAAGAACCACCCGCAGCTGGTGAACATCAGCAAGAGATGGCGCTGCATTTCGAGCAGCCGCAGGGCCCGTGTCGTCTCCTCCGGCGATAAATCTCGCAGCGCATGGGTAGCCAGGAAACTGTCTACCGTGCCCGGCGAACGATCAATGACCGCAACCCCGTACTCGTCCCGGGCAGCCCACGCGTCCTTCAACAGGTCCTTCGCACCAACTTCGTACATCGCGTCGAGTTCGTCGCGCAACCAATTCAGCGCTTCTCGCAGCGGCCGGCGCCAAGTCTGCTTCCAGTGGTGATTGGCGCCGGAGTTGCACCCGCAGTCGCTCTCCCACCGCGCAATGCCGTGCATACAACTCCAGGATGTGCGCTCCAGGATTTCCACTTCCTGGTAAGGGGGATGCTGCGCAAAGTACTCGCCGTAGTTGGTGATTCGTGCCAGTTTGTTCTTTTCGATGTAGTCGAGAGCATAGGCGAGCGCCATATCGCCGTGCGCATGGTGGTGTCCGTAGGTCTCGCCGTCAGTTGCGATGTGGATCAATTGCGCCGAATCGCCTTCGGGATCGAAGCGGCCAGTCAGCCGCCGTGCCAGATTCTCGCCGTTGAACAGTAACTTCTCGAAGGCAACCGCGCGCGAAACTACTCCGTCATAAAAGAAAAGCCCCACGCTGCCCCCGGACCGCAGGTGGCAAGTGTAGGCGCGCCGGGAGTCAATCCCCTGGCCGTGAAGATTGATCCACTCCTTCCCCTTCTCGGTTCGCATTTTGCCGGCCTGGTGGGGAGCCAGAATCGTGAACTTGATGCCGAGCGAACTCAGGATTTCCAGTGTTTCCACGTCCACCGCGGTTTCTGGAAGCCACATGCCCACCGGGTCTCGTCCAAACCGATGCTGGAAGTCCCGGATGCCCCACACGATCTGTGTCCGCTTATCGCGCGCATTCGCCAGGGGGAGGATGAGGTGGTTGTACGCCTGCGCTATGGCGGAGCCGTGTCCGGAGAAAATCTTTTGGCTTTCGCGATCGGCCTTGAGAACCTGTTCGTAGGCCTGCGGTGCGCGTTCTTCCATCCACGACAGCAGGGTTGGTCCGAAATTGAAGCTGATTCGGGCATAGTTGTTCACGATCTTGGTAATGCGCTTGCGGCCGTCGAGCATGCGCGACGCGCCGTTCGGCAGATAGCACTCCGCCGTGATCCTTTCATTCCAGTCGTGATACGGACTGGCCGAGTCCTGCGATTCGACCGCTTCGAGCCATGCATTCTCCCGTGGTGGCTGGTAGAAATGACAATGAATGCAGACAAAACACCCCATCCGGCAGTCTCCAGAATGACGCTATGAAGCCCAAGCACGATTTGGCTGGGAAACGCGAACTTGGGGGTTGTGGGCATTGTAGCCGCTTGTTCGGTGAATATCTCGGGATCGTTTTCGAACGCGGCCAACCGGGAGGTGAATCGAGCGGGAAAATTTAGGCTGACAGCGAGCAGGGAGCGCCCTTGGCAGCCCCCTTGAAAACAAGTTCAATAAACGCAGCCCCACCCTGCATTGCAGCCCAGGAAGAAAATGATGAAGGCTGACTTGGCGGGCACGGGAATGCTGCGACCGAGTTCTCGACGATGGATCAACCCTCTCCGGTTGAGTAACGGAAAACGGCATTCTTGCCACTGCCATTCCGATGGTGGCGTGGCGGCGTCGCTGGAGGTTCTGCGCCATTAGCCGTGTAAAATCCCAATCGAGAATCAGGAGGCTGTCGTGCACAGAGTCATCGTGCTGTTCATTGGGATTGTGCTGGCACCGGGAGTGATTGCGCAGAATCCGGAAGGCGTAAGCGGCGAATGGCTCATTACGCGCGACGTATATGGCAATCCGCTATACCAGCGAATGACACTCACTCTTCAAAACGGCAAGGTAACTGGTGTCTTCGCCGGCGACAAGTTGGAAGGCACATTGACCGGAAACGTGCTCCACTTTGTTGCTCGCGACAAAGACAATAACACGTCGGAATTCACGGGCGTGTTCAATGGCACCAACATCACCGGCAAGGTCGTAGGAACCGATGCGAGCAATCCAGATGAAAGAGCTGAGAATGAAATGACCGCCATGCGTGTGCCGACGCGCTCCACAGGCGCGCCAAGGCGACATGAGTTTACGCCCACTATTTTTTACCGGCAATTCTCAGCTTCGAACAAGCCGGTTCTGCAGATCGCGCCCGGCGACACCGTCCGCACCACGACGGTGGATGCGGGGGGTACGGACGAGCACGGCGTAAAACGTGTGCTCGGCGGGAATCCGGAGACGGGGCCGTTCTACATAGAAACGGCATGGCCGGGCGACACCCTGATTGTGCATTTCAGCCGGATTCAACTCAATCGCGATTATGCCGTCAGCGATGATGCCATTGTGGACCGCGCACTTGACAGTGACATGTCAGTAAAAATGAAGGATAGCGGCAAATCGGTGCGCTGGCGTCTTGATCGACAGCACGGAATTGCAACCAGTGATAGGCCAGGTGACCACCTGAAGAGCTTCGTTGTGCCGCTGCGTCCGATGCTGGGATGTGTGGCAACTGCGCCCGGCTTCGCTTCAGCGCCACCCCCTACTGGAGATTCGGGCCGATGGGGCGGCAACATGGACTTCAATGAGGTCGTGGAGGGGGTTACCGTTTATTTGCCGGTGAACCAGCCAGGCGCGCTGCTTTATGTTGGCGACGGTCACGCCGCACAGGGCGACGGGGAGCTTAACGGTGACGCTTTGGAGACCTCCATGGACGTGGAGTTCACAGTGGACGTGATTCACGACAAGCGCATCCGCACCCCACGAGTGGAGACGGATTCTCAGATCATAACAGTCGGGCTCGGTGGTTCGCTGGAGGATGCGCTGCGGACTGCAACCAGCGGCATTTCGGAATGGCTAGAGCAAGACTACGGACTAACGCCATCGGAGATTGCACAGGTATTGGGCACCTCGGTGCAACTGAACATCAGCGAAGTAGCGGATCGAAATGCTGGAGTCGCGGCCAAGCTGAACAAAGCACGGCTCCAGCCGCTGAGCAGAAAGTGATGAGTGCAATTTCCGCGGTTTTACACGAGTAGCTGTCGATAAAGGCGCGATTCCACTCATCTTTGTTGCGTGGGGATTTGAGTGCAAACGCAGATTTCGTCAACTGGGCAGCAGGAGCGAGATGGCCCCACCCTCGCAAGGGTGGGAACCGGCGCTAATCATCCGAGCGTGGAACTAGATACAGATTCCTGCAATCGCGTTCGGCGAATACGTACGAGCCGACGCTTCGGCCATCCCGAGCGGTATAGCTGTCGGTATGCGCCGCGGGTCGGTGTGAAGGTAGCTCGGACCTCCTTTGACATCGTCACCCACCGCGACATTGAACCCGATGCTGTCGCCGGGTTGCGAGGGCCGGAAGCCAGACCCTCGGAACGGACTGCTAAACCAACTGGTGTCGATGGAACTGAGCGGGATGCGAAATTCCACCACGCAACCGTGAGGACGTAGTCCCGCTTTCGATTCCCACACGATGCTGGGGTGTTACCAGCGCCCTATCATCTCCTTCCAGATGGACGGCGTCACCTTCGGATCCGCCTGCGTCCCACTCGTTGCGTTCGCCAGAGGGCAGCTGCATTTGATCGAGAGCCATGTTCGCCCCGAGCCCGGATAAGTTTTGCAGTCTTGATGCTTCTCAGCGCGACACCATGTTCAGGTGATCTGGGGCTCGCCTGACTCAGGGCAGAACTTATTGAGCACAATTCTTCATTGCACTCCACCGACGAAACCTCAAGGCGGGCTCCATTAACCGTTTGGTTGGTTAACCCGGAGTTTAGCGTCCGCCACAGCGTGGTCACGCTCATTGTGCAAATGCCGAATTGCTCTCACAATCCAACAGCTTGCCACGGACAAGAAGGAAAAAGGAGGGAATGGCATCTTGCTTGCACTGAACACCGACGACGAAAGTCAGAGAAACGGTTGTGGGGTGTGGAGAGGGGAACGCACAGTCAGTCAGATTCTGATGTGCGACCTCCATCATTCTCGAGCCGGAGGAGGATCTATGAAACGGCAAGCCTTCAGTCTCGTCAGCCTGCTGAGCCTGCTCCTGATGGCGGGGTCAGCAATCGCACAGACCATCCATGTGCGTGCGAACGTTCCTTTCAACTTCTCAGTAGGAAACAAGACACTTCCAGCCGGAGCGTACGACATAAGAACCATTAGCTCCGATACCAAGATGCTGCTCCTGCAAGCGCGAGACGGCAAGTCGGGCATGATAGTAGGCAGCAATGCCGCCCAAGCGCTCGCGGGTGCGGGAAAAACCAAACTCGTTTTCAATCGGTACGGCAGCCAGTACTTCTTGGCAGAGATCTGGGCGGGGGGCGCAACCTTGGGTCACCAACTGCCGAAGACCAGCCGAGAGAAGGAGCTGGCGAAGGAAGTGGCTAGTGATCTGACAAGGCGGGTCGAGGTTGTAGCCAGTCTGTATTAGCCACAAAGACAAAATGACCGACGTGAAGGGGCACACGATTGTGTGCCCTTTTTTGGCGTGCTGCTGGATTCTGGACGCACCGCAGAAACCGGGGTCGTTGGCAAAAAATGGCAGTTGACAAATTCTTCCTCTCTTCACCAGGTCATCGTAGCTGATTGGGGCAGGCCGAATCGCCTGTCCCGGCGGGCAATCCGACAGCGCAATCCCGTTCACGTCTTATTCAGAAACGTGACAATATTGGTCGGCAATGGCGTGTTCATTCCGAGTCCTGGCTGTCGCTTCGTTGCTTCCCTTATTGGTTCGCGGCGGACTCGCCGCTGACAAGCCGTGGACAGAAACTCGAAGCCCTCACTTCCGTGTACTCACGAACGGGAGTACACAAGACACGCCCTTAAAGTGGCTCACGAGTTTGAGGAACTCGATGGGTTTTCGCTACCCGCTTCTCAGGCGCCCGTCTTGAGTCGGGGGCCCCTTTCTTGGTCCTGGCGGCTCGAGACTACGGTGCGGGCATGTCTCTGGACCCGCAATTGCGGCGAGGCGGGGGAGAAAACGTCGCAGGTCTCTTCTGTCACGGCCAGGAAAAACAGTACGCGATGGTATGCCTCGACACTTTCGGGGGGAAATGGGGCAAAGAAGGTTGTTTACCACGAGTACGCTCACACGATCCTGCACATGAACTCACGCTGGTTGCCGGTCTGGCTCGATGAAGGCACCGCTGAGTTCTACGCTTATACACGTTTCGATCGAGACAGGATTTTATCTCGGGCGAGTTCGGCATTCAGGACGACGTTGGCTTCCGGTGTCCGTTGCTCCGGATCGAGTGCCAGGCGCAACAGCTCCTCGTCCGTCCTGCTCTGGTATTGTCCTGCGAGGTTCTGAATCTCCACGGACTTGTTAGCCTTCTCCTTTGCCTCGCATAAGCAGCACGTTTCCGCAGTGGCTGTCGAATCATCGCGACTACACCAACTGACCCGGTCGGCCAGTTCTCACTGAGTGTAAACACTGTTAACGCCAGCGACGTCCAAGCCGTGCCTGCTTCATGACTGCTGGTGATAGGATTGCTGCAATGGAATGGGCATTTGTGGCTTTCTTTGCAGTGATGATTGGCCTCTACATCTGGTCGCATGTAACGGCTGGCCATGCAATCAGCAAGAAACTCCAGCCGTTCATTGATGATTTATTCGGCGTAGGTCAGAAACCAGAACAGAAGAAAAGGGATCAGGAGTACGACTCGTGACGCAATTGATGTAATCGCCTAGCTCCGTCGAGTATGGGCTTAACGGCTAACGGGACACCGCTCGCCTAGACTACCCCACCTGAAGTTCTCACATCGGTCAACGAATCTTATCTTGTTGAGCATCGCTGCATTGACCGTCAGTCTACCCATATTTTGGGTAGAAGGCGGGTGGTGAACTTGCGCACGAACAAGATGAAGCTCAGGTTGTGGGTTGTAGGGCCTTTTCTGGCTTACCTTCTTGTATTCTTACTGTGGTTTCCTCTTTGGCAGCACTCACCACACTCTTTTTCGGCCGGCGATGACGCGGGCGGATTCGATACGCCAGATGGCTTCGATGGTGCGGTGTGTGGCGTGATGCGGATCGGCAGCAGACACTGCTACCGATCACACCAGTTTCGATACGTCAGTGCAAGTGGGATTATTTTTTGGCTACCTTATCTGCCAGTTGAGCGCGGAATTTTTTTTCCTGCTGAATATCTTCTTCGGAGAAGGCGGGTGCGAAGTCTTCGGGCTCGAAGACCTGGCGGATCTCTATGTCGCAGTCACCTGCGGCGTCGGGGTTGGGACAGCGCTTGACCCACTCGATGGCCTCTTCGAGAGACTTGACCTGCCAGAACCAGAAGCCGGCGACGAGTTCCTTGGTTTCGGCGAAGGGCCCGTCGGTGACGGTGCGGTTCTTGCCGGAGAAGTGGACGCGGGCGCCTCTGGAGGAGGGGTGAAGGCCGTCGTAGGCTAACAGGACTCCGGCTTTCACGAGCTCGTCGTTGAATTTGTTCATGTCGGCCATGAGCTGGCGATCGGGGAGTGCGCCTTCTTTTTCGGAGTCTTTCGTGGCTTTGACGATGACCATGAATCGCATTTTGTTTGTCCTTTCGGGTTGAGGTGGTCTGACGTTTAAGTTCAGAGCTAAATTGCTGCTCTACCGATACGTCGAAGGAGGAGGTGCTGGATCGACACGGGCGACGATTTGTTTTGGATTTTATTTTTTGGGGGGCGAAGGCATAAACGTCTGGCTTGCTATCGCCATTCCCCTGAATCTGCCTAGAACAAGGGCATCGCAGATTTCCTGATGTGGTCGCCAAAGAAAATGCTTGGTACACCTTGATCGCAATATCGGTAACTGGTTCCAATCCCCGCGGCGTGACGAACGCCGCGGGTTGCAGACCATGACTTGGTGCGCGTGGGGCTGCAGCAGGTCGTACAGCCAGGCCGCCCAAGTGGATACGTTTTCCGCGGGCAAGGTCATCGCTAAGATGTATTTAGCGCAAGAACGCATGCGAATCGAACCTCAGAACATGACCCCTCGGAACGCCCCTCCCATCGCATACATCATGTATCTCAATACGCAGACCCAGTTCATGTTGCTCTTGCGCGAGCGAGTCTACGCCAAGATTCCGCCTCAGGAGAATTGGTGGATGTACACTGCCTTTCGGGGGGATGTCGAGAATGTGTGCAGAACGTGGGGTAAGGCGTCGCACAGCCAAAGTGACACATGTCGGAAGGTAGGAGACGATACTATAAACGGCCGAACCGCGCTAAAGTACGAGGGACATTGTTCCCAAGGACAGCCGTGTTTTATCTGGATCGATCGCAGATTGCGTTTCATGTTGAAATGGGAGAACGGCTCTCAAGGCGAGGAATTACGGAATATTCAAGAAGGTAGCCAACCAATCAACATGTTTGAAGTCCCTCCGGGATTCAAGAGCGTACAATCTACGACTGGCACAATTCACTCAGGCCCACGACACTGACCCGTGTACGGCTCTCAGTTAGCGCAACATCTCGATTGCCCTCATTGACCCAAAGGGAGAAATCGTCATTGTTTTTTTGTTGCTCTATTGAATGCAGCCCTACACGCGTCGGTTGGGGCCGCAATCAGACAAAGTACGGTATAAAAGCTTAGAGGGCCCATAGCTCAATCGGTTAGAGCAGCAGACTCATAATCTGTTGGTTCCTGGTTCGAGTCCAGGTGGGCCCACCAATTAGTTCAGCCGATGCGCCGGAGTCTGAACACATTTCTCTACGATCATGCATGGACAAGCTCACGTCGTTTGAGGGTGGGAAGCGCTTTGATTGATTTTCCGGCCTTCTCCTGGGCGACGCGCAGGTCGTAAAGGCTCTGTAGATTCAGCCAAAACTGAGCACTCGTGCCAAAGAAATGACCGAGGCGGAGGGCCGTGTCGCCCGTGACCGAGCGTGTTCCGTTTAAGATTTGCGTGACGCGATTGGCTGGCACGCCGATCTTTCGTGCCAGTTCGATTGTGAGCGTTATCGGGGTGTTTCAACGACTGTCCAGTAGACTGTCGAAATGGCCTACGATCCCGCGGCACCTAAAATCGTGACCCCGCTTCCGGGTGAAATCGCAGAGGCGAAGCGAACACCGGGCGGTTGGGTCTATCGCATCGCAGGTAAGTTCGGACCCAAGGATCCGATTACGCTCAAAACCCTCGGTGAGCGTAAAACACCTGGCGGCAGATGCTTTGGCATTTGTTGATATGGAACTGCGACACGCAGAGCCAGGACGCGATGGCGGTAGCGCGAGTCCATGTTCGTTCATGGCAAGCCGCCTATCGCAAATTGATGCCTGATGATTATCTCGATCAACTACGTCCCGAGGATCGGGCGAACAAATATGATTTCGGCAACCTCGATCCCCTCAGGCCTCAAACAATTATTGCGACTGAAGGCGGGGAGATTAGGGGTTTTGCCACGACCGCTCCAGCGCAGGACTCGAATATGTCAGGTTACGGAGAACTCTGTGCACTGTACGTTGATCCCGACCACTGGGGCCGAGGCATTGGCGTTGCACTTGTGTCGGGAGCGCGTGCTCGGCTTTTCGATCTCGGATTTCGAAATGCGATTCTCTGGGTACTCGAGGGCAACGTTCGGGCAGAGCGCTTTTATCGCAGGGATCAGTGGACCCCAGATGGAGCACGGCGAACGGACGAAGTGTGGGGTATTAAGGTAAACGATCTGCGCTATCGGCGTAACCTTGAGGCACGAGAGCGCGGATTTTGAGTGTTAGGGATGCCTTGAGGCGATCCTATTATTGGAGCCGGTAGGAATTGTTGCTGTTCGCTCCTGGACAATCACGTTCGTAGGCGGACAGGGTAATCCGCGCTGTTTCCCAACCTGGAAACTAATTCTCCTTTTATAGTCAATGAGTTACCGCTTGAGTAGATTTGGTCAGAGCCTTGCTCCACACATTCACACAGCAAGCTGTCGCAAATTGCGTCCCAGCGCGTTGTATGGCGAACCTCGCTCCGATGGTGTCGCTTCGGTATGAGTGAGAAAAGATAATGAGGGGAGTGCTTCACGATCTTCGATATGAATCCTTGGCATTGCGGCATCATTCAGTATGACAGGCTACCTGGCAAGCATTTTATACGACGTTCATCCAGGAGATCCGGTCACGCTCATTGCCGTGGCGGCGATCCTGCTTTTCGTTGCGTTCGTGGCGTGTTTCATTCCCGCGCGCCGGGCGACCAACGTCGATCCCATGGTGGCTCTGAGGTGCGAATGATGCGAGTGGGGTGAACCAAATGGACTCACTAATCCACGACATTCGTCACGGAATGCGGCAATTGCCACGCAATCCCGGCTTCACAGCCACCGTGATTCTCACGCTGGCCCTCTCGATCGGCACGAACACAACGATTTTTTCGATTGTAAATGCGCTTCTGTTGAAGAGCCTGCCCTATTCGCATCCTGAACGGATGGGCACGATTTATACGCGGATGAGAGGTTCGGTAGTTTCCGACGAACGGCATCACATCGACGGCGAGCAGTGGGAGTTGTTGCGAGATAACGTCCCTGCTCTCCTTTCGGCGATTTCGGCCATAAGGCCTTCTGGCGTAAGTTCGGGCGTGAACCTTGAAGCTGGCTCTCACGTACAGTATGTGCTCGCGGGACGCATTTCTTCCCACTATCTCGACGTGCTGGCAATTCGCCCGATCATCGGGCGAAATTTCTCTGAGACTGAAGACCTGCCGGGAGGTCTAAAGACTGCGATTCTGAGCTATGACGTGTGGCGCAACACGTTCGCTTCGAATCGGGGCATTCTGGGCCGGACAATTTTGTTAAAAGGCGAGCCCTACACTGTAATCGGTGTTCTGCCGGAAGGCGCGACGATTCCGCTAAGCGCGGATGTATACACGGCGATCCAGGCTAGTCGCGCCGGTGAAGGATCGGGGACAAATTTCGAGTGCATCACGCGCCTACGCGATGGCGCGACTTGGCAAGAAGCCGACGCGCAAATCAATCGCACATGGGGCACGCGTGCTCATCGTTATGAACTTTCGGACGATCCCAGTGGCCAGATCAGCTACTATTCAGTGCCGCTGCAGAAGGGCGAGACTGATCCGCTGCGTCCGCAAGTTCTGACGCTGATGCTGGCGGCAGCATTCATTCTTCTGATTGCGTGCGCGAACCTTGCTGGCCTGACCCTTGTACGTGTCCTTCGGCGCACGCCGGAAATTGCTACGCGACTTGCGCTCGGCGCTTCACACTGGCAGATACAAAAACAACTCTGGATCGAAAATTTCATACTGGCGGTTGCAGGGGGAGTAACTGGAATTGCTGTTGGTTTTCTCGCTCTAGGCGGATTCCTTTTTTTGTTGCCCGACCATTTTTTGCCGGTCGCCGGCGTTTCTCTCGACAATCGCGTGCTGGCGTTCACCATTGCCGTCTCACTGCTCACCAGCGTCCTGTTTGGAATGCTTCCCGCGCTCACGACAAGGAGATTCGATCTGCGGTCCGCAATGGGCTATCGGCAAGCCACGGGTGGGAACCGTTTCTGTTTGCAGCAGGCGCTGATCGCGAGCGAAGTTGCGCTGACGATTGTTTTGCTGGCCGCGGCGGGTTTGCTGGTTCGAACTCTTATTCATCTCCAAACTCTGCCGCCGGGATTCAATCCGGATGGCATGATGACCGCGCGAGCATCGCTCGATGATGTGCGGTATCACGACGCAGCCGCATTTAGAAAGCTACTGGATGAAAGCACTGTCGCCATGCGGCGGATTCCGGGAGTGCTGGTGGCCGCAGTCGGGCTAAGCCTGCCCTACGAGCGCGCGCTGAACCAAGGAAACACGATTAGTGATGGCCAAGAAGCGGGACAGCCGGCGATGTCAGCAATGACATACGTTACACCTGACTACTTCACTGCTTTCCAAATTCCGCTACTGTCCGGACGCACATTTAGTGAGGAAGATGGGCCGGATCGTCAGCGTGTCGCGATTGTGAATCAGACATTCGCACGAAGATTCTTCGCCGGGGGCAATGCCATCGGCCGACATCTCAATAAGGACACTCTCATCGTTGGCGTCGTTGCTGATGTTGCCATGGTGCCCGCCATCAATCCGGTTACGCCGGTCTCTAGCGAACAAATGATGTATGTGCCTGCCGCACAGATGGGAGCGCGACAGCTCTCGCTGATCCACATCTGGTTCCAGCCGAGTTGGATTGTTCGTACTTCTCGCCCTATTGCAGGACTGAGTGCACAGATGCAGCGGGCACTGGCAAGCGTCGATCCCAATTTGCCGTTTTCAGGCTTCTATCGCATGAAGGACCTACTTGCGAAGACATTGGCAACGCAGCGAGTTGAAGTGGCACTGCTGAGCACGATGGCGCTGCTCGCGCTGACCTTGAGTGGCGTGGGAATTTTTGCGGTGGTTGCAAACATGGTCACACAGAAGACGCGAGAGATCGGCATCCGCATGGCGCTGGGTTCGACGATTCGCGAAGCCATCGTTCACGTAGGAGTGCCGGGCGTGCGAGCTTCGGCGATTGGGCTTGTTGGTGGGTTGGGCCTGTGCGCAGGAGCGCTGCGGGTGATGCGCAGTGTGCTTTACGGGGTGGGCGTGTATGACGTTCCAGCCATTGCCTCGGCGGTGCTGGTGTTGGTCTTGGTCGCGCTGATTGCGGCGACCATCCCGACTATGCGAATCACCCGAATCGATCCGGCGAGGACGCTGCGAGAGGAGTAAGGGGAGCTTGCTCAACCCCGAGCAGATTAGAACGCTCGTCCAGGAGATCAAGGCGCTGAAGTAAGACACTCGTCGAAACGCTGCGGTGCCAAGCGCACCGCAAGTGCACCTACAACGGGCCAAACGAGCTTTTCAGTCCTTAGCTTCGGTGAGCTGCTCGCTCTGCAGTGCGGTTCACACGCATTATGAGTCCCCTGGTCTCACCGCTGAGCTACGGGCCCCGGCCACGGTCCGAATGCAAAACCAGGCCGGAACTCCCACCGTCGGCTCGCACAATTTTCATCAGGCACGTAAGCTATTGCTGCATAAACACATAGCTTCAATGGCAACCCATTCTGCCGCCTTAGCAACTAAATACTTAGTTGACGTTCGCCCCCGGCTTACGTCAAATTAGTCGCGAGCCGTTTTTCAGGAGGATGTTCGTTGCCGCGCACTCAATCCGCCACCCTCACCGAAGCTGAACTGCGCATCATGCAGGTGCTTTGGGAAAAAGGATCGGCCACCGTCCAGCAGGTTCTAGAAGCCCTCCCCCGCAAGAAACCGCTGGCCTACAACTCGGTGTTGACGATCGTCCGGATTCTGGAGAAGAAAGGCTGCGTGCGGCACGTGAAAGACGGCCGCGCTCATATCTACAGCGCGCTGCTCGACCAGAAGGAAGCGACCCGGTCCGAGATCCGGCACCTGACCAGCCGCTTCTTTCAGAACTCGCGAGAGCTTCTGGTGCTAAACCTTCTGGAAGACGAAGGCATCGACGCGGACGAACTTGCACGCTTGCGGCAGATGCTGGATGAGAATCGCTGAGCCATGATGACTGCACTCAATCTCCACGCAATCGCGCAGATGTCGGCGGAACGAATGCTGAACTGCCTAGCGGAGGGGATCGCTATCGCGCTGTTTGCCTGGGTGCTGCTCCGCGTAGCGGGGCGGCGGAATTCCGGGACGCGGTTCGCGGTGTGGTTTTGCGCGTTGCTGGCGATCGCTGTCTCTCCGCTGGTCGAGATCTCGCGCGGCGGGATGGCCGACCTGGCCCCCCCCGCAAGCGCGGCCATTACGCTGCCGCGTTCCTGGGCGCTATATCTGTTCGGTGCGTGGGCGTGGATCGCGGCGGTGGGACTGGTCCGCGTGGCGGCTGGGCTGTGGCACCTGCGGACGGTTCACCGCGAATGCGCAGCGCTCGATCCACAGACTCTCGACCCGATGCTCCGGCACACCCTGGGGCAGTTCTCGGCCGGCCGCAAGAAAGTGGAGATCGCGACGTCAGACGAGCTGCGCGTCCCAACCGCCATCGGCTTTCTGAAACCAGCGGTCGTTCTCCCGAGTTGGGCGATGCGGGACCTGTCAGCGGCGGAACTCAACGCCGTGCTCCTGCACGAACTGGCGCACCTGCGCCGCTGGGATGACTGGACCAACCTCGCGCAGAAAGTTCTCCGCGCACTGTTCTTCTTCCATCCGGCGGTGTGGTGGGTGGAAAACCGGTTGGTGCTGGAACGCGAGATGGCTTGCGACGACATGGTGCTGGCCGAGACTGCCAATCCGCGGGCCTACGCTGAGTGCCTGGTATCTTTGGCGGAAAAGAATTTGCTGCGCCGCGGCTTAGCGCTGGCGCAAGCCGCGGTGGGCCGGATGCGGCACACCTCGTTGCGCATCCTGCGAATTCTGGACGCGCGGCGCCCCAGCGCAGTGCGGGTATGGAAGCCGGCTCCCTGGGTGGTGGGAGCTTTCTCGGTCGCGTGCCTGGTCTCGTCGGCGCGCGCTCCGAAGTTGGTGGAGTTCGGGGAACCGAATGCGCTTTCGGCTCAGCCGTCAGCTTCGATTGAATCGACGCACAGCGAGATTCCACTGACTTCGCCGGCGCGCATGGTTCCTGCTTCGTTCCTGGATCGCAACTCTGGCGCGATCGCTAACCGCTGTGCCACTAAGCCTAGAGCGCGGACGTCGGTCCCACGAGCAACCCAACTTCTTCACCGTCAGCAGGCACCCTCGGCACCGAAGCTGGTGAGAACCAGGGCGCCGGTTTCCCCCGAGTTTGTGGGGCCTCAGCAGGCCGTCTTCGTGTTCATGCAAGGTGAACGATACGGCGACTCAGGCCCGGTGGTCTGGCACATCGCGATCTGGCGCTTCACCGTGCTGCCGCACGGCGCACCGGTTCCGGCAGAAATTTCCTCAAAGTCCATCTAAGGAAAAGGATCTGAAGTTTGAGCATTTTTGTGGGGTAACTAACTAACGAATTAGTTGATGAAATATCAATCATCGCAAAGGAGAAGCAGAAACATGAAAGCATGGTTCGCTACGTTCACGAAGTCCATAGGCCGCCGGGTCATTGCGCCCTTACTGGCAATCGGGATGGTCGGCTCGCTGGTAGCCTATGAATCCTATAAACCGGTCGTCGCGAAAGCCGCGGCGACAGAGCCCAGCACCGCTCCACTCGATGACAACAGCATCGGCGCGCTGCTGGCCCTCGATCACGCCATGGAGACGCTGGCTGCGCGGGTCACCCCCGCCATCGTCAACGTCGCCGTTGCTTCCAAGCCAAAAGCCGAAGAGGGACAGGGCGAAGTTCCCGACGAGATGCGGCGGTTCTTTGGGCCGGGTTTCAATCTCGGCCCGCAACAGCCGCAGATCGAGCACGGCATCGGGAGCGGCGTCATCATTTCGCCGGATGGCTACATCGTCACCAATAATCACGTGGTCGATGGCGCGGTGGATCTCCGCGTGACGATGAGCGACCGCCGGGTAATGCCCGCGAAGCTGATCGGCAGCGATCCGCTCACCGACCTCGCGGTGATCAAGATCGAAGGCAAGAATCTTCCCAACGTTCCCTGGGGAGACGCAACCGCGCTGCATCCTGGGCAGACGGTGCTGGCCTTCGGCAATCCCTTTGGATTCCGTTTCACGGTGACGCGCGGCATCGTCAGCGCACTCAACCGTCCGAACCCCTTTCCCAACGATGCACGCAAGCCGGGCGAGTTCATCCAGACCGACGCCGCCATCAACCCGGGCAACTCCGGTGGCCCGCTGGTCAACGCGCACGGGGAAGTAGTGGGCATCAACACGTTCCTGGTCTCGGGATCGGGCAGCTTCTCCGGCATGGGATTTGCCATTCCGTCGCAGATCGTGCGCCCGACCGTTGCAGCGCTGATTCGCGATGGCAAGGTCAACCACGGCTACATGGGGATCGGCATCACCGATGTCACGCCTGAGAACGCGAAGTTTTTCGAGTCGAAAGACAATCGGGGAGCGATCGTGACCCAAGTGGAAGCCAATTCTCCGGGCGCCAAGGCCGAACTGAGGGTGGGCGACCTGATCGTGGGGCTGAACGGACGCGAGATCAGTGACGCAGGTCAGTTGCAGGTGGCTGTCGGACAAACCCAGCCCGGCACCACGGTGAAGTTGCAGGTGATGCGCGACGGCAAGAGCATCGATGTCCCGGTCACCCTGGAGAAGATGGGGGCGCGCGACAAGAGCGAAGACGAAACCGCCAGCAACCAAACCGGCAAGCCACGCTGGGGCCTGGCACTCGGGGAATTCACCTCCGATGTGCGCCAGCAATTAGGTGCGTCCGGCGACGTGAAGGGTGCAGTGGTTGAGCGGGTGCTACCCGGCAGCCCAGCGGATAACGCTGGCTTGCGGCCCGGAGACGTCATCGTCAGCGTCAATCGGCACGAAACCCAGTCCGTCTCCGACGTGCAGAAGGCGCTCGCCGGCGTGCCCAAGGGGCAGGACGCGCTTTTGCTCGTCTGGTCCGGCGGTGGGAATACTTTCCGGGTATTGCATTCCTCGGATGGCGCGTAGTGAGAAGAGATCGGGCTGGCGTTGTGCTTCGTCGGCGAAGACCCGACGAAGCACAGCGCGGCGCGAAGATGCGGATTAGGGCAGGGAGGCATCGTCCGCTGCTGCGCCGGGAGTAATTTTCAGCAGCGCGATCAGGTCTTTTTCGAGTCTGGCCCGAATCTCATCAGAAATATCGTTGAAGCGGAAGGGCTGCAGGCACCCCTTGGTAGCCCACATCGGGAACAACATTTCCACTTTGCTGCGCACCGTCGTTGTCCCGACGTGAAACAAGATCTCCACCACCACGCCTTCGTCGATGGGGGCATCGAGCTGCAGCAGGCCGCCGTTGGCTGAGAGTTGGCTCATCCGGGCGCGAATTTGGCGTCGATTCTGTAGCTGCAGAAGCGCCAGAACGGAACCCCCGAGTTTGACCCGGGCACCGCGCTTGTCCCGCTGGATCTGGGGCGCTGGAGACATAGAAACCCTCTTCCACTATTGCATTCCGCCCCAACCCTGAGGAGGTTACGAAAGAACTCGTCCCAGGAACCATTGGGTGATGGTTTCGGAGGGGCTCGATTACCAGAATTTGCGCACGGGAGGGAAAGGTCGATGCGATCGAATCGAGGCTTTTTAGCCCTGAAACTCCGGATCCGGGCTGGTGTCGGTCCAGCCCTCGTCCCGGCTTCGCTCCAGCAGCCACTGCTGCAGTTCGCGTTCGAGCGCGGGGTGCATCTCCTCGAAGCTCAGGCCGGCTAGACCGCCGGGGCTGGTCCAGGCCAGCTTGGCCCTGGCTTCGATTACGGTGTTGGTCTCGGGTAGCGGGAAGGAAATCTCCAGGCTTTCGCCATGAGCAATGGGGACCGGAGTCTGAATGGCCACGCCGCCTGAACTCAGGTTCACGCTGGTCGCCTCGATCTGTTTACCACCCAAAGTCAGAGTGACCCGAATCTCCATCGTGACCCGGAAGTAGCGTTGCTGCGGAACCCGCAACGACCCCAATGAGGAGCCAGTGGCCGCGGTCTCTTTGCGGTATTTCTCCAGTTTGCGGCGGAGGGTTCGCGAGGAGATGCCGAGTTGCTTTGCGGCCCTGACCTGGCTGTCTCCGTTCTGCGCCAGGGCCTGCAGAATCATCTGCTTCTCGACTTCCTCAAGATTCCCGCTGAACCCAGCCGGCGTGGCAGCCACATCTGTGGCCCCGCAAATTGCCGCCGGAAGATCACTGGACCGAATCTCGTTGGTTCCCGGCTTGAGGTTGACGGCTACCCGCAGAATGACATTCTTGAGTTCGCGCACGTTGCCCGGCCAGGCATAGCCTTGCAGGGTCTTCAGCGCGTCGTCAGTGAAGCGGGCGGACGGCAGCTGCGATCGCAGGAAATGCTCGGCGATCGGCGCGACGTCCTCCTTCCGCTCCCGCAGAGGCGGCACGCGTAATTGAAACTGCGTGAGCCGGTGGAACAAATCGTTGCGGAACCGGCCGTTGCGGACTTCCTCTTCCAGGTCGCGATTGGTGGCAGCGATCACCCGCACGTTGACCGCGACTTTGCGGCTTCCGCCCAGCCTGAAGTACGGAACGCCATCCAGAACCCGCAGCAGCTTGGCCTGGACCTTGGCGTCGAGTTCTCCCACTTCGTCCAGAAAGAGCGTGCCCTGATCGGCGAGCTCGAACAGACCGGGCTTAGTGGTGTCTGCTCCGCTGAAAGCGCCCTTCTCGTATCCGAACAACTCGCTCTCCACCAGGTGCTCAGGGAACGCCGCGCAGTTTACGTCTACGAAGGCTTTGCCCGAGCGCAGCGACTGCTGGTGAATCGCCTGCGCGATCATTTCCTTGCCCACGCCGGTTTCGCCTGCGATCAGAACCGCAGCGTGCTGGCGGGCAACGCGCTCCACCATGCCCATCAGCTTGTGCATGACATCGCTGCACACCACCGAGGTAGTTCCATCGACCAGTCGCATAGCAACTGCAGGTTTCATGGACATATAACCGCACGGGAAAGGCCAGAAGCCGGCCCTGCCGCAAAGATTCCGGCGGCATGCAAGGCTCCCGCGTACACAACTCCCCGCGCTTGTCTTTAACAGGTTTGGAGGCGATCCGGTAGGTTACTGAAGTTTAGAGGAGTGGGAGTGGTTCGCTTTCGGAACGGGGTGCGGCCTCGACAGACACGCCCTGACGGATACTTTCCGGCCCGACAGGTGTTGACGAAGTGGCTATGCAACGGGTTGGTTGGGTTTCTCAGTGGGATCGGCCATAGGCTGATACCGCAATTGTGAATCGAGTCGCTTAACTTCCCCAGACCGCCGAGGCTGCGGCCAGCAGGCTCAGTGCCAGAACCGATGCCGCAACCAGGAATGCTACCAATGCTGCCTTCTTCATCTCTCGTCTCTCCTCAAGAATAACTGTCAGTTTGCCGTGCTTATTTTCCGACCCAAATGCCGCACATCCTCAAGCTGCTGCTGCGAGCCTATTGCGGGTCGCCGCCGTCCTCGATGCTCTCGGCAGTGCTACTGGCGTCGACGCTCGAGCCCCAGATCACACTGTTGCCCCAGATCACGCTGTTCCCGCTCAGCAGGCTGTTTCCCCACACCACCGAATTGCCCCAAATCACCGAGGTGCCATTCAGCAGCACGCCGTTGCCCCAGATCACGCTGTTGCCCCAGATCACCGACGACCCCCAAATGGAAGAGGGATCGGACTGAAGCAGGACGTTGCCAAACTGATCGCGCGTCGCGATGGGCGACAGCGCCGTCCCCTGCGCCAGGTCGGTGCTTGCAAGAGCTGACGGGATGTTGAGATAGCCCGACCCTACCGTAAAAATGTCGTATTGAAACTGGTACGTGATGCCCGACACCGGCTCATACATTTGGTCGTACGCCGGAAACATCATTTTGTCCGCCGTCTTCATCAGACGTGCCTTGACCTGGTCAGGCGTCAGAGCCGGGTTCTGCTGCAACAGCAGCGCAGCCGCGCCACTCACCACCGGGGTTGCCATACTGGTACCGCTCAGGACGAAGTATTGTTTCTTGCCACCGCCTCGGTAGGAAGCCGGGTTCACTTCTCCAGCGGGGTGTTTTGAGTCCAGCGTGCTGCTTGGCGACAGAAGCGAGGCAATGTTGTTTCCGGGAGCTACGAGATCCGGCTTCACAACGTGGTCGATCAGGCTTGGACCTTTAGAACTGAAACTGGCGATCCGGTCATCGTTCTTGGTGGCCGTCTGCATGGTGCGCGTGGCGCCGACGGTCAGGACGTAGGGGTCGTTGCCCGGGGCCCCGATCATTCCGTATCCGTTGGTGTGCAAGGTGTTGTTCCGGCCATTATTTCCTGCGGCCACGGCCACGACCAGACCCGCCTGCCAGGCAGCCTCCACCGCCTGGCACAGCGGATCCTGCCTGTAGCTCTCAAACACATTGCGACCGAGGGACAAATTGATTACTCGTATGTTGTAGGTGTCCTTCAACGCGATAACACGCTGAATCGCCGCGATCACCTGCCCGTCGGTGCCGCTGCCATTCGCGTCGAGCACACGAAGGTTCACCAGGTTCACGCCGGGTGCCACTCCGAAGATTGCGGTGGCCGGGTTAGCGTTTCCGTCATCGCCATCACCGCCAGAAGACTGGCCATTGCCGGCGATGATACCCGCCACGTGTGTCCCGTGACCGTACTGATCGTTCGCATCGAGGCCAGGTACGAAACTCTCGTTGTACACGACGCGCGACAAACCTGTGGTCGGATCATGCAAGTCGGGGTGATCGCTGATGCCGCTGTCAATCAAGGCCACGCTGATCCCGGTGCCGTCCCAGCCGTAGCGTTGGGCCACGTCTCCACCCACCGTTGCTTCGTATTGGTCTGCCCCCGTCATCTGCACCGCGCGATTCGGCGAAACATAGATGACATCCGGATCATTGCCGAGGGCCTGAATCGCGCCAACCGGAAGGTTAAAGACTGCGCCGTGAACCAACTCAAGGTTCTGTCGGTGCACTCCGCCGAGACCAGCCATCCGCGCAAAGTGCGCCTTAGTTGGCTTCTGCCGGAATTGCACGATGACTTCAACCCGCTGATTAGGAGATTTGGTTTGCCCAGCAAAGCTCGTGAGTTCCGGCGCGATCCTCCGGAAACGGCCTTGATCGACGCCCAGGCGAGCCAGTCTCGAACTCACCTGACCCTGCGCAATCCCCAGACTCCCCACCACGAAGGCCAGTACGGCCAGGCCACCGGCCCAACTGAGGGCTTCGCGATTCCCGGGGAGACTTGCTCTGACGGGTTTAGCTGTCGATCTCACTCTCATTCTCCGAATGAAGCGACCGCTTGAAGTTCTCGCGGACGGCTGTAACCCTTGCAGTCGGCCTTCCAGCGGCAAAGCCCGGTCAACCTCAACTGAGTCAATGGGTTAACGGGGAACGACGCACTGGCCGAAGCGGACAAACTGCCCCGTTCACAGTTCCACCTATAACCAACGCGATTCGACATAAGCCGCGACCCATCCCGGACTTAGCCCGGAGAGCCCACCCAGGCGGACATTTTGTCTCCTCGCTGGCGGCTGCCATGCGAGCCTAGGACGCTTTCGCGGGTGACCCCCGCTGCGGTTACGAAAGTTTCGCAGAATTCCCGTAATTGATTGGATTTACAGGTGTTAGCTGGTATCACTCAACCAGGCCTCTCGTGTCTTTTGACTTCCCCCGAAGACAAAAACAAGAGGGCAGGATGTGAACGAAGTATGGCGAAAACACAGTCATGGAAAGCCATGACTTTGAGCGCGCGCCTGTACATCAGTTTGGTCGTCGCCCTCGGGTCCGGCGTGCTCGCGATTGGTGCTCTGCATCCGACCAGCCACCAGCCGGTCAAGTTCCTTTGCTACCTGGTGGTGGCGGTCGGGGCGTCGCGGTTGAAAGTCAATCTGCCCGGCATCACGGGCACGATGTCCGTCAATTTCCTTTTCATCCTGCTGGGGATTCTGGAGCTCAGCTTTGCTGAGACTCTCGCGCTCGGATGCGCAGCGATTCTCACCCAGTGCTTCTACCGCGACCGCCCGCGATTCGTGCAGGTGATCTTCAACACCTGTGCGACCTCGTTTGCGATCTCTCTGGCCTATTGCATCTACCACGTCACCCTGTTCCGTATTCAGAACAACCCCGCGATCTTGCTGGTCGCAACGGCCTCAACCTATTTCGTAGCCAACACCATTCCGGTTGCCGCCGTGATCTCGCTGACTGAGCACAAGTCTCTGCGGCGTATCTGGTCCGACTGCTATTTCTGGTCATTTCCGTACTACCTGGTTGGCGCCGGCGTGGCAGGCCTGGTGAGTTGGTTGAACCGCGTGGTTGACTGGCAGACTTCCCTGCTGATTCTGCCGGCGGTGTATCTCATCTACCGCTCCTACCGCCTGTACCTCGCCAAGCTTGAAGACGAAAAGGGCCACGTAGAGGAGATGGCCAATCTCCACCTGCGCACCATCGAAGCCCTCGCGCTAGCCATCGAAGCCAAAGATCACACTACCCATGATCACCTCCAGCGCGTGCGGGTGTACGCGGTCGAAGTCGCCAAGGAACTAGGGTTGACGCCGGAGGAGATGGAAGCCTTGCAGGCGGCTGCTCTCTTGCACGACATCGGCAAACTCGCGGTCCCCGAGCACATCATTTCCAAGCCCGGCCGCCTGACCCCGGAAGAATTCGAGAAGATGAAGATTCACCCGGTGGTCGGCGCCGAGATTCTGGAGCGCGTCCGCTTTCCTTACCCGGTCGTTCCCATCGTGCGCGCGCACCACGAGAAATACGACGGCTCCGGATATCCCTTTGGACTGAAGGGTGACGAGATTCCCATCGGCGCGCGCATCTTGAGCGCCGTCGACTTTCTGGACGCGCTCGCCTCCGACCGCCAGTACCGGCGCGCCATGCGGCTCGACGATGTGATGAAGCAACTGGAGACCGAATCCGGGAAGTCGTTTGATCCACAGGTTGTGAGCGTGCTCCGGCAGCGCTACCGCGATCTCGAAAAGCTGGTCGAAAAGCGCCTGAAAGCGGCGCCCTGGTCGAAGCTGTCGACTGAGGTGAAAGTGGAGCGCGGCCTGGCGCCGGCCACTGGGTTCGTGGAAACGGGAATCAAGGACAACCAGGAAACCAAGTTCCTGGCTTCGATTGCGGCGGCGCGCCAGGAAGCTCAGACTCTGTTCGAGCTCTCCCAGGATTTGGGCGCTTCTCTCAGCCTTGACGAAACCCTCTCGGTATTTTCCGTCAAACTCAAGCGGCTCGTCCCCTACGACTCCATCGCCATCTATATCCGGATTGAGGACGTTCTCGTCCCCAAGCACGTGAGCGGCGACAACTTCCGCTTATTCGAGTCGCTGCGTATTCCCCTGGGCCAAGGACTTTCGGGCTGGGTGGCGCAGAACCGGAAGCCGATCATTAACGGCAACCCATCGGTGGAACCGGGATACCTGAACGATCCCACGAAGTTCAGCACGTTGCGCTCCGCACTGGCGCTGCCGCTGGAAGGCCTGCACGGAGTTGTGGGTGTGCTGGCTCTCTACCAAGCCCAGGCCGATGCGTTCACCACCGACCACCTCCGCATTCTGCAGGCGGTGACTTCCAAGATGGCCCTGGCCATCGAGAACGCCCTCAAGTACCAGCAAGCGGAGAGTTCGGCCACGACCGACTACCTGACCGACCTGCCCAACGCGCGCTCGCTCTTTCTGCAGCTCGACCGCGAACTGGCGCGCTGCAAACGGGAAACGTCTTCGCTCACGGTGATGGTCTGCGACATGGACGGCTTCAAGCAGATCAACGACCGCTTTGGCCACCTCGAAGGCAACCGGGTCCTGCGCCTGTTCGGCCAGGCCCTGAAAGAGACCTGCCGCGAGTACGACTACGTGGCCCGCATGGGGGGCGACGAGTTTGTCGTGATCGCTCCCGGCCTGGCCGCGGACGACGCCAAGAAGAAAGCCGACCAGTTTCGCGAGCTCGCCCGCCAGGTGGGGCAGGAGATCTGTCGCGAAGACATCCTGTCCCTCAGTGTCGGGCGCGCTGTGTATCCCGACGATGGCGCAGGCGCAGAAGACCTTCTGGCGGAAGCCGACCGCCGCATGTACCTCGAAAAGCAGAAGCAGCCCCATCGCAAGAATCGCCGGATCTACCCACGCATGAAAGGGCGAGTCACGATCGAATTTCGCTCGGAGGGAAACGATGTCCCGGTGCTCGCCAATCTCACAAACATCAGCCTGGGCGGTTGTTACATCGAGACCAGCGTCATGCTGGCGCCGGAGAGCAAGCTGACGATGAACTTCTCGATCGACGATGGCCATATGCAGGCGGAAGGCAGCGTGGTGCGTTCCGACCCCGGCACGGGCCTGGCCATCAAGTTCAAAGAGGGCAATCGCGACGATCGGGCCCACCTGCAGCAGCTTCTCGATTTCGTCGACCGCACCACCAAGATGTACGACGCGCAGTACATCTCCAAACTCGCCAAGGAATAGCCCCGGCACGCGGAGAACTCGATCCATGCTGAACCGACATCCGATGCTAACGAGCTTGGTCAGGCACGCGGGCCGCATCGCGATCACCGTCGTCGTCGGCGGCCTGCTGGGAGCAACGCTCGTCCGGGTCGCGCCGGGATTCGGAATCGACGAAGCGGAACTCGATTCCAGGCTTTCCGCACAGAGCATTCAGGCTCTTCGCCAGGCGCAGCCCGGCCAGAGTCTCGGTGCCTTCTACTTCCAGTACTTCGTCCGGCTGCTGCGCGGTGACTTGGGAACCTCACGCTCCCTGCAGAGACCGGTAGCGGAGTTGCTGGCAGAGCGCGCACCGGAAACCGCGAAGTCAGTCGCTCTGGGGCTGGTGTTCGGTTGGACCCTGGGACTCTCGCTCGCAATCGCCGTCGTGATGTCGTGCTCCTGGACTCTGGACCTGATGGCCACCCTGACGGGCGGCCTCCTTCTTTGTCTGCCGGCCGCGGTGCTTGCGCTGATCTTCCAGCTGGCGCGCATGCCCGGCCGCCTGGTTCTCGCGCTGATCGTCTTTCCGAACGTCTTCCGCTACTCACGAAACCTGCTCGCCCGCAGCGCCTCCCTGCCACACGTGCTAACTGCCCGCGCCAAGGGGCTCGGGGACTTCCACCTGATGTTCTGGCACATCCTGACGCCAGCGGCGCCGCAGTTGCTGGCGCTCGCCGGCGTATCGGTCAGCATCGCGTTTACGGCGGCAATTCCGGTGGAAGCGCTCTGCGATCTACCTGGGTTGGGGCAGCTCGCCTGGAAGGCTGCGCTCAGCCGCGATCTGAGCCTGCTGGTGACGCTCACCATGATCGTTGCGGTGGTGACGCTGGTTGCGAACTCGCTTTCGGATCTACTAGGCAAAGCATTGAGCATCAACCTCCATGAGGCATCCGCATGAAGTGGGCGCGCCACCTCGGCATCGCGTTTCTGGCGACGGTTGCCTTCGCCTGTCTGCTCGCCGATTTTGTGGCTCCGTCCTACGCCCACCAGTTCCGCGATGAACCGGGCGCCGCGCCGTCACGACAACATCTGCTGGGGACCGATGACCTCGGCCGCGACCGCTTCGCGCGGGTGCTCTATGGCACGCGGGTTTCGTTGCTGCTGGCCCCTGCCGCCGCCCTGCTCTCGAGTCTGCTCGCAGTTCTGATCGGGGGCGCCGCCGGCTTTGCGGGAGGCTGGGTAGAACGCATCGTGATGGCGACGACCGACCTCTTCCTGTCGCTTCCCTGGCTCTTTTTGCTGATCACGGTGCGAGCGCTGCTGCCTTTGAATGTTTTGCCCATCACCTCGGTCGCGATCACGTTCGCACTCCTTGGGTGCCTGGGATGGGCGACCGCGGCCCGCGTCATTTGCGCCGATGCCCGGTCGCTCGCCCATTCCGATTTCATCCTGGCGGCGCGCGCCTCCGGCAGCAGCGGCTTTCGCCTGCTGTGGCGCCAAGTCGTGCCCAACTTGCGCCCCATCGTCTTCGCGCAATTCTGGATTTCGATTCCCGTTTTCATCCTCGCCGAGGCCAATCTCGGAGTTCTCGGCCTGGGAGTCGCTGAGCCGCTTCCTTCGTGGGGGAGCCTGCTGCGCGAGTTGCAAAGCTACTCGGCTATCACAGGCCAGCCCTGGCAGTTCGTTCCCTTGATTCTTTTCGTCGTCGTCGTGAGCTGTTTTCATCTCGTCTTGCTTGAACAGGAGTCACCGGTATGAGCCGACAAATTGTGTTCCGCAGCTTCCTGGTCCTGATGATCGCTTCCACGCTCGCGGTAGCGCAGAACAACGCGCAACTGCGCTTCTGCCTGCATTCGGACCCAAAGACGTTCAATCCCCTGTTGGCGGAAGAAGACTCTTCCGAGACCGTCCGCTATCTGACCGGGGGCGTGCTGATGCGCCTGAACCGCATGACCCAGGACCTCGAGCCGGAGCTGGCGACTTCCTGGAACATCACCGAGGGCGGCAAGACCATCACCTTCAAGTTGCGCAGCGGACTCTCTTTCTCCGACAGCACGCCGTTTTCAGCCGATGACGTTGCCTTCACCATCCAGCAGATGATGGACCCGTCTCTGCACTCGCCCACCGGCGACGCTTTCCGTTCGGGGGATGGAAAGACGGTGACGAAGGTGCTCGCGCCCGATCGCGTCAGCGTCACGTTCCCGGCGGCGATCGCCGGCCTGGACAAGCTCTTCGACCAGGTCGCGATCATGTCGGCCAAGTCTCCCCGGAAAGAGATGGCTGTTCTCGGTCCCTACCAGGTTCTGGAATACAAAGCCGGCAACTACCTGCTGCTCGAAAGGAATCCCCACTACTGGCGGCAGGACGCGGCCGGCAAGCAGCTGCCTTACATACAGAGCGTGCGTCTCGACATCCAGTCCAATCGCGACACCGAGATGCTGCGCCTGGTGCGCGGCGAGATTGACTTCATCAACTCGCTCGACGCCGAGTATTTCGACAAGCTCATGCAGCAGAATCCGGCTCTGGTGCACGACTCCGGCGTATCGCTCGACTCGGAGCAGATGTGGTTCAACCAAGTACCGAACTCACCGCTACCCGACTACAAGAAAGCCTGGTTTCGGTCCACCAACTTTCGGCGCGCGATCTCTGAAGCAATCAACCGCGAGGATCTCGCTCGGGTCGCGTTTCGCGGCCACGCCCGTCCCGCCATCGGACCGATGTCGCCCGCCAACAAGTTCTGGTTCAATGCCAAACTCCAAGCCCATCCTTTTGATCAAAAGTCAGCGCTGGCGCGACTGGCCGAGGATGGATTTCGTTTCCAAGACGGAGTGTTAAGAGACCGCGACGGGCACGCCGTGGAGTTCTCGATCATCACCAACGCCGGCAACAAATACCGGGAGCGCATGGCTACGATGATGCAGCAGGATCTCTCGGGAATCGGGATCAAGCTGAATGTCGTCACGCTCGACTTTCCCTCGCTCATCGAGCGCATCACCCGCAGCTTCGACTATGAAGCCTGTTTGCTCGGCTTGATCGGTAATGACCTCGACCCGAATTCTTCGCAAATGAATGTCTGGCTGAGCTCGGGGGAGAACCACCAATGGAATCCCCACCAGAAGAGTCCGGCAACGGGGTGGGAAGCAGAGATCGACAAGCTGATGCATCAACAGGCGACGAGTCTCGACCCCAAGAAGCGCAAGGCTGCATTCGACCGGGTGCAGGAAATCGCCTGGGAGCAGGAACCGTTCATCTACCTCGTGAACCGCAACGCGCTCTCTGCCGTGTCGCCCAACGCACGCAACGTGCACCCCGTGGTATTGCGGCCGCAGGTTTACTGGAATATCGACGAAATCTCCATCAGCAACGAGGTCGCCCGGAACCGCTGATGGAACCGCGGCCTCTTCTGTCGATTCGCGTCTCGGTCCACTATCCCGGCAAGCCGGATGTGCTCCGCGACCTGACGCTCGACCTGAAGCGGGGAGAGATTCTCGGCCTCGTCGGGCAAAGCGGGTGCGGCAAGAGCACGCTCGCGCTCACAATTCTGCAATTGCTCTACCTGAAGCACGGCCGCGCGGAAGGCTCGATTCACTTCAACAGCCGCGACCTCGGCCAGTTAAAGGAACGAGAGATGCGAGCGCTACGGGGCAGGGAGATCGGCCTCGTGTTGCAAAGCCCGATGTCGTCGCTGAATCCTGCGCTGCGAATTGGAAAGCAACTGGAAGAAGCGTGGCGTGTGCACAAGCAGGGATCCAAAGACGAGTGCCGTTGCGCACTGAGGGAAGCCCTGGAGAACGTCAGCCTGCCAGCCGACGACGCGTTCCTGAAACGCTACCCTTCGCAACTCAGCGTCGGGCAGGCGCAGCGCGTGCTGATCGCCATGGCAGCGATCCATCGCCCGCCGCTGCTCATCGCCGACGAGCCCACCAGCGCGCTCGACATCATCACCCAGTCGGAAATTCTTCAGCTATTCGCCGACCTGAGCCGCAAGTTCGGGATGAGCATCCTCTATATCTCCCACGACCTGCTCTCGGTCGCCACCATCAGCCACCGCGTGGCCGTCATGGAAAAAGGACAGATCGTCGAGTGCCGGGAAACGGCGCAACTCTTCCAGCATCCCGAGCACACTTACACGCAACAGCTCATCCGTGCCCTGCCGGTCGCACCGCAGTTCGCAGTTGGAGCGGCGGCGCAGGACTAGAGCTATTCAGCAGGCCGCGCCAACATCAGCAGTGAAATCCGGTATTCAAAGCGGTTGTTATCCTGTTCACGAAACCCATCCCCCACACCTTTTGTCACTCTCCACGCTCGGCCGGTTCTCTTGAGCACCAACGTGTTACCGTTCCCGCAGAGTGAGCCACTGACAGAACTGTAGGTCACAATTCCGCGATTGTGTTTCTTGTTGAAGACAATTTCCGACAGGGTGAACAAACCAGTCTGAAACGCGTGCTTGACCCACTCATCGATCTGCTATCGGTTGCCACTTCCTGATCGTCCACGAACTTTTTGACAAGTTCTTGCGGGTCGTTCCCTTTGATCGCCTCCTGTTGTTTGTTTGGAACCACCAACGCGATTCCTGAGTCAAGCGCCACTGACGGGTCCAACCCGTGGAAAGTCAGCGACGCAGCGTTGGTAGTTTCCAACCTGATATAACTAAAACGAAGTGCGAGGTGAGCTTCGCAGAGTGGATACCGGCTGGAACAGCCCAATCCAGACGTGTCTCCGGGGTCATGAGCGTGATCTTTACGTCTTAGAGGGTAAAGCGTTCGTCCCGGCGCCGCTCAAAGGAGGTTTGAGGTTGGTCGGGAATGACCGAGGGCAACTGCTCTATCGTCGCCCCGGATGCGCCTCGCCCTTCTCCGAGAACAGCGAGTAGGGCCAGTTCTTCTTCTTGCTGGGATCCTCAACTGCGGCAACTGGAGCCAGCACCGGCGCCGCCTCGCTCCCCCAGTCGGCCGGTGTGTTCTTGATGCCCCACACATTCCCGGTCGTCTCCAGCGCGAGGCCGAGCAGGAAGGACTTGCCGTCGGTTCCGAGCGGGAGGCAATTTGCAACCCGCGCCGTCGCCTGCGCGCCGCCCGGAAGCCCGTCGAGCAACACGCGCGTTCCCGGATCGAGCGCCCGTGACAGCTTCACCCCGCACCCCTGCGGGTTCACCACCAGGGTGTGGCTTTCTTCCGCGAACAACGGTGCCGGTGCCAGGGTGGCCAGCCGAAGCGGAATCTCCACGCGCACGCGCGTCATCCGCCGCGGCGATTCGGATTGTGCGGAAGCGGGTGTCATCGTAGCCAAGCCCTGAGGGGAGGCCGCAACAACGCTGCGCCTCCAACTCCTAAGTGTGCCAAATTCTCGGGGGCTGGGCGCCGATATCGGGGCCGAGGAGGTCACGAAAGTAACCCACTCCTTAACGAGAACAGGAAATCGCTATGCCCTGGATATGGGGCAGGAGATGCGGCTTGGATGCAGGCTCAAAGCGCGAGTGGGAATGCAGATTACCTGAAAGTCCCCAAGAATCAATAGAAAGACAGCGTTCCCGCCAACCTCGCGCGGCGCAAGGTCCAGGAAAAAACCAGCAGGCTCAAAGGCACCAGCACCAGTGCAAAACCTGCCAGAATCACTAGTTCATGTCCCACTCCGCTCAGTGATGCTCCCTCCAACAGGGCCAGTCGCATACCCTCCAGCGAGTGCGTGATCGGAATTAAATCTGCCAGATCGCGCAGAGGTTTAGGCAGGGTTTGCACCGGGAAGAGTGTCCCTGTCATGAACCACACCGACCCCAGGACCCAGACCACAGCCGACCCCTTCTGCACGGCCAGTTGTAAAGCTGCTGCAAGCAATCCAATGGCCGCAGCAACCACCACCGACAAGGCAAATACCGCTAGCGAAGTCACCACGTTGGGGCGCAACGGGGCTCCGAAGACCAGGCCGGCAATCAGGTAGAACGCCAGCGTAACCGTGTTCGCCGCAAAGGCCGACATCGCACTCAAGAACACCAGCACTGGCGGGGAGGTGGAGGTCGTCATCAGCACTTCCAGCGTGCCCGTCTGCTGCGCTTCCTGCACGGTCTCGAGGAAGGCATGCACCCCCATTAGCAGGAAGGTGTAGAAACCCGTACCCACCAGCAGAAAGGAAAAATATTCCTCGCCTTCGGGCCGAAATCCCGGCCCCACGGCCCGCGACAAGTAGTAGAAGGCGGCGAGTTCGGTGAGGGCTCCCGCCGCACCCAGCAAGAACCCGGTCCGGTAGCGCGTCGCGGTCAGTACGTCGCGTCGAACGATCACCACTGTCTTGTCGAGCAGGGCCCCCAGGTTCATCACTCTCCTCCCGACGCGATCGGTTCGACTTCTTCGAGCTCTCCGGTGGTCTGGAAGTAGAACGAGCGCAATTCGTCCACCCGCAAAGTCGACGACAACTTGCGTTGCGCGGCGAGCGCCCCCTTGAACAGGATCGCCACCTGATTCCCTACCGCGACTGCTTCATTGAAGTTGTGCGTAGCCAGGATCGCGGTTGCGCCTCGGGCCGGCAGTTCGCGCACCAGGTTCCAGAACTGGGCCGCCGAACCAGGATCCAGGCTCCGCGTAGGCTCGTCCAACAAGACCACTGACGGTTTCTTGATAAGGGCCCGCGCGATGCCCAGCCGCTGATACATTCCGCTCGAAAACTTCATGACCAGCGTGTCTGCTGAATCGCGCAAACCGGTCTGCGCCAGAAGTTGGTCTACCCGCTCGGCGCGGGCCTTGCGCGGGATGTCGTCCAGAGCAGCGAAGAAGTCCAGATTCTCGCGCGCCGACAGCCGCGGGAAGAACGACCGTTCCGTAGCCACCGCAAAACCCACGCGATCGCGGACCGCATGCGCGTTGCTGGCCGTATCGGCGCCCTGGACCAACACACGTCCCGCGTCCGGCAGCAGCATGGTCGAAATCAGCTTGAGAGTCGTCGTCTTGCCACTGCCGTTCGGGCCGAGCAGCACCAGCACGCTGCCGCTCGGGACCTCGAACGAGACCCTGTCAAGCGCGAGCGTTTCTCCACTCCGTTCACGGCCCAGCCAGTTGAACAGCGCTGGCCGGTGACGGAAGACCTTGCTGACGGATTCGAGGACGACTGCAAGCATTCTGGAACGGTCCCGCCCAACTCCTCGGGAGAGTGCTTGTATTATAGTGTCCGCACCTGGCGCGTTGCGGCCGCCGGCGCGCTTATCGTTTTCATGTCTTCCTTAGCCTCGTCGCCGACGATAGCCTCCGACCACCGGCTCAGCCCCGCGAGGTTCCCGACACAGCCGGGTCTCGAACTCTTGCTCGCCTGCAGCGCTCTCGAAACCCAGCAAACATCGTTCAGGGACCTGCAACGACAGCTCGGTGTGGTACGCGATTGGCAGCAAGTGCTTGGCTTGGCCGAGCATCACGGGGTCATCCCGCTCGTGTATCGGACACTCCGCCGGGTTCCTGACGCGATTCCCGCGGAAACGCTCGAAGACCTTCGGAAACGCTACGAGCACAACGCGCGCCGGAATCTCAAATTCACCGCCGAATTGATCCGCATCCTGGATTGCCTCGACGCTTGTGGCATCCCCGCAATTCCATATAAAGGGCCCGGGCTGGCGGAGACCGCTTACGGTGATCTCACTTTGCGGGAGTTCTCCGACCTCGACATCCTGGTTCGCCCTGCGGATGTGCCCCGCGCGAAGGTGGCGCTGAGAGATCTGGGTTACTCCCCCAATTCACCTTTCACGCCCGCCCAGGAGCGCGCGTACTTGAAGTCCGGCTATGAATTCGTTTTCGACGGCCCCGCCGGCCGCAACCTGCTCGAGATCCAGTTTGCGATCCTTCCCAGGTTCTACGCCGTCGATTTCGATCTGGACGCTTTCTTCGAGCGTGCTATCCCCGCGAGCGTGGGCGGCAGAGCCGTGAAGAGCCTCAGCCCCGAAGACCTGCTGCTGGTGCTGTGCGCGCATGCCGCCAAGCATGCTTGGATCCGCCTGCGCTGGCTGTGCGATATCGCGGAAGTTGCTCAGTCGCTGCCGTTGCAATGGGACGTCGTGAATCGGCGAGCGAGGGAGTTGGGCGTCGATCGCATGCTTGGCACCAGCTTGCTGCTCGCGAGCCGTTGGCTCAACGCGCGCGTACCGGATTCGCTCCTCAAGCGGTGGCGCAACGATCACGAAATTGCCGACTTGTGCAACGAGATCGCCCGCCAGATTCCCAGCGCCGAGCAGCATAGCTCCGAATCTCTTGATTATTTCCGATTGATGCTGCGATTGCGCGAGCGTGCGACGGACAAGCTGCGCTTTGCCCTCCGACTTCTATTCACACCGAGTGTAGGGGAGTGGTCCGTGGTGCGCCTGCCGGAGGCGTTGTTTTGGTTGTATCGAGTGATTCGGTTCTTCCGTCTATTCCTGAGGCTGTTTACGCCTCCCGCCGCTCAGTGATCTCTGCCTGGACTTCAGACCTCAATTCAAGACCAATCCGAAAGTTCCTACCGGCTCGCCAATCCTCCCGCGGTTTCGGCTCCGTCGCAAGTGTAGACATGGCCGGTCATGTAAGCGGCATCGTCGGACGCGAGATAGGCAAACAGTGCTGCAATCTCCTCCGGCCGGGCATGACGGCGAAGCGGGATCTTGCGGTTGACCTCGTCGAGCATCGCCTCGGTATACTCGGCGCGCTGCATCGGCGTTAGGACATATCCTGGCGCAACTGCACACACGCGAATTTTGGGCGCGAGTTCGAGCGCCATGGATTTCGTCAACTCGATCACTCCGGCCTTGGTAGCGTTGTAGTCGGCGTAGAACGGATAGCCCACTAGGCCGTTGGTCGACGCCGTCTGCAGGATCACCCCGTCGCCGCGCTCCCACATGTGGCGGGCAGCGGTCTGCGCCGCATAGAAGACACCCGTCAGATTGACGCCGAGGACTCTGTCCCATTCATCCGGAGTGATCTCGAGAAAGTTATGGCGCATCGAGATGCCAGCGTTATTGATGAGGACATCCACGGCGCCCATAAGCTGCACGGCCTGCGCGAACGCCGCCTGAACCTGTTGCAGGTTGGAGACGTCTGCGGCCACCGTCCCGGCAAGCTTGGGAAGTTGGCGCTGGATTTCGGCGCGGCCCTTTTCGTCGAGATCCAGCACGACAACCCGCGCGCCTTCCTCGAGGAAGCGGGCAGCCGTTGCAGCACCGATGCCGCTGGCGCCTCCGGTGACCAGAACGCGTTTGCCTTCGAGACCGCGCATAGTTCCTCCGGCAAGTGAGGATACAGGCTTTTATCAGTTAGGAAGAAGTGCACAAGGAAAGAACGACGTGCCCGAGAAACCCTGTATGAGGCGTTTGGAAAGCCCTTCACCGCAAAGAAAAGCAGCCAAAGACACAAAGTATTTCTTCGCGACCTTTGCGCTCACTCTGCGCCCTCTGCACTCCGTCGGAAGTCACGCATAACCCATTTGGAATCAATCGGCCCTAGAAATCGGCTTTCATCCCTATGGGTGGGCCGCAGGGCCCATGGGAACTCAAAAGCTCTTCGTCGTGGACGGGCGGTATGCTGTCGCCACCGTCACAGGCCGGACGCCGGGCGATTAGAACCCCGGCTTCCCCCGGAACAGCATGACCAGCTCGATGATCAGGATGACCACCACCATTAACTCGAGCACGAACGCCCGGCTCTGATTGAATTGATCGACCATGAAGCGGTAGAGCTCTTCGGCGGTGTGCAGCTTTTCCTGGACCAGGTCTTTGTAGTCTGGCACTCCGACTTTCGAGGCGGCCAGCTTGTACAGACGGGCGGAGAACATGTCGCTCAGAAACTTGATGGCGTTGTCGGCGTGCTCCGTCAGCTCGCCGACGTCGAGCAGTACGGTGTGCAACTTAGTCGCGGCGCGAGCGGTTCGCCAGCGCGACCACAACCCCGTGCCTCCGGTTTCGAGGAAGTCATAAACACCTTCGAGTTCACGGGTCAGTAATTCGTCGTAATGGCGGAATTCGAGCAGCTGCGAGTTCGCGTATTCGAGCAGGTGGATGGCGGTCTCGGCGCCGGCGTTGCTGTCATAGAGAAACGCTGCGTTCCAGCCGATCACGGTCAGGTCGTTAGGGTAGTACGAGATCTTCCCTTGCAGCACTTCCTGCCTTTCGCCTTCGGACAGCCGCCCGGTCTCGCCCCGGACAATCTGCGCAATCTGGTCGGCGTGGAGGCTCAGCAGTTCGTTTGCGGTCGGCTTCGAGGCCATCTCGCGTAGGTGGAAGATGAAATAGTCCTCGTGCAACCAGTTTTCGTAGGGCTTGATCAGTGCCGGACGGGCGCGATCCAGCTTCCTCTTGACGATTTTCTGGGCCAGGCTGGTGAAGTCGGTGTCCCAGACCCAGCGGCTGGAGAGTCGGACCAGCGTGTCCCAGTCTCCGGAGAAGGGCAGCTCGAATACCACGCTCAGGACGCCGTAGTCGTAATACCGGATTTGGGCATCGAGACGCTCGCCGCTGTCGAGCACCAAGGGCTCGATCGGCTCGACCACCGGGGGCCGCTGATACTGCACGTAGCCCGGAGCGGGGTGCTTGAAGCTGGCTTCGGCGGTGCGGGCCCCGAAAATCTTGCGGAGTTCGTCGAGGCGGATCTCCTCCGACACGTCGAACTGGATCAGGACCAGCACTGCCCCTTGCAGGGCGATTTCGGTTCCGCCGACGAGTGCAGCCTGGGGCTGCATCGAGTCCGTAACAACTCCCGAGATGGTTGTTTCACGTTCCATGGCTTTCACTGGCTCCCCGAAGTAGGACGGGGAGAAACCGGACGCCTAAGCTGGCGGCGTCCCAGAAGGCTGGTGCATCTATTGTCCCAGAAAGGCAAGCGGGAGGCGAGAGGGGATGGTTCACCGCCGGCTATAAGGCCGCAAGCCATTTAGAATCAGCGTTTTTTGGCTAGTTGCCAGAGCAGGGCGGCGCCCGCCCCCAGGCCTGCAAGAGCCAGTCCGCTGCGCCGCATCGAGTGCCGGGTTGCGACCTCCCGCTGGCGAACGATGAGCTTCTCGGGGTAGGAGCCTTCCGGTCCAGCAGGGCCCTCCCGCAACGCCATCTGGAGGACTTCGGCCAAATGGAGGGCTTGCCGGTCGGTTCCCTGGGCGATCTGTTCCCTGCAGCTGAAGCCGTTGGCGATCACGAGCCAGTCGGGCGGAGCTCTGCGGACCGCGGGCAGGAGTTCGAGCTCGCCGATCGCCATCGAAACGTCGTACTTGTCGTCCTCGAATCCGAAGGAGCCGGCCATCCCGCAGCAGCCGGCCGACGGAACCTGGCAGTCCAGGCCCATCCGGCTCAATACCGCTTCTTCCGCGTTCGTCTTCAAGACAGACTTGTGGTGACAGTGGCCGTGAACGACGGCCTTTCGCTCCAGCCGCGGCAGGGGGATCCGGTCCTTATAGCTTTCGAGGAATTCGCTAAGCAGGAAGGTCTGGCGTGAGAGCCGCTGGGCGCGCTCGTCGTTCGGAAATAGGTTGCATAGCTCATCCCGGAAGACGGCTACGCAGCTCGGTTCCAGGCCGACGATCGGAACCCCGGCTTCGATTTCCGGGGCCAGAGCGTCGAGGATGCGGAGCAGCAGGGCCTCGGCGCGGTCGAGCATGCCGAAATCGTAGAGCGGTCGCCCGCAACACAAGTTGCTCTCAGGGAGCTCAACCCGGAATCCGGCGGTTTCGAGGACGTCCACGGCAGCCTTCGCCGTGTTCGGCAGGAAGTAGTTGTTGAACGTATCGGGCCATAGCACGACCAGCGGGCCGTCGGGATGGCGGGTAGGGTGGCGGCGGAACCAGCTCTTGAAGGTTTGGGGGGCGAAAGCCGGAATGGAACGCTGGCTCGGGATTCCGGCGACCAGTTTCAGGAGGTCGCGCAGGAAGGGAAGCTGGGTTGTTATGTTGACCAGGCCAGCCGCGTTCGAAGCCAGGCGCGCCCAGAGATCGATGTTCCCGAAGGCATAGTGGTTCAGAGGACGCACGCGGCCTTCGTGGTAGTGAGAAAGGAACTCAGCTTTGTAGGTGGCGAGGTCGACGGAAACGGGGCAATCGCTCTTGCAGCCCTTGCAGGCGAGGCAAAGGTCGAGGGATTCTTTCACCTCCTTGCTCCGCCAGCCGTCGCGGATCACCTCACCCTTGGCCATTTCCCAAAGCAGGTGGGCGCGGCCCCGGGTGGAGTGCTCTTCCTCGCGAGTAGCGCGGAAGCTGGGGCACATCACGCCGCCCTCGTAGTGGCGGCACTTTCCGACGCCGACGCAGCGCAGCGTCGCGTGCGCCAGGCTGCCGTGGTCCTGGGGAAACTTGAAGTGTGTATGCGGCTCCCAGGGATGGTAGTCAGCCCCCAGCCGCAGGTTCTCGTCCATGCGGTAAGGCTCAACCACTTTGCCGGGGTTCATCTTCCAATCCGGATCCCATGCAGCCTTGAATTCATTGAAGGCCCGGATAAGCTCAGGGCCGAACATCTTGGGATAGAGTTCGGCACGAGCCTGACCGTCGCCATGCTCACCCGAGAGCGACCCCCCGTAGCCAATGACAAGATCAGCCGCCTCGTTCATGAACCGGCGGAATTGGGCGATGCCTTCCTCGCTCTGGTAATCGAAGTTGATGCGGGTGTGCACACAGGCATGGCCGAAGTGGCCGTACAACGTTCCCTGGTAGCCAAAGCCCTCCATCAACCGCCGGAGTTCGCGCAGGTAGTTGCCGAGGTTCTGCGGAGAGACTGCCGAATCTTCCCAACCTTCCCAACTGAGCGGTTCGTTTGGCACGTGGGAGATCACCCCCAGCGCAGACTCGCGGACGGTCCAGATGTGCTTGGCTTCGACCTTGGTGCAGAGACGCATGTTGGGGGCGGTTGCTGGACGGCGGAGAGCGTCCATCAGCCGCTGCGCCTGCGCTTGCGCGTCCTCTTGCGTTTGCGCTCCGAACTCGACGAGCAACCAGCCGCCTCCTGGGGGCAGCAGTGCGAGCCCCTCGGCGTTGATGCCCCGGCGGCGCGTGTACTCCGCCAGCAAGCCGTCCACCCCCTCGAGGCCAATCGGCTTGTGGGCCATGATTTCGGGAACGTGGTCCGCCGCTTCGTAGATGTCTGGGTAGGCAATCACCAGCAGCACCCGCTCCGGAGGACTCTCGACCAGCCGACACGTCGCCTCCAGGACCGTCACGCACGTTCCTTCTGTGCCGACGAGTGCGCGGGCTACGTGGAATCCGTTTTCCACGAGCAGGTAGTTCAGGTTATAGCCTGAGACTCTCCGCGGGATGTCAGGATAGCGCTGGCGGACGAGATCGCCATAGGTATCGGCGATGGCCTTGAGCGTGGAGTAGATTTCGCCGCGCCGGCCGCCTTCCCGGATGAACTGCTCGAGTTCGTCCTTGCTGGTGGCGCCGACCTTCATTCGTAAGCCGTCGTAAGTAAGGATCTCGAGGGCCTCGATGTTGTGGTCGGTTTTACCGGCCATGACCGAGTGCACCCCGCAGGAGTTGTTGCCGATCATGCCGCCCAGGGTGCAACGATCGTGGGTGGCGGGGTCAGGTCCGAAGGTGAGCCGGTGCTTTTCGGCCGCGTTGCGCAGGTGATCTAGAATCACACCCGGTTGCACGCGCGCCAGCTTGCGGACGGGATCGATCTCCAGAATCTCCGCCATGTACTTGGTGAAATCGAGGACCACCGCGGTGTTGCAACACTGTCCGGCCAGCGATGTGCCTTGGCCGCGAGGCAGAACCGGGGCGCTGTATTCGCGGCAGGTCGCGATAGTGGCGATGACGTCGTCATTGTTGCGCGGAATTACAACGCCGATCGGCACCTGGCGATAGCTGGAGCCGTCGGTGGCGTAGAGAGCGCGGCTGGAAGTGTCGAAGCGAACCTCGCCCTGGATGCGGTCGCGCAGGGCGGCTTCGAGCTCCCGTGCGTCTGGTCGGACGGTCTTCGCGGCTTGCGCGCGCTGCGCGAAGGCATTCGCCTTTTCGGGGGATAGAATTGGAAGTGGATCAGACGGCAGCATTTCGTTCCCTAAACTCCATGTTCAAGGAAAACAGTCGCGGCGGCAAGGGCGGCCGTTAATTTCCTGTGGCGAGTTGACTTCACTCGGAACAGGCAAAGGGCGCGGCTGTTACACCGCGCCCTTGCTTTACCGTTGGTAGTGGTTACGCCGCTCACCATCATAGTGCCCGGTCCGCATGCAGCATTTCTTGAAATCTGCGTCCGGAGCCACATGGACAAGGATCATTCCGTCCGAGTTTCTCGAGGAGTTCCTTATGGCCACCGATCACGCGGAAAGCCGCGTTTTACGCTGGTCTCCGATGGGAAGCCTTTGCGACGTTTGCTGCTAGGCTCAAAGAAAAAGTTGGTGCTCATGGCAGAGTCTCCTGGTGGATGGATTGCCCGTCACATCCCGAAAGACAAGCTGCCCCTGTTAGATTAGCTCAAGTTGGAAGGCGAAGGAAAGCCACCTGGAAACCGGGCGTGTGTCGGTACCGGATGTGGCTCGCCTAAGTCCACAACCGCGTCCCATAATCCGCCATGCTCAACACCAGCAGGATCAGGAAGAAAAAGATGGCGGTCGCGATGACCATCTTGGTCAGCTTCTCGTGGGTGTACTTGACGTGCATGAAGAACAGCACCACCAGCGTGGCCTTGATGCTGGCGATGGCAAGCGCGACCACAACATTAAAGGGTCCCAGATCGACGTAGGCCGCTCCGACCGTGAGCGCCGTGCCCACCAGCAGCGCCAGCCAGATCGCAACCGAAGAGCCGATCGAGGAGATGTGTTCCGATGACGAGTTGTGGTCCGACATGGCTTCTTTCACCTGTGGCGGTCGATCAGATACAGCAACGGGAACAGATAAATCCAGACAATATCGACGAAGTGCCAGTACAAGCCCGCATTTTCGATGGGTGTGTAGTAGTCGGGCGAGTACTTCCCGCGCCAGGCAAAGTAGGTCAGGAAGCTGAACAGGCCGACGCCAATGATCATATGCAGGGCATGCATGCCGGTCATCGCGAAGTAGAGCGAAAAGTACATCTCGGCGTGGCTCGGGTTCGCGTAGCGCCGGTCAGTCGATGGCAGGCCAGCCTGCCCGGGCAGGAGTTCGTGATAGTGAAAACTGGGTCCGGGCACGTGATGCTTTTCAAACTTTTCCGCATACTCGTCCGCCTTGATCCCCAGGAAGACGAGGCCTAATACAATCGTTGCGAGCAACCAGAACACGAGCACCGTGCGCTTGCCCAGTTGCGCAGCGCGCACGGCGAGCACAACTGTAAGGCTCGAGCAGATGAGCACCCCGGTGTTAATCGCGCCCAGCTTGATGCTCAACTGCTGGCTGGCAGAACCGAAGTCGCCGAAGTACTTGTAGCGATACACCAGGTAAGCGCAGAACATGCCACCGAAAAACATGACTTCGGTGACCAGGAACAGCCACATCCCCAGGTTGGCCGCGTCTTTCTGCTGCTCCGCCGTTGCGAAGTGATGTAGGAGGGCGGGGTTGTCGTGGGCCTCGATGTTCGCCGTGGCCACTGAGCTATTGTGCAACGGGGACCTCCCCCTTGATCTCGTCGTAGTTGTAAGCTTCCCAGGTGACTACTGGCTGCTCATCGAAGTTAAAGGTCGAGGGCGGCGACGGAATCATCCACTCCAGACCGGCCGCGTTCCACGGATTGTCGGGCGCGGGCTTGCCGTAGCGCATCGACCACAGGAAGTAAATCATCGGCATCAAATAGCCCACCGCCAAGACCGACGCCCCGGCAGTGGAAAGGACATTGAGAATCTGATACTCCGGTGCCTTCGAGTAATCCCAGTAGCGGCGCGGCATGCCCATGTAGCCCAGGATGAATTGCGGGAAGAAGGTCAGGTTGAAGCCGATGAAGACAATCATGGCCGACAGCTTCCCCCAGAATTCGGGATACAGCTTGCCGGAAATCTTCGGCCACCAGAAATGCATTCCGCCCATGTAGGCCATGATCGTGCCGCCCACCATGATGTAGTGGAAGTGGGCGACTACGAAGTAGGTGTCGGTCACGTGAACGTCGACCCCCAGGCAGGCCAGGAACAAGCCCGTCAGCCCGCCGATCGTGAACAGCCCGATGAAGCCGAAGGCGTAAATCATCGGCGTCTGGTAGGTGATCGACCCCTTATACATGGTGGCGGTCCAGTTAAAGACCTTGATCGCCGAAGGCACCGCCACGAAGTAGCTGAGCAACGAAAAGATGAGCGCGGCATACAGCGAAATTCCGGCCACGAACATGTGGTGTGCCCACACCAGGAAGCCGACCACCGCGATACCCAACACCGCCATCGCCATAGCCTGGTATCCGAACACGCGCTTGCGGCTGAAGCAGCACACGATTTCGCTCACGATCCCCATGCCGGGCAGAATCATGATGTAAACCGCGGGGTGGGAGTAGAACCAGAACAGATGCTGGAACAGCAACGGGTCGCCGCCCAGCGCGGGATTGAATATGCCCAAGTGAAACAACCGCTCCAGCGCGACCAGCACGATCGCAATGGCCACCACAGGCGTCCCCAGCACCTGGATGATACTGGTGGCATAGTGCGCCCACACGAACAGCGGCAAACGATTCCAGGTCATGCCTGGAGCCCGCATCCGGTGGATGGTCACAATGAAATTCAGCCCCGTGAAAATCGACGAGAAACCGGACACAAACACGGCCAACGCCGCGGTGATGACATTTGTCTTCAGGAACTCCGTGCTCAGCGGAGTGTAGAACGTCCACCCGGTATCAACCCCGCCCGCCAGGATCGTATACGCCATCAGGCAGCCGCCGATCACGTAGAGATACCAGCTGAGCAGGTTGATGCGCGGGAAGGCCAGGTCCTTCGCGCCGATCATGATGGGGATCAGGAAATTCCCCAGCACCGCCGGTATCACCGGAATCAGGAAGAAGAACACCATCACCTGGCCGTGCATGGTGAAGAGCTTGTTGTAGGTATCCGCCTGCACCAGATCACCCGCCGGCGTCAGCAACTCCAACCTAACGAGCAGTGCGAAAAAGCCTCCCACAAAAAAGAAAAACGTGACACCGATCAGGTAGAGCAGCGCGATGCGCTTGTGGTCGACCGTCAAGAGCCACGACTTGATGCCGTACTCCCGATTCAGGTACGTTTCGCGTTCGCCGGTTTCAATTACAGCGGTAGCCATGCTCGTCACCTGTTACCCGAAAACAATTATGGAGTCGCAGCCGCCATGTTTTTGCCGGCCGTCTGGCTCGATTGCGGCTGGCCTAACGACTTTACATAGGCCACCAGCGCATTCAATTGATCGTCACTGATCTGTCCTTGAAAGGTTGGCATGACAGGCTTGAAGCCCTTGACGATCTTGGCCCCCGGATCGACAATCGATTCCCGGATGTAGTTCTCGTCGGCGGTCAGCGTCCGCCCGTCCTCCAGCATCACCGGTTTACCGTATACGCCCACCAGGTTCGGTCCGCGGCCCTGGGTGTCGGAGCGGTGACAGGTCACGCAGCCGAGTTCGGTAAACAGCTTTTCTCCAGTTACTGCCAGGGGCTGGTTGCCTCCGCCGCCCATCCAGGCCTCGTAATCCTTCGGCTCCATCACGACCACCCAGCCGATCATGCCCGAGTGCAGCGTACCGCAATATTCCGCGCAGAAAAGGTGATACGTGCCCGGCTTCGTGGCATGGAACCAGGCCACGGTGTAACGGCCGGGGAGCACGTCCTGCTTGATGCGGAACGCCGGAACGAAAAAGCTGTGGATCACGTCCTGCGAGGTCATGATCACCTTCACATCGCGGCCGACCGGCACGTGCAGTTGGTTGATCTCGCGCTGCCCTTCCATGTGCTCGGCCTTCCACATCCATTGCTTGGCGACGACATAGACCTCGGCGGCGTTCTGCGGTGGCGTCCGCTCCTGGAAGTAGATGATCGCGCCCCACCCGAAGAACACCATGAACACGCAGAAGGGGATGATCGACCAGGTGATTTCGAGCGCGTGTGAGCCGGCGATCTGCTCGGCCGGACGTCCAGCGCGCCGGCGATAGCGCACCGCGAAATAAATGACCATGGTGAAGATCGACATGGTCATCAAGGCCGACACCACGAGCAGGAAGATGAAAACGGCGTCCACGTTGTTCGCGGTCGTCGAGGCCCTCACCGGCCAAAATGGGATATTCTCAAGCATAATTACCGGGCCCGCTCCGCTCTTTGAAGTTCCTGCACCGGACTGCTGCGCACTAGCCAAGAAATCAAAATGGCAAGAAACAACATGGTCGCGATGCCCGCCAGCCGCACGATCCGCATCACGATGGCGCTGTACTTCCCTTTCTCCGGATCGTAGTGGTAGCAGTACAGCAGCAACTGGTCGACCACGTTGCCGATCTTTCCCAGTCCGGCCTCGACTAGGCCGAGGCGCAGGTCTTTCGGCGGGTACTCAATCCCGTAGTAGTACTGGGCAATCTTGCCTTCCGGAGTCAGAATCATGATCGCGCTGGCGTGCGCGAACTGTTTCGTTGCCTGGTCGTACTCATATTGAAACCCCGCTGCCTTGGTCAGGGCGTCGATCGCATCCTGCTTGCCAACCAGGAAGTGCCATCCTTGCTCCGCGCCCGCGCGCTTGTAGCGCTTGAGGAACTCGGCCTTCTTCGCGGCCGCCATTTCCGGAGTCTCCTTGGGGTCGAAGCTCACCGTCAGGACGTCGAATTCCTTGCCCACGTCAAACTTCATCATGCCCAGTGAGCTTTCGAGGCCGCTGAGCACTTCGCCGCACAGCATTGGGCAGTTGTAGTAGACAAGGTTAAGGATCATCGGCCTCTTGCCGAAGTAATCTCCCAGCCGCACCGTCCTGCCCAGATCATCGGCGAACATCAAGTCTGCCGGAATCTGCTGGTTCAGGTTCTGCTGAATGCCAACGTTTTTCAGTCCGGGCGGACGCACGTTGGCAGGCGGCGACAGGATGCCGTTGGTCATCCCCTGCCCGAAAGCGGGAGCGGCCATGAGCACGGCGGCCACCACGCCCCAGAGGCTCGAGCTGCCGATTTGCTTCATACTGCGCACCGCAATCTCCTCTTGTTTAGCGCACACAGACCTTTGACCCAGCCGCAGCGTTCAATTCCCGGCTGTCTTCTTCGGCGGCTTGGTCTTGCTCTCGTTCTTGGATGGCGCGGGTGCCGGGGCCGCGCTTTGCCCGCGAACCGGCAGTCCACGCTGCGCCAGCAGGTCCATGGCTTGGTCGATCGGAATCCGCACCACGCCGTTGTTCTGGTCGACCCAGTCGTAGCTTGCGAGAACCTCGTCCTGTTTTTCCACCAGCGCGCCAAACTGCTGCCGCTCGTTATCTTCGAGCACCGGTTGCGGGAAGGTCTTCTGCATTTGACCCTCCGCCTCATGGAACGTCATGGTCCTCGGATCGACTCCGGTCTTCACGGCCATCGGATTCATCGGCGCCTGGTGCTTGGCGTCGTAGCCGTCGAGATAGCGGTACATCCCGGTCACGATGAAGTGGATCAGAATGGCCACCATCGCCAGGCCGACCATGAAATACATGACGCCCGCCGGGCTCATGTCTTCGCGTTCGAAACCTTCCTGCCCCCTCGAGTTTTGGTTCGTCAGCTGTTCTTCACTCATGCTCGGGATCCAGAACTTGCTTGGCATAAACGTCGTAGGCAGGTAACAGCGGCAGAGAGGTCAGGTTGTAACAGAAATAGGCCAGCCACAAGCCGCCAACGGCGAAAGGAATTACCAGGTCCGCCCAAGTTAGGGTGAACTTCGTCGAGAAATTCGGCTCGATTATCCAAAACAGGTCCACGTAGCGCATGAACAGCAGCCACACTGCCAGGTACACCAACCGAGTCACGTCGCGCTTGAACGAGCGCGACAGCAGAATCACGAACGGCACCGCAAAGTGAAACAGCGCCAGGAAGAGGCCGACGTAGCCCCATCCACCATTCAGCCGACGGATGTACCAGGTGATCTCCTCCGGCAGGTTGCCGGCCCAGATGATCAGCCACTGCGAGAATGAGAAATACGCCCACAGCATGATGAAGGTGAGCATGAACTTGCCGTGGTCGTGAACAAAATCAGGCCGCAGCAGCAGCGACATTGGCCTGTACTTGAAGAGAATTCGCTCGACGACTACCGCGAAGCAGAGTCCCGCCAGCAACTCGCCCGCTACGAATAGCAGGCCGTAGATAGTCGAGATCCAGCTTGGGTCGAGCGACATAACCCAATCGATGGCGGCAAAGGAAATCGTGAACGCGAAGATAATCAGCCCAGGCCCGCTCACCGCCTTGAAACGATTGCTGTTGTCGCGGACGGGAGGATTATTTTGTTCGGCTGACCACTTGCTGAGCAGAAACACAATCAAGCCCCAGATGGCAAAGTACAGGATCCCGCGCCAGAAAAATCCGTGCCCGTTCAGGTAGCCGCTGGTGACGAATTTGTTCTTCGCAAGATGTTCGCGAATCGCGGGGTTCTGGATGGCCTCAAGAGGTATCGCCCAGGGATAAAGCCTGGGTACTCCGAAGAACGCCAGCGGGAGAAAAAGGACAAACAACAGCGGCAGCGTCCGCATCGCCGCACCTAGCACGCGGCGAATCACCATTCCCCAACCACCGCCGGTGAGATGCCGGATCATGAGGATCGCCATCGATCCCAGGCACACCCCCAGCCAGTCCATGAACGAGAGCAGATAGCCCCGGAAGAACACAACCGGGTCCCGGAAGGCGAGGACCAGCGCAATCGCCGATGCCGCGGCACCGATGAGCAGCGAACGCCGCCCGATCGTCTTGATGGCCGGAGGAGCCGAGAGGTCCAGGTTGGTCAGGTGCGCGGTGCTCATTTGGACTCCTGCTTCGCCACGCTCGTCGTGCTCGGTTCCACCCGCGGCAGGGTCGCACCCGTTCCGGGCTCGACAAATGCGGGTGCCGGGGATGGAATCGCGTGACCCTGCGCGTCCGCCACCGTCGCGTGCTGGCTTAACTGCAGCGCGCGTATGTAGGCCACGATGCACCAGCGATCATGCGGCGTGATCTGCGCCGAATAGTCCTGCATGATTCCGAAACCTTCGGTGATGACGCCGTAGATGTAGCCCACCGGCGCTTTCTGCAAACGCTCAATGTGATAAGACGGCGGCTTGCGGGCGAAGCCGCGCGAGGGGATGAAGCCGTTGCCGTCGCCCACTCGCGAATGGCAGGGCGCGCAGTAAATGTTGTAGCGTTCGCGTCCCCGCGCCAGCACTTCTCGGGTCACTGGAAACGGCATCGCGTCGCCGGGATTGTTCCCGATCTTGCCGGTGTAGAGATAGGTGTCTTCGTGTAACTGGTTCTGCGCCACCGTGCCTTCTACCGGCAGGCGCGCGGCGCGCTGATCGGGGAAGAAGTCACTCTTGGCCAACGGATTCTGACGCGGCTGCACATGCATGTCGAGGCGACAGCCTGCCAGCGCAACCACCAGCACGATCGGAGACAGCTTGCCAAGATGCAGCATCAGCTGGGCACCTCCGCAATGGAGCGAGGCCCCAGACTTTCCAGGAACTGACGCACTCCGGCGGGACTGTAGTTCGGATCGCTGGAAAATATGATCAGGAAAAACCGGTCTTTGGTCGCCATCGCGAAGCGCGGCACATTGAACACCGGGTGGTACGGCATGGGCAGACCGTTGAGCGCGAGCATGCCGAATACCGCAGCGATGCCGCCGAACAGGATGGTCAGCTCAAACGTCACCACGATGAACGATGGCCACGAGTGGTACGGACGCCCGCCCACGTTGATGGGATAGGTGATCACCGCAACCCAGTACTGCAACAGGTAGCCGGAGAGGCCCCCGATGCACGCGCCGATCAGCGTGACCAGGGGAACGTGGTTGGTGCAGTGAATCGCTTCCGCCAGATCTTCGATGGGGAAGGGGCTGTACGCGTCGATCTTCTTGTACCCCGCCTCATGGCTCTTGTGGGCAGCCGCCACCAGGTCGCTGGGAGAATCGAATTCGGCCATCATGCCGTAGATCGGAGTGGTCTTCATTCAGCCTTGACCTCCGCTTCCGGCAACAGCGTGCGCATTTCAAAGATCGAAATCATCGGCAAGATGCGCACGAACAGGAACATGGCCGTCAGAAACATGCCGATCGTGCCGATATAGGTCATCCAGTCCCAGCGCGTGGGGTAGTACATGCCCCACGACGACGTCAGGAAGTCGCGGTGCAGGCTCATCACGATGATCACGAACCGTTCCAGCCACATTCCCACCAGAATGACCAGCGCGACCAGGAACAGTCCGACTGTGCTGGTGCGCAGCTTCCGGATCCATAGCAACTGAGGGATGAAGATGTTGCAAGCCAGCAGCAGATAGTAGAGGAACGCATACGGACCATGCAGGCGATTCCAGAGCGTGAACACGTCATAGCGGTTTCCGCCGTACCAGCCCATGAAAGCTTCAATGCCGTAGCCGTAGGCCACGATCCATCCAGTGGCCAGCATGACCTTGGCGGAGTTCTGCAGGTGACGATCGGTGATGAAGTCTTCAAGCGCATACAGCTTGCGAATCGGGATCGCCAGCATGAGCACCATCGCGAAGCCGGAGTAGATCGCGCCCGCCACAAAGTAGGGCGGGAAGATAGTGGTATGCCATCCGGGGACGATTGAAATTGCGAAGTCGAAGCTGACCACGGTATGCACCGACAGCACCAGCGGCGTCGCCAGCCCGGCCAGGAGCAGATAAGCCGACTCATACCGGTGCCAGTGCCGCGCCGAGCCGCGCCAGCCGAGAGCCAGCATGCCATAGATGATCTGCGCGGCCCGGTTCTGCGAGCGGTCGCGCAGCGTGGCCAAGTCGGGCACCAGCCCGATAAACCAGAACAGCAACGAGATGGTGAAGTACGTCGAAACCGCGAACACGTCCCACAGCAGCGGGCTGCGGAACTGCGGCCAGTAGTTCATCGTGTTCGGGTAGGGGAACATCCAGTAGGCCAGCCAAGGGCGGCCGGTGTGGATCAGCGGGAAAATTCCGGCCGAGGCCACGGCGAACAGCGTCATGGCTTCCGCAAAACGGTTGATGGAATTCCGCCACGATTGCCGCAGCAAAAGAAGAATGGCGGAGATCAGCGTCCCCGCATGGCCGATACCGATCCACCACACGAAATTCACGATCGCGAAGCCCCATCCGACGGGGATGTTGATGCCCCAGATCCCGGTGCCCTTCACCACCAGGTAGCCGATAGCAAACAACATCATCATGGTGAGCACGAACCCGGCGCCAAAGCCGATGAACCATCCGGTCGAGGTGGGCCGGGTCAGCACGATCGCGCTGATCTTGTCGGTCACCGTCCCGAACGTGTATCCGGGCTCAATGACCGGAGCCTTTCGGTTCTCGACCTCGACGTCTTCCATTCGGTCTGCCATGACTAACTGCGCTCCGCTAGCGTTTCCAGTTCGGGGTTCGGATTCCGAATCTCGGCCAAGTAGGTGGTGCGGGGCCGCGTATTCAGATCCGCCAGCAACCCGTAGTTGCGATCCTGCGCTTTCAATTTCGACACCCGGCTGTTCGGGTCGTTGATGTTTCCAAAAATGATCGCACCCGCCGGACACGACTGCTGGCAAGCCGTCTGCAGCTCGCCCTCGTGCTGGCTGTCATTGATCTTGCGGTCTTCGCGCTCGGCGTCGATGCGGCGTTGGTTGATGCGTTGCACGCAATAGGTGCACTTCTCCATCACGCCGCGGCTGCGCACGCTGACGTCAGGATTGCGCATCATCTTGTATTGCGGAGTGTCCCAGTCCTGGAACAGCAGGAAATTGAAGCGGCGCACCTTGTAGGGACAGTTGTTCGAGCAATACCGTGTCCCCACGCAGCGGTTGTAGACCATGTCGTTCAGGCCTTCGCTGCTGTGCACCGTCGCACCAACGGGACAAACCAGTTCGCACGGCGCGTTCTCGCACTGCATGCACGGAACCGGCTGGAAATACGCTTTGGGATTGTCGCGATCCCCCTGGTAGTAGGCGTCGACGCGCAGCCAGTGCATGTGGCGCCCGCGCACCACCTGCTCTTTGCCGACCACCGCAACGTTATTTTCCGACTGGCAGGCCACCATGCAGTTGTTGCAGCCCACGCAGGAATTCATATCGATCGCCATGCCCCAGGCATAGTCCTGCTTGGCGTAGTCGTAACCCGGGTAGAGCGTAAGTTCCTTGGGCGGCTGTTCTTCCTGCGCGAACTTGGGTTCTTTGCGGTATTCGTCGAGGCTGGCTTCGCGTAGCAGAGGACGTGCAGCTCCATCGGGCGTATCCATGGTCTGGTAGCCCTGCGTCGAGGCCAGCTTGTAGGTTTCGCCCGTCTTGGTGAGCTTGCCTCCGGTCGCGAACCAGAGCGCCGACGTAGTGCGCAACGGATAGACGTTAAAACCCGCGCCCGTTCCGGCCCGGCCCGCGCGCGTGCGACCGTAGCCGAGATGCACGGTCACAGAATCGTCGGGATGCCCCGCCTGAATCCACACCGGCGCCGTAATCTTGCGGCCGCCCAGTTCGAGCGTGACCATGTCCTCGGTCTTCAGTCCTTCGCGCTCAGCCAGCATCGGGCCAACCAGCACCGCGTTGTCCCAAGTCAGCTTGGTCATCGGCTTGGGCAGTTCCTGCAACCAGCCGTTGTTTGCGAACTGGCCGTCGTAGATGGAAGGGTCGCGGCGGAAATTGATTTCGAGGGTTTTGTCGCCGGCCGACGCCGGGGCAGGTACAACGGCATTCTTTGCGGACACCGATTTCGGCACGAACGTGGTTCCCTCGACCCAACCGTCGTGCAACGACTTCCGCCAGAAAGCGTCGAAGTCCGGTCCCGGATGCTGCTTCTGGCAGTAGCCGCGAACAATATCGTAGCCGGCTGCGTCGGAGATCCCCGACAGTGCGGAAACCAATTCATGCGCGCTCTTCCCCGCATAGAGCGGGGCAATCAGCGGCTGAACAATGCTCACCGTCCCGTCATAAGCACGCGCGTCGCTCCAGGCTTCGAGGCAATGCGCTTCGTTCACGTGCCAGTGGCAGTATTCCGAAGTCTCGTTCTGATAAAGCCCGTGGTGAATGCGAAGCGAGATGCTGGAACTTTTCAGAGCGTCGCCGAAGCCAAGATCCGCAGGCGCGTCGTACACGGGATTCCCGCCCATGATGACGAGCAGATCGACCTTTCCCGCGCGCATGTCGGCCACAAGATCGCGCAGGGATTCGGTCTGGTTTACGGGGTTCGCGTCGACTGGATCGGTGTAGACGACGGTCCTGCCCACGTTACCCAGCGCGGCATTCATGGCGTGGGCGAACGCATGAAGCGCTGGCGATTGATGATCGCCAGGAATGACGACACTCGCGCCCCGGTGATTTGCCAGATCCTTCCCCATGGCAACCCCGAACTTCATCTGATCAGGCGTGATCGAAGTGAGGAACGGCGCTGAAGTTCCTGGAGGATCGAAGCTCATCAGCATCCGAGCGAAGGTTTCTACCTGCCACGCGCGCAAGGGCAGCCGATGATCCGCCTTAGCCCCCGTGGAGGTGGGCGTGCTCTCGATCGCGTAGAACCGGCTCATCGCTGCGTCGGGATTGCGCCGCTGGGCGAAGTCGCGGATGTAGCGCGCGTTCCCGGGGAACCCCGCGTACAGAAAATCGGCATCCAGGGAAACAACGACCTCCGCATGCTCCAACCGGTACTGCGTCTCAACCGGTTGCCCGAACGCCAGCTTCGCGCCTTCGAGCACATTGTCACGGTTGACCGGCTCATACACATGCCACCCGGCCTGCGGATAGATCTTCAGAAGCGCGCGCAGTTGATCCGCCAGCGCAGGCGACGAAATCGTCGGCGTGAGAATCCGAATGCCCGCGCCGCCCAAACCCTTCTGCACAGCCAGCGGGCCTTTGATCTCCTTCACAAACTCCGACCACGAATTCACGTCGCCCAAATGCGTGATGGTCTGCGAGCGGTCGGGATCGTACATCCCGAGAATCGATGCCTGTGCAAAGATGTCGGTGCCGCCGAGGCTCGCGGGATGTTTCGCGTTGCCTTCAATTTTCGTCGGACGCCCCAGGTGGCTCTCGACCAGTACCGGGCTGGCATATCCGCTGAGTGTGGCGGCGGTCGCGTAGAACATCGGACGGCCAGGAACCACGTCTTCCGGCTGCTTCACATACGGGACGATCGGCTCGAGCGGCAGCTTGGTGCAACCCGTCATTCCCGCCATCGCGAGCGACGCTCCCATCAACTGCAAAAAGCCGCGGCGCGAGACCGAATCCACCCACTCCGAAGCGCCCTTTGGGAATTCGCGGTGCAGCATCTCCTGGAACTCAGGCGTGCCTGCCAGTTCTTCCAGGCTGCGCCAGTACTCAGGCCCCTGGGTTTGCTCGATCTGCGCTTTCACCCGGGCCAGATCAAGCTGTTTGCTCGGGCAAACAACCTGCCCTGAGCTTGCCGAAGGGTCCTCGCGCTTCGTCGTCTTTTTTGCTTCGTCCATGTTCATTCCCGGCAGCTTTAGCGCCGCCCGCGATCTCCGCGTCCGACTATCGGTGACAGGTGTTGCAGCTCGTAATGTCCTGCACGTTGCGCACTTTATATTGCGCGACCAAAGCTTTGCCCAGCGATTCCTGATCGGTGTAGCTCTGGCCGCCGACGACCACCGGCTGATTCTCGGTCGGCTGCTCGTAGCGCATGTTGAACACTTCGCTGCGCGGGCGCAGATTCTTCTCGGGCGCCCGATGACATTCCAGGCACCACTCCATCTGCAGAGATGCGTACTGGTACATCAGCGGCATCTGGTCGACCGGCCCGTGACACGTGTTGCAGCCAACCCCTTTGTTGATATGAATGCTGTGGTTGAAATAAACGAAATCGGGCAACTGGTTCACACGGGTCCATTGCAGCGACTCGCCCGTGCGATAGCTGGCGCGGACCGGCTCGAGCATCGGCGCATTGGTCCAGATCTGCGAGTGGCAGGTCATGCAGGTCTGGGTGGGCGGGATGCCCGCGAAGCTAGAAGTCTCCACCGAGGTGTGACAGTACCGGCAATCGATCCCAAGGCCGGTCACGTGATGCTGGTGACTGAACGGCACCGGCTGCGGCTTCACCACGCCCGCGTAGGTCACGTACGGCGAGCGCTGAACCTGCATCATCGCCCAGCCCAGGCCGGCGATGATGAAGACCGCCCCGTAGATCGATGCCCGGGAAAGTGTGTTGGTGCTGCGGTGAAATATCTGCATCGAACGATACTTTCAACGTAGCGGGAGTCGCACGGACCTCCCGGAAATCGCGGGGCCTGGGTTTGTTTGTTACAGACGGTTGTGACGGAGCTCACGAAAACTTGTGATTATAACAGCAAGCCGGTGTTTGTCGTCCCACCGGGCCCGTCTGCCTCGAAAATTCGCAACCTGGGCAAAGTGGAATTCGATTTCTCGATTGCAACCAAAACGGAGACTGCTAGCGCGGCAACCCCCGAAAAGCTTGGCCCGACAGGTTCGGCCCTAACGCAGATTCATGACCAGCAACTTGGGTTCGGTCATCTCTTCGATCGCGTAACGCAAGCCTTCACGGCCGATTCCGGAATCTTTCAGTCCGCCGTACGGCATATTGTCGATGCGGAAGCTCGGCACGTCCCCGGCCAGCAGCCCGCCAATTTCCAGTTCTTCGTATGCCTGAAACATCAGCTTAGCATCGCGCGTGAAAATGCCGGCTTGCAACCCATAAGCAGAATTGTTGATCTGCCGCAGGGCTTCGTCAAAATCCGCATACGGTTCGACGGTGACGACGGGAGCAAACATCTCCTGGCAGTTCACTTTCATTTCCGGTTTGGTCCCGGTGAGAACGGTCGGCTCAAACACGGAGCCCTTCCGGTTGCCGCCGCACAGCGGGCGGGCACCGCCGCGAACCGCCTCTTGCACCCAGTCGGCGGAGCGAATCGCGTCGCTCTCGCGGATCAGCGGCCCGACATCGGTGGATTCATCGAGGGGATCACCCACCTTCAAGTCCTTCACGCCGGCGAGAAATAAATCGGTGAACTTGCCATAGACCGACCGCTCCACCAGGATGCGCTGCACCGAGATGCAGGTCTGGCCGGCGTAGCCGAAACCTCCCGCCACACAGCGTTCGGCCGCGTAGGCCAAGTCGGCGTCGCTGTGCACAATGACGCCCGCGTTCCCGCCGAGTTCAAGAACAACTTTCTTCTTGCCGGAGTTCTTCTTGATCTGCCAGCCGACCGCGGCGCTGCCAGTGAAGCTGATCATCTTCAAGCGGTCGTCGCTCACGAGCTGGCCTGCATCCTCATTCGACAGCGGTAGCACGTTGAGGCCACCATCCGGCCAGCCCGCCTGCTGCACCACTTCCGCCATCAGCAGCGACGACAGCGGGGTCTGTGGCGCCGGCTTCAGCACCATGGGACACCCCGCAGCAATCGCGGGCGCAACCTTGTGTGCGACCAGGTTCAGCGGAAAATTAAACGGAGTAATGCCCGCGATCGGACCCAGCGGAAAACGCTTTACGATCCCCCACCGGCCCGCAGTAAATTCCTGCCAGTCGAGTGGCAAATACTCGCCATAGATACGAGTGCTCTCCTCCGCAGCCACAGTAAACGTGAAAATGCTGCGCTCGACCTCGGTCCGTGCCGCCTTAATCGGCTTCCCGGCTTCCTGGCACAGAGTGCGCGCAAATTCTTCTTTGCGTTGCGCGATACCTTCCGCCACTCGACGCAGCACGCGCTGACGCTCGAAGGCAGGTAGGCGGCGCGTCGTGCCGAATGCCTTGACCGCCGCAGCGATCGCCATTTCCGCATGCTGGCGCCGGCCCTGGCACACGCGGCCGATGACCGCGCCGTCGAAGGGCGATTTCACCTCGACGAGGTCGCCCTCCTCCATCCATTTTCCGTCCACCAGGAACCCGTGGGTGGCGACGTCTGCAACCGTCATCTGAGCCATGATCCTCTTACCCCACCTCCACACCTGCCCCGCAGACCCAGATTATAGGCTCGCATCATCTTCTCCCGCTCAAGTTCCACGATAATATTTCAGGAGAAGATGGAGGGGCATTGACCACGATTCTCGAACTCAGCGAGGCGCTGCGGGAACGCAGGCTTTCTCCCGTGGAGTTAACCCGCGAATGCCTGGCCCGCATCGAGCGGTTCAACCCCACATTGAATGCGTTCATTGCGGTCACCGCTGACACCGCGCTGCAACAGGCGCGCCGGGCGGAAGAGGAAATTCAGCGTGGGGATTGGCGCGGCCCCCTGCACGGCATACCGCTCGGCCTGAAGGACCTGATCGACACCGCCGGCATTCCCACCACCGCCGCTAGCGAGTTGTATAAACATCGTATCCCGATGCATAGCGCGGAAGTGGTTCTGAAACTCGAACACGCCGGCGCCGTTTTCCTTGGCAAGCAGAACCTGCACGAGTTCGCCTACGGCGGCAGCTCGATGATCAGCTGCTTCGGCGAAGTGCGCAACCCGTGGCGGCCGGCACATATTACAGGCGGATCTTCAGGCGGGTCGGCCGCCGCCGTCGCAGTGGGCATGGGCTACGGTGCGATCGGCACCGACACCGCCGGCTCGATTCGTGAACCTGCCGCCCTCTGTGGCGTGGTCGGACTGAAGCCGACATACGGGCGTGTCAGCGCGCGCGGCGTCATTCCCCTTTCCGAGTCCCTGGATCACGTCGGGCCATTGGGCAAAACTGTGGCCGATGTCACTCTGCTATTCCAGGCAATCGCAGCTGACCTGGATACATGGAACCCGGGCTTGTCAGCGCCAGATTTTCTGACTTCCTGGAATCGACCCCGCTTGGATTTGCGTGTGGGAGTGCCCCGCTCCTACTTTTACGATGACCTCGATCCAGAAATGGCTTCGGCGGTGGAAGAAGCCTTGCGGGTGCTGGGGACGTTCACGCAAGAAATGCGCGAGATCAGGCTTCACACCGACGCCGACCGCACGCTACAGGCGGCGGAAGCGTACGCGTTCCACGCCGACTCCGTGGCGAAAACCCCTGAACTCTACCAACCAGAGACCTTACGCCGCATCAAGACCGGAGAAAACGTCGGGCGTACCGACTACCTGCGCCGGCGCGCGGAACTCGATGCCGTACGCAAGGACATTCGAAACGTCTTCGAGACCATCGACGTATTCGTGACGCCGACTACGCCAATTCCGGCCCCGTCGATCGCGGAACTGAAGCAGAATCCCGACTTGCTCCGTCCGCGCGAACTGCTACTGCTTCGCAACACCAGGCCCCTCAACGTTTGGGGATTGCCGGCCATTTCCGTGCCCTGTGGATTTACAAAGGCGGGACTGCCCATCGGCATGCAGATCGCCGGCCCGTCGGGTCGTGACGACCTTGTCTTGCAGGCGGCTTATCTTTACGAACAAGCGACCACCTGGCACGAACGCACACCGCTCTTGTAGCGCCAGCTTTGTAGCGCCGCCGTCTCGCCCGCCACTCTGACGCTCACAGCTCAGGTCGGCTACGAGCAGCGGCAATTCATGTCTTAATCAACCGACCGCACATCATCCGGGAGCATCACCACGAACATGCAGTTGCCCGGGGCTGGCGGACACGACAGCACTCCACGGCGCAGGATCTTGGTCGGCGTATCGTCGGGAAAACTCAGCTCGAACTTCAAGTGGTGCAGCGAGTCATCGAGGGTGTGCAGTCTCTCTTCGCCGCTGACGAACTTCGCACCCTCGACCGATACACCGCTCTTCGCGGCACCTAACAACACGAAGTATTCCGCGCTCCCCGTCAATGAAGGTCGCTCCTTGAGTTTTGTGGTGCGCAGGTCCTGCAGCTCGTCGTGATACTTGGCCACGGTCGCTGCAACTTTATCCTCGCCGCCCAACAGGCTCCCCAGCCGTCCCCGCGTCTCGGGGATGGGCCGAAGCCCGCTCAGGGCCAGCGCGTAGGTGTGAATCGCCTTTTCTTTCTCGCCGCGCTTCTCGTAGATCTGTCCCAGGTGGTCGCCCACTTCGCCGTGCTGACCCAGTTCCCAGGCAGCTGCCACATACTTCTCTGCCTTATCGAGTTTTCCTTCCGCGTAATAAACCCAGCCCAGCGTGTCCCAGTAGGCGATCAACGATGGCACCAGCGCCAGATCGCGCTGGTTGAGTTGGTCGAGCGAGAGATTGCGCAACGCGGCGGCCGTCGCGGCCACTGCCGACTCGGCATATTGCTGTGCCTTGTCCAGATGCGCATTTTTCAGCGACAGCTGGTAGGCAATGTTGTTCCACACCAGCGGTGTGGCCGAGATCTCGATTGCGCGGTCGAACGCCGCCAGCGCTTTCTCATCCTGTCCCAGGTTCAAGTAGGCATCGCCCAGGCTAACCTGCAGCGCAGGATCGCTGGGTGTAAGCGAAGCTGCCTTCTCCAGTTCCGGGGCCGCCTCGTCGTATTTGTGCCACTCCGCGTACATGGCGCCAAGATTGCTGTGCGCAAACTTGTCGAGCGGGTTCAGCTCGAGTTGCTTGTGGAACGCGCTCGCGGCATCGTCATACCTGCGCATCTGCCAGTAAACCCGGCCCAGATTGTTGAAGGCGAATTCGTCGTAGGGATTGACCTCCACCGCTTTCTGAAAAGCGGCGATGGCATCGTCGTTTTGCCTCATTGCAAGGTAAGCCAGCCCCAGGTTGTTCCACGCGTACTTGTGCTTCGGCTCCACCTCCACTGCTCGCTTCAGCAATTGGACCGCAAGCGGGAAGTTGCCGTTCTGCATAGCAGCACGACCACTCTCGTCGAGTTCATCGGCCTTCATGCCGGGCGGCGGTGCGGGAGCGCCCGCCACGGTGTTCTCGATAGAGAGGTGCTGTCCCAGGTCCGCGATCACCGCGCGGCGAAAGGCCAGGTAGTCGCCGGTTCGTGTCGCTGGTAACTCACGTTCCCGCATCACCATGGTCCGCTCGGCGGTGAAGGTGAAACCTTCCAGCTTGTAACTGGCTTTGTATTCGCCGTAGTCGCGCTTCAACGAAAACGGAAGGGGCGCGTGCGCCGTGTACTTGGCCGGCAGCTCAAGCTTCACCCGGTAACTGAACTCTCCCGGAGGTCCGAATTTGATTGGCTCCGAGTCGGCGCTGGTCTCATCCTCGTCCGGATCCGCCAGGCTGAACTGCGACAAGGGCAACTCGATCTCCGACTTCTTTTTCGACCAATCCAGGAAGTTCGCCTTGGCTATCTCGTACGAGAACTGGAACGGTTCCCGCGTTGCCGCCGGGTCACCGACCTTGAGGTTGGTGATCTCGCCATCCAGTCCGCCCATCGAATTGATGTTCTCGACCAGGTGCTGCCACTGCGCAGCAGGCACGCGCCGGAAGATGATCCGCATCAGCAGCTCGGTATCCCCGCGCACCACGTAGCTCACCTTGGCGTTGAGTTTGCCGAGTTCATTAATGGACCCGTCGATTGTCTGCAGCTGCGTGTTGGCCGTGGGAGGGTCCGCCGGCGTCTCTTCCAAGTGCGGCGCGCCTTCGAGGGGAATCACCAAGCCCTGCTTCTTACGGATGTTGAAAGAAAGCAGCCGGAAGGGAGCGACTTCCGTAGTCGTATCCATCCAGACTTCTTCCTTGCCCATCGGAAGCAAAGTAATCACGTGGTCAAACTGCGAGGGCGAGGGAATATCGGGATCAAGCTTGCGGCTGGAGTTGATCAGCACCGACGAGGCATGCATGCCCTTCGCTTCCAGCAGCGATGACAGCAGGGTGTGCTTGTCCTTGCAGTCGCCGTACTGGTTGTGCAGAACGTCAGCCGCGGCATGCGGCTGGTAGCGGCCCAGCCCAAGCGACAGGCTCACGTACCGGAAATTTTTGGCCACGTAGTCGTAGAGCGCCTCCACCTGGGCGAGGTCGCCGCTCAAGCCTTTTGTCAGCTCTTCCGCCTTAGCCCGAATCTCGGGCGTGGGCTGTCGACGATCGTGATCCAGGCCCGCGTACCAACGCCCGATTTCTTCCCAGCTGGCGAAGGTGGTGAGCTGCACCGCGGGAACATCGTCTTCCGGTCTTTTCTTCTTCCTCTTTTTCTTGTCCTTATCCTTCTTCTTGTCGTCGTCTTCCCGCTCCAGGTGCGAACTGGTCCAGCGATAAATGCGCCGGCCGTTTGCCTCGGTAATCTTCGGGTCGAACCCGGGCTTCGTCTTCAGTTTGATGGTGCGGCCAAGGGGGATGTCGACTTCCATCCTCTCGTCGAGCACGATGTTGTTCTTATCGAAGTCATACTCGGTCCAGAATTGTCCGGGCGCCAGCGCCGTGTGGATAACCGTGGCCATGTGGTATTCCAGGACTTCTCCTGGCCGCAGGCCGGGCACGGTAATATGCTTCTGCCGATAGTCCGTGTAGACGGGCGCCTCCCGCTCGACGGGCGCGCTCAGGTCCTGCACGGAATCTGCCGGGGCCGTCACCACGGTACCGTCCTTCTTCCGAACGCGCACGTAGGGAATTTCCACCCGCTCATTGGCCGAGTTGTACCCGATAACCACCTGCCCCCAGGTCTCAACCCCGGACTCGCTCTGTACCCGCACGCGGGCAATCGTCTCCTTCCGCCCCGTGCCGTCGTTCTCGAAGCGAAACTTGGTCTGCACTTGCTCGATGACGAAGGCTTCGTCCGAAAAGTCCTTGCTTTCGGCCGATTTTGCAGCCGGAGGTTCGGCGGAATTGCCGGCAGTTTGCTGCGCAAGCACGAAGGTGGAGAGGCTGCGTAAGAGAAGGACGAGGAAAACCAGACGACGCATAGAGAAATCAGTCCTTGGCCGTTTGTACCGTAAGCAGGGTGCAGGCGCAAGGGGAACCGGGCTTTGCCGGGGAACCGAGGTCATTTTGCCAACTCGGGGCTCCCACGCCGCCGAAAAACATGATATAAGGTCATCAACGATTGACTAACTTCCGGCTGATCCCCGGCTTCCTCTTCTTACCTCTAGCACCCGTGCCGCACTTAAAGTGGCGATAGCTTCCTCGTTTCCCTCCCGGCGCCCTTGCTAACTTGCTGAGGTATGGTTATGGATTCGAAGCTTATGTCCGCCGTGGGCATCATTGTTCTTGCCGCGGTCATCCGGATTCCCAGTTTTCCGATCAGTGGATCGCCTGGTGAGGCTAGCGGGAAAGTCTCCGTGGAACGGCCCGCGGCAGCCACGGTTAAGACAGCCGAGGACAAGGACCTCGACCTGGTCGCGCAGAGCGAGCTTGGGCCCTGGTACGCGACCTGCGAATTCGCCAGCGCCCACCGCGCAGGGGAAGCGGCGCCGGCAAGGAAGGTCGTGCTCGACGCTCCTGTTCCGGATCCGCCCGGCACCAACGCTAGCCGCTGGTGTCTCCCGGCAGACCCCAAGCCCAAACCTCAATATCAGTTTCTCTTCGCCACGGTTCCCGACCCACAAGACAGCCATCTGGCGCTTGAATTCGACCGCCGCATGGAAGCCATCGTCGACGCTGCCCAGGCGGCGCAGTTTTCCTATGACCGCTACTGGCTGCCCTGGCAGCCGGGGTACGTGCCCTCCCAGGACACCTCCGAGGGCCACGAAAAAATCCTTCGCCAACTGCGCATGGAGCAGCCTGGCCTTCTACTCTTCCGTGGCCCCATGGCGAAGGATGAGGAGTCCTCCGCGGACCAACTTCTCTTCGTGTTTCTGATTGGCGAGACCCCAACCGCAGGAATCCGTCACACGCAGTTTGCCAATGCGATGCGCTACATGGGAGAGATCGATCGCACCCGATACAGCGATCCTGCCCTGGTCCATCTGACCGGGACCGTGCGCGTACTGGGACCGAGCTTCTCCGGCTCCGCCCACTCGTTGCGCAGCGCGCTTCAAAAGTTCGTTTGTCCGAACGACGATGGCAGCTGTTTTCACCTGGTAAGTTCCTCCGCGACCAACCGCACTGCTCTCGACGAACTGCGAAATTCCTCCAACGTTTGTCTCACCGAAGTCCTTCATGATGACGACTGGGCGCTTCGCCACTTCCTCACCTTCACCCGCGATCAGCTTCACGTGAAAGATCAAGACATCGCGCTCCTCACCGAAGATGCTACCGACTATGCCCACAACGCGGGCGGGAACTTCGATGTCCTCACCATCACGTTTCCCCGCGAAATCGCGCAGTTGCGCAATGCTTACCCCGACCCGACCACGGTCGGCGCCGACGGCAAGACCATCCCGGTCCCGCAACAAGGCTTGACCCTGACCCTGAAGGGCAGCCCCAGCAGTCAGGACGATGTTCCGCCGTTTTCCGCGGGCCAGCTTCCGTTGTCGCAGGAGGCCGTGCTTCTCAACATCGCCTCGACTCTGCGGCGGGAACAAATCCGCATGGTCGGAATCCTGGCCACCGACATCTTCGACACCTTGTTTCTCAGCCGCTTCTTGCGATCGGCCTGCCCCGACATCCGCATCTTTGTAATCCAGAGCGACTTGCTCATGGCGCGCGCGACCGAGGAGATTCCGCTCGAGGGCGCGATGGCCGTCACCACCTATCCCCTGATCGGACGGAACCAGTACTGGAGCTCTGCTCTCGCAGATTCTCGTCGGCATCGCAACCTGCTGGCGAGCTCACCCACTGAGTCCACCTATAACGCGACGCTCGTCCTGTTGCACGAAATCACCGGCGTGAGCGATTCGCCCCTCGATTACTCGTCCCCGCTCCACCCTGGAACCACGCAACCGCCTCTGTGGCTGACCGTCATCGGCCACAACGGGTACTGGCCCCTCGCGCTGCTGGATGAACCGGAGAGTGCGGACCATCCTTCCGCGTCGCATTCGCCGCGTCTGTATTCATGGCCCGCCCCAGCGCCAAGCGACAAGCAGGGTCGCAGTGACCCGACGATTCAGCCTGGCCCGATGGGTCGAAGCGATCAGCAGATGGAAAAAGCATGCGTGCAGGGCAGCGAGATGTTTGAATGCGAACCCCCACCCCTGCTCTGGACCCTGCTGTTCAGCCTTGTGTGCTGCGTCGCCCTGGTCTACGTGGCTGCGGTGTGGCTGGCACGCTGGTATCAGAAAACCCGCAAGTTCTGGTGGCTGGAGGATGTCTCCCTTAAGACCGACGTGATCGATGGAAGGGCCGAAGGCAAGACCTACGAGCGAGCGTTTTACCTGGCGATGGCATCCCTCGTGCTCCTGGCGCTGGTGGTGATTCTGGCTGCACCCGCCTGGAAATTGTTCGATTTCGAACGCTCTCCCTTCGTGCCCTACCACTCCTCGGCTTTCGCCCTGTCCTATGTTTCCATACTTGTGGTCTTGCCAGCGCTGTTGATCACGGCCATCTATCTCAGCGTTGTGTTCTTCCGGCACAAGTTCACGTATCGGATGGTCTGGGCGATCATTGGCTGGGCAGTGTGTCTCGTTCTCTCCGCTTCCTGGATTGGTTTCTGCTACGGCTATTCGCATGATCCGTCGTTCTTCGCCTACCGGTCTCTCGACTTGGCCAGCGGCACTTCGCCGGCAACGCCTTTCGTCTTCGTGCTTGTGGCCCTTTTTATCTGGTCTCGCATTCACATGTACCGGCTGCGATTCAGCGAAACGCGGCGTCCGGCCTTGCCTTCGCAGGACCTGGGGCAGGCCATGACTTGCCATTCCGAGCGCGGGGCTACCGACATCAGTGGATGTTTCGAGAGTGCGATCCGGGAACTCCACGATCGCAAGCTCTTCATCCTCAACCTCTGTGCATTCCTCACCATTTTCTATCTGTCGCAGCCCGCCCGCTTCGTACGCAGCCTGGAAGGGCGCTGGTTCGACGCCCTCTTCATCGCGTGCATCGGACTCCTGTACTTCGCCATATTTTCCAATTGGGTCCGCTTCCTGTTTGGCTGGTTCTACTTGCGCCAATTTCTGCGTCGCCTCGAGCGCCAGCCCATTCGCTTCGCCTTCAACCGCCTGTCCAAGGAATTTTCCTGGAGCCCCATCTGGAAGCAGGGAGGCACGCGCCGGACCTACCTGATGTTCACGCGCTCCAACGACTACTTGCAGGCCTTGCTCCATTCGAAGGCTCTGTTTGTGAGAACCGACAAGTTCAAGAATGCCTGCGAGACAATCGACGATGCCACCCAGCAATTACTCACGAACGAAGCCCAGGACCGTTGGGACAGTGAAAGCAGCCTGGCTGAGTTGCAGGCATACCATGCCTCCGCGGCCAACGAGCTGATCGCAAATCCGTTGCGGACCGAGTGGGCAAAACAAACCTCGGAACTAGTGCAGCAGCCGCCCTTGAAGGAAGATAAGGCCGACCCGCACGAGACCCTACATTTAGCCGAGGAGTACGTCGCTCTCCGCTGCATGGCGTTCATCCGTTACGCGTCCCTCCAACTCAGGAACCTGCTCGGCTTCCTCTCCGCTGCCTTCATCCTCTCGCTGATTTCGCTACGCACCTACCCCTTCCAGTCTCCGCGCAGCATCGAGTGGACCATGACCGCGGTATTCGTCGTGCTCAGCGTCGGCATCGTGTACGCTTTCGCCGGCATGGACAAAGACGCCATCCTGAGCCGCGTCTCTCAAACCGAAGCCGGCCAGCTGGACCGGGAATTCTTCTTGCGAGTCACATCCTTCGGGGCGCTCCCCCTGTTAACCGTCCTCGCCTCCCAATTCCCGTCGATCGGTCGGTTCCTATTTTCGTGGGTGCAGCCCGGACTGGAGGCTTTGCGATAGTTTTGTAGCGCCGGCGGTCTCGCCGCGGTGGCGTTCGATTCGAGCGGCGCAGACCCTTACAACTTGAAATCATGTCAAAACTGTCGTCCCGAGCGACGTGAGGCGCGAGCCGAACGGAGTCAAGGGACCCAGGTGTGCCCGTGGCGCCGGCCCCGAATTGTTTCTCCGGTCGCCATACTCGAAGATGCCTTCACCCAAAGCCGGATCTTCTACACCTCCAGCTGCGCCCGTATCGTACCCTCCTCGAGATCCGCCTCCATGCGAAAACCCAGCTTCTGACATATCGCTCGCATCTCGCGATTTTCCGCCAGCACCGTCGAGATCACGCGCTTGACTTTCTCGTCCTTCGCGACCGCAATCAGCCGCCGGTAAAGTTCCGTGCCCAAGCCCTGGCTCTGATGGCGGTCATCGACCAGGACAGCCAGCTCCGCTTCATTCCCATCCCCACGCAGCTTGCTCAAGCGCCCGATGGCGATGATCTCGGTCGAGCTGTCATCACTTTTATGTTCGACCACGAGGACCATCTCGCGGTCGTAATCGATGAAGCAAATGCGCGTGAGTCGTTCGTGCGCGGTCCGCTGGCTTAGTTTCAACGGTTGGAAATAGCGCAGGTACACGGTGCGTTCGGAGAGCACCTGGTGCAGTCGGATGAGGAGTGGCTCGTCTTCCGGACGGATCGGGCGAATCGTGACGGGCCTGCCGTTTTTCATGGCCCACGGTTTCACATACTGCACGGGATAGGAACGGATGGCGAGAGGAGGCAGCTTGTCCTCGGAAACTTCCGCACCATGCAGCACCACGCGCGCATCCAGCGCAACGATGCGCTCTGGCGATGCCAGAACCGGATTGATGTCAATCTCCTTAATCCACCGTTGCTCCACCACCAGCTGACTGAAGCGCACCAGGAATTCTTCCAGCGCTGCGAGGTCGACTGGCTTTCTTCCGCGTACGCCTTCGAGCGCGGTGAACACTTTCGTTTGTTCCATCATGCGCCGGGCCAGCGTTGTATTCAGCGGCGGCAGAGACAGCGCGCGGTCCTGAAACACTTCCACCAGTTGCCCGCCCGCTCCGAACAGAAGCACCGGACCAAATTGTGAATCGACGCTGCTGCCCACAATCAACTCGTAGCCTTCGAGCTTTATCATGGGTTGCACCGTCACGCCCTGAAAGTGCCCCTCGCCCGCTTTCTCGAGCACTGAAACTTCAATCGCCCGATAGGCGCGGCGCACCGCATCCGAGTCGCGCAGGTTTAACTGCACCCCGTCGACATCCGTTTTGTGGGTAATGCTCTGCGAGAGCAGCTTCAGGACCACCGGATAGCCGATCCCATCCGCCTTTTTGACCGCTTCGTCTTCGCGAGCTGCGATTTCGGTCTGCACGGTCGAAAGACCGTATGCCGTCAGCAACTGCTTCGATTCGACCTCGGTCAGAAGCGTGCGGCCAGCCTTCCGCACGTTGTCCACAATATGTGCGCCGCGCCCGCGGTCCAATCCTTCGTCAGCCCCGCCCCGCAGCACCGGTGTCTCATACAACCCCCGCAGGACGTAGCTATATCGCCACATGTAACAGAACACGCGCGCCGCAGTGTCGGGAAACTGGAAGGTCGGGATACCTGCGCGGTTCAGGATGTCCGTGCCGGCGGCCACCTCGGTTCCGCCCATCCAGCTTGCGAGCACGGGCTTGCCGGTCGAACTCGCGTACGCTTTCAAGTGCTCGGCCGTCATCGTGGGTTGCGCCATGCCCTGCGGACACGTGATGGCCAGCAGGCCGTCAATGTTGGGATCATGGACCGCAATGTCGACCACCTTGGCGTAACGATCCGGCAACGCATCGCCGAGCACGTCAATGGGATTGCGGTGACTCCAGTGTGGCGGCAGGGTCTGATTGAGAGCCTCCATCGACTCGGCGGAAAGCGGCGCCAGTTGGCCCCCATTGGAGAGCAGCCCGTCAGCCGCCAGCACACCCGGACCGCCCGCATTCGTGACAATCGCCAGCCGCGGCCCTTTCGGGCGTGGTTGCTTGGCAAGGACCTCCGCCATGTAAAAAAGTTCGGCGATGGTCTGCACGCGCAGCACGCCGCAGCGTCGGAACGCCGCCTCCAGCACCTCGTCACTTCCGGTGAGCGCTCCGGTATGCGATGCCGCGGCCTGGGCGGCCGCCTCCGTCCGGCCGGCTTTGATCACGATGATCGGCTTGTTCAGCGAGACTTCGCGCGCAGCGGACAGAAACGAGCGCGCGTCCCCCACCGACTCCATGTACATGATGATGCTCTGGGTTCGCCGATCATTGCCCAGATAGTCGATCAGGTCGCCCCAGTCCACATCCAGCATCGACCCCACTGACACAAACGCGCTAAAGCCGACCATTTCCTTCTGCGCCCAGTCCAGAATCGCCGTGCACAGCGCGCCGCTCTGACTGATGAACCCAACATTGCCGGGGCGTGCGATGTTCGACGCGAACGTCGCGTTCAGGCCGCTGATCGGATTCATCACTCCCAGGCAGTTCGGTCCAATCAGCCGCAGTCCGGTGCCCCGGATGCGCTCCAGGATCTGCCTCTCCAGTTCTTTGCCCTTTTCCCCGTGCTCTTTGAATCCAGCGGAAATGACAATCGCTCCCTGGACGCCCGCTTCCACGCACTCGCCCACAATCCCGGGGACGGTTGCGGCCGGCGTGACCACGACCGCCAGATCGACCGCCTCGGGCAGGTCGGCGACGCTCTTGTATGCCTTGATCCCGAGCACGCTGCTGCGTTTTTCACTGACCGGATACACCGTTCCGCCGAAGGGGCTGCTCACCAGACTCCAAAGCACCGCCCGGCCCACGCTACCGGCCCGTTCGCTGGCGCCGATTACCGCCACGCTGCGCGGAGCAAAGATCGCGTCCAGAGGATGCGGCTCGGAACGCCAAACATCGTGGGCGCGGTCCTGGGTGGGCACACTGGGCTTTGACTTACTCACTTTGCTTACTTTGCCGGGCTTAGCAGCACTCATGATTCGCCAAGTGTACCGCTGGCATGGACCCAGGTCTGTGACTCATAACACCTGTCTCGGCCGCGCCGGCTAACCCAGGTGACTGGTGTCAAACGGCCTGCCCTCGTTGGCACATTTTCTGCTTGCTTCTCGGCTCGGCTGGGCTAGAATCCTTCCGCACAGAACCCTACCCCAATGCTGACCGACGTTGTAGGGGTGAGTCCTGCATGCAAACCTGAACTGAATTCCAAAGGAGAATTGGGGAAATGAAGAAGCTGCTCACGCTGCTGTTCTCGGTTGCGATCGCGCTCTCCCTGGCCACTGCTTCCTTCGCCCAGGATGCCGGCGCTCCCAAGAAGGACGACACCAAGAAGACCGAAAAGAAGGAAAAGAAGGCCAAGAAGGCTACGAAGGACACCAAGAAGAGCGACGACAAGATGAAGGGCGACGATAAGATGAAATAGTCGTTCGAGCGCATTCTGGAGTAGCCCCGGCCATCGCGTCGGGGCTTTGTTTTTGACGCGTGCGGACCAGACTTTTCTCCACTTTGCGCAGCACTTTGCCACTTCCCGCCCATCCGCTAACAGAAATTTGACAAGTCCCCCCCCCAAACCATAGTAAAATTTGCGGTCAGTAAAGCCTGCCCCCGTCTGGCAGGTGTGGGGAAATCGCAAGTCGCGGCCTCGTCTCGCCGCTAACTCAAGGGAGGGTTGTATGGATTCTCGGGCCCCCGAAATTACTTCGTCGGCTGTTTCGCCGTCCAAAGACGCCAAGTCCCATCCGCTTGAAGGACGCAACTTCTGGGTCCTTACCGCTTATGGGATCTCCGGTTTGGCGCTCTTCGGAGTTCTGGCCTACTTCGTCAGCGACTTCGTCTCGCACTAACAAAGACTCCTTCCGTGCCGCGGGCCCCCACCCGCGCACTTGGTGTCGTAGTGTATCTGCGGGCCTTCCTTCCTCTGGTTCCCTCAGCTGGTGTCAACCTTCCAGCGTGCTACAATGACCCGCGTTTCATAGTTGCTTCCGGGTGGCAATCAGGTCGGCAACTCCCCGCACTTTTCACGTGACTTCATACGACGGACAGATTCCCGTGGCCCAGGACTCCACCAAGACCGCCACCATTACGTACGCCGATGCGGGCGTCAATATCGACCGCGCCAATCGCACCAAGCAGCGCATCCGCTATCTGGCCCATAAGACTTTCACCAAGGGCGTGCTGAGCGAGATCGGCGGCTTTGGTGGCCTGTTTTCCATTGCCAAGACCTACGTCGACCCGGTGCTGGTTTCGAGCGTCGATGGAGTTGGCACTAAGCTGAAAGTCGCTTTCGACATGAGGGTCCACCACACGGTGGGAGCCGACCTGGTCAACCACTGCGTCAACGACATCATGGTGCAAGGCGCCGCGCCCCTTTTCTTCATGGACTACCTCGCCACCGGCAAGCTCGAACCTGATGTTGCCGAGAAGGTCGTCGAGGGCCTCGCCGAGGCCTGCAAGCACAACGGCTGCGCGCTCATTGGCGGCGAGACTGCGGAAATGCCGGGCTTCTACCCCGCGGGCGAGTACGATCTCGCGGGATTCATCCTGGGCGTCGTCGAGCGCGAGCGGATTATCACCGGCAAGAAAGTCGAGATCGGCGACATCATTCTTGGCTTGCCTTCAAACGGCCTGCACACTAACGGGTACTCTCTGGCGCGCAAGCTGCTCTTCGAAGTCGCCAGGTATTCGCCGGAAACCTACGTCAATGAAATCAAGAACAAAGTGGGCAACGAACTGATGCGCTCGCACAAGAGCTACTGGCCGTCGCTCAAGAAACTGATCGACGCCGACTGCATCTCGGCCATGGCTCACATTACCGGCGGCGGCATTACCGAAAATCTTCCCCGCGTCCTGTGCCGCGGCATGGCCGCCGTGATCGAGATGGGAAGCTGGCCCGTCCTGCCCATCTTCGAACACCTGCAGGCACTCGGCAACGTCCCGCAAGAAGAGATGCTGCGCACCTTCAACATGGGCCTGGGCATGTTACTGGTGATTAATGCCAAGAAATTCAAGAAGGCACAGACGTTGCTCGATCGGGTCGGTGAGAAGTACTACAACGTGGGCCGGATCGTGAAGGGTGAGCGCAAGGTGATGTATTCGTAGGCAATCGCCGGCCGATCTTGAATTTTGTGATGGTCGAGTCTTGGCCCAGTCCCAGCCCGTAGCCTCCGCAACTCGCTACTTTGTTCCGCCGGCCGCTTGATCGTCCGTAACATCCTGCGCTCCATGACCAAATGGGCCGGATCCCAGAAGGTGGTTCCCATGACACACGCCCACAGTGTCGGCGGGGCGCCGCCACGCGCCCGGGCCATCAGCCGGGAGTGGGTTGCATCCACCGGCTTCAGCACGCATCGCCAACTCGCCCTCTCCGCGCCCGCCAGCCTGAACCTTCTTCCGATCCGGCGGATCGACCATGACAAACTCCTTCTGCGGCTCGACCACCGCGGCCACCCTGTAGGCTGGCCCCTTGAAGTGCTCGGGCTTGCCGAACCATACCGTTTCGCCGACGGTTCGAGGCTTCTAGTCTGAAACGAGGGGTTCGACCTTCGGCATTTCACAGCCAATCAAAGTTCTCCAGCCGGGTGTAGCTGCAAAGGCCGCTGCGGTCCTGCCCGATCTGCATCCGCCACGGCTACACTCTCTCCGGCGGCACATTGATCGTGATGGCATGCGTGATTTGGCTCCTGGCGGCGGTGAGATCGTCGCCCGGTAGCGCAGCCCGGACTTCAGCATCGCGAGCACCCCAGCGCTGATGCCAGGGACGCAGGACGAGTCGGCTTTTCATGGATGCCTCCGACCATGCAAGTCTTCGTGGTCTATGGTCGGTCGCTAAGTTTGTCGGCGACCCGGCACGTCGGATCCTCCCGGCAGTTCCGATTCGGCAACGGCTTATTTGGCGTCGCCCCCGGCCCTCGGTGAGGGAAACTCGACAATTCGCCTCTCCCGTGTTGAATTAGTAAGGGCTAACGACTGAAGGGTTGCGACGGGCGATTGACCTATGAGGAATCTCGGCATACTTCTTTCCGGGCGCGGTTCCAATTTTGAAGCCATCGCCCGGAACATCGCAGATGGGAACATCCCCGGTGCGCGCATCGCGGTCGTCATTTCGAACAAGCCCGACGCCGGCGGTATCGTCACCGCCAAGCGTCTCGGCCTTACCAGTCTCGTGATCCCGTCCAAGGGCGTGTCTCGCGAGGAACACGACCGCGCCGTCGTCACCGCGCTCAGAGAACGTGGGGTCGACTTGATTTGTCTCGCCGGCTACATGCGCCTGCTGTCCCCCTGGTTCGTACAGCAGTTCCCACGCCGCATCCTGAACATCCATCCCTCGCTCCTGCCCGCCTTTCCGGGCCTCGAAGCCCAGGAACAAGCCTTCGCCTACGGCGTCAAGGTCTCCGGCTGCACCGTGCATTTCGTTGACGAGGAACTCGACCACGGCGCCATTATCGTCCAAAAAACTGTCCCCGTGCTCGATACCGACGACGAGCATACCCTGGCCGCTCGCATCCTCGAACAGGAACACATCGCCTACACCGAGGCCATCAGCCTGGTGCTCGCAGGAAAGTACGAATTCGCGGGAAGACGCCTGGTTGGACGCGCAACTCCGCCGCCCTGACTCGCGAAGCGCGCCTTGCATAGGCGATCTCTCCCCGCTTGCGGAAAAAGCCCATTGCAAGCACAAGCGGGAAGGGCACAAGTTCACTCGTGCCGCCAAGACCTTGAACGCACGTTGCCCTTTAGCGTCCTGAGGGGCTTTGCCCCATGCACGTGTACCATGGTACACTGGTACCATGAATCCCGTGACGGAAGACAGCCGGCTTGCCATCGAACGGGTGCAAACCGGCGTGCGCATGGAGAAACGGATTCTCAAAGTGCTCAAGGGCTTTGCGGAGTACCACGACCTCACCTTGGGCGACTTGCTGGAGGGGATCGTGTTGCACGCGTTCGATGGAAAGTGCCCCTTCCGGGAGGAATCGCTGCAACGTATTCGGGACTTGAAGAAGTTCTACGGCCTCGACCTCGATTCCAGTGCCAGCCACCGCCTTAAGGAAACGCGTCGAGCTCCGTCCGCTTCGGCAAAGAGAAAAGTCTCGGGGAAGAAGGCACGATGAACGCAAACCTGAAAAGGCTGGCTCTGCCGTTTCTACGATGGTCGGTGGGCCTGGTCGTCCTGTGGCAATCCTGGCTCAGCTTCCACGCGACGCTCGGGAAATTCCACGCCGCAGGACATCCCCCGGCCCTAGCACACGTTCGGCTCGTGCTGTCGGGTGCCGAGATGATCGCGGCAGTCTTGTTCCTGCTGCCGGTCACGGCCGCCGTGGGTGGCTATGCACTGCTCGCGATCTTCGCTTTGGCGATCGCCATTCATGCCCTCCACGGGGATGTTTCCGGGCTTGAAACCCTGGTCGTCTACGCCGCAGCGGTGCTCGCGGGCCTAGCCTACCGCGATCGCGCTCTCCAGTCCTAAGGCACAAATCGTCAGCGGTCTGACACAGGCCCCTGGTCGTCCCACAGTCGGCATTCGAATTCCTCAGTCCGCTTCTCAGTCACGGTTGGAATCCGACGCTTTCCCAGAGCGGGGCGGGATCATAGAGGATTCCCCCGCTCACAACTTTCTCGACTTTGCGGAGGTTGTGGATCGAGTCGAGCGGGTTCGCGCCCAGCACAATCAGATCGGCTTTCTTGCCCACTTCAATCGTGCCTAATTCGTTGTCGAGTCCCATGACTCGCGCCGGCACGATCGTGGCTGCCTGGATGGCTTCGAGCGGCGTCATGCCGGCTTCGACGTAAAGTTCGATTTCGCGGTGAAGGCTGTGGCCAGGAACCGCCTGATCCGTTCCGGCGACGACGGGCACGCCGGCGAGGTGCAGGGCGCCGACGATCTCCAACAGCTTCGCGAACGCCCTGCGGCTGGCTTCGACGACCTCCGGTGACTGGGCGTTCTCAACGAACTCGGCAGCGAGCTCAGGCGCGACCTTTTTCACGCCAGGCTCAAAGCTTTCCACGGGGTGATCTGGGGAGGCCGCGTACACCTCCATCAAGGCCATGGTGGGGTCGACTACAGTGCCGTGCGCTTTGAGAAAAGCGATGGCTTTGTGGCTGGTCTCGGCATTCAAGTCCACTGCAGCGACGGCCTGCAAGCGCTGCAGACGGGTGGTTTTGTCGGTTGACTTGGCCACCGGTTGCAGCATGTCGGCGATGAATTGGATGTGGTTGATCTGGTCCATGCCCGCCTCAACGCCCTGGAACCCAGTCATGCCTTCCGGTATGTGACCCGTCACCGTCATACCCAGGCGATGCGCAGCGACCGCGACAGCCGCGACGTTATCGCGTGTCATCGAGCTGTAGATCTTCACCTGCTGGAATCCAGCATCGTGGTAGCGCTGGACCCATTGCTCGGCTTGCTGCGGATTGTCGACCCGCTGCACTCCGATGGCAGCGGGCCCGCTGCCATCGACCACCCCCGCGAGGAGCAGGCGGGGACCCAGGCCGTGGCCGTCGCGAAGCGCGTCCCGCACCGCGGTGATGAACTCGAACTCGTTGCCGCAGTCGCGCACGCTGGTCACGCCCGCCGCCAGGTAAATGGGACCCCATTCCACCTGTTCGAAGTGGGCGTGCATGTCCCACAGGCCGGGGAGGATGGTTTTTCCTTTCGCGTCAACCACGGTCACATGGTGGGGAATGCGGACCCTTTTCGCGGGGCCGGCGGCGACAATCCGGTCACCGTCGACAACCACCACGGCGTTGGGGATGGGGGCGCCTCCGGTCCCGTCGATGAGCGTGGCGCCCTTGAAGGCAAGCTTGCCCGGGTTGCGACCATGGAAATGTTTGGAGATTTCGGCGAGCGCGGCCATCTCGTCGCTGCCCGCTCGCGCAACCAGGGTTGGCAGTGCGGGCTCGAAGCCTCCGCGAACGGCCTCGAAGTGGTCGAACTCGGCGTCGGTGGTGACGACGGCAGCGAGATTCTTCTCGGGATCAAGCCAGAGGGTCTCTCGCCCCCAGATCAAGCCGGAGACGCTGTAACGCTCGAGGCGTCTTGAGTGGCCGTCGATCTGGACCTCATCGCTGCCGCGATCCTGGATGCGGACTTCGCCGGAGGGAAAGGTTTTCAGGGTGGCCGGCGATCCGTGGGAGAGCCAGTACCGCATCAGCATCATTTGCACCGCGGTGGGCGCGTAGCCGGCAATCAGAAAGTAGCGCTCGGGGCGCGACTCGTCGCGCTCAGCCCGGCCTTCACGGATTTGTATTTTGTCGCCCTGGACCGTCAACATGTCGTCGATGGCGACCGATCGTGCGGTTTTGCCCTTGATCTCGAGTTTGTGCGGGGTGAGGTCAGAGGCGAACTCAAGCCGGGTGGTGAGGGGGACTTCGGTGAAGCGGTCTTTGAACTTGAAATCCGAAATGAGGACCTGGTTCGCACCGATCTGCTGGATCTGGTAACTCTCCTCTCCGATGGCTTGCTCAAATTTGTGCAGGCGGAACTTTCCCTGCTCGAGCGGCGCCGTCTGAGATGCGGGTCCAGCAGGGACGGATGCGCTCGCCAGCGCTTGCCCGACCGCTTCGAGGGCCAGCAGAAGGAAGACTGCGAAGCTCGAGCGCAAGCGCATGAACCGGTCACCTCCGGAAGCGCCCGATTATAAGACACACGCAGGCCTTCACATCGCGCGCGTGTCTTGCGGCATGGGTAGGATCAGGTCTGAAAAATAGTTTTCGCTAGCGCGTGAACGTGGTCCGGACTACTCTTCCTGCTCCGTCTCGGTAAGAAAGTCGGTTCCCAGATTTCGGGCGAACGGATCGGTCGAGGAGTCGACCAGCAGTTCGAGGTTCGAATCCAGATCACTCGAATCTCCGGCGCCTTTCTCGGCTTTGCGTTGGGTCTTGCGCTCGAGTTTCTCGCGCTGTTTATCCTGGCGCGAGCGCTCTTTCTGCCGCTTGGTGAAACTGGAACGGCCTCTTCCTGACATCGACACCTCCAAGGGCACACTGGTTCACGGGACCGAGGATGGTCCGCGCGATGTATGCCTCTGTAATCTAATCTTCTGCGTGGAACGGAAACTTACCAGCGCGGCTCGCGGGGTTGCCGGGCGTGGCCACGATAGTCGTCGCGGCCGCCTCCGCCTCCGCCGCCAAAGCGCCCGCCGCGGGATCCACCGCCGCTGCTTTTCTCTTTCGGGCGGGCTTCGTTAACCTTCATGGGACGGCCGCCCAGATCGCTGCCATCGAGGGCCGCGACCGCCTTGTCGGCGGCGCCAGCGTCTGTCATCTCGATGAACGCGAAGCCGCGCGAACGCCCGGTCTCACGATCGGTGACGACGCTGACGCGTTCCACGGCGCCGTGCGGCTCGAACAGAGCGCGCAGTTCAGCTTCAGTAGTGCTATGTGGGATGTTGCCGACAAACAGGTTCTTCATAGTAATTCCTCATCTGCAGCGATGTTCGCAGTGCTCGATCGTTCTGGATCGGGGCCGGGTTCGGGTTCGAGCGTCGCGGGAGGAGTGTGCCGTTGCACGGCGTCCGTCCACGACCAGTGTTTGCGTTTGCCAGCTGGAACAACTGCATCCAGCGCGGCCGGTTTAGAGCGCGGGTCCTTGAGGGAACGCGTGGCGGCGATGCGCCACGAGGCCTCGAGAAACCCGTAGCGCCGAGGCAGGAACTCACACGCGCTGGTGAATAGCGACGCCACCATCTCGCTCCACATGCCGTTGTGCGTGCCGTCCACCAGCGGAATGCCCGTGTCGGCGCACGGGGAAGCGCCCAGGTATTCCGGCTTGCCCACCAGGAAGGCGAGCATCTGTGGGGGCTTGGCGCTTTGCATCTCTGTGCAGAATTCCTCGACGTTGCGCGGATCGCGTTTCACGTCCAGCAGCACAAGGTTGTAGGAATCGGCCTGCCAGAGCGAGCGCGCTTCGCTGATGTCGGCCGCACAATCCACTTCGATCCCCATCTTCCGGAGAGGACCTTGGCACAAGTCGCGCTTGGTGGCGAAGCTGTCGATCAGCAGGATCCTCTTCTTGGCATGTCCATTGACTCGCAAAACCGCGGGCACGTTACTCATGCGCCGCGTCGATTCGCTTGCTGACGGCAACGGGGGGACTGGCCTTGGGCCCCTGCGCAGCGGTTGCTGCCTCACTGGCAAGGCGGGTGAACATCACCTGGTTGCGCATGCGGCGCTGTACTCTCTGCTTGCGCATCCGGTGGTATCTGGATTTGTCACCGTTGATTCGAGACACAGTACCCTCCTGCGGGCATCGATCCGAGCATGTACGGCATGGCAATCGCTACGCCGCAGACCACCGCGCGCTTCCTGATTACCGGGACTTTGGCAAAGGGCGCGCCTTCTTTCGAGGACAACTCTCAATCGCGAAGGCGCAACGTCAGTACTGGAGATGTGTCTTCGTGGTTAAGCCAGTCCATATTATACCGCATGTGCATGGAATCTCTGGGAGTTAGTCCGGACCACACCCCGGCGGCACGCGCCGGGGTGCGGGTTGTGCCCTGAGGCGCGGGGGTATGGCGGAAGTGGGACATCTCCGGCCTCGCAAGCGTTGGGCAACTGGAATTTGCTGGCGAAAAGACTGAGGCTCTGCTACCGTGTGACTCGCGTTTGATCAGAATCGGTTGTGAGCAGCATAGCTTTCCAGCTAGTCCCTGCCCTGCAGTACCCTCCGACTCGCTTTCAGCGTAATTCACCGAAAGGTATTTCAACGAGACATATATGGAACAAGGAACAGTGAAGTGGTTCAATGATGCCAAGGGTTACGGGTTTATCAGCCGCCAGAGCGGCGAGGACGTTTTCGTGCACTTCTCCGCGATCCAGGCGGGCGGTTTCCGCAGCCTGCAGGAAGGTCAGAGCGTGGAGTTCCAGGTGACGAAGGGTCCCAAGGGTCTGCAGGCCGAGAACGTCCGGCCTCTGTAAGAAGGTCCGAATCCAAGGCGGAGGGCTCCGGTGCAAGCCGGGGCCTTTTTTTTGGGGGGCCGGCCGGGGCTGCGAGTCCAGCGCGTGTGCCGCACTCTTGCACGACATACACACCGAAGGTCACTACCACGGGATAGCTTGTGACACCAGGCACACAGGAGCAGCGTCGCATTGACGTGAGCAGGCTGCTGGGCGTGGTTGGTGCCGCGGCGATGCTTCGTCACTAACGAGGGTTGCGCCCAAACTCGGGAAGAGCAAAAAAGTGCGGAGTCCACCCCCTCCGCTCAAGGTTCATCGCTTTGCACGCTCGCCGCGACTACGCTGCTCTTGCGACTTCGCGCAGTGATCCGAAGCCCACCCGAATCTCCTCGGAAAGAAGTTGGGGCTGCTCAAATGCAGCGAAGTGACCGCCTTTGTCGAGCTTGTTGTAATGGATCAGTTTGGGATACGCGCGCTCTGCCCAGCTCCGTGGAGCAGGATAGAGTTCGTCAGGGAAGACGCTCACGGCGACCGGGATGGAGACGCCTTTGGCATTGAAATACCCCAGTTTGCCCCAATTCTCCCAATACAGACGGGCGCCAGAAAGCGCCGTGTTCGTCAACCATGCGATCGTGATGTTGTCGAGGATGTCGTCGCGCGTGAGGCCTTCGGATTTTCCCTCAAAGACGCGGGAGATCAGCTCGTAGCTGCGCGCGTCGTGATCAAGGAAATAAGCCGCCAAGCCGACGGGTGAGTCCGCGATTCCGTATAAAGTCTGCGGTCGGAGACCCATCTGAAACCCGTAGGCGATGCCCTTTTGATAGACGAACTGCAAACGCTCGTATGCGACCTTCTCATCAGCTGACAGACCCGATGGTGCCGGCGCCCCGGAAAAAGCCGCCTTGTCAACGTCGACTGGAAAGATGCCAGGCATGTTGGTGTGAATGCCGAGCAACTCCGGAGGCGCCTGTAGGCCCATCTGATCGACGATGACCGCGCCCCAATCGCCGCCCTGCGCCACAAATTTCGTGTACCCGAGACGCTTCATCAGCACGACCCAGGCACGCGCGGTGTGGGCAACATCCCACCCTGTGGTGGTCGGTTTGCCTGAGTAGCCGTAGCCCGGCATTGACGGGATCACCAGGTGGAACGCATCGGATGCATTTCCACCGTGTGCGGTGGGATTCGTCAGGGGATCGATGATCTTCATCTGTTCGATGATTGAGCCGGGCCAGCCGTGCGTAACGATCAGCGGCAACGCATTATCGTGTTTTGAACGGACGTGAAGGAAATGAATGTCCAGTCCATCGATCTCGGTGATGAACTGTGGCAGGGCGTTCATTTTTGCCTCGATCTTGCGCCAGTCATATTCTGTCGCCCAATAGCGCGCCAGCGCCTGAATCGTCGCGAGCTGTACTCCTTGGGATGCATCTGTAACCGTTTCTTGTTCAGGCCACTTTGTTGCGTTGATGCGCCTGCGCAATTCGGCCAGGTCCGCGTCTGGAACATTCACATGAAACGGACGAATAGCATTCTTGTCAGCCGCCAGCTCGCCGCCTCGCGGTGTAGCACTGGTATGGGCCATGGGTGTCCTCCTTGTGAGTAGTTTCGGATTTTTGGGTTTGAGTCGTGGGCCGAAAGTTCAACGCCAGCCCTCTGACAACCTGAAGGTCGATTGTACTGCCGACTCGGAAACTGTGGTTAACGAGCGATTACAGCAACTGACTCCCAGCAGAAATCACCGATTCTGAAAATCCACCTCGAGCGCTCGCAGGTAACGTTCGGCCGAGCGGCGGACCACCTCTTTCGCGTTCCCTCGCACCACAAAATTGGGCCAGGCGCCATACAACTTATCAAACGACAACGGCTCGAGCGCCGAAACGATCCGGCGCACGCTGGCTGCGTCGAGCGGCACGAAGTTCGGATAGCTGTACATGAAACTGACATACCGACGGTCAGGACAGACCTGTGGCTGGTCTCCCGTGAACAGGGCGCCCTGCCCCTTCTCAGCGTGAGTCGAATGCAAGACCTGGAAGCCAGGGAAGTGCCCGCCCACGCGAACCAGCGTCAGCCCGTCGCCCAGCGAGTAGTTGTCGCCCTGCCAAAATGCAATGCTGGCGTCGGGTCGCTGCACCCATTCCCGATCACTCTCGTGCAAGTAGATCGGGACGCCGCCGAACGCTCGGCTCCATTCGACCATCGAGGTGTAGTAGTGCGGATGGGAGATCGCTATCGCAGAGATTCCACCCCGCGCCTTGATCAGGGTAACGGTGTCAGGATCGATCAGGCTGACGCAATCCCACAGAATATTTCCGCGTCCCGTTCCGATGAGCAGGGCTCGCTGGCCAATTCCGAAAGCGGGCGTGGTCGTGATTCCCCAGATCCCCTCCGCTTCCTGGTACAACATGTTCCTATGGGTTCGCTGTAATTGCTCGAGCGTGGCCCACTGCTGCCCCTGCAACCCCACGAATTGCCGCTCGTCCTCGCAGATAGGGCAGCACTGAGGTGGCTGGTCGGCAGGAGGAAATTGGGATCCACAGGTCACACATAGATGGGTGGTCATGGACTCCTCTTGAGGGTTACGCTCGCAGCGGCTCCGTCGAAAGGTGGCTTGCGGTTCGAGGAACCAACGGTTCGAGCAGCGCTTGGAATTCGGGGTTCAGGTGAAGTTCTTCAGTCTCTCGCTCAAGCAGGCCGCGTGGATCGGCGGCAGCCTTCAGTCGGTAACGCAGATACGACAAGCGCATGAGCCAGACGGCGTGCTGCAAGTCGTCTTCGCTGCCCACACGAAAGGTGATCCAGCCGGAGTTGGGAACCCAGGGGTGCTCTTGCGCAAGACCTTCGGCCAGCAGCGCGTCGCGCACCGAGCGTGGGAAGGGAATGTCGACGGTGCCGCCAAGATGCACGTGCCCTACTTCCGCACTTCCGAAGCGGAATTCCCTTCCCCCAAAGCGATGCGCGCGAACCAATATGTTTGGCCACGCCGACACTTCATCTTGGAATTTCTGCAGGGACTTCGTCATCGATCTCGAAGGCCTCCCAGTCTTCGATGACGGAACCTGACGGCTCGATTCAGGCAAGCAAATCCGATAGCTCTCTAGGGTCCCTGGCCGAACATGACACTGCCGAGGTGGTCAGGGAAGATCAGGGTATGGCAACGAGCGATTCGACTCAGACACGGGGAACAGAACCTGAAGCAATGAGCAGGTTATCGGAAAAGTGAAGTGGGCTGTTTCCGGTCGAGCGAAGGATTCTCGCAGGCCACTCCGAGATCCGGAGCTTCTCCCCGCCTGATTCTGCTCCCATTCGGCGGCATCCCTAACAGCCCAGGGTTCGCACAGAATGTTAGTGCTGTGTGGTGGGGCCTTGAAAGTGACCGAGGTACTAGTCCAGTTGCGGATCTGATCGGCCCTTAGCACAAATGTGTCAGACGCTAGCGGTCGGAAACGATTTGCGACTGGCATACGATTCCAAGTACCCGCAGTCGGGGCACCGGAGCGTAACGATCGGGACGCTCTGATCCTTCTTCGCCTTGAGCCCCGTCCAGAAGCTGGGCTCGGGCTCTCCCGGCGCCCACCGTTGCTGCAGGTATCCACCTTGGGACACATCCGCCACGTAGCCGAGTTCCATGACGGCGTGACACCTCATGCACTCGACGGACTTATTCATGCTCATCTCCCTCTCAATTCAGGTTTGGCCCCAACTTGCGGGAATGCCTGAGGGATTTCCCTATAATTCTGTAACCAGCAGGGTCGACTCTTTTGGCAGGTAACTCTTCCTTCGGAACCAGCCCTCCATCGCAACCTTCAGTTCGGCAAGCGGCACCTTGGCACCGATCTCAATCAGCCCATCCGCGACGGGCAACGTGTCATCGAAGACGCTGGCGTTCGTGAAGTTCCGCATACTGAAGCTGTCCAGCCACTTCATCGGGCAGGCTACGCGCTGGCCGGCCTGCTCGTACTCGACACGGATCTTGCGAGCGAACATGCTTTGATTTAATCACACCGGCCACAACCCAAAACTCGGCCGGACGCTTCGCTCCCGCTTGACACCCCGCATCGCCGAGTCTACCCTTCGCAACGTCCCGGGAACTGACCGCCGGTGTTCTCTCAGTCGGCGCGATTCCCAGAAATATTCCTGCAACGGAAACGAGGAGGTCGCACATGCTCTGGTTGCTATGGGTCATTATCGTGGGTCTGATCGCGGGTTGGGCGGCCGGGAAGATCATGGGGGGCGGCGGATACGGAGCTCTCATGGACATCGTGCTCGGCATCGTGGGCGGAATCGTAGGTGGCTTTATTGTCCACTTGCTGGGTATCTATCCGTCTGGAGGGCCGATCTCGTCCATCGTGGTTGCGATTTTGGGTGCGGTGCTCCTCATTTGGATCAGCCGCATGCTCAAGAAAGCGTAGCTCGTCACGATTCGGTGGCTAAGCTCTCCCAGTACCGGGTGCTGCTTTCCGGCGTCCTATCGCCGGTCGCGGCCCTGCTCTCGTACGCGCTCGTTTACGTGACCCTCACGCGGCTCAGTGCCGATCGCGAAAAAGACTGGCTGTTTCGTCTCTCCGCGTCGACTCTCGCGATGGCCGTGCCGTTTCTCGTCACCCTCGCTCTCGCCCTCCGGGAGCGCAGCCGGCAAGTGCTTACGTGGTCGGGGAAATTCGGCCTCGCCATGGCGTTTCTCTCGCTGGGTCTAGCCTGGAAACCTGTCAGTGACGGCATCACCCGCTCGAAGCAATCTCGAAATCAGGCGATGCGGAACGTGGCTGCTCCGCTCTTTGATACGCAAGACATTCTCGGCAAGACCCAGCGGCTCGGAGATCAGAATGGCAAAGTCGTGCTCGTCAATATGTGGGCAACTTGGTGCGGACCCTGCCGCGAAGAGATGCCCAAGCTCGACCGCCTATACCAAGAGCACAAGGATCAGGGATTCATCGTGTTCGGACTCTCGGACGAACCCGTCGACCGGCAGCGAAAGTTCGTGGAGCAGGTTCCCGTGACTTACCCGCTGCTCACGCTCAACGGAGAAGTCCCCGGCTTTTATCGCGACATCGTGCGCTACCCGGCGATTTTCCTGGTCGATCGCCGGGGAGAATTGCAGCCGGCGCCGGGCCCGGACCAGCCTTTCGAGAAGGTTGAGGTGGCCGTCGGCGACCTCCTCAACGGCGGCCGCTAGCTGGACGTCCTCGACAAGGGTCTTACTTCATCTTCGCGGCTTGCAGCCGGTGGGCCAGGCTCCTAACTTCCGCTTTCAATCCGTCGGGCAGGTGTTCGCCGAACTGCCCCAGGTGCTTCTCGATCCGGGGAATCTCGCCCAGCCATCCGTCCACATCGACGCTGAGCACCTTAGCGATGTTCTCCGGCGGCAGGTCCAGACCCTTGGTATCGAGATCTGCGGGCTCAGGCAGGCGGCCGATTGGCGTATCGACCGCGTGCGCTTTGCCGTCACAACGCTCGAAGATCCACTTCAGCACGCGGCTGTTTTCTCCGTAACCCGGCCACAGGAACTTGCCGTTCTCATCGGTGCGGAACCAGTTCACGTAAAAGATCTTCGGCAGCTTGGTGGGGTCGGAGTGTTGACCGATCTTCAGCCAGTGCCCGAAGTAGTCACCCATGTTGTAGCCGCAGAATGGCAGCATGGCCATGGGATCGCGGCGCAACTGCCCGACCCTTCCTCCTGCCGCTGCCGTGGTTTCGCTGCTGGCCGTGGCTCCGAGGAACGTACCGTGCTGCCAGTTGAAAGCCTCGTTCACCAGAGGAGCAACGCCGGCCCGACGGCCACCGAACAGGATGGCGTCAATCGGCACGCCGCGGGGATCCTCCCACTCGGGGGCAATCGAGGGGCATTGCGACGCGGGGGTGGTGAAACGTGAGTTCGGATGAGCGGCCTTGCGCCCCGAAGCCGGCGTCCACGGACGGCGCAGCCAGTCCATCAGTTCCGCCGGCTTTTCATCCGTCATCCCTTCCCACCAGATGTCGCCGTCGAAGGTCATGGCGCAATTGGTGAAAATGGAATGGCGGGCCACCGTGAGCATGGCGTTGCGATTCGACTTCAGGCTCGTGCCGGGGGCGACGCCGAAGAATCCGGACTCGGGATTAATCGCATAAAGCCGCCCATCGCCGCCAAACTTCATCCACGCGATGTCATCCCCGATGGTCTCGACCTTCCAGCCAGGAATGGTCGGAATCAGCATGGCAAGGTTGGTCTTGCCGCACGCCGAGGGGAAGGCGCCGGTCATGTACTTCACCTGGCCGGCGGGGCTGGTCATCTTGAGGATCAGCATGTGCTCGGCCATCCAGCCTTCGTCACGCGCTTGCACGGAGGCGATCCGCAAAGCGTGGCATTTTTTGCCGAGCAGCGCGTTGCCGCCGTAGCCGGACCCGTAAGACCAGATCTCGCGCGTTTCGGGAAAGTGGCAGATGTACTTGTGCTCTGCGTTGCATGGCCACGGGAAGTCCGGGTCGGTGGGACCGAGGGGCGCACCCAGGGAATGCAGGCCCCGCACGAACTCGCCATCGGCTCCGAGCACGTCGAGCACGCGCTTCCCCACCCGCGCCATGATGTGCATGCTGGCAACCACGTAGGGAGAATCGGTGATCTGAACGCCGATCTTCGCGATCGGCGAACCGATCGGGCCCATGCTGTAAGGGATGACGTACAACGTGCGGCCCAGCATGGCATCGCTGTACAGGGCGCGGAGCTTTCGCTTCATGCTCTCAGGCTCTTCCCAATTATTGGTAGGTCCGGCGTCGTCGCGGGTCTTTGAGCAGATGAAGGTACGATCCTCCACCCTTGCTACGTCGGCAGGATTGGAGCGAACCAGGATGCTGCTGGGTCGCTTCTTCTCGTCCAGCGTGACAGCCGTACCGGACAAGACCATCAGGTGCAGCATGGCCTGATATTCTCGATCGGAGCCGTCGCACCAGTGAATCCGGTCGGGCTTGCAGAGCTGGGCGACTTCTTCCACCCACTGCGCCAGCCTCTTGTGCTTGTGCTCGCTGCTGGCTGTCTCTACATCAAGCGTAAGACTCGACATGAAGGCGTCTCCTGCACAGAAACGAAGCCGAACGATCCGCAGGCTGCGAAATATCTGCCCCGGCAAGGGGGTGGTGCGAAGAATCGAAGTATGAAGTGCGCGATCGCCCTGATACCGATCAACCCTGTCCCGTCAGGCAAACCAAATATTGTCCCTCATCGTCCCCCACGATGCCAGTCGAAAGGAGGTCCGGCGACGGAGGAGGGGGGAGGAAAAAGCTTGACGGGTGTTGTCGTCGGCAGGCATCGAAAACGGTGTGCTCTAGATCACAAGTCATTGTGACATAGCAGCTTGGCGCGAGTTGCGCCGGAACGCTGCGGAAAAAGAAAAACGATTGGGTCAGCGCGCTGTCTGCAGCGCAGCTTCGCTTTCGGAAACCACCGCTTCGAGGTGGCTCAGCGTTTCCTCGACGGTCAGGGAGTACATTTCGCGCCCCACGCCTTCGCCCGATTCCAGTGCCGTCTTCAGGTAGTGCCCGGCGATCTCAATGGCAAGCGAGTCGGTGATCAGCGCTCCGGTCCGGTTTTGGTATTCCACCCAGGCAGGATGGGGGAGGGCTACCCACACCGGGCGCCCGTCCACCAGGAATTTGATATCGACCGCGTCGGCGTGGCGCGTGGCAATGGCCACGATCAGGGCCTGATAAGCACAGTGAGCGGGCTTCTTGCTCCAGTGGTCGGTGGCAGTGAATTCGGAAAACATGCACGGAAACTATAACGGAGGACGCGCGCCGGCGGCAAACGTGAGCGACCACCGGGCCGTCGAAGCCGGCTCCTACTTCGAGATCAATTCATCCACCTTCGCGAGCAGCGCGGAGTTTCCCTGCCGCGGGTAGGTTGCAAGGTTCTTGCGGTACCCATCGAGATTGAACAGAAACGATTCGACGCGCTCCTTGGTCAGATCGTCCCAGTAGGCCCCATAACCCATCTTGTCAATGTAATAGGCGTTGAATACCTGCTCGAACTGCCGCTTCACTGGCCAGGCGAGATAAGGTTTTCTCAGGTGGAGCGCCTCGCTGATCAGCGAAAAACCGGCGTTGGCGATGATCGCGCGGCAGCCGCTCAAGTCTCGCAGAAACGTGTCGAGCCCCGGCTTGCGAAATTCCAGATTGCCGTCTTTCCCCTCCCGGTTGAAGCCGTAGCAGACGAACCGCTGGCGCACGGTCTTCAACAGATCTGTCAATTCGGTCGCAACCGAAGTCACATAGACCAGGACAAAATCGCCGTTGGAAGGCTTGGTCCGCAAGACTTTCTGGCGCAAGATCGGGGGAAACAGAAATGTGTTCTTTTTTTTCAGCTGCGCCTTGAAGAACGAAATCACCAGATAGGCATCCGCGTGAGGCGTCATCATCCGGGTCACCAGCTTGGCAGCGGCGGCTTCGCTCTGATACTCCCGTGGGTAGGTAATCTCGGTGTCGGTGAGCAAGTGCTGGTTATCGATGGCAATGATTGGCAGGTTCAGCTTGTGGCCCACATGGCACGAGATCGGTTCGAAGTCCGTGATGACCAGGTCCAGGTCCCAGCCTTCGGCCTTGCGTCCCAGGGCCCGCACCCGGCGGGCCGCTTGCGGCAAATGGGCCAGGTTGCGCAAAATCGTCTTGCCGTAGCGCACGCGGTTATGCACGTAAGCCAGCCGCAAACCGTCGATCTCAGTGACGTCGAAGTCATCCTTAAGGTTGCGCAATCCCCGGTCGAATGACGCCACGTGCACGCGATGTCCCCGCGTTTCGAGGTGGGTGATCACTTCCCGCGCCCGGCTGGAATGTCCCGAGCCTTCGCCATTGACGCCGTAGAGGATGTTGGCCATTCGCACTCCCGTCTGAAGAGTTATGCTCTCACAGATCCACAAGCCAGATTGACGAGCTGTTTTCGTCGATGGTCGTGGGAAGGGCACAGCTTAAACTTGGCGGAGATCCTCCTGTGCCCGATCGCGCCCGCTGCGCCTTTTCTTGTCATTCCGCCGCGCAAGCGCAGCGAGGCAGGAGGAGTCTGCTTTTGATCACCCGAAGCACCCTCGTTCTTTTGAAGGCTCCGCCCCACCGCCTGCGACGAATTCCGGTTACTCGAAGCGCTGAAGAATCGAGAGGGTTCGTACCAGCGGCGCCGCCTTCAGGCGCGCCGTAAAAGCGCGAAGTAGGAGCGCCTTAAGCCGCCGTCAGGACCGCTCCCCCAACTTCGGTTTTGCGAGCGACGGGAAGGACACGGCTTCAGCCCCTGAGGGCTCTCCCGCTGTACTCCTTTCCTTCAGCGTGAGAAGACCTCGTGCCACGACACTTCTCGCCCCCTGTACCCAGGCAGACAATACCTGTCCCCGGGTGCTCGAAGCTATGATTCCCCTCATTGCGGGGGGGTGCTCTCTGGATAAGCGAGCGGAGAAACTATCGACGTTTTCGGGTTTTACCGCTCCAGGAATCCATTCGATGAGCTACGGCTCTAGCCTACAAAGAGGAGAAAACTTCAGCATGACCAAGAAAAAGATTTTGAGCTTGCTACCTTCTGCAGCTCTGGTGCTGGCATTGGCGATTCCGGCGGCGGCCAAGAGCGGGGCGCCCAGCCCTTCTCCGGCTCCCAGCCCGAAACCCGCCGCGGCCGCTCCGGCTCCGCCCGAGCGCCATCCACATATTAGGGAGGCACTGGCCGCGTTGCGCTCGTCCAAAGAAGACCTGGAGCACGCAGCGCATGACTTCGGCGGTCACCGCGTCGAAGCGATTCGCGCCATCGACGAAGCCATCCACCAACTCGAAATCTGCCTCAAGTACGACAAGGACTAGGTCCACTTCACGCCGCATCTCAGGGAGGGCGCCTTCGGGGCGCCCTCCTCATTCCGCTAAGATGGCTGTGTGCCAACGCGGGCCCCGACAAAATCCCGGCTGACTGTTCTTCACTCCGGCCAACTGCAGAAACTCCCCTGGCTGATCCACGGCTTTTCCACCCGTCATGGTGGCCGCTCGCGCGTGTACGGCGGGAAGGCGCTCAATCTGGGTTTCACGGAAGCCGACTCGAACCTCGCCGTCGAGCACAATCGTGCTGCCTTTCTCCGCCAGGTTGGAGCGCAGGGCAGCCAGCCCTGGCCCTTGGTGACGCTGCGCCAGGTGCACTCCGACATTATCCATCTGGTGACGTCCGCTCCCAACGCGCCGCTCGTGGGCGATGGGCTGGTGACGAGCACGCCCGGGCTGCTGGTGGCCATACAGACAGCCGATTGTTTGCCCGTGATTGTCGTGGACAAAAAGAAGCGCGCCGTCGGCGTGTTTCATGCGGGGTGGCGGGGAACAGCGAAGCGCATCGTGGAAAAAGGAATCGGGGAGATGCGGCGCTACTTCGGAAGCCGTCCGCGTGACTTGGCAGCCGCCATCGGCCCCGGCGTGCACAACTGCTGCTACACGGTGGGCGAAGAAGTTCGCCACAACTTCGAATCGCAGTTCGCCTACGCGGCTGAACTCTTCCACGAAGTCGAAGAATCAGATCCCGTACGGGAAAAATATCCCATGCTATTCCTGACCGCCCGAGCTCCCGGTCATAGCACGCTGCCGAAAAAGATCTTCTTCAACCTGGTGGAGGCCAATCGCCGCCAGTTGCTCGACGCCGGCGTACCCGCAAACAACATCGAAGCCTCGCCGCTGTGCACATCATGCCGGACCGACCTTTTGTTTTCGCACCGCGCCGAGAAGGGGTTCACAGGACGAATGATGGGAGCGGTTGGCCTTCGCAGCGTCGACTAGAAAGTGAGAGGGTTATGGCTGTTTCTCTTCCCCGCTCAGGCAACGACCACCGTGAACGCCCGCAGGTAGGATTCGGCTCCTGCGGCAGAACGACCACATCTTCCAGAAGGGCGCGCAGCGCAGGGCGCAACCACGCAGCAACCGGATCGCGAACACAACTGACAGGAAGAGCAGACCCTCAACTGATCCGCGCGCGCGGACAGATAGCTCGCGCGATAGGACAGTAACCGCCGTTTGCGTGGCCCCCCAACACCCAAGACCTAACACCCGACACCCAACACCCGCTCTTCAGAATTGCAGCCCCTGCGCCCGCGCCAAAAACCCCGCCAGAGGCGCCAGCTTCTTCGCGGCGACCGTAACCTCACGTAAGAAACGCGCACCGCAAACCTGCGCGTCAGTGAATTCAATACTGGCCACAAAGTCCTGGCGTTTCAGGTCTTCGATCATAGGATGGTCTTCGCTGTACCCGCGTGGCGGACGCGTCAGGCCTCCAGCCTCCAACTGGAGGCCGCGCTTGGCTTTCTTCCACTCCGGTGCTTTCCAGGCAACCGCGTCGCGAATCTTCGCCAGCGAGCGGCGGTCGGGATGCCAGGCTCCCGCCGCCAGAAAACTCGTACCCGCCGTGAGTTGCAGGAAGTATCCCGCACCGTGCACGTCTTCGCTTGCGCTCGCGTGCGGGAAGTTCATCCCAACATGGGTTTTGTACGGACTCTTGTCGGGCGAGAACCGGATGTCGCGATAAATACGCATCAGCGACCCGCCGTGAGGCTTCGCGTTCACCACGATCCACGGACTTATTTCACGCATTTGAAATCCGAAGTCGGTGAGAAAACGCTGGCAGGGCTGCCGCGCCGCTTCTTCGTAGCGCTCGCGATTCTTAAGAAACCACTCCCGCCGGTTGTTGCGCTTGATCTGCTTGAGGAACTGAAACAGTTCAGGGGTGAAGTAGGCTTTTCCCATGAGTCACCGTGGCGAATGTTCGCGAAGAGCAAAAGACCAGAGATGCGCTGGAAGAAAAAAAGGCGCGTTCAACCCGCGCCCTTAACACGTTGCGGAACAACGATCGATTTTTGGTCAGGGCATCGCTTGGCAGGTTGCGGAAAAAGTCATCGCGCCAAGCCAAGCAGGAAGGGCACGAGATTCGTCGTGCCGCTAAGACCTTGAAAATACGCTGCGATTGAGCGCCTGAGGTTGGCTTTTGCGCCGACTCCGGAGATTTTTCCGCAAGCCCGAAGTCGGCTGGCTGAGCCTATTGCGCCGGGGCGCTCGGAGCCGGCGGCGGTGGCGCCGCTGCGGCGGCCTCAGCTCCGTGATTTACCAGGTCCTTTAACTCTTTGCTGGGCTTGAAGAACGGGATTTTTTTCGCGGGCACTTCCACGCGATCGCCGGTCTTGGGATTGCGTCCGACGCGGGGCTTGCGTTGTCGCGTGCGGAAGCTGCCGAAGCCGCGGATCTCGATCTTGTCGCCCACCCGAAGCGACCGTACGATGCTGTCAAAGATCGTCTCCACAATCACTTCGCTGTCTTTGCGCGTGAGCTCCGCCAGACGGGAGACCTCATCGATCAGATCCGCTTTTGTCATACGCCTCTTGGCTCCGTGATGAATTTGACGAGTGGCCGCCCGGAGGAGTCGCGACCTCCGGCCCTTTGCCGGGGCCTGGATAACCTTCTCAAATTTCAGGTACTTCGCGCAAGTTCCGCGTTAAATAACCCTAGCAGGCCTAAGGCACCCTGGGGGACCGTCAAGCGGAATTCATTCAGTTTGGTGAGCCAGCCTGCCCCCGCCTGGTTGGCCCAATTTGCTAACGGGAAAGAATTTAGCCTCAGCCCCCGCTCCCCTGACACCTCAGAGCAGACACCTTGACCTAACCCCCAACACCTTGCCCCACCTACTTCCACATGTAATAAAACCCCACGTGCTGGTCCATCAGCTTCTCGCGGGTTGGAATCCACTCGGAATAGTCGCCGAAAAGCAGGTCCGACAGGGTTTTGCGGTCCTTTTCCGGCCTTACGAGGACCGGCTCGCCTTTGATTCCAACGGACTTAGCCGTATCTTCCACCGCCGATTGAAAATCCGCGAGTTGGTCGACCAGCTTCATCGGCAGGGCCTGCTGTCCCGTCCAAACCTTGCCGTTGGCGATCGACTTCACGTCCTCGAACTTCATCTTTCGCCCATCCGCCACCGCCTGGATGAACTGCACATGCATGTTATCGATCATGCCTTGTAGGTATTCGCGCTCGGCCGGGGTCATGTCGCGGGTGGGTGATCCGGTGTCCTTGAACTCGCCGGCTTTCATCGTGATGTCCTTGAGCTTGGCCCACTGCAACAGCTCGGCATAGTTCACCCACTGGGCAATCACGCCGATTGAGCCCACCACGCTGCCGTTGTCTGCGTAGATCTTATTGGTCGCAGAAGAAACGTAATAAGCGCCGCTCGCCCCGACGCTTTCAATCGACGCCACGATGCGCTTCTTCTTCTCGTCGCGGATCCGCTTCACGGCCCGGTAGATTTCTTCCGACGCGGCCACGCCGCCTCCCGGAGAATTCACGTGCACGATGATCGCCTTGATCGAGTCGTCGTCGGCAAATTTCTTGAGCTGTCCGACAACCGGATTGGGGCTGAGGATCACCCCGTCGAGATCCACCACAGCGATCTTGTCGCCGAACGACGTGAGGGATGCGTCCTTCCCGGCGTGCAGGGTGACGTAAACCAAGGCAAAGACCGCCAGCACGAAGAGGAAGAATGCCCCTCCGCCGATCACGATCCAAAGCAGGGTGCGCGAGCGTTTTTCTTCACTCATGGCTGATCGAGTAGTTTAGCACCGAGTCGGATGGCGACGCAGACCGGACCTCCAGTGCATAATGGCCAACCATGCGACACGCAATCCTCGGTCCAGGCGGTGTGGGCGGGCTTATCGGAGCCTGCCTCGCAAAGAACGGCGCGCCGGTGACGATGGTCGTTCGGTCAGAAGCGCTGGACAACTATCCCCGCCAGCTGCAACTCGAAAGCGCTTTCGGAAACTTCACCGTCGACGTCGAGAAATCAGCCCAGGTGCCGCCGGTGGACGTCCTCTGGATCACGGTAAAGGCCACCCAACTCGACGCTGCGCTGCGCTCCATTCCCGCCGTGGACAGCGCGCGCGCAATCGTCCCCTTGCTCAACGGCACCGACCACGTGCCGCTTCTCCGCTCGCGTTATGGTGCGGAGCGCGTTCTCCCGGCCACCATTGCGGTGGAGACCGAGCGCGTGGCTCCGGGACACATCGTGCACCGCTCTCCGTTTGCCCGGTTGCACCTAACGTCGCAAGCGCGGGGCCTGCTCGGCGCCACGATCGAGCAATTTCAGCAGATGGGATTCATCTGCCAGTGGATCGACAACGAGGCGACCTTGTTGTGGAGCAAGCTGGCGCTGCTGGCTCCCCTGGCGTTGACCACCTCGGCTGCAGGCGCGCCGAAAGGCGACGTCGCCGCCAGCCCGCACTGGCGTGCGCAACTGGAGTCGTGCGTGCGCGAAGCTTGTGCGGTCGCGAAAGCTGAAGGCGCGAGAGTCGATCCCGACGTCGGCCTCAAGGCGCTGATGGGCCTGCCCGACGGCATGCGCAGCTCCATGCAAAAAGACATCGAACAGGGTAACCCTCCGGAACTGGATGCGATCGCCGGCCCCATTCTGCGCGGCGGCGAGCGCCACGGGATCCCCGTGCCGGTGACCCGCGGACTGGTGACGATTGTCGAAGGGAAGGCGCGAATCAAGGCGTAACAGCTTCGCCCGGACTTAGGCAGGAGTTGCCGGCAGGAATCTGCTGTTCTCAGCCGACCCGAGGATGCATCGAAACGAACTCTCTCTCGACAGAGAGGACCGCCTGCGGGCCAGTTCTTCAGATCAGCCCTTCGCGCACCCGCCGTAGAAAGTCCTGCGCGTCCGACTCGGCGCGCTCCAGCATACGGGCATTGCCCTTGTATTCGAGCTGTGCTTCCTGCAGGACGATGTCCGCGGCATCTTTCGGCTTGAATCCCTTGGAGACGAGCTGTCGCATGCGTTCGGTAAAGCTGGCGGAGTCGGCCGATGGCATACGCGCGCCATAGTCGGCGCAATTGTGCTCGGCAAACTTCCCCGCGGCCAGCCGGTCATACGCACTCTTGGCCGCAGGATCGTTTAGCAGCGTCGGGACCGCCATATTCCATTCGCAATCAGAGCAGGTCCAGCCCTGAAAGGACTTCGCATTCGTCCAGGCCTTCGACCGTGCCATTCCCGACAACGTCTCCTTGCGTCTCCGCAGTTGCCAACTAACCCCGAATGGAGGAGGATACGTACCCAACGATGGAACCCCGCTCCCCTCACCCCTCTTTTCGGGACTCCCGAAGAAGCACTCGTGTCCCCTTGAAGGTTGTAGTCAGCGTCGAGGGTAGCACTGACCACTTGACGTGTGAAGGCGAGACCATTGTCGTCAATCTCCACGGCGCCTCCCTGTCGACCGAAGTCAGCTTGCAGCTGGGCATGGAGGTTTCGATCCAGGTCTTCCTGACCGGCAAGAAAGCGCGTGCGCGGGTCGCCTACGTGCATCCCAAGAACCCGCTCCACTGTGGCATCGAACTGCACGAACCGCAGAACATCTGGGGCGTGCCCCTTCCGCCGGAAGACTGGACAGAATCCAGCACCGACCGCGATCGCCGCTAACGTAACCACGCGAAGAAGCTTTAAGGCACCACGACCTGCAGCGCGCCCCGGGCAACACCGACTTCAACCGGTGTGCGGCAGACATACTCTCCGTCGGCATAAACTTCCCTGGGCTGCTCGGTCTCGACGCGCACGCGCGGCGTCACGTAGTACTCGACCTCCCGAATGCCGAGGTGCTTTCCCAAATACACGCTGGGAAACACGCCCAGCAGTTTGAGCTTCGCAATGTCGCGGATCACGCACACGTCGAGTTGGCCATCGTCCATCAGCGCCCTGGGCGCGATCCGCATCCCTCCGCCATAGACGGGCGTATTGGCGAAAACGGCCGCCGTGACCGGCTGCTGGCTGCGAAGCAGGAATTCCCCGGCCGCGTCACTTTGGGGCATGCTGAGCTTCAAGTGGAAGGGGCGGAATCCCAGCAGCGCTCCTGGCAGACTTAGCGCGTAGCCACCGTGCCCGCGCAGCCAGCGAGGAAGAGCGTTGGCGCGGCGGGAGATTTCTCCGTCCAGACCGACTCCGGCAACGCACGAGAACTGACGCCCCGGCGGGATAAGCGCCCCGCCCGCGGGATCAAGCGGCGTGATCAGGCCTAGATCGATGGTGCGGACATTGCCTCCGCCCGACGCAAACCTGCGCCACGCCGCCACCGAGTCGCCCACCCGGCGCAGTGCGAGGGCACGCGCGAAATCGTTTCCGCTGCCCGCGGGCACCACCAGTACCGGCAAGGCGAGTTTCACCAGTGCGCCCAGGTGGCGGTGCAGCGTCCCGTCTCCGCCGAACACAAGAATCGCCGCCAGGCCTGCGGGATCGCCAGGCTGGCCGATCACCCACTCGGTATTCAGCCCCTGTTCGAACGGCTTGAGGTCCCGCGTAGACGAACCCAGTCCGAAAATGGCCGCAGCGCGCATTTTTCGCGCGACGAGACTACCAGAAAAACTCATGGACGTAGCGCCGGTTTGAGGGCAGAAGTTGCCCATGCCGTGGCCGGAACCGAAAGCTGATAGCCGACAGCTGACAGCTATAATCAGTCCGCATGCCCAACTTCGTTTCTGTCGATGAACAACTCGCCTACCTCGAAAAAGGCACCGCCGAAATCATTCGCGAGTCGGAACTGCGCGCCAAGCTGGAAAAATCGCGCGCCACCGGCAAGCCGCTGCGCGTGAAGCTTGGCATGGACCCCACCGCCCCAGACCTGCACTTGGGCCACACCGTCGTGTTGCGCAAGCTGAAGCACTTTCAGGACCTGGGCCACACCGTGATCTTCCTGATCGGTGACTTCACCGGCATGATTGGCGATCCCACCGGCCGTTCGGCCACCCGCCCGCCGCTGACCCGAGAACAGATCGAGCAGAACGCCGAGACCTACAAGGCCCAGGTCTTTAAGATTCTCGATTCAGAAAAGACAGTGGTCGACTTCAACAGCCGCTGGTTCTCGAAGTTCAGCGCGGAAGATATGATCCGCCTGACGGCGAAGTACACGGTCTCGCAGATGCTCGAGCGCGAAGAGTTCCACAAGCGTTTTCAGGAAGAAAAACCGATTGCCATGCACGAACTGCTCTACCCGCTGGCGCAGGGTTACGACTCGGTAGCGCTCGAAGCCGACGTGGAACTGGGCGGCACCGACCAGAAATTCAACCTGCTGGTTGGCCGCGAGTTGCAACGCGCCTATGGCCAGGAATCGCAGGTAGTCGTGACCACGCCGATTCTGGAAGGCCTTGACGGCGTGAACAAAATGTCGAAGTCGCTCGGCAACGCGGTTGGAATCCACGAGCCGCCGCTCGAGATGTACGGAAAAATCATGTCGATCTCCGACGACATGATGTGGCGCTACTACGAGCTGCTGACCGACGTGCAGGTACCCGAGATCGAGAAGATGAAGCGCGATGTCTCCGCCGGCGCAGCCCATCCCATGGCGTTAAAGAAAGACCTGGCCCGGCGCATCGTGGCCGACTTTCATTCCCCGGAAAGCGCGACGAAAGCAGCCGACGATTGGGCGAAGCAGTTTCAGAAGGACGAAGTGCCGGAAGATGCAGAGAAAATTCAGGTGCCGTTCAAAGAGGTGGAATGGTTGATGGGCGACGACAAGGGGAATCCGGTTCGCCCTGCGGGCACAATGCACATGAGGATCAAACTCGATCAATTGCTCGTTAAATGCGGTTTGGCAGAGTCCACGAGCGACGCAGGTCGAAAGCTGAAACAAGGCTCGGTGCGAGTCAACGGAAATCTGGAACAAAATCCGCGCATCACTTTGGAGGCGTTGCCGGCGTCCTTGACCATAAAGGTCGGCAAACGATTGAAGATCGCGCTCGTCCAAGGATAGAAGTGCCGTCCCCTGAAGGGGACTCCGCACAAGAACCGCCGACGCCCCTGCTCTCGGCCCAAATGCCGCGCGCCCGGTGACGACCTGCACAGACTCTCAAGTCCACGCCGGTCACTCAAAACCCATGTCTCACACCTATTGTGCCCAATTTGCCTACGTGGTCTTCAGCACGAAAGAACGTCGCCACCAGATCCCGGCTGACCTCGAATCCAGACTCATCCCTTAGCTTGCGGGAACGATCAAAAAGCTCGGCCTGAATTCCCTCGCAATCGGCGGCACTGCGAACCATCTGCACATTCTGATGCTCCTGCGGGCAACCATGCGGGGGGCCGAGGCCGTCCAGAAGATCAAGGCCAACTCATCCCGTTGGCTCGGCGAGCAGGGAATCCCATTCGAATGGCAAAAGGGATACGGCGTATTCAGCCCGTCCATGCTCCCGACGGTGACTGCCTATATCGAGAACCAGAAGGAGCCCCAGCGCACGCGAACCTTCGAGAACGAGTTCCTCGCGCTGTTGCGGAAATCCGGATTGCAATTTTGACGAGGCGGACGGCTTCCGCTGAACTCCTACAACCCCAGAAAATTTGCGATCAGTGTCTTGCCCGCGTCGGTCAGCACGCTTTCCGGATGGAACTGCACCCCTTCCACGGGAAACTTGCGGTGCCGCAGGCCCATGATCACCCGCGTTCCGTCGGCCTCGGTAGTGTGGGCGCTCACCTCGAGTTCGGTGGGCAGGTCGCGGTCGGAAACGATCAGGGAGTGGTAGCGGGTCGCGGTCATCGGAGACTTCACGCCGCGGAAGATCGTCTTCCCATCGTGCTCAACCGCGCTGGTTTTGCCGTGCATGAGCTTCTTCGCCCGAATCACTTTGCCGCCGAAGGCTTCACCCAAAGCCTGATGGCCCAGGCACACACCCAGCACCGGAATCTTACCCGTGAAGTGGCGGATCAATTCGATGCTGATGCCCGCATCCTGCGGAGTGCACGGGCCCGGGGAGACCACGATCCGCTCCGGCCGCATCGCTTCCACCTCGGCCACGCTGACCTGGTCGTTACGCCGCACCTCCACCTGCGCCCCCAGCTCTCCCAGGTATTGCACCAGGTTGTAGGTGAACGAATCGTAGTTGTCCAGCACGAAGACCATAAGGAATAGCTTTTAGCCGTTAGCTTCGGCGGGCCCCGCGACGACTAGTGTATTCCGGGTCGGAGGGTTGCGTCCAAGAGCCTGCGCAGTTGCACCGGTGGTCAGAGGACGCGGCAAGCAGGCGGAGCGGCGTATGCGCCCGAGGGCCGAAACTCTGCCTACGGACCAGTGGCCCCTGCCCACTCCCAGTCTGTCCCGAAGTGTTTCATTCTGCTACGGTTCCGTTTCGGTACGGCGGGCATATCCCCTATCGGTGGTCTTGACAGCCTGCCCTCCCCAAGCGATGCTTACACAGCTTTTTCGGAGGCAATTTCATGGCTGAGGCCCAGCAAGAAAAACGGGCGACACGACGTTTTGCATTGCGGCTGCCGGTAGCTGTGACCTATGCCGACAACGGAACCCAGGAGAAGGCGGCCCAGACCCGCGACGTGAGCGCCCGCGGCATCTCGTTCTACGTGGATGCGCCGATTTCTACGGGGGCTCCGATCGAGTTCACACTGACGTTACCGGCCGAGATTACCCTGACCGAAAGCATCCGGGTCCACTGCAAAGGCAAGGTGGTGCGGTTGGATTCCGGCGGCGCGAGCGGTAAAATGGCTGTGGCTGCAGTAATTGACGAATACGAATTCTTGTCCGGGTCGTAATCCTCCCGGATCGTAACCTTTCGGAAGCGCGGTTCCCCCCGGTGTTTTCCGATTTCAGCCAGGAGTGGTATTGTTTTCCACTGGAGAAGTTTGTCCGGTTCGGGTGAAGTTCTTGCCGCGATTTAGGCCAAAGTGGGTCCGGACGCTCGCGAACAGCGCGGGCTTGGCGGTGTTGGTGTTGGCTGTGTGCGCACCGTCGACGGCGCAGAGCGACGGCCAGGCAGCGGCGCCTAAGTCACCGGCCGAAGTGGTGCGTGAGCTGATTCGCGAAACCCAGGCCCGCCAAGCCGCTCAGCGTGCCGAAGCCGCCGGTGAACCACAGCCGCAACCGCCCCCGCCAGACGCAACCTCCGTCGTTTCAGTGGTGCCTCCTCCCGATCCGGTCGTTGCGGCCCCAGCGCCGAAAACCGTACCCGCACCCACTCCGGCTCCTGCGCCCGCTCCGCTGCCCGCCGCAGTCAATGCCACGCTCAAGCCGGCAAGCGTCACGACCCCGAACCAACCGCCGGCAGCCGTGAAAAGCGTGCAGGTCATCCACGATAAAAATGGCTCGGCCATCGAGATTCTGACGAGCCGCCCGGTGCCGCCCGCGCTGCAGACGCTGCCCACTCCGCCGCGCCTCGTCATCGACTTGCCCAACGCAAACGTGGCGGTAAAGCAAAAGAAACTGAAAGCCAAGGGGGAGGAGTTCACCGCCATTCGCGTCGACCAGTATCAAGTGACGCCACCGGTAACTCGGGTCGTGGTCGATCTGCAAACGGCGCGCGAGTACACCTGGGACGCGGCCGGCAACCGGCTGACCGTCCGCCTCAAGCCCGCCGAGGAACCCAAGCCCAAGGCTGCCTCTCCGGCGCAACCGCTCACCGTCCCCAGCTTCACCGCGGGGGTTCAGCCGTCGGTGGTTCCCGTCAGTCCGCGGCCCACCGGTTCGCTGGTCACCGCGGGAAGCCGCATCGGATCGGGGTCTTCCGTGACCGCGGCCAGTGAGACCGCGATCCTTCACATCGCCCGCGGAGGGGAAGTGCATGTGTGCCCGGGCAGCACGGTTTCGGTTACCGCTTCCAAGAGCGGGCAAGAGTTAATGCTGGGGATGAGTACGGGCGCGCTCGAGACGCACTATCAGCTGGGCCCATCGTCGGACTCAGTGTTGACGCCGGATTTCCGCATCCTGCTCGCGGGCCCGGGCGATTTCGATTACGCCATCAGTTCCAACTCGCGCGGCGACACCTGTGTGCGGGCCCTGCTCGGCAATACCGCGTCGGTGATCGTTTCCGAGCTGATGGGCGACCGCAGCTACCAGGTAAAGCCGACCGAGCAGGTGGTCTTTCATAACGGAAAGATCGACACGCTGAGCAACGATGTTCCGCTCGACTGCGGCTGCCCACCCGCTCCGCAGCCCGTGCTGCGCGCCTCGGTGCCGCCTTCGGCCACTCCGGTTTCCGACGCGAACTTGCCGGCGAACGTGCACCTGCCTTCGTCCTCGGCTCCGTCGTCGCCGACTCTGGCGGCGCTCGACCCGATGCTGCCGCCGCTTCCGAATGCCACGCGCAGTAGCCCGAATGCAAGACCCGCGGGCGAGCAGGTCAACCTGGCATCGGCGAATCCGGGCAGCACGGCGTTGCCGCACTCCAAGCCCACCGATATTCACGTCCAGTTGGAAACGCCGTTCGTCTTCCGCGCCACGGGCCCGCCGCCCGCTGCCGCTCGTACCGCGCAGAACAATCTGCCGCCGATGCCAGCCGACAGTCAGCCCAAACAAGATCCGCCCCCGGCATCGGCACAGACCCCCGCTTCCGACACCGCCGCAAGCGCCGCGAAGCAGCCACAGCACAAGGGATTCTTTGGGAAGATACGGGGACTCTTCTCGTCGGTCTTCAAATAGAGGTACGGAGGGCTAGGTGTTAGGTCTTGGGTGTTAGGAATCCAAGACCGAATTCCCAAGACCTAAGACCCAACACACAAGACCTGTTGCTCTCAATCTCTTCTCAACACCTTGCCGATGGGAGCCGCCTTCTCGCGGGCAGCATCGCGCAGTTCTTCGGCCCACTCCGCGCTGCGATCCACTGCGCTCGACACTTTGTCGACGGCATCGCCAATGCGATCATGCGCCTCTTCGGACCAATCCTCGAGGGTCTCGCGGGCGTCGTCGAACTTGCGGCGAATGTCTTTGCGCATCTGCTTGCCGGTCTTGGGCGCAAACAGCAGCGCAATCAGGGCTCCAGCGCCCACGCCGATCATCAGGAACGTGATGGCGGTCCCGGCACTGCTCTTATCGGACGGTTCGTATCTTCCAATTTTCATAAAGCCTTCCTCTCCGCAGAATTATTTCCATCAAGATGGCGGACATCGATAGACTCTTTCATTCTAGTCCTCGACTCACCGCCCGAACTAAGATTTCGAGGCTATTTCCACGGTGGGCCGTGAGCGCCACTTAGAGTGGGAAAAGACATCCGTTGACCCGTCAGGAAGACCCGTCCGCCCGGAATTTGCCGAGCGCAACGCCGTTGGTGTAATTTCTATTGGAACGTGGGCCCCAAAACCAAACCTGTTACGGATTCTCGAACGCTGTGAATTCTTTCGACTACTCCATCGAGACCGTGGCGAGCCCCTCTCTGGTTTGGCAGATCTTCTCGAACTGGTGGCTCTGGCCCAAATTCTCAGACATCTACGGAGAAATCCGCTGGGCGGCCGGCAACGCGTGGGAGCCGGGCAGCCGTTTGAGGATCGAAGTCGTACGCCCGGTTCGCATCTCAGTCGAGCACGTCATCACGGCTTGTGTTCCCGAAAAGAGAGTGGGCTGGATCGATCGCGGCATCGGCACCACCATCGAGCAATGGGTGTACTTCGAGCCCATACCCGTCGGCACCCGGGTGCGAACGTGGGCGGAGTTCACCGGCATCGCGATCGTGGTCGCGGGCCGCCCCATCCGGCAACTCCTGCTGAATTTTACCCACGATTGGTACGACGCGTTCCAGGCCGAATGCGACCGCCAAGCCGCACTGCCCACTCCTTAGGCGGCAGCTCAAGAGCACCCTTCTCCCCGATCGGCCCGGCAAGGCAATGCTTCCAACTCACCTCAACTCCGTGTAAAATAAGGCGTTTGATCCCCGTGCCCGGCGAACCCGAGGCTTGACCCGACCGTCGCCGGTCCCATCGATCGCAATCTTTCGAGGAGACAGTCAGCCGCATGTCGATTCCTGCCACCCAACTCCGCCCCGGCATGATCATCAAGCACAACAACGATCTGCATTCCGTGTTCAGCGTCGAGCACCGTACGCCGGGCAATCTGCGCGCCTTCATCCAGGCCAAGCTGCGCAACCTGCGCACCGGCGCCATGTTCGAGCACCGCTTCCGCTCGCCCGACCCGATCGAGAAGATCACCGTCGACGAAGTCCATATGGAGTTCCTCTACAGCGATGGGGACGACTACTACTTCATGAACACCGAGAACTACGAGCAGACTCACCTCACCCGGGACACGCTGGGGGATGCGGTCGAGTACCTTACCTCCAACCTGCAGATCAAAGTGGAATTTTTCGACGGGAAGGCAGTCGGAATCGAATTGCCGCAGACGGTCGAGTTGACCGTGGTCGAAACCGAGCCTGGCCTGAAGAGCGCCACCGCTTCGAGCGTGACCAAGCCCGCCAAGACCGAGACTGGACTCATCGTGCAGGTGCCGCCGTTCATCAACGAAGGTGAGAAGATCAAGGTCGACACCGCGGAAGGCGTGTACTTGTCGCGCGCGTAGAGAATCGGAGATCGCGCCAGCGGATGTTGGCGGAAGCCGACGAGCCAGTAGCCATTTTTGCCGCGTCGTACCGAACAGCGCGCCGTTAGCCCGCAAGTGGCGACGGTTTCTAGATCACCCGATGGCCCGATCACCCGATCACCCGATCCCTCACGCTCGCCGCTTCCTGGTTCGTGGCCGCGTGCAAGGCGTCGGCTTTCGCTGGTTTGTGGAGCGCGAAGCCCACATCCTCGGCGTAGCCGGATGGGTGCGCAACAAAGCCGATGGCCGCGTCGAAGTCCTAGCCCAGGGCACCGGGGAGCAACTGGACGCTCTGAGCCTGCGCCTGCGCGAAGGCCCAAGAGCCGCGCGAGTCGATGACGTGGAAGAATCGGAAGCCAAGTTGACCGAAGGAATGAATGCATTCCGCATCGAAGGAGCCTGGTAAATGTCGGGGTTGAATTCCGAGCAACTCAAGAGACTGATCCGCGAAGTGCCGGACTTCCCCAAGCCGGGGATCCTGTTCTACGACATCACCACGCTGCTCAAAGACAAGACCGGCTTCGCGCAGTTGATCGATCTGTTCTCGGAACATTACATCGGGAAGCAGATCGACCTGATCCTGGGGATGGAGGCCCGCGGGTTCATCTTCGGTCCGGCGCTCGCCTACCGTCTTAACGCCGGATTCGTTCCCGTGCGCAAGCCCGGCAAGCTGCCGGCCGCGACCGTCAAAGTTGAATACGAACTCGAATACGGCAGCAACGCGCTCGAGGTCCACAAGGATGCGGTGCAGAAGGGCCAGCGCGTCCTGATCGTCGATGATCTTCTGGCCACCGGGGGCACAGCCGAGGCCACCGCCCGCCTGGCGACGTCGCTGGGCGGAGAGATCGCCGGGCTTGCCTTCGTGGTGGAACTGGATTTCCTGAACGGCCGCGAGAAGCTCAAACCGTACAACGTGTTCTCGCTGCTGCACTACGGCAAGTAGAAACTCCCAATTGTCATCGCCCAGCGACGCCGCATTATTTGCACGGCACCGCTGTGTCCTGCGCCGCGACGATCTCCCATTTTCCGCGACGTTTGAGCCAGGTATCAGTCCATACCAGGCACCGCATCGCTTCCGGGCCGCCTTTGTCCGCATGGAGCGCGCGCTCGCTGCCGTAGATGATCGCGACGCTCTCGCCAAAGAACCGTACCTTAGCGTCGTCGAGACGGCAGTCGCGCTCCTTCAAGGACGCGTCGTGCTTGAGAGCCTCGGCTTTGTCATAGCGTTCGCCTTGCGGTGCTGTGCCTTGAAAGTCGTCCGCGAGGAACGCCACCCCAACTGCCTTCTGCGTGCAGCCGTCCTCCGCCCACTCACGCTCCATCTGGATCATCTGCTGCGCAGCCGGGTCATCCGCCGACGCCCAACGACCCTGCTGCGGACCCTGGGCTGGTGCCGGAACGGCTATCAGCAAGGTTCCAAGTATCGGGACAACTGCCATCGTTGTGATCTGCATTCGCATCGTTTGTGCCCCCATTGCGCGTACTGGTACCTAGGATAGGGGCAGCAGGCACACGCCGACAAGGTGAGTCGGTGCTTACAAACCACTTCTCGGCCAGGCGGAGTAGTGCCGCCGGTTGGCCGGCACGCGGGTCTAAGCGAGGTGGGCGCGCCGACTGATTCCGTGTGGTAGCCTACTTTTTCATGTTCTTCGGACTTTTGCTTGCCGCAGCCGCCGTCCTGCCTGCACCATGCGCTTCGACGACATCAGATTGCACTGAATGGATAAGGCCCGCGGGACAACAGTCGCGTGTGCTGGTCTACCGCACCCATCCATTCACGATACAAAACGAAAACATCAAGCGTGCATTTGTTTTTGTTCATGGCATCCTCCGCGACGCGGATAATCATTTCCGCACCGCGCTTGCCGCCGCTTTCCTGGCTAATGCATTGAACGACACGATCATTGTGGTGCCGCGCTTCGCAGCGAACAGTACCGCGCCCGGGAACGAAAATGGGAATTGCCGCGACACACTCGCCGCCGATGAAGCGAATTGGATCTGTGAAGTTCAGAGGCCGGACACCTGGCGCTCAGGTGGTCGAGCAGTAGGTAGCCAACTCAGTTCGTTCGATTTTATGGATGAGATTCTTAGCCGATTGGCACGGAAGGACGTCTTTCCCAATCTAAAAACGATTGTGGTGGCCGGCCATTCTGCTGGCGGCCAATTCGTAACGCGCTATGAGATGCTGAACCAAATCCACGATAACCTCGGCATACCGATATCTTACGTGGTCGCGAATCCCTCCTCTTATGCATATGTAGATGACCTGCGTCCCACGGCGAGTGCATTCCCAGCGACGATCTCAGCCACCGCGCAAGGAGGCCCAGCGTCGAATTCTGCGAATCCGTCGCTAGCTTTCTTGCCTTTCGCCGACGCGAAGAACTGCACTGGATACGACATCTGGCCGTACGGACTAAAAGCACGACCAAGTTACTCGTCCAGGCTGACGGATGAGCAAATTACCCAACAACTTGTGGTTCGGCCGGTCGCCTACTTACTTGGCGAAGCCGATGTGTTGCCGCTTGGAGTTTTTGACGCGTCGTGCCCAGCGATGGCGCAGGGCCCCACTCGCCTGGGACGAGGCCTAGCTTTCCACAAGTACGTAAACGAACATCTCCACGCACATCACAGCGTGGTCGTTGTGCCGTTCTGTAGTCACAGCCAGCGTTGCATGTTCACTTCTGACGCAGCATTGCCGCTGATGTTTCCAAATTGAAGCGGGCCGCCCGATACGAGTGATTCAGCTTTTTGTCGATCGATTGCCAAGAGTTGAGGCGTCGGAGTGCAGCGGGTTTGCCCGGCGCGCGGGCTCACCCCGCATGCAACTAACGGCTTTGCATTGGCTTCGCTGAACGCCATGCTGCCGCGATCAAACACACCGTAGTTACGGCTGAGAAAACGATAGGGATGATAAAGAAGTATCCCCAGCTCAAAACCGTGATCGCGGCAAAGCAAAGGGGAAACGCCCACGCAACCCCACGCATCCTCGCCAAAGTCTCTGCCGGAAGGCCGCCTAGCTGCCACGCTAATACCACCGCGAGTAGAAGAAACACGGAGACAAAGAGTCCGAACCCAACATAGAAATCCCAATAAGTCCGGCTAGACCCCAGAATGTCGAAGTGAGTTGACCGCATTGCGCCAAGATCCACTCCCCATTTGGGATCGGACCAGGGAAACCCAGATGTATGTCCGGCGTCAAAAAGCAGCATAAGAACAGCGGCGATTCGATAAAATGCAGACGCTTTCATATCTTGCCCCCCAGACGTCGCCAGCAACGAAGATTGTTTCCGAACCCCCGAATCTGAAAAATCTCTCCCTCTGCCTCCTGCCGGGAACCCTTCCCAGCGCCTGCCTAGGTCCGTTGCAGTTTTGGCCCGTACCGCTGGGTCGCGTAGCCCACGATGAGACCCACAATGCCCCCAGGCAGCATGATTTGGAAATAGTAACCGTGCTGCATCAGGGCCACGACCAAGGCTAGAAACAGGCCTACGGCCAGACCGAACGCGATGCCCAGCCCCAGCGACTGCACCCTGCGAGCGAACCCTCCAATGAGGATGCCGGCGATGAGCCCCTTGATTGTGGACCCGAGGACGATGCCAGCGATCTCCGCTCGCGCCTCCGGCGTGAACCAGGCGGTCATTCCGTCCATGGCACCCAGCATTGCTCCCAACATGAGGCCCAAAAGAACCTTATTCATAGGTCATCCTCCCCTCTATTGTGGTATTACCCGTTTTCCTCAGATCCTTTAACGTGCAAACGAAATGAGCAAAATGCACACGGACAGACAAACCACAACGAGGTTGGGTGGCCCAGACAATCCCCAGTCATTTCGCACATTTTGCGAAATGAATGTTCAGCTCCTTTCTCCCGAGCCGGGTTGGTTGGATTCAGCACCACCAACTCTACTCGGGTGTGGGAGCCAACATTGTCATGGAATCAATAGCAGTCATAACCCAGTCAAATGACCGCGATGGCCGATTACAACTGTTGCTCTGAATTGGCGCGGTTCCCTGATCTCGTCGTAACATGTAAAGTCCCATGAGACGATTGTTGCTGCCACGACCTTTTGCCCTCGCGTTGCTGTGCAGCTTCTCAGCGGCTCAGAGGTCCACGCCACCAGCGGCCAAAGCTATCGCTGAACTCCCCGGTCCCCCGAAAAACCCTCCCATCCTTTCGCAGATGACTGCGATCACGCAAGGAGGCTGGCAGTAGGAGAACACGGCGGACCTCGATCGGGATGGAATTCCCCAAAATTTAGCGTGCTCGACGCATCGGGTAAGGAGGGAACCGGGTCGGAGTTGTTTGTCGATCCCCATACACACAAATCCAGCAATCGAGCTGGCCAGGTTGCGTGGGAAGTAATCTGGGACGAGCACGGCAATTGGACCGAACGGCGACGCCGGTTCGCACCCGCCGATGGAAGCCCTCGAATCATGACAAGGTTGATTCGCCAAAACAACATCTACCGATAGCCAGCCGGTATCGCTAGTCGAGCCCCCGACATTGTCATCGAATCAACAACAATCGTTGACCTCTTGACCTCCCATGAACCAACCTAGCCGCCGCTGAAAGAATCCCAACTTCCAGTGAACCCTATGCCCAACGGCGGCGTCTGGCAATTGTACGGAGAGAGCGGATGCAGGAAATAGCCCTGATCCGGCCCGGTCGCTCGACGGATACCGAGGTGGTGCGCGAACTGGAACAGACCGCGCTGCGGCGGGAGTTCGAAGAACGCCTGGCCGAATGCGGGACGCTCGCGTTTCGGGTGGCACGCGGAGTCCTGCGTCACGCCCCCGACGCCGAGGACGTGGCGCAAGAGGCCATCCTGCAAGCGTACCGCCGCTTTCCCCGTCTGCGCGACCGGTCGTGCTTCCGGGCCTGGCTGGTGCGGATCACGTTTCGCCTGGCCTTGGACCAGGCGCGCTCGGTGCGGCGCCGCGAGCTGCGCGAGACGCTTTGGGCGGTCGAGGTGCCGCGGCCCACGGCGGAGGACCTCGCGGCCTCCGGTGAATTTGAGCGGCGCCTGGAGAAAGCCATGGAAACGTTGCCGGAAAAATCGCGGCTGGTGCTGTTGCTCTCGGCCCTGGACGGACACACGCTCGGAGAAGTGGCCGAACTACTGCAAGTCCCCGTAGGCACAGTGAAGTCGCGCCTTCATTTCGCCCGGAAGCGGCTGGCGGAGAAATTGCGATGACTTGCGAGAAATACAGAGACGCCCTGATCAATGTGGCCGCCGGAAATCCTCTCGATCGCAAACTTGCGAACCACCTCGAGAGTTGCACACCATGCCGCACGACCCTCGAGGGCGAGCAAGCGTTGTTTACCGCGATCGACGATGCGCTGCGCGCAAGCATGGGTCAAAAACCGCGGGCAGACTTTCTGGCAGGTCTGCACGCGCAGATCGCCCAAGCGGCGCAGACACAAGACGCGCAGAAGCAATCGGGATGGAGTCCCATGTGGGCATGGGCGGGCGCCGCGGCGTTGGCGCTGGTTCTGGTTGCGATGTCCCATCCCTGGGCGGGGCTGCGAAGACAAACCTCCGAAGCCGTGCATTTGAAAGCCGCGACGCTCCGCGTCCACGAGAGTCCGCCAGTGACCCAGACCGCGCGCGGATTGGCTGAAAATCTGGGAACGAAGCAGCATGCTCGAATCGATTCCGCTCAGTATCTGCCTTCGGCTGAGTCAACCCTCGCAAAGCGAGCGGCAACTCCTGAGCCCGAGGTAGTGGTTCCCCCCGATGAGGCGAGAGCATTTGCGCTGTTCGTGGCGCGTGTGGCAGGGCGCGATGCGATGGCGGAAGCGGTTGTGCGCCCGGCAGTCGAAAAGGCAGTTGAGAGGGGTGCCGAGTTGCCGCGCGTGCCTTCGGTCGACCTTGCAGACCTTCAGCCAAATTCGTTGAGGTGGAACGATCCGATCGACGAAAGTGCCGATTCGGAATAGGTCGAGATTCAGTTTGCGTAAGGAGGAAGAATGCGGAAAGCAGCAATTGCAGCATGCTTTGCAGCAGCGTTGGTCATGTTAACGCCGTGGGTACCGGCGCAAGAGAAAGGTAAGGGCGATGAAACCACGTCCGAAGCCCGGCCCACGGAAGCGACGCCTGTGAAATTGGCGGTCACATTTGCGGAGTTTGAGGGTGACAAAAAGGTGAAGAGCCTGCCCTATACAATCGTGGTGATTGCCGACGGCAAATCGCCGAAGTCCGTGCTCAAGATGGGGAGCCGGGTCCCGGTCTACACGGGCAAAGAGAACGGGATGCAGTACCTCGATGTCGGCAGCAATATCGATTGCCAGGTATATCGCACAAAAGACAACCGGTTCGATGTTCGACTGGATCTCGATCGGTCGTGGATCGAGGGCGATGTCGCTGTGCCCATCGACCGAGCATCTTCACCGTCGTCCACGGGACAATTTCCGGAACCTATCGTCCGGCAGTTTCGCTCGGCACTGAGCTTGACGTTGCGGGACGGGCAGACCGTGGAAAGCACGTTCGCCACTGATCCATTGAGCGGGAAAGTGTTCAAGGTGGAAGTCGGGCTCACCGTCCTGAAATAGAAAATCATGCTCACTTCCAGCTAAGTTGTTGGGAGTTGCGTCAGGGGTCAGACTCTGGCCCGAAAACGCCACCCCGGCCGTCGCCTGTAATGCCCGTTAATGGCGATGAGAAGCGATTACAGCGCATCCTGAGGGTCGAACCGAGGGGGTTTTTGGGGTCATCCGGACGCTCGGCGTGCGCCTGCGCGCTTCTGATCGCGTCTCGTGATCCCTAGGCTAAAACGGGGAATGGGGTCCGCTACCCGCTGTCAGCCGACAGCAAGCCCAAGCGGACGACTTGCGACCAGCGACTGAGGACTGCTTTACCCGTCCCCGCGAAAAAAGCTCTGAACCGCAAAGAACGCAAAAAAAAGCCGCGGCAACCCAAATTCAGGAGTCCGGCACCGAAAGGGCGCCGAAACGACCGCCGGCCAACACCCATCGGCCATCAGCCGTCCGCAGGCCCTAGCCGACGACCAACGACCGACGACGGTCACGCATTCCTAGCCATTTCCACGGCGCGCAGCACCGCTCGCGCCTTGTTCTGGCTTTCCTCAAACTCCTTGGCCGGATCGGAGTCGGCCACGATGCCGGCTCCGGCCTGCAAGTAAGCGCGCTTGCCGTGCATGAACATGGTGCGAATGGTGATACAGGAATCCAGGTTGCCGGCAAAATCCGCGTACAGCACCGCGCCGCCATAGACACCTCGGCGGGTGGGCTCGAGTTCCTCGATGATCTGCATGGCGCGAACCTTGGGCGCGCCGCTCAGCGTCCCGGCCGGGAAGCAGGCGGCAAAAGCGTCGACCGCATCCAGTTCCGGACGCAGCTTGCCTTCGAGCGCCGAAACCAGGTGCATCACGTGGGAGTAGCGCTCTACGTACATCAAGTCCTTTACTTTCACCGATCCGTATTCGCTCACGCGTCCCAGGTCGTTGCGTCCGAGATCGACCAGCATCACGTGCTCGGCGCGTTCTTTCTCGTCGGTGCGCATCTGCTGTTCGAGCACGCGGTCGGCGACTTCGTCCTTGCCACGCGGATGCGTGCCGGCGATGGGCCGGTATTCGAGTTTCGGCCCGGTCACCCGCACCAGCATCTCGGGCGAGGAACCCAGCACATGCATATCGCCCATGCGCAGGAAATACATGTAGGGACTCGGGTTCACCGTGCGCAGCGCGCGATACAGGTTGAAAGGCGGCACGTCGGGCTGAAAGTCGACCCGCTGCGAAAGCACGACCTGGAAGATGTCGCCCGCCGCGATGTATTCCTTGGCCCGCTCCACGCTTTTCATGTAACGCTCGCGGCTGCTCCCGTTGTGCACCTTGAGCGTGCCCTTTTTCGGCTTGGACTTCTGCCATTGTGCCGGGCGCAACCCGGCGGCGAGGCGTTTCTCGAGGGCGGCAATGTCGCGCAACGCCCTTGCGTAGGCGCGTTTCGAGCTTTCGGCTGAGACGTCGACGTTGGCGATGATGTGTATCTGGTGACGCAGGTGATCGAAGGCCAGCAGGCGGTTGAAAAACATCAGGAGGCAGTCGGGAACGGACACATCCTGCTTGGCATGCTCACCGATTTTTTCCAGGCGGCGAACCGCATCGTAGGCGAAGTACCCCACCGCGCCTGCGGTGAAGGGAGGCAAGCCGGGAATATGCGCGGGACGGTGGGCGCGCAGCAGTTCCTTGAGCGTTTCGAACACGTTGCCGCGGCGCGTCTCGCGGCGCTTGCCGCGCTCGATGGTGATGTCGTCGCCTTGCGACCAGACGCGCATGTAGGGACGCGCGCCGAGGAAAGTGTAGCGCCCGATCTGTTCGCCGCGTTCGACCGATTCAAGCAGAAAACAATGGGGTTCGTCCTCTGCGACCGCAAGGAAGGCGGACACGGGAGTGAGCAAATCTGCGGTGACGGATTTCACCAACGGCACCAGTGTGGCCTCGCGGGCCAGGCGCGAGAATTCTTTGTAATCGGGCTGCAGCATGAGATTGATCCCGTAACCGACGTGGTTAAGGCCGGGTTAGGTAAGGATTTTCAATTATAGGGGAAGCCTGGCATGGGCATCGATTTCGCGGAAACGGTAACTCTCGTGGTAGAGACGGGGCTCGCCGCGTCTCTACCCTGCGTCGTTGGTGGGGCAAAACGCCCCGCCTCGGTTACTTTCGGAACCAGCGAAACAATTGACGGGTGGACAGTTGCATCGGAAGATTAAGATTCAGCCGAAAGTCTGCGGAACGGGGGAGCATGCGGGTCAAGTTCTGGGGGGTGCGCGGGTCGACGCCCACCCCTCAAGCCGGGAACTTGCGCTACGGGGGGAACACCTCGTGTGTCGAGGTACGCTTTGGCGACAACCTCTACGTTTTCGACTGCGGCACCGGCTTCCGCACCCTGGGCCAGCAACTGGAATTGGAGTCGAACGGCAAGCCGGTCGCCGCGCACATCTTCGTGTCGCACTTTCACTGGGACCACATCCAGGGCATTCCCTTCTTCCGCCCGCTGTATGAAAACGGCGAGAACCGCTTTGTTTTCCACTCCTCGCGGCGTACCCGCAGCCTGCAACGCGTCATGGAAGAGCAGATGGCGTCCCCCTACTTTCCGGTGGATACCAGCGAGATGAAGGCGCAGCGGAGTTTCTACGACATTGAAGAAGGCCAGACGCAGCTGGACGATCACGCGTCCATGCGCGCCATGTGGCTGAACCATCCTCAAGGCTGCATGGGGTTCCGGCTCGAAACCAAAGAAGGCACACTGGTCTACGCCACCGACAACGAGCCCGGCGACGCGGTGTTCGACAAGAACGTGCGCAGCCTCGCCGAAGGCGCGGATGTGCTGATCTACGACGCGCAGTATCTTCCGGAAGAATACGAAGCCCGCCGCCGGGGTTGGGGACACAGTCACTGGCGCGAGGCGGTCAACATCGTGATGGAGAGCGGAGCGAAGGAACTGGTGCTGTTTCATCACGATCCGGACCACGACGACGGCCTGATCGACAAAGTTGTGCGGGATGCGCGGAATTACTATCCCCGGGTGCGGGCGGCGGCTGAAGGAATGGAAATGAAAATCGGCTGATGGCGGGTGGCTGGTAGCCGCTGGCAGTTGGCAGTTGGCACTTGGCCCTTGGCATTTAGCCTCTGGGATCCGAAGATGGCCAACCGGTCTTAATGTTCGGCCGCGGTTAGAGCAGGATGTTCTCGCGACAGCCGGCGGGACGCCGGCGCTACAAAAGCTGGCCTTCGGTCCCCCGACGAACAGATCGCTCCTCCATGGAGCCGGGTGGGGAAGCGAGCGAGCTACGCGCTAAATGCCAAGTGCTAATTGCCAAGTGCCGATTCGTTTACTCTTTCGTTAACTTTCCGGCTTGCCATGTTGCCATCCCGCTCATATACTGCTCGATTTGTGTGCCTAGGGGTGTAGCGACCTGAGGGCGGAACGCATCTTATCAACTGCAATCATTGTTGGAGATTCCATGAAAAGCGTGGTGATGGAGCAGGAAACCAATCCCTGGGAATCGCAGGCGGCGCGATTTGATCTGGCCGCGCACAAGCTGAACCTCGATGAAGGCCTGTGGCGGGTGCTGCGCTATCCCACCCGCGAAATCATCCTGCACATTCCGGTGCAGATGGACGACGGCAGTCTGGAAGTGTTCACGGGCTTTCGGGTGCAGCATTCGATTGCGCGTGGTCCGGCCAAGGGCGGGATCCGGTACGCGCCCGACGTGACCCTCGACGAAGTGCGCGCGCTGGCCAGCTGGATGACCTGGAAGTGCGCGGTGGTGAACATTCCGTTTGGCGGCGCCAAGGGCGGAGTGATTTGCGATCCGCACAAGATGTCGATGGGCGAACTGGAGCGTATGACCCGGCGCTACACCGCTGAACTGGTCGACTTCATCGGGCCCGAGAAAGACGTGCCCGCGCCGGACGTGAACACCAACGAGCAGATCATGGCGTGGATGATGGACACCTACTCCATGCACATGCGCCAGACGGTCACCGCGGTGGTGACGGGCAAGCCGATCAACATCGGCGGATCGCGTGGGCGTCGCGAGGCCACGGGCCGGGGCGTGCTGATCGTGTGCGACGAAGCCATCAAGAAACTGGGATTGAGCCGCGACCGGACGCGGGTGATCGTGCAGGGTTTTGGCAACGTCGGGTCGAACGCCGCGCGCCTGATGGCCGCTTCGGGCTACAAGATCATTGGGCTCGACGAAGTCGGCGGCGGCCTCTACAACAAGAACGGCATCGACGTGGAAGCGCTCTGGGAATATCGCCAGAAGAACGGAACCATTCAGGGCTTCCCCGGAGCGGAGAAGTATCCCGCCGGAGAGCTGCTGGTGACCGACTGCGAGATTCTGATTCCGGCCGCGACTGAAAACCAGATCACCAGCCGGAACGTGGACCGGGTGAAATGCAAGATCCTAGCGGAAGGCGCGAACGGGCCGACCACCGCGGCGGCCGACGAGGTACTGGCAGAGAAAGGCGTGTTCGTGATTCCCGACATTCTCGCCAACGCAGGCGGGGTGACGACGTCGTATTTTGAGTGGGTGCAGGACCGGCAGGGCTACTTCTGGAAAGAATCGCTGGTCAACGAGCAGCTGGAAGAGATCATGGTGTCGGCATTTCAGGATGTGGTGCGGTACGCGGAGACGCATCACGTGAACAATCGCATTGCAGCGTACATGCTGGCGATTGATCGCGTGGCGTATACGATCAAGCAGCGCGGGATTTACGCGTAGGATCTGTCAGCTCTCAGCACTCAGACGGCGGCGGTTGCAATTGGCAACTAGCATTTGGCACTTCTCAGGCTTCGGGCAGAAAATTTGATTGCTGCCCCGGGGCAGGCACGGGGTCCGTTCGGCTGACGCTCAGGGCAGGCTCTTCGACTTCGTTCGGCGTTGCCTCACTTTGCTCAGGTTGATTGTTCCTCTTTGGCCTTCGCGAACGGGGCCAGGACCTTGCTATTTGTGACTTGGTGACTTGGGGTTGACCCCATCGCCCGGGACTGGCATCATGGCTGGCCGCGGGCGTCTCACATCACCGTTCGTGGCCTGATTTTTGTGCGGGGCGCGAGCGGCGATTCAGCCCAGGGCCCGTAGTTCCAGAGCCGGGCCGTCCCATTGGCCCTGATTACACGAGGACAATCTAATGACCATACTCACCCGAAGAGCGACATGGATCGCGGGGCTGTGTCTGCTGTTCACCCTGTCAGCAGCGCCGGTGTTCGCGAAACCGCAAGCGAGCAGCGATCAATCCGCCGATTCGACCACCCCGAAGAAGAAATCCAAGAAGGCGAAGAAGGACACGGCGACAGCCGATGACCAGGCCGCAGCTGGCGATACCAGCAGCAAGAAGTCCAAGTCGAAGAAGAAGAAAACCACGGCCGATGCGGGGACTTCCTCCGATACATCGACCACAGCCAAGAAGAGCAGCAAGAAAAGCAAGAGCGCGGATGCGGCTGCCGCGGGAGACAAGTCAGCCAGCGCCGATGCTTCCGCCGGCACCACCATGAAAAGCCGGAAGAAGAAAAGCGCGGAAACCGCGGGCGCCGGCGATAAAGGAAGCGGCGCAGGCTCCGCGGCGGCTGCCGACACTACGGCTGCGGCTTCGACCCCCGCGAAGAAAAGCAAGAAGAGCAAAGCGACTGCCGATGCGAGCGGCATCGCACCGGCGGCAGCACCGGCGGCGGCGCCGGCCACGCCTGCGGCCAGCAAGTCAGCGATGAGCGCGCCGGCAAGCACTCCGGCCAGCGCTGCGACGGCCAGTTCCAGCCCGGCACCGGCGAAAAAGGCCGCGAAGCCAGCTCCCAGCGGAGCCGCGTCGGACTCCGAAGTGGCTTCCGCCAAGTCGAGTGGCAAGGTCTGGGTCAATCTCGACAGCGGCGTTTACCACAAGAGCGGCCAGTTCTACGGCAAGACGAAGAACGGCAAATTCATGACCGAGGCTGAAGCGCAGTCGGCCGGCTACAGAGCGTCGAAGAAAGACTAAATACTCTTAAGGAGAATCCATGAAACGCACACATTGGATCGCGCGTTTGCTGGTCGGAATTTTCACGCTCGCGCTGTTGGCCGGCATGAGCATGGCCGCGCCCCAGGCCAGCACGAAGAAGGCGGCGCCCGCGGCCGCCGCTCCGGCGGCCGATCTGGTCGATCTCAACTCGGCCACCAAGGAACAGCTGGACGCGCTGCCGGGAATCGGCGAAAAGTATTCGCAGAAGATCATCGACGGGCGTCCTTACAAGGCGAAGACCGATTTGACGCGGAAGAAGGTCATCCCGGCGGCGACCTACGCCAAGATCAAGGACCTGGTGATCGCCAAACAGAAATAAGGAGATCTCCCAGTTCGCAAGACCACGGCGCCGTCACGGTCCGTCGTTAGGCCCGAGCGGCGCCGTTTTTGCGATCGGACACGCTCGGCAAAATCCGTTCTGAAAATTCAAGGAGGTGCTATGGGTTTATTCGATGATCTGGAGAACAAGGCAGTCACTGGCATGCTGGGAGGCAGCTCGAATCCTCTCGCTACCGGCTTGCTGCAGATGATCAACAACCATCCCGGAGGCGTGGCGGGGCTGGTGCAATCATTTCACGAGAAAGGGCTGGGAGAGGTTGCCTCGTCGTGGGTTGGCAACGGCCAGAACCTGCCCATTTCGGCCGACCAGATTCAGCAGGTGCTGGGCAGCGAGCAGGTGAAGCAACTGGCGGCAAAAGCCGGCATCTCGCCCGAGGTGGCCGGATCGTCGCTGGCGCAATTGCTGCCCACGTTGATCGACAAGCTGACGCCCAACGGGCAGGCTCCCCAGCATTCGAACCTGATGGAGATGGGGATGAGCGTGCTGCAGTCGCTGGAGAAGACGGGGACGAACGGATAGCAGTCGTTCCTTTCCACGAGTAGAGTGCTAGGGACTAAGCCCGCCCGCTCTCAGACGCGGCGAGCCGCGTCTCTACCCAGACTTTTCCCGAGCTTCCAGAGTTGACGCTAACCCGCCAAGGCGAGCCCTTTCAGGGTTAATGCCTACTTGCCCCCGACGGATTTCCGCAGAAGTGGGGCGATACGCCGGTCTTTGAACTGTTGCACTCCAGCGGTCGCCGGCTGCACGTTTGTGAATATCATATCGAGTGCTATTGGAATTTTTGGCTGCCATTTCGCGATCCGGTTAGGGACATTTGGCCGGTGAAGAAACCCGTCTCGAAGTAGGCCCTTAGGCTGCCCTTCCATCCATTGCTTTCCCCTTGCGCCGTGGAGGATAATCAGCCATCGCTGTTTTCCTATTTCTGCAGCGCTGATGATCCCCGGTGAATCTGCCTAACTCCATCACGTTTGTTCGGATCTTCAGCATCCCCCTACTGATCTGGATTCTTTCGACCGGACGGCTGACGAGCCAGAACGGCGAAAAAGAGTTGCTGGCCTCCGCGCTGTTTATCGGGGCTTCGATCACTGACGGCATCGACGGCTACCTGGCGCGCAAGCGGGGGCAGATCACGACCATGGGGATTCTGCTCGATCCGCTGGCTGACAAAATGCTGATCGCGTCGGCTTACATCACGCTGGTGCAATTCAATCCGAGCCTGGTCCCGGCGTGGGTGGCGGTGATCGTGATTGGGCGCGAATTCCTGGTGAGCGGGCTGCGCGGGATTGCCGCGTCGGAAGGCTTTACCATCGAAGCCAGCGATCTGGGCAAGTTCAAGATGGTGGTGCAGATTGTTTCGGTGGTGGCGGTGATTCTCGATCATCGCTGGAAAGAGTGGCCGCTCTATCATTCGTATTTCTTCCCGGTGCACTGGATCGCGTGGTGCGCGATCTGGTTTATGGTGTGTCTGTCGTTGATTTCCGCGGTCGATTACTTCGCCGCTTTCTGGTCGAAGATCGACAAGCAAGTGGTACGGAGCCGCCGGCGCGCCTTCGTCCTGAGCCGGCGGAAACGAAATGCCGTTCCCACCTCATAACTCGCCACCCGCACAAGCTCATCCCTCAACCACGGGACCTGAGACCTCCGAGTATTCCCGGCCCGAACGCGCCACCCTGCTGAAGCTGGCGCACGCATCGATTGAAGCGGCGGTGGAGGGACGCGAGTTCCAGCTTGAAGCGCCGTCGGCGCATCTGGCCGAGCCCCGCGGCGTGTTCACGACCATCTATCTGCGCGGCGAGTTGCGTGGCTGTGTCGGGTACGTGTTCCCGATGGCGCCGCTGTTCCGGGCGGTGGCAGAGACGGCGCGCGCGGCCGCGTTCGACGACTCGCGCTTCCCGCCTGTGAGCCGCGACGAGGCGCCGTTGCTCGAGGCATCGCTCAGCGTGCTTTCGCCCCTGCAGCCAATCGCAGCGGCGCAAGTAGAAATCGGGCGGCACGGTTTGATGGTGAGCTTGGCCGGGCACCGTGGCTTGCTGCTCCCACAGGTGCCGGCCGAGCACGGGTGGGACCGGGTCACCTTCCTGGAACAGACGTGCCGCAAGGCGGGGCTGCCGGGGGATGCCTGGAAGATGGGGGCGACGCTGGAGGCGTTCACAGCTGAGGTGTTCGGGGAGGCGTGAAGTTGCTCCGGTTAGGGCCTAGCCCGGATCATGTCAGCGTGCCCGTCTGATTCCTCGCGCCCACTTCAAGCATCCAAACTCACCAGCTGGCATGGAACATAACCTGGAACACACCCTATCGCTTCTCACCAGCACACCCGCAACGCTCAATGCGCTGCTGCGCCACCTTCCCGAGCCTTGGACGCACCGCAATGAAGGGGAAAAGACCTGGAGCGCGTACGACATCGTGGGCCACCTCATCCACGGCGAACGCACTGACTGGATGCCGCGCACCAAGATGATTCTGCAATTCGGCGAGACGCGGGCCTTTGAGCCTTTTGACCGGTGGGCGCAGGCGCGAGAGAGCGAAAGCAAGTCGCTCGCGCAGTTGCTGGATGAGTTTGCGCGGTTGAGGTCGGAGAACCTGCGCGAGTTGCGGGCGCTGAATCTGCGGCCGGAGGACTTTGGGCGGCGGGGACGGCATCCGGAGCTCGGAGCGGTCACTTTGTCGGAGCTGCTGGCGACCTGGGCCGCGCATGACCTGACGCATTTGCACCAGCTTGCGCGGGTGATGGCGTATCAATACCGGGAGGCCGTGGGTCCGTGGAATGCTTACCTGGGAGTGCTGAAGTGCGCGGGGCACAGCTCGCCGTAATTCCATCCATTCGCAAAGCGCGCGACCTGAACGTGCTCGCTTCGAGTTCGCAGCAGCGCGAAATCCATTCCGTATTAAACTCCAGTTCTCGACACTCCTTGGACCGCGATGCCCGAGCCTTGCACCGAGAATTCCCCAACTAAGCATGCGGAAAAACCACGCGGTTCGTTGCTGGAACTGAGTCTTCTGTTTCTGAGGCTGGGCTTCACCGCGATCGGGGGACCGGCGGTCCATATCGCCATGATGGAAGAAGAGGTCGTGACCCGGCGGGGCTGGCTGACCCGTGCTGAGTTTCTTGACTTGCTGAGCGCGACCAAACTGAACCCGGGACCGAACTCCACCGAGATGGCGAGCCAAGTGGGCCGGGGG
>Ga0210408_10000080_pt1 | contig 151345 bp, 133 predicted proteins | sample IncBWH4MmetaG_FD_155471 | JGI IMG/M metagenome (GOLD analysis project Ga0210408, IMG submission 155471) | Forest soil microbial communities from Barre Woods Harvard Forest LTER site, Petersham, Massachusetts, United States - Inc-BW-H-4-M | ecosystem: Environmental > Terrestrial > Soil >... | reverse complement strand
CGCGGCTCAATGCTCCCTTCGCCTTTGTAGACGAACAGCAGGTTCTTCGTTCCTGAGTGAAAAGCTGCGCTGGCCGGGACAACCAACTGCCGTCCCATCGGCAGTTTCGCGCGAACATTCACGTACATTCCGGGCCTCAACTTCAGACCGGGATTCGCAAACACCAACCGAACCGGCAGGGTGCGGGTGTTCATGTCCAGCTGCGGAAGGACGTAATCCACGCGCCCGTTGAAGACTCGGCCGGGATGCGCGTCGACCGTGACCTCGGCGGGATCACCCGGCTTGATTTTCCCTGCATCACTTTGGAATACCTGGGCCAGGACCCAAACGTCGGAAAGGTCAGCCACGGTGTACAGCATGGTTTCGGGCTGCACATACATATTGGGCAGCGCGTTTTTCTGCGTGATATAACCCGAGACGGGAGAATTGACTGTCAGATCCGTAATCGCCTTTCCGCCTTCATCCAACTTCTCGATTTCGGCCGGAGACACTTCCCATTGCAACAGTCGCTCTTGGGCAGCACTGAAGAGAGAAGACGCACTCGAAGCCACCCCGCTCACTTTGCTCTGCTGCAAAGCCTCGGAGTTCTTCTTTGCCAGCAAGTATTCGTGCTCGGTCGAGACAAGGTCAGGGCTGTAGATCGTGAACAAGGGTTGACCTTTGCCAATGAAATTGCCCGTAGCGTCGGCGTAGACTTTGCGAATCCATCCCGCGAATCGTGTCTGCACATAGGCCTGTCGGCGCTCATCCACCTGCACATTGCCGTAGAAGCGAAGCTCAGTCTCGACCGGCTTGGATTCAACCTTCCCCAGCACAATGCCGATGCTCTGCATCCGCTGGGGCGTCAGTTGGAACGGGGGAACCGGCATCTCTTGCATATTGCCGGTCTGAGGGTCGCCTCCCGCTCCCGGCTCGGAACCCGAGGCGTTGGCCGATGAAGTTTTTCCCATCGCCTCCGTGGACTCGCTTGCGGAACTGCTACCAGGCTGAGGCGAAGCTCCGGTACGGCTTAAACGCCACCACAAGGCTGACGCCACAATCGCGAGCACAATCGTTGTGGTCAGTGCAATCCAAAACGCGCGCCGATAACTATTGTTTTCTGTACGGATCATGTCTGATTCCTTATTTGCATTTGTTCTGAAGCTGTGCTCGTTCATGGCAATTCCACCCCGGTAAGGCGCTCTAGTTCAGCCAGCGCTGACTCGTGCTCCAACAGCTCGCTTCGATATTCCAAATCGAGGTTTAAAACATCGAGAAACCCGGAAAGGAGGCTCTGGAAATCTTGGCGGTTCGATTGGTAGGCAGACAGGGCTGATTGAAAGGTAGCTTCGGACTGAGGAACGAGACCGTCACGGTAGATCTTCAACCGCTCTTCCGAAGTCTTGGCGCGCACATACTGCTGCTGCACTTCCGACAGCACGCGCTGCGATTCAGCGTCCAGCTCTTGCCGTGCGCGCTCCTGGTTCTGTTCCGCTTCGGCTAATGCCGCGCGCTGGCGGCCCCGGTTCGGCAAGCGCACACTAAAGCTCGTCATGTAGTAATCCTTGAATTGACTCGCGTTGTGCTCGTATGTGTAGCCCACATTGAAGTCCGGGCGGAACTCTTTGTGCGCCAGTTCAACTTGGGTTTCCTGCTGCCGGATGGAGGCCTGTTTTGAGTGCACATCCGGACTTTGCTCACGCGCTTTCTGCGAGAGGTCGGCCGCGGTGTACGGAAGAGCTCGCAACGTGAGGGCCTCGGCAACGATGTCCGCGGAGTCCTGAGGTCGTCCCAGGACCTGCTTAATCTGGGCCTCAAGCAGTCCTTCTTCCTGATGGTGGTGTGCGATCTCTCGAAGAATCTTCGTGTGTTGCAACTGAGCTTTCAGCACATCCTGCTGATTACCGTGCCCCACGCGATAGCGGGCCTCGGTCGCCTCCTGCACCTGATTCCGTAGCTGGTCACTTTTCTCGAGAACGCCGAGGGTTTGCTGAATGTAGGCTAAGCGGAAATACGCCATTTTGAGATTTCCCACCACCGTTCTGCGAACGGAATCGGTCTGCGCTTCCATCGAGTCCGCTACGTGTTCGGCGACACTGGCACGCAATTGCCGTTTACCGGGGTAGGGGATGTCCTGCGATGCCCCGAACCCGATGTAGGCGAAATCGCTGTTGCTGTAGCCCGCGAAGGGTCGGGGGCTGCCCACGCTGAACTGTTGCACCGAGACTTGTGTCTCGGGCAGAGCGGAGACCTGCTTGGGAACATTTCGAGAAGCCTGCCAGGCGTGAAACGAGGCAGCAATCTGAGGGTTTTTCTGCTCCGCCTCTTGTACCAGTTGGTGCAGTGACGTAGGCGATCGCGCGTGCCCGGCCATCGCGGGCGATTCAGGAATCTGCTTCTGCTGGCTTGGTGGCTCTTGAGCGCCGGCATTGCCGAGAAGAACTAGCGCTCCAAAGAACCAGGCCGCAGTGACGAACGAAATACGAGTGCACCCGAAGAGACTTCGGGACAAATAATTGGATTGCATTTTTCCTCCGCAAACAAACACCAGTTTGTAGACGCACGAACGTGCAGACGCACGAGTGTCTTAGCAGCCCGGAGGAAAGACGATCAGATTCTTAGGACGGTTGTGGTCGGAGACTCTAGCCCTGGCGGACTATGCGTGCACGAAACACGCGACGACCATTGTGCGACCGAGAAGTACGAGTCGGTCTGGGCGGTAAAGGGAAGCGCGTGAAACAGAACCAAACTGACATGATCCAATTGTGACGAGGCGGTCTTCAGAGCCTGAAAGTCCGCAGGCGTGGCGGTGACCTTACAGCAAGGATGGGATTTCGCCATCCCCATGTCCCCGCACTGTTCCGCCATCTTCTTGCAACACTCGCGCTCGACCGAAGTCATTGCTGCACCCGGCGACACGCAAGCCGCGACCGGCAGCGCAGCCAACATCAGCGCCAGAGCGGAAACACCGACTTTGATCAACCATTTCAACATCACCAGTCTATCTACCGTTGACAGTAAGACGCAACAACAAGCTGGAAAAGGTGTCGGGCGGCGCACTCTTTCGTGAGTCGAAGGTAACGCTGAAGGACAACAAATCTGGGCAAACCATCGTTCCGTGCTTCCCCGAGATCGATCCCGGTCCGCTGCGATCCGATCAGTACCTTTGGTTTACGCCATCGTCGCCCTGGGACGAAGACGATACCGTCACGGCCACTTCAAAAGAATCGCACTCGTCACAAAACTTGATCGTCCGAGGTACTCAGCATCATATTCGGTTCGCTACACAGGTCACCTTCGAGGACGAAGCATCTCCGGCCCTAAGCTGTCGCGACAGGCTGCTCCCTCCTCATACACGCTCGCGGCGAAGGAAACGCGCCTTCTCGCAGCGCTCGCGTATTAGCGCCGCCACTTTTTCAGCGGTCGGGTGGCCGGCGTCCACTTTCGCGACCGATGCCATCACGCTGTCTGCCAGTTCAGGAACGCGGTGCCGGACAAGCGCCCTGCTGAGGCCAGCCTCCTCCGCGAGCTGTTCGAAATCCTGCGCCACGACCTTCACGGATGAATATTGGCTCCCGATCTTCATCGCCATTTCGCGACTGAGCTCGGGGTAATAAACCGTGCTGACGACGTCGTAGAGCGGCGAAAGCCGCGTTTCCCGCCCGCCCTTTTCGAGCGGCCGGTAGAGCAGCGAAAAATTCTTGCCGTGCGCGTCGTTGTTGCCGACGAGATAGTTGAAGATCACCGCGTCGAGGAGCCGCGCGAGGTCAATCACGGGCGCACTCGACACGTCGCGTAGTAAGGCAAAGCATTGCTTGAGCGTCGGGCCTCCTTCTTTCTGGTATTTGAACTCGGAGACGATCCCGAGCGCCTGGCAGAAATCTTCCTGATGAAGCCGTTCTAGCGTGGGCTTGCCTTCGGCCGACTGGCGATGACGGCGGTCATAGCGCTCCACGACGAGAAAATCGATGCCGTCGACGCTCCGGGTCTCGACGCCCGCGGCCGGCAGGCCGGCCGCAGCCGCCAGCTTCATGCAAAGCGCCTGGTTGAAGACAACGCCCTCGAAACGCTCGACCGCCGGTTTAAGAATGTGAGTGCTGGGCGCACCCCCGAGCGGCACTGAGGCTTCGCCGCCTTCGATCCGCAGGGCGACTTTGTCCTGGGCGCCGGCGAGCGACAGGCGTATGCCTTCGTCGCCCGCGAGCAGCGGGCGCCGCGGCAATTCCCGGAGGATGTTTGCCAGTTCCTTATCCGAGAGCTTGCGATAGTCATAGCTGCGCTCAGGCAGAGCGCCGCCCGCGGGGACGAAAGTGACTGCCCCCGCGCATTCGCCGCCGATCCGCTCCAGCATCGCGTAATCGTTGCGCGCGCTGATGCCCAGATTGCGGGCGATGATTTCACGCTTGGATTCCTCAGGCAGGATGCCGGCGAAGAATGCCCGGCATTCCCTGGCCCTAAAGCGTTCCGTTCGAAGCGGCAGGGATTGAGACAGGGGAACCGTTCCCTCCTTGTTCAGCCAGCTCTCCGCGTAGCCGAACGACATCTGGCCCCCGTCGTCCTGGACGAGCTGGCCCACGATGTCGTCGCCAACATATACGTCAAGAGTTCTGGCCATGGCTTAGGCCAATCCCGATGGCGGCGTGAGCGTTAGCTTGATGCCGAGGGTTTGCAGGATTCGGAGCGATTTGCCGAGTTCGCAGGTTTCCTTGCCCTTTTCAAGATCGATAACGAAGCGGAGGCCCGTGCCAGCCGTGAGAGCCAGATCCTTCTGAGTAACGCCGAGGCGTTTGCGGGTTCCCCGGATCAAATCGCCGATGTCATGAGGCGTGTATTTCACGTTTGGCTCCGAGCGAACAAGTTACCGTACGGGAATATTAACGCCACTGGTGACCAAAGTCAATGATATATTCCCGTACGGTAATAAAACGCCAACGAATCAAGAAAAGCGGGGTAGACTATTCCCGCTCGGGAATTTGAGCGGGACAGGTGCCGACCAAACGCGACGAAGCCGACTTGCCTTCGCGCGTTACAAGGGAATGGCCGAGAAGGCATTGCTCGCGGCCGGTTTCCCGCGCGTTTACCCTTTCCGACCAGCGTATATCTACCCTGTGCCACGAAAGGAACCGAACTTCAGTTACCGGCTGATACGCGCGGTCTATCCCTTATTTCGATTGCTGCCGAACCAGGTCATTCGGGCTGACGAATTGGCCTGGGCCATGGTGGATGTTGTGCTTCGAGAAACACAAGAGTGCCAAGGCTTGGTTCTCGAAAACCGAGACATCCGAGCCATGATCAAGTCGCAAACGCCCGTACCGAATCGCGCTGCATGATTGGTCACATTTCGGCAAGGATCCGTGACTGAATCACAAAATGAGGCAATGCATGAAGAGCGTTGTGATGATCCGTGCTGGTTTTGCCGGGCTCGCTGCCGCCAAGGCCTTCGAGCGAATCACAATCTCTTTCAGCCTCTGCTCTATCAGGTCGCGACGAGGGTGCTTTCGCCCGCTCAAATCGCATCGGCAACGGGCGCGCAGGCCCTTCTGGTTTTAGGAAAACTGCTGAGGGTAGCGCGCGAATCAGGAACTGCCTTAGTCCTCGAGTGTCGGCAAGGTTTTCAGGACTTCACTGGCTCTGGGACGGTTGAGAACCAAGCCGTCCTTGCGAATTCTCCCATCTCTGAAGACGAGCACACGCTTTGCGAATTGTGCAATGTCGTGCTCGTGTGTAACCAGCACGATGGTTAGCCCTTTGTCGTTCAGGTTCTGGAAGATCTCCATGATCTCGACAGAAGTACGACTGTCGAGATTACCCGTGGGCTCGTCCGCCAGCAGGATGGAAGGACGATTCACCAGCGCCCGTGCTATGGCCACCCGCTGTTGTTGTCCTCCGGACATTTGCGACGGGAAATGCTGTGTCCGTTCTGCGAGACCGACCATCGTCAAGGCATCGGCGGCACGCTTTCGACGCTCTGTCTTGTCGATTTTCGCGTACAGCGTGGGTAATTCCGTGTTCTCCAGGGCCGTCGTCCGTGCCAGCAGATTGAAGCCCTGGAAAACAAATCCGATCTTCTCATTGCGAATCAGCGCAAGAGCCTTCTTGTCGTGTTTGGCAACATCGATGCCTTCAAGCAAGTATCGTCCGGAGCTGAGGCGGTCCAGGCAGCCAAGGATGTTCATGAAAGTGGATTTGCCACTGCCGCTCGCCCCCATGATGGCCACGAATTCGCCGCCCTGGATTTCAATGCTTACACCGCGCAGGGCGTGCACTCGTGTCTCGCCCAGCTCGTAATACTTGTGCGCGTCTTCGACGCGGATAACCGCGCCCGCTGCAGAGGCGGCTCGCGTGGCTTCGATTTGGTTGAGAGCAGGTATGGTTTCCATGGGGTCGTTCCAAATGACAGATTCTTAGCGTCGTATGCCCCCGAGAGCTGAGGGTTTGGGCGCCACCGATCGAATAATGACCTCGTCCGCTTCCTTCAGTTCACCCTCGAGAACTGAACTAACCTCCGTGTACGCGTGATCTGTGATCCCAAGAGAAACCTTCACCGGCTCCAGCGTGTTGTCCGGATGCAGCTTCCAAACTACGGCACTTTCTGCTTTTGGTGCGCGGGGCAAATTCTTTGCGCCCGTGCTAGCCGAGGCCCCACCTTCGGCCGCAGAAGAACCGGCGTCGGCCTGTGGCCCATCAACGCGTTCGATCCCATAGCGCTTGTACAGAGCCAATATCTCCTCGGGCGCCATCGGAGGCTTGTACCGTAGCGCAGTGTTTGGCAGTTTCAATACGTTCTGCGCCGTAGCCACGGGAATGGTCACGTATGCCGTCATGCCGGGGAACAGTTTTAGCTCAGGGTTCGCAAATTCGATTATCGTGTCGTAGGTGACCACGCTCTGCACCGTTGTCGGGTTCATCCGAATCTGGCTTACAACTCCCTGAAACGTTTGTTTGGGAAGTGCGTCGACCTTAAAGGTTACTGTCTTGCCAACCTTAATGTTGTCCACGTCCGACTCGTCTGTCTTGGCATATACCCACATCTTGGTGAGGTCCTGCGCGATGGTAAAGATCGTCGGGGCCTGAAGGGACGCCGCTACGGTTTGCCCCACATCCACATTTCGCGCCACCACGGTACCGTCGATCGGAGAGCGAATCACGGTGTAATCGAGATTGGTTTGGGCCACTGTGACAGCAGCCTCTTTGAGGCTGATTTGCGCTTCGGCCTGCGTGATGTTAGCGGCCGCCGCATCTACCGATGCGCTCGCTGCCTCATAGTTCGATTTGGCCAGGTCCAGTTGCTGCTTACTCATGACGCCATCTTTGGTCAAGCCGACGGCGCGGTCGTAGTCGGCCTTAGTCTGCACCAAAGCGGATTTCGCCTTTTCGAGATTCGCTCGGGCCGCTGCCAGGTTGGCTTCTGAGTTCTTCAAATCAGCGGTTGCCTGCAGCAGAGCCCCCTTGAACAATGCAGGATCGATCAGCGCGACAATGTCTCCCTTATGTACGCGCGAGTTGAAATCGGCATTAAGTTTCGCGATAGACCCGGACACCTGCGATCCCACCTGGACCGTGATTACCGAGTTGATGGTTCCAGTAGCTTCCACAACGTCATGGATGTCACCTCGTTCCACCTTCGCCGTAAAATGCTGCGCTTGGGTATCCCGGTTTAGCCCCAACACGACGACTAATCCAGCCACTGCCACCACGACCGCTAGGATGAGCCACTTGCGCTTTGTCATTTATGTTGGGTCCCGACAGTCAATATCCCTTCACTCGTATCGCAACGCTTCGATCGGATCAAGCCGCGACGCCTTGCGAGCTGGGTAGTATCCGAAGAACACTCCGACAGCCACCGAAAACATCGCGGCCACCACGACGGCGTCAATGGACATCTCGATCGGCCAACCCAGAGTCTGCCCAACCAAGTAAGATCCGAAGACTCCAAAGAGCACTCCCGCAGCGCCTCCAACGAGGCTGAGCATGATCGATTCTCCGAGGAACTGAAGCTGAATGGCAGCTTCGGTTGCGCCAACAGCTACTCGAACTCCGATCTCACGCGTGCGCTCCGTTACCGAAACCAGCATCACGTTCATGATCCCGATTCCCCCGACGATCAGGGAAACGGAAGCAATGGCGATCAGCAGAATCGTCAGAGTCTTGCTGGCATCGAGTTGGGCCTGGATGATGTCCTCGGGATTTCGAATGTTGAAGTCATCCTCTTCCTCGGGACGCAGGTGGTGTCGATCGCGTAGCACCGCGGTTGCTTCCTGTCCTGCCATCTTGACGACGTCTGGTGACACTGCCGAGCACAGAATGTCATCCAGCCAAGTAATGCCCTTGATCTTCTTCTGAGCCGTGGTGTAGGGCAGGATGATTGTGTCGTCCTGGTCTTGCCCGGAAAGGGAGAGTCCTTTGGGATGAAGGGTGGCCACCACCTTGCACGGAAGGCCGCTCACTCGGATGACCTTTCCAACTGGATTTTCGACGCCGAAGAGTTGTTCCCGAACCGTTCGCCCGATCACGCAAACGTCGGCGGCTCGATCCGTATCATCCTGTGAAAATATGGCCCCCTGATCCACATACCATCGCTTAATGTCAAAGTATTCAGGCGAAACGCCGTGGTAGGATGTGTGCCAATTCTGATTGCCGTAGATGACCTGAACCGGATCATCCACGTTCGGCGAAACGCTCTTGATTAGAGAAATCTGGTTCTTAATTGCGACCGCGTCGGCCATGACCAAAGTCTTGGTATCATGCGTGCCCGTGCGCACTCCGTTTACCGCCCGACCGCCAGCTTCAATCCAGACGAAGTTGTCGCCAAGGTTGTTCAGTTGTTGCTGAACTCGCGCTTGTCCTGCTTTGCCGATGGCCACGACACAAATCACGGCAGCAATCCCGATCGTGATTCCCAGAACGGTTAGGATGCTTCGCATCTTATTTCTGAGCAGCGCCACCAATGCCGATCGAAATAGAGCTCCGTAGTTCACAGTTCCGATGTCTCCTCCCTTTCTAGAGATCCTAAAGGTTCAAGATAAAACTACACGACCCTTGGGCTCTGGCGCTGACAGGCTGCGCCGCCTCCTGCTCTGTGGACGGAGTTGTGTGGGCCGAGCATCTCGTGCGGTGCGCAGCGTCTGCACCAATATAGTGGTGTCTACCTGAAGCCCAGATGAAGGAGAATTGACCAAAAGGCTTGCCATGCGAAAACCATGCGGTCTGAGTCATGTTGGGGCGCCAGCAATATCGGTTTCGATAATCGGCTGCGCAGCAGCCGCGCCCCCCGCGACAACCCAGAGTCAGGGCACTGAGGCAGGTTGCGGACGTGCCGCTGCCAGGTCCCGCAGCCGCTTCGACCAGGCCGGGCGTTTCGGCAATCGGCCTCTGCGAACTTGTTGGCTCTTGAGCACCGACATTGCCGGCGAGTGCAAGAGTTCCAACGAACAAAGCCGCAGTAATGAACGCCATACGAGTGCTCCCGAAGAGACTTCGGGACAAATAAGCGGATCGCATCTTTCCTCCAGATCACAAACACAAGTTTGTAAACGCACGAGGGTGCGGACCCATGAGTGCCTTAGCAGCTCAGAGGAAAGAAGATCAGATTCTTAGAACGGTTGTGGTGAGAGACTTTAGTCCTGGCGGACTATGCGTGCACGAAACACGCGACGACCATTCTGCGAGCGAGAAGTACAGGTCTGGCTCGACTCCCTTTATCGCGTGGATTCGGGACGAATCCTGGCAACTCTGATCCGCTTGCTCGGTGATTTTGATCTTGCCGAGGAGGCGATGCACGAAGCCTTTGCGGTGGCGCTGAGCCTGTGGCCGAGGAGTGAGTACCCGGCAACCCGCGACCATGGTTGATTTCGACGGCCCGATTCAAAGCCATCGATCCTGTGCGTCGACGTTTCGGCCCGACTTGAGAAGCAGTCTGGGTTGCTTGGAGCAGATCGGGCAACCTATGCAATGTGTGCAACACCGCTGCAATGCGAAAGAGCAGCTCCGTTTGTGGCGTCTTCTACCAAATGAGTTTCAATCCAAACTGAATTTGCCGTGAAGTTGTGGAAGTGCTGGTGATGGCTCCCGCCGTCCCGGAGACGTTTGTGCCTGCGGTTGAAGATGTAAACGTAATCAGATTTGGTGTATTGAAATTTGCGCGGTTCAACAGGTTGAAGATCTCGGCGCGAAACTGAAGCGCGAGTCGCTCGCCCAGATTCGTTGTCTTGAACGCGGAGAAATCCCAGGTTGCCAGACCCGGACCGATCAAGGTGTTCCTGCCCAAGTCTCCGTAAAATCCGCTACTGGCCGGTGGGGCCAAGAAAGCATTCGGATTGAACCACTGAGATGGTCTTCCGAGAATGACCGGGCCCGTGAAAGCTGGGTTCACAAACGGCCGTACCGGGTTGCGCGTGTCTCCATTGTTAGATGGGTTATAGCTGAGCTGAGGTGTAAAGGGAAACCCTGATTGAATCGTCAAGATGCTGTTCACCGACCAGCCACTCACTACGCCGTTGCTCCAGCCCCCCAGGTTATTGGCAAGGGGTTGTCCCTTCCCGAATGGCAGAGTGTAGACGGCGTTGATCACACCGATGTGACGGACGTCGTAAGTCGCGAGTCCGTAGTCGGCGTGCAAGTCGAAAGGATTCGATACAAGGCCGGGTGCATTCGGAGCAGCCGTCGCATTCAGCGAATCGCCGTCATCAAGCGCCTTGGACCACGTGTACACGCCTCGTAGCGACAACCCATGGCTAAACCGCCGGTTTACATCGACCTGAAGTGCGTTGTAGTTGCTAGTACCCAGAGAGAACCACGTCCAGGTGTTTGCAATTGTAGGATTTGCTCTTTTGGTGGTCGGCACGTAGTACGCACCTGCAGGAACCGGAGCACCCGCCAAAACGCCTAACGTGGGGACGTTGGGATACGTTGCTGGGCAGGGCGAGGCCGGACAAATGACGGGAAAGGGCTCATTGGCGTCAATGCCGATGAGTTCATTGTAGCCGTGGCTTCCAACGTAGCCCACCGTCAACGATGTATTGGGAGAAACCTCCTGCTGGACACGTAACGACCACGAGATCAAGGTCGGAGTCTTCATGTCGGGCTGAACTCCGCCAGGCACGAGTTTTGCTCCCGTCGGCGGTGGGGCTGTGGGATCGATCGGCAGGGACGAAACCTGAAGGGGGCTGGTAGCACTGCCGACGCTGTAGACCGGATTGAAAGGTGCGTTTTGATCAGTGCGATAGCCCAACGCATCTTGCAGATCGTTATACATTCCAAAACCAGCGCGGATTACGGTCTTGTCCGAGCGCGGGCTCCACGCCAATCCGATGCGCGGCTCAGGCAAGAATTTGCCGTGGTTGGTCGTGAATAAAGAATGTCCGATGTGCGGATCGTTTGAGATCACTCCGTTACCGAAGGTGTAGTTGGCAGCCCGATCGTGCGCCTCGTTCCATCCGGTCGTAAACTCGTCTCTAAATCCCAACGATAGGGTCAACCGCGGCGCAATGCGAATCACGTCCGAGACATACCAGGCGCCAAAGAGCGACCGCCAGTTCATCTCCGTCGGCGTAGGGTCCCACAGAAAACTGGACGCCAAGCCCTGTCGGAAGTTGGCAAGGCTTGAGAATGTCAGCTGGCCGTACTGACTGAGCGCTATGGTCTCGTTGGATTGGAACGGCTGGAACCATGCGCCGAACGTCAGTTGATGCCCCCCGCGGGTCATTGCCACTCGGTCTTCGAAAGTGAACAAGTTGCGTGCGATGCTCAGGTTGCTTCCATTATTGCTGCCCGCGAGGCCAATCGCCGCTTGCGGGTTTGATGCGGCGCTCCCACCGACCACGACGGCACCGACCTGGTGTCCTAACAAGAAACCCGGCACACTCGTCGCGGGCGTTCCGGGCGTCGGCAAGCCGGTGAAGAAATAGCCTGCACGCGAATATCCCACACGCGCCACGTTAACCGTCGCGGCCGAAAAGGAGTGTGTTTCGTCGAGACTGAACACCTGCTCGCGCAGCGTGAGGATATCCGAGCTGTAAGGGTCCAAAACTGTTGCTGTTAAGTCATTCCCATCGTCAATGGTGTATACGGCGGACAGAGAATCCCGTGAAGAGAGCGTGTGATCGAGCCGAACTGTGCCGAAATCTTCCCGAATTGTTTGCAGGGGGCTGCTGAAATACTGCGCAATGCCACAAGATGGGTTACAAGATTCTCTTGGTGACTCGGGCCACAAATTCAATAAAGGCTGAACAGCGGCTACGGCGCTCGCGCGCGAGGCGTCGTCTGGAACGAAGGCCACCGAAGTCTGATGCAGATGCTGGCGTAATCCCTCGTAGTTGCCAAACAGGAAAGTTCTGTTGGATCGGATCGGGCCTCCCAGGGAGCCACCAAACTGGTTCCGCTGAAAGGGCGGTGCCGATCCCTGATCAAAGAAATTCGGCGCGTCAAGAGCGTTGTTGCGAAGGAACTCGTAGACGCTGCCGTGGAGTTGATTCGTGCCCGATTGGGTCACGATACTCACTTGGCCGCCGGGGCGCTTGCCATATTCGGGTCCGTATGAATCGCGCAGGACGTTGAATTCTCGGACAGCATCGACACCCAGCAATTCCTGACTGCTGCCTCCGGGCTGCATATTGTTCTCGGCAGCCCCGGTGAATTCCACACCGTTCAACAAGAAAATGTTTTGCTGTGGGCGATTTCCGGAAACCGCAAAGTTGTTGCCCGTCGTCGAATTGGAGACGCCGATCCCGCCGGTCTTTTCCCACGTGAAGTTCACAATGCCGGGATTCAACGTGAGGAGCAAATCATAGCTGCGTCCATTCAGCGGCAGATCCTTGACTTGCCTTTCGCCGACCAACCCCGAGATATCTTGCGTTGTCAGATTCACAACCGGGGCATCCCCGCTCACCTTGACTTGCTCGCTCACTTGTCCGACGCGCAGACCCAAGTCGACGGTTGCATCTTGGCCGATCACGAGGCGGATGCCCGACCGGATCCCTTCCGCAAATCCCTCTTTTGTCACCCTGACCTCGTAGGGGCCAACCGGGAGAGCAAAGAACCGGTAGTGTCCACTTTGATCTGTCGGAACGGTACGCGACAGGCCGGTGTCAACGTTTTTCGCGGTGACCGAAGCAGCGGACACGGTCGCGCCGGACGGGTCTGTAATCAACCCGGACAAGCTGGCCGATACTTGAGCCGTCGAAAATGGCACGCATAGGCACGAGACAAACAACGCCAATATCGAGAGCCGGCAACTCGAATTCCCACCCGTGACGCTGGGGACAACAGCGTGTGATCCGATTCGAGTAGTGCCAACGCCTGGCAGTCGTGCAAAGTGACGCATTCTTTCCTCTCCCCCAGAAGAGTTATTTGAAGAATCCATGAAGTGTATATTACAGACAGTTATGCAGTCTAATATGATGCGGGTATAGGCGCTTTAAGGGGTGGTTGAATTGGGCAAATGAGTGGCCCAGGCTGGTTGGACCGAGCGAGCTTCTCGACCATGCGATTCAGTTCCAAATGGCCCAGAAGTTCCAACCTCAACGACGCGAAGCGAGGACTGAAGACTTCCTAAACCTGCACCAAGAGCGAGGACTCCGCTGACGGATTCTCTGGGCCGGATTGTGAGTGTGCCGATCAGCGGCCTTACGGTGGAGTGCTTTTGTTGCAGACTGCAGCGGCTTTCATCAAGCAACAGAAGTGACGATTCTTCGAGTGTGATATGAGAAAACTCTTTTTGCTCTCGGCGTTGCTGTTTGCATTGGTCTCCACCAGGGTTGCCCTCCAGTGTCAGCAGTTGACGGTTCAGACGGATTCCGGAAAACAGGTCGTTCTGAGCCGGGCTGACCTCGAAGCTCTACCTCACGTAAAAGTAGTTGCGTCAGAGCATTCGTCTGGTCCGGTGAACTTTGAAGGGGTAACGCTCAAGAGCGTCCTCGAAAGGGCGGGTATCAGCTGGGGAGAATCAATGAAGGGTAAGGGGCTCACAACTTGCCTTCTCGTGGAAGCGGCTGACGGCTACCGGGCTGTCATCGCGTTGCCAGAGATAGATCCGGCGTTCACGGATAAGCAGACCTTGCTGGCTTTCTTGCGGGATGGTAAACCGCTCGCCGAGAAAGAAGGACCATACCGAATTGTCATCGCGGACGAAAAACGAAAGGCCCGATGGGTCAGGCAGGTTACGACCCTGAGAATTGTCGATGTTCAGTGAGCAGGATCAATCCTTCTGAATCATCACCTCGGTGGCTTTCACGACCGCGGAAACCGAGTCACCTTTCTTGAGCTTGAGTTCGTCAGCGCTGCGGCGCGTGATGACGCTCTCAATGAGATTGTCCCCGACCCGCATGACAACATGAGCCATGACATCGCCGAGCTGAATCTCTTCAATTTTTCCGCGCAGTTTGTTCCGAGCTGATATCGGCATATGATCATTATAAAGCGGCAAGAGCCGCTGCGTGATCGTCAAAGACCACCCGTACCCTTTTTAATTTTCGTGGCGGAAATGGTGGGCAGTGCAGGACTCGAACCTGCGACCTCCTGCTTGTAAGGCAGGCGCTCTAACCAACTGAGCTAACCGCCCTCGCACCCGTGAACTGCGTGTCGAGGCTGGAGTCACCGAACGAAGTGCATCGCGCGAAACGCGGTACGTCGAGTATACGGGAGGGCGAAAAGACCGGTCAAACTTCACTCCTCGAAGGTCCAGTGCCGATCTTCGTCCCTGCCCCCAGGTCCCCTGCTAGACTCTTCGCGTGCGGCGACTGATTGTCAACGCGGACGATTTCGGGCTCACCCACGGCGTCAATCGGGCGATCGCCGAGGCTCACCACCGCGGCATTGTGACCTCGACGACGCTCATGGCCAATGCTGGTGCGTTTGACGAGGCGGTCTTGCTGGCCAACTCAAGTTCGGGCTGGAGCGTGGGCTGTCACCTCGTGCTCGTGGATGGTGAACCGTTACTCGATCCGAGCCGACTTCCGAGCCTCGTTCCTAGAGGCTCGAGGCGCTTTCGCGATGGACTCGGTGTTTTCGCATTACGTGCCCTTTCTGGTTGGCTCGATACCGATCAAGTGGAGGCCGAGGCCACCGCGCAAATCCGCAAGCTGCAATCCCATCATCTCGACCCATCCCACATCGACAGCCACAAACACACCCATATGTTCCCCGGCGCCCTGACCGGTATGTTGCGCGCCGCGCGGACTTGCGGCGTTGGCGCCATTCGTAATCCTTTCGAAATGGTCGCGGCCAACTTCGTGCGCATGCAACAAGGTCTCTGGAAAAGGCGTGCGCAAGTCCGAACACTACGGGGATTGGCTGGAGGTTTCCGAAAAGCGGTAGCCCGGGCGGGCCTACGGACTCCCGACGGCACCCTCGGCATTGTGGCCACGGGCAGTCTCGACGCCCAACTGTTCCGTGCCATCGCGGAGCACATGCCGGAGGGCACCTGGGAATTTGTCTGCCACCCCGGCTATCTGGACGATGACCTGCGCTCGATTCCGACGCGTCTGCGCGAATCGCGGGAGCGCGAACTAGCCATACTCACTTCGCCGGAAAGTCGCCAAGCGCTCGCCAGCCGGGGGGTTGAGCTCATCTCATACCGGGACTTGTAGCACACTTGAATCCGATGGGTAACTTCCGTAACCGCCGGGCTGCCCAAGTCGCGCTATGATTAGGCCGAGCGCGCTATAAGCCGTCGTCTATGAGTAGCCAGCGACCCGATCCGCGAATCTCGGCCGATCTTTCGGTTCGGGTGTGGGGGATGTCCGCCAGCGGACGGACCTTCAATCAGCATGTTCGCGCGCGCAATATCAGCGGCTCGGGCGCGCTTTTCTCAGGCCTGGAAAATGAACTGAAAGTCGGCGACGTCGTCGGCGTTCAGTACAACGAGAGGAAATCGCGCTGCCGCGTCATCTGGGTCATGGACACCGGGCCCTTGGAGAAGATTCAAGCCGGCGTGCAAATCGTTGCTGGCCAGGATTGCCCCTGGCAAAGTGAACTGTCTCCCGACCAACTGGCTCCGCCTCTCGAGCCCAACAACCGGCGCCGGTTTGCGCGCCACCGAATCTCGTTCCCCCTGGAAGCACGCGACGAGCGGGTGAAGACGCCCATGCGCGTGAATGCCACCGACATCAGTGGCAATGGCTGCTACGTGGAGACCATCCTACCGCTTGCTGTAGCGACGACTCTTCGCGTGGATTTTTGGATGGATTCTGAAAAGATTTCGACTTCGGCGGTGGTTCGCACCAGCGATCCCGGCGTGGGTATGGGAGTCGAGTTCATCGGCATGACTCCGGATGCGAAACAGCGGTTGCAGGCCCACCTCGACAAGATCGATCCGCTCCTGGTAAACGCTTTCGAACGCAAAACCTCCGAGTAACGTTCGGTTTACTCCCTCGCGCGGCTACCCGCCAGTCTGCGCACGAATACTTCGTACCCCAGCGTAAAATCTGAATCGCGCGCGCGCGGGGGCCATCGAATCCATGGGCTTCTCGGAGTAGCGAATGAAGATTGGGATCACGTGTTATCCAACCTATGGCGGCAGCGGAGTTGTGGCGACGGAACTGGGCATGGAACTGGCGCAGCGCGGTCATGACGTCCACTTCATTTCCTATGCGCAGCCGATTCGTCTCACCGAACCCCAGCCCCATATTCACTATCACGAAGTCGAAGTCTCCCGCTACCCGCTGTTCGACTATCCCCCTTACGATCTGGCGCTGGCCACTCGCATGGCGGAGGTGGCTGAACTTTACGAGCTCGACCTGCTGCATGTTCATTACGCGATCCCGCACTCAGTAAGCGCGCTCCTGGCGCGACAGATGCTCGCGGCCGGCCCTTCGCATCGCAAGCTGCCTTTCGTCACCACCCTGCACGGCACCGACATCACGCTGGTTGGGCTCGACCGCTCCTACCTGCCCATCACCCGCTACTCCATCGAGGAAAGCGACGGGGTCACTGCCATCTCTCAATACTTGCGCGACATCACGATTCGCGAATTCGACATCAAGAACCACATCGAGGTGATCTCCAACTTCGTGAACTGCGATGTGTACGTGCGGGATGCGGACGCGGCGACGCGGCGCGAGGAGTACGCATCGCCGAGCGAGCGCATCCTGGTGCATCTTTCGAACTTCAGGCCCGTTAAACGGCTTACCGACGTGGTGGAGATTTTCGACCGGGTGCGAAAGAAGGTGTCCTCGAAACTCTTGCTGGTGGGGGACGGCCCCGACCGATCCAAAGCCGAATGGCTTGCCGTGCAGAAAGGAATCCACGATCACGTCATCTTCCTCGGCAAACAGGACCGGGTGCAGGAAAAGCTGGCCATGTCAGACGTGATGCTGCTACCCAGCGAACTGGAGTCCTTCGGGCTGGCGGCCCTTGAGGCGATGGCGTGCAAAGTGGTGCCCATTGCGACGCGGGTCGGCGGAATTCCTGAGGTCATCGAGCACGGCAAGAGCGGCTATCTGGCAAACGTGGGCGACGTGGACGCGATGGCGCAATACGCGATTGATTTGCTCAGTGACGACGCAGCCCTAAGCACCATGGCGCAGCAGGCACGCGTGGCGGCGCAGACCCGCTTCTGCTCGAGCAAGATCATTCCGCACTACGAGGAGTTTTATCGCCGGGTGCTGGAGCGCTCTTCGTAGAGCGCCGCCGGGATTCCGGAGCCTTCTTGCAGAATGGGAAACCGAAGCCGCACCACAGTGCCCTTCCCGCCGTGGCTTTCGATGGTCATCGTGGCCGTGTCGCCGTAAAGGACCTTTAGCCGCTCGGCAACGTTGGCCATGCCGATGCCGGTGCCACCGAGCTCATCCGGCCTCGCGATGAGTTGTGCCGCGTCCATACCTACGCCGTCGTCTTCGACTTCAACGATCACGTCCTTTGCGCTCAGCCGGCTCCGCAAGTAAATACTGCCGCCTTCCACCTTCGACGACAGGCCGTGCTTGATGGAGTTCTCGACCAGGGGCTGCAGCAGCATGGCCGGTACCAGCATTTCCAGGGACTCGGGATCCAGTTCCTTCACCACCCGCAGCTTGTCGGGCCCGAAGCGGACGACCTCGATGTCGAGGTAGTTATCGATGAACTCCACTTCCTCGCGCAGCGGAACAAATGCGTCGGAACTGTTCAGCAGCCGCCGCAGAATCGTCGCCAGCTTGATGATCAGCTCGCGCGCCGTGTCGGGATCGAAGCGCACCAGGGACGAGACGGAATTCAAAGTATTAAATAGGAAATGCGGGTTGATCTGATTGTGCAGGGCTTCCATGCGCGCCTGGAGCAGCAGGCGCTCCTGCTCTTCCAACTTGATCTGGGTGCGCACGCCGTTGAATATCTTTAGTTCGGTCCCGATCACCATGATCGACGCAGCGTAGATCGCCACTTCAACCCAGGGGTTCGGACTCTCCTGGGTGAAAGTGGTCCGGGGAAAGAAGCGCACCAGCTCCCTTTGCATGAACCGCATCGCCACGATGGTCAGAAAGAACATGATCTGCCAGTCGAATCGTGGCGTTGCGAGATTGCGTCGGATCCAGCGGTAGATGCTGAGATCGATAAAGGGAGAGAACGACCAGATGTCTTCCTTGTCGGGCGCGAGATTCCGCAGTTGCCCGGCCGCAAAACCGCACAGCACGTTGAACGGCAGAGTAGCCCATTCGCCATGCAGTAGCGCGGGAAAAGCAAGCAGCGCGCCCCCGACCACCCCTGTCAGCCGCCCGCCAATTACACCGAGGAGCAGGGTCGTTTCGAAGGACAAGTCCCCTGCGGAGAAACTTTTCTGAATGAAACGGATCCACACTCCCAGCGCGATCGGAATGCCGAACCATAGGACCAAGTAGATTTTTTGGGCTGTGCTGCGCTCCTCGCGGAACAGGAGCTTCTTGAACTCGAGCGACCGCACCAGGGCGCTCGACACAGCAGCCGCGACGCCCAGCTTGATCAGCAGATTAACGAGAATGAGGCGCTGGTCCACGATCGAACTCCGCTCTGGGAAATGTAGCACGAAGGGGACGGCGAACCTCTTTCTCCCCGTGGAGCACCTCGTGGCACTGGTAGAGACGCGGCTTGCCGCGTCTCCAGTCAGCAATCACTAGAGAATCCGCTTCATTGCTGTAAGCGCGCTGCAGCATCTGCCAGCAGTGCGTCGAGGTTCTCAGCTCGCGGAGCACCGCCTTGGGCCATATCCCTGGTGCCCCCGCCACGTCCTCCCATCTTGGCAAGAACCTCCTTCAACAGCGCTGCCATGTCAAAAGGAAGCCCTTTCGATTGCGCAAACACGATCGACACCGCGCCGGACGTGGCGCCCAGCAGCGCAACCACGTTCGCTTCCAGCCGGGTCAGTTTTTGCGCCAGCAACCGGATGAACCCCAGGTCCCGCTCGGACTCGATGCGTACGATCAACTTGCGCCCGTTCATCAGCGTCGCATCCGCGAGCAATTTTGCCGCCCGCAACTCGGCCAGTTCCTCAAGCAAGTGCTCCCCGGCTTTGCGTTCGCCTCGGATCTCCTCTAGCGACTTTCGAACCTGCTCTGGGACATTCCAAATATGAGCGGAGAATAACCCGGCTGCCTCGGCCAGAGTTAGGTAGTCACGCCGCGCGGTCATGACCGCGCGCTGCCCGCATACGAATTCGACCCGCCAACCCTGCCGGACTCTCTCCGTCTTGCGCAACAGAATGCTGCCAATCTGGCCAGTGCCGCGGACATGGGTCCCACCGCACGCCGACAGGTCAAAGTCCTGAATATCGATCAGTCGCAGTTCCTCTTTATCCGCTCTGGGCACTTTGCGCAGGCCAAGCCCCTGCGCCTCTTCCTGCGACACAAACTTGATTTCCACCGAACGATTTTCCTGCACGATTTGATTCGCGAGCAACTCGGCCTGTTCGACTTGCCCGGTGCTCAGGGAAGGAGTATCGAGATCGATCGAGCAGTAGCCCTCGCCCATGTGGAACGACACGGTGCGCAAATTGAACAGCCGAACGAACGCGGCCGACAGCACATGTTGCCCCGAGTGCTGCTGCATGTGATCCCGGCGCCGCGCCGCATCAATCACCCCGTGAATTCTTGTTCCCGGTTCCGGAGGCTTATCCGCCTCGATGTAGTGCACGACGCGGCCGTCTTCCCCTTCAGCTACTTCCGCCACGCGCAGTTTGCCGGACGCAATTCCTGCAGCCAGTGAAATCCAACCCGTATCATGGATCTGTCCGCCGCTGGTGGGATAGAAGGCGGTGCGATCGAGGAACACTCCGTGACGGCGGTTGATGTCGGCAGCCGGTACCACCTCGGTAATCTCGCCGTCGAACTCGTACAAGAAAGGATCGTGATAGTACAAACGCTCAGTCATGTCTGAAGCCCACGCACATTACTCAGATGCCGGTGCGGTTGGGTTGGCTAAAAGCTGAAGGCGGATAGCTGAGGGCGGTTCTCAGTACGGTCCGATGATCCCCGCAATCTGCCGCGACGACGGCCAATGCGAACGCGAAGTCCGTTTTGCCGGCTCGATCGTGTCCAGGTATTTCAGTCCAGTACCCGTATTAAAAAGGACCACCGTATCGTCGGAACCGAAAAAGCAACTGTCATGCAGCTTCCGATACGCGGCTAACGACGCTGCCCCTTCTGGCGCAGCAAAAACGCCCTCGACCCGCGCCCAACGCTGCATCGCCTCCATGATTTCATCATCGGAAACCGAGACCGCCACGCCCCCGCTCTTGCGCAAAATGTCGAGGACCAGGTAGTCCCCATACGCTCTGGGCACGCGCAGACCGGCAGCCTGGGTGGTGGCATTCGGCCACATTTCCGAGCTACTCTTGCCTTCATCCCAAGCTTTAACAATTGGAGCACAACCTGCTGACTGTACGGATACCATTTGCGGTCGCTCCGAGCCAATCCATCCCAGCTGCTGCATCTCATCGAAGGCTTTCCACATGCCGATCAATCCGACGCCGCCGCCCGTCGGATAAATGATTCCTTGCGGCATTTGCCAGCCGAGTTGCTCAGCGACCTCATACCCCATGGTCTTTTTTCCTTCCAAGCGGAACGGCTCCTTCAAAGTAGAGATATCGAACCATCCTTCTTTCTGTTGGCGCTCCGCGACCATGCGCGCACAATCGCTAATCAGGCCGTCTACCAGGGTGACGTGCGCGCCGTAATACTCCGACTCGATGCGATTGGCCATTGGCACATCTTTGGGCATAAAGATGTGGGCTTCGATGCTGGCGGCTGCGGCATAGGCTGCCAGCGCACCGGCTGCATTCCCTGCGGAAGGGATCGCCAGCTTCTTCAGGCCATAGTGCTTGGCCATGGTCACGGCTGCCGAGAGTCCCCGGGCCTTGAACGAGCCGGTCGGGTTCAGGCCTTCATCCTTTATGTAGACATTGGGAAACTCGCGGCTGGGCAGCATCGGGGTGAAGCCTTCCCCGAGCGAAACCGGTTCGGCCTCGGGCAGCACCTCGGCGTAGCGCCACATGGTCGAGGTTCGCCCCGCCAGGCGTGCCGGAGAAAACCAGTCTTTGATCGAGGCCAGGTCGTAGCGGGCGTATAGCACGCCGCCGTCTTTGGGACACACGGTTTGTGGAGTGTCAGCGGTCAGCTTCTGCCCGCACTTGCTGCATTCAAGGTGCGTGATGCGAGCCATGGAAGGTGCAGTCTACCACCGGCGGACACGGGCTAGTTGGCCTTCAGCCGCTTTAGTAGCCCTGCCGCCTTGCGGAACCAGGTTCGCTCCCGGCGTCTGAGGTACCCCGGCATCGTGGGTTTTTTCGCGAGGATTTTCTGTGCCCACTCCCGGGCCTCTGAAATCCGGCCCTGCGCGGCCAGGAAAGTTGCGTAGTTGTAGTAGGTCTCGGACAACGTCGAGATTACCGTAACCTGCTGGAATAGCTTCTCAGCCCTCTCCGGCTGGCCCGTGTTGGCGTAAGCATGCGCCAGAAGTCCCGCCGCCCGGTGGAAGTCGTAGCTTGCATCGCCCTGCACCACCCGTTCGAGGTCGAGTACGGCAGGGGCAAAGTCACCCAGTTCAATTTCGCATACACCCCGGCGATAGAACGGGTCGGGCGAATCGGTCCGCGAGGAAATCGACTTGTCGTAGCACGCCCGGGCTCGCGAAAAATTCCCGTCCTCCATGTAGAGGTCGCCCAGCTCCTCGTAGTTCCCTGCCGACGGATTATCCAGAACCGCCGCTTCCAGATCGCGAATACGCTTCCTTCTCGGAAAAACCTTGAAAGACTGGCGAAGGAGGCCCACATCGGGGAGGGCCTCCACGAGCAGGTAAATCGTCGCCCCGAGCGGGCCGAGGAACAGAATGATGTAGATCCAGTAGGTATCGGGACGGCGCCGGATGAAGTGGATGATGGCTGCCGCCACCACCAAGAAGCTCCACGGGCTCAGAAATGCACTGAAGATACCCATGCGGGTGCTGCAATATAGCATGCGGATTTCGCCAGGGCCGCCCCGTCTCCTCGCCTTTCCTGTCAAACCGCAAACCCCGGCAGTCAGCGTCGGGTAGCTCCGCTCGCGGGTGCTAAAATCCAGTGTGGTCACGCCTTCCATCCGCCTGCTGGCGCTCGATATCGACGGCACTCTTCTGAATCCCCAATTCCAGATTTCTGAGGCCGATATGTCCGCCCTTCGCCGCAGCCATGCGTGCGGGATCGAGATCGCGCTGGTCACTGGCCGGCGGCACGACTTTGCCCTTCCCATTGCTCAGCAGCTCGGTTTCGATCTCTGGCTGATCAGCTCCAACGGGGCGATCACCCGGTCGCTCCAGGGGGAAACCTTCTACCGGGACCTGCTCCCCGCGGAAACCTGCCGCCGGCTCTGTCAGGCCATGGTCGAGTTTCGCGGCAATACTGTCCTGACCTTCGACAAGCGTGGAAAAGGCAGCATCGTGCTGGAACACTTGAACGAACTCGAAAACAGCATCCGGCGCTGGCTCGAAAAGAACCTCGAATACATCGATTTCGTTATCCCGGTGGAAGATGCCCTGGTCACTGACCCCGTGCAGGCCATGTTCTGCGGACCCATCCCAAGGATGCAACAGGCGCTGGCAGCCCTTGCGAGCTGCCCCTTGGCCCGGCAAGTGACGGTGCTGCGCACCGAGTACCCGGCCCGGGACCTGTCCATCGTCGACGTTCTCAACCAGGGCTGTTCGAAGGGCCATGCCCTGGAGCGCTGGGCCCGGCACCGGAGCATCCCCCAGGCCCAGGTCATGGCCATCGGTGACAATTACAACGACATAGAAATGCTTGCCTTTGCCGGATACCCAGTTATCATGGGGAATGCGTCCGCGGACCTGCGGAACCGGGGCTGGAAAGTGACCTTGCCCAACGACCAGAACGGCGTCGCCGCCGCCCTGGAACCGGTGCTGATTGGGTCTGGAGTTTGGACGTAAGACGGCGGGTTTGCCCGCGTCGCCTCCCCGCGCGCATTTCTGCAAGCAGTTGTTCCGATGCGATGCAAACGAAAGCAAAAATCGGCCTGATTCTTCTGCTCAGCCTGGCAACGGGTGTGGCCTCGGCGTCCGACGTTGCGATTCTCCGCAACGGGTTCACCATCCGGCATGAACGCCGTATCTCGTTCGGATCAAACACCCGGCTTTATATGAGCGCTGATCAAACCAGCTTCGTCGACATTCCGACTGCCGAAATCGACCGCATCGAGCCTGACCTGACGCCCCCGCCGGAAGCACCCCCGGACCCTGCCCCGGTCATGGCGGCTGCCCCCGCCCCGGCTAGTGCGAGCCCGGGTCCGGCCGCGGTGCCAGCTGCACTGGCGACAACACCCGGTCCCTCGGCCGCGCTGCAGCCTCGACTGAACATCCCGGATGCGGTGAGCCAGGCAAGCGAGCGCTACCGGCTTGATCCAGACCTGCTGAATAGCGTAATCCGCGCTGAGAGTGGCTTCAATCCGCATGCTGTTTCCCGCAAGGGCGCACAGGGCCTGATGCAGCTGATGCCGGAAACCGCGTCCAAGCTGGGAGTGCCTAACGCGTTCGATCCTGGCGCCAACGTGGATGGCGGAACTCGCTACCTCCGCGAGCTTCTGGAGCGCTACAATTTTGACCTGGTGAAGGCGCTAGCCGCCTACAACGCCGGCCCCAAACGCGTAGAGCAGTACGGCGGCGTGCCACCCTACTACGAGACTCGCGCCTACGTGGCCAGTATCGTGCGCGATTTCAATCGCAAGAAGCTCGCGCAGCAAAAAGCGGCAAAAGCAAATTTGACAGCTCCCGCCAAGGTGGCGACGAGCAAGCGGCCGGCCTCCCGGAGTGCGGCCACGAGCAAGCGTCCAGCTCCACCCACGGGGAACTAGTCCTCCCCTGCGTTTTCCGCGACTTGCGTTGACCCCTGCCTTCCTGTCATATACCTTGTTTGGTGCTCGTCGGCCGCCACCCGTAGCCGCACCCCCGGGGCCCTCTCTTTCATGGACAAAAAGCGCGCTCTTCTCACCGGAATTGCGTTCGCCGTGCTAATGGCCTTGGTTTACATGCAGTTTCGAACCTGGAAGAACTTCGACTGGCACACGTTTCTGCGTCAAACCAAGAACGTCAGCGAATTCCATATCCTCCACGGAATCGCTTTGATCTACATCGCCTACGGGCTGCGTGCGGTGCGTTGGAAAATCTTTCTGCAGCCTGTTCGTCCCGACGCCTCGACCATCACACTCATCGCCCCAACCATGATCGGCTTTACTGGCCTCGCATTGCTGGGCCGTCCCGGCGAACTCATCCGACCCTACCTCATCGCCAAACAGGAAAAATTGCCGTTCTCTTCCCAACTCGCGGTATGGGCGGTGGAGCGTATCTTCGATGTCGGGGGCTTTACATTCCTGTTCGTTTTGGCAGCGTTCTTTGCCAAGGCGCCAAGACGGCTCGAACACCACAACGTTTTCGAGTACGTAGGGGAGAGTCTCACGTTGATCGTGATCGGACTCACCTTGGGCGCGATCGCGGTGCATCGCTGGGGCGAGGCTCTGGCAAAGTGGGTCGAACGTCGTTTTGCTCACCTGGCCGCCAACCTCGGGCACCGCGTTGCCCTGCGTATCCGGGAATTCCGCAGCGGACTGAACACGGTCCACAGCAAGACTTCGCTTCTCCTCCTGATCGGAGTTTCGGTTTTGATGTGGGCCATGATCGCTGTCGCCTACAAGGAAGTCACCTACGCCTACGGAGCTTCCTGCAACCCGCTGGCTCCTTCGGAAGTCTGCAAGCTGAAAATTCCCCAAACTCAGGTTTTTCTCTTGATGGCGTCCAGCATGGTGGGCTCTCTAATCCAGTTGCCGGGCGTCGGTGGCGGATCCCAGCTGGCCACAATCAGCGTGCTCAACCACGTTTTCGATGTCCCTCCCGAGCTTGCTGCAAGTTGCGGCATTATGTTGTGGCTGGTGACTTTTGTCGCCGTCATTCCGGTGGGTCTCCTGCTCGCCCATCGTGAGCGTCTGTCGCTGCGTAAACTTTCCGAGGAGAGTCAGCAAGCCGAAGAGGCCACCGCTGCGGCCGACCCCGCGGCCTGAAAGCGGCTGAGCGCTGGTAACCTCGGGGTTTCCCGCTGACGCCTCCTCGGCACCGCGCCTGCTACAATTCAAAGTTACTGAAACACAAGACTTAACGGATTCGTCAGCGCCATGAAGTGTCCCTTTTGCGGGCATCTGGAAGACAAAGTTGTGGACTCGCGCGAGAGTAAGGAAGCCGAGTCGATCCGTCGTCGGCGAGAATGCCTCAAGTGCGGCAAGCGCTTCACCACCTACGAGCGCATCGACGAAATTCCTTACATGGTGGTCAAGAAAGACGGCCGCCGCGAGAAGTTCGACCGCCAGAAAGTGCTTAACGGCCTGCTGCGCGCCTGCGAGAAGCGTCCGGTCCCCATCAGCAAACTGGAGCAGATCGTCAACGACGCCGAAGGCTTCGTGATCGAATCTGCCGAGCGCGAACGCAAAACCAGCGAAGTCGGCGAACTGATCATGAACCGTCTCCGGCGTTACGACAAAGTGGCCTACGTTCGTTTCGCTTCGGTATACCTCGACTTCAAGGATGTGCAGGAATTCATGTCCGAACTCAAGGACCTGCTGAAGACCAAGGACATCGTCCCTGAGGCCCGCACCAAGGCTCCAATCAAAAGCTGAACCCGCAACACAGGAATGCGCGCGGCAGACCCGCGCAGCGGATCGGAATTTATGGCGCATCGCATCACTCTCATTCCGGGGGATGGCATTGGCCCCGAAGTCGTCAACGCCACCGTGCGCATCCTCGAAGCCACCGGCGTACACTTCGAGTGGGAACGTTTCCTGGCTGGGGCCGAGGCTTTCGAAAAATACAAAGAGTACATCCCAAAAGAGCTCAACGATTCTATTGAGCGCACCCGGGTCGCACTGAAGGGTCCGGTTACGACTCCGATTGGCGGGGGTTTTTCCAGCATTAACGTGGAGTTGCGCAAACGTTTTGAACTCTTTGCCAACTTCCGGCCGATCCGGAATCTGCCTCACATCCCGACCCGCTATCCCGACATCGACTTGATCGTTGTCCGCGAAAATACCGAAGGCCTTTACTCCGGGATCGAGCACGAGGTCGTGCCGGGGGTCGTGGAGAGCCTCAAGATCATCACCGAAAAGGCCTCCACTCGCATCTCGCGTTTCGCCTTTGAGCATGCCCGCAAGAACGGGCGGAAAAAAGTTCACTGTATCCACAAAGCGAACATCATGAAGATGTCGGACGGGCTTTTCCTGCGTTGCTCGCGAACCGTGGCCCAGGGGTATCCGGAGATCACTTACGGTGAGCACATCGTGGACAATACCTGCATGCAACTGGTGATGAACCCTTACCAGTACGACATCCTGCTGCTCGAGAACCTGTACGGCGACATCGTTTCCGATCTGTGCGCCGGGCTGGTCGGCGGCCTCGGCCTAGTGCCGGGGGCGAACTTCGGCCACGAGTGCGCTATTTTTGAGGCGGTGCACGGCTCTGCGCCCGACATCGCCGGGAAGAATCTCGCCAATCCGACCGCCGTGCTGCGCTCTGCCTTGCTCATGCTCCGCCACATCGGCGAGCCCGACGCCGCGCTCCAGATTCGCAATGCCCTCGAAAAGGTCTACCGCACCCGCGACAAACTTACGCGGGACGTCGGCGGAAAGGCGGGTACGCTCGAATTCGCCGATGCCATCATCGAAGAAATACAGCGGGCAGGCGTTCCCCGGTCCAGTCCAGAGCCGGCGCGCCAGTAAAGCCACGAGCGCGTCCAAAAATTACAACTCCTCGTTGACGCGCTGGCCCGAAACGAGTTAACATCCGGTCGCTTTCTGGGGAACCTGTGGGAATGTCGCAAACCGAAAGGTGTCTGGGGATAGTTCTGTTCCAGCTCGGAGGACCAGACACGCTGGAAGCCATTCAGCCTTTTCTTTACAATCTCTTCTGCGATCCCGACATCATTGACTTCCCTTTTGCCCGTATCGGCCGTCGACCTCTGGCCAAGTTGATTGCAACCACGCGGGCCAAGAAGGTCCAACATCACTATTCCGTGATCGGCGGCGGTTCCCCGATCCGAAGGTTCACCGAAATCCAGGCCAGAGCCCTCGAAACCCGTCTGCACGAGTCCGGGGTCAACGCCCGCTGTTTTGTGGCGATGCGCTACTGGCATCCGTTTATCGCCGAGGCGATTGAGGACTTGCAGGCGTCGAACTGCGATGAAGTCGTCTTACTGCCTCTCTACCCGCACTACTCCAGCACCACCACGGGCAGCAGCTTGAATGAGTGGAATCGGCGTTTCCACGGAGGCCTTCCCGTACGGAATGTGGAGAGCTTTTATCGCGATGAACTCTATCTCGATTCCGTAGTGGAGAAAATCGACCTGGCTCTTTCCCGCTTCCCGGCATCGAGTTGTCCGGAGATCCTGTTCAGCGCTCACAGCCTGCCGCAGTCCATCATCGACAAAGGGGATCCCTACCAGCGCCAGATCGAGGAAACCGTCAGTCTGCTGATGCAGCGTGGAGACTGGCCAAACCATCACCGGCTTTGTTATCAGAGCAAGGTTGGTGCCAGCAAGTGGCTGCAGCCTTCGCTCCATCGCTCGCTTCGCGATCTGGCTGCGGAAAGAGTCCGCGATATTTGTGTCGTGCCCGTTTCCTTCGTGTCCGACCACGTCGAGACCCTCGGCGAAATCGACCACGAAGCTCGCGCAGAGGCAAAACACCTCGGCATTCGGCAATTCGAGATGACCGGAGGTTTGAACGATTCGGCCAAGTTCATCAATGCCCTGGCACACCTGGTGTTGCGGGCTGTGGTCGAACCCGCGCATCCGGCAATGCAAGAGAGCGTCTTGGCGCCGTTGATGGCGGCCGACTAGAACGAACCAGGACAACGTCACTTACTGTAAGGAGGACTCATGGCGGGTCCGGAGACCGATCCGGTCAAACAGAATCCGGAGGCAACTAAAGCGCCAACCGCCCCGGCGAACCAGTACGTCGGTACGCCCGCGGTCGGAACTTCGAAAGCCGCTGCCGCCGGTGGGATCGCCGCCGTTGGTCCTGATAACTCCGCCGTCGACCAGCGCCGCCGGCGCTTGGCGTGGATCGGAATCGGCGCCTTCCTAGGCGCGTGGTTCCTCGCCTTCTTCCGTTTCTTTCTGCCGCGGACTCTGTTCGAGCCGCGCACCTCGTTCAAGATTGGATATCCGTCGGATTATGCGCTCGGGGTCGACACCAAGTGGCAGCAGAGATTCCGCATTTGGGTTGATCGCACTCCAGATCGTTTGTTCGTGATCTACGCCCGCTGCACGCATCTGGGATGCACGCCCGACTGGAAGCCCAGCGAAAACAAGTTCAAGTGCCCGTGCCATGGGAGCGGATACGACAGCGAGGGCATCAATTTCGAAGGCCCCGCGCCACGTCCCATGGATCGAGCCCACGTCGAGTTTTCGCCCGACGGCCAGATCCTGGTCGACGTTGCCAAGCTCTACCAGTGGCCCAAGGGACAACCGAGTCAGTTCAACGATGGCGACGGCTCCAGCGGAGCCTGGTTACGGGCGTAAGAGGTAGCGCCGTCAGGCTGCCGACGAGCCTGCCCTGAGCGAAGTCGAAGGGCGAGGAATGGCTTCGCGGTTAGGCTTTTAAAGAAGTACGAGGACCGAATGGCTGAAGACAAACAGAACGACAAGAATGGCGCCCGCGTCGGCTTGATCGATAAGGTCAAGGAAGACGTCCAGTCCCTCAAGACCGACATTCCGGCGAAAGCCAAAGAGCAGATGGAGGGTCTCAAGGACCCGACGAAGACGCAGGTCTACACTTCCATCTTCCGCCACAAGCACGACGATACGCCTCGCAATCGTGCTCTCGGAGTGCTCTCGAACGTCTTCCTGCACCTGCACCCGGCGAAGATCAACCGCGACGCCGTGCGCTACAGCTACACCTGGGGCATGGGCGGAATCACTTTCTACCTCTTTATTGTTCTGACTTTCACGGGCGTGCTGCTGATGTTCTATTACCACCCGTCGAAGGTGCAGGCCTTCCGCGACGTCCTCTATCTCGAGCACGACGTGCCCTTCGGCAAGCTCCTCCGCAACATGCACCGCTGGGCCGCGCACTTGATGGTCATCGGCGTCTGGCTGCACATGTTCCGCGTGTTCCTGACGGGGTCGTACAAGAAACCGCGTGAATTCAACTGGAATATCGGAGTGCTGCTGCTGGTCTTCACGTTGTTGCTTTCCTTCACCGGTTACTTGCTGCCCGATGATCAGCTTGGATTCTGGGCCGTGACCGTGGGCACCAACATGGCGCGAGCCACTCCGCTGCTCGGTCATGAGGGTCCATTCGGCCCGCTGTTGGGTATGACGCCTTACAACGATGTCCGCTTCGGCCTTCTCGGCGGATCAATCGTCGATGCAAACGCACTGCTGCGTTCCTACATCTGGCACTGTATCGGCATTCCGATCGTTGCCTCGGTACTCATGATCGTGCACTTCTGGCGGGTAAGAAAAGACGGCGGCATTTCGGGTCCTGCGCCTGTGCTGCTGGAATCCGAAGCAGACAAGCCCAGGCGGGGACCGAAAGCCGCCGGCGAATAATCTCGCGTAGGGGCAGACGCCCTCGTCTGCCCCGCCGAGCGAGGCTCGGCGGTCAGGCTATAAGGGCAAGGCTCGAGGAGCAATCATGGACTGGCATCAAATTTGGGAAATCATCTCGGCCCCGGACAACGTCCCGATCGTCGGCCTGATTCCTCTACTGGGCTTCTACATCTACCTCGCTTGGCGGCAAGCCCGTGCCAACGACCAGCTCATTGCTCAGCTCGAAACTGATCCCGCGCTCGCCAAGACGCATCACCGCAAGACCTGGCCGTTCCAGGCGGGATGGCAGAAAGAAGTTCACGTCTGGCCGTTTTTGCTGCGTATCGAGTTCCTGGCCGCTATCATCGTCACCATCATCCTGATGGTCTGGTCGATCACGCTGAACGCTCCGCTGGAAGAACCCGCGAATCCCAACCTGACGATGAATCCCGCGAAGGCTCCGTGGTATTTCCTGGGTCTGCAGGAAATGCTCGTCTACTTCGATCCGTGGATCGCAGGTGTCGTCATGCCCACTCTGATCATCATTGGCCTGATGGTGATTCCCTACATCGACACCAACCCCATGGGTAGCGGCTATTACACCTGGAAGCAGCGCCGCTTCTCCATCTCCACGTTCCTGTTCGGCTTCATCGTGTTGTGGGTAGCGATGATCATCATCGGCACCTTCATTCGAGGTCCGGGCTGGCAATGGTTCTGGCCAGGCCAGACCTGGGACCATAATCGCCTCATTTATGAGGTGAACCGCGATTTGCCCGATCTGTTCGGGATCACGTCAAACCTGGGCAAGGGTATTTTCGGCGCTTTGATCGTTGGAGGGTACTTCGCGCTGGGCGGCTTCGCTGTGTTCTCTTATTTCCGGCGCTATATGCCCAAGGATTTCTCGCGAATGAGTCTTCTTCAGTTTTCCATCATGCAGGTCTTCCTGCTGATCATGGTGGCGCTGCCGCTGAAGATGCTCCTGCGCCTGCTATGGCACATCAAGTACGTGTGGATTACGCCCTGGTTCAACATTTAGCCGGTGGCTGTTGTGCGTTGGGTAACCTCATCCCAGCGACTAACGACTAGCGACTAACGACTGACTTTTCGGAGGAAGCGGTGCCCGAAAAACCCACTCCCGAGAACGACCCGATCGTAACCAAGTCGTACGCGTGGCACTACATGCTGGCCACCGTCATCCTGATGGCGACCCTGCTCTGGGCGCTCTGGGACGAGGCCTTCGGCATGCGCCCATGGAAGGCTTACCAGCACGTGTGGAAGCAACGCTATACGGCGTTTCTGAAAACAGCGCGCTCGAAGTCCGCCGCGTCCCAGAAAGAAGTCGAGGATTCCTCCGACTATCAGAATCTGAAACAAAACCTGGAACAGGCCACCCAGCAAGCGACCCCGCACGTCCGCGAACTCCAAAAACAGATCGGTGAGCTCAGCGCGAAAATCCTTGCGGTCCAAAGCGTGTTCACCGACCGTCGCGCTTATGTCAACGCTCTCACCTACCAGATCGAAACCAGCACCAGCACGTCGTCCAAGCAAAGCATTCAGAAGGATCTGGATAGCTACAAAGCCGAGCAAGCCACGGTCGAGTACCCCGACGGCAGCAAGCAGAAGTACGCTTTCAAACAACTGGAAGAAACCTACAACGATCTCAAAGATCAGCGCGCAAAACTGAACGCCGAACTGGGAGAGACGCTAAAACCCGTCACGCAGGCTAAGACGGTATTGGACGACTACCTCAACGACCACATGGTCGATCTCACCCCGACTCAAATTGCCGGTCTGGAAAAGAAGACCGAGGATCTTGACCCGGCGATCATGCAGATCAACGTCGCCGAGGCCAACATCGTCGATCGCTGTGAATCCTGCCACGTCGGCATTCGCGAGCCTCTGAAGCTGACCGCGGCCTCCATGAGCACGAAAGGCGCCAAGGAACCCGACGACTACGCCCGGGCTTTCGTCAGCCACCCCGAGAAGGATTTGTTGCAGGTGCACGACCCCGACAAGTTCGGTTGTTCGCCCTGTCATCAGGGTAACGGTCGCGCCACCACCAGCATCGAGAAGGCACACGGCAACTACGAGCACTGGCTCTGGCCGCTTTTCGCGAAGCAAAACGTAGAAGCCGGCTGCCAGACCTGTCATGCGGCCGACATGATGCTGATCAGCGGCGAGGTCGGCTGGACCATCAGTCACGGCAAGGATCTCTTCCGTCAGCGCGGCTGCATGGGCTGCCACCGCTACGAAGGCTACGACAAAGAACCCGAGCAACTGCAGTCTCTGAACCAGCAGCTCAAGCAGCTTGACCAGGAAAAACGCGAAAACGTGAAACAGTCGGCCTACCTGATGAAGCAGGCCGATGCCGCCGAGAGCAACGACGAAGCGAACCGATTCAATGATCAAGCGGTCGGATTGAAGGTAGCGAACAGCAAAATCGATGGCCGTCTGCAGCAGATCGACTTCAGCTCTCACAGCCTGATGCAGGACATGAAGAAGGTCGGCCCGAACCTGAAAGACGTCCGCCTCAAGCTGAACAAGAATTGGATTCCCGTCTGGCTGAAAAAGCCCAGCGACTTCCGGCCCACCACCAAGATGCCGAATTTCCGCCTGACCGACGATCAGATCAAAGCAATCTCGGCGTACTTGTGGCAGTCGGGATTCACCGACCCTCTACCCCACCAGAAGTCCGGCAACGCCGACCACGGCAAAGAACTCTTCGAAACCCGCGGCTGCCTCGCATGCCATTCCATCGGCGAAGGCGACGACCTGCAGGGCGGCACGTTCTCCGCGAATTTAACCCGCGTCGGGGAGAAGGCGAACTATGACTACTTGGTGCGCTGGATTCACAACGCCCGCGAGCGCACCCGACCGTATTGCCCGTACGAGAAGAAAGACATCGGCCCCGAGGACTACGCGAAGAAGGGCTTGCCCTACGTCTTCGATCTCAAACATAGCCGCTGCCCCAACGACGGCCACGAACTGCAAGTGCAGAACATGACCGTGATGCCCAGTCTTCGCCTCAGTGTGGAGGATGCGCAGGACATCGCGACCTACCTGCTAACTCAGAAAAAGCAGGAGCCATCCTCCTACGCCGACGCGTCTTTCATGGACGACCCCCAGTTCAAGGATGAAGGCAAGAAGTGGATTCGCCACTACGGTTGCGCCGGCTGCCACGAGATTGCAGGGATGGAAGACGAAGGCCGGATCGGCACCGAGCTGACCTCTGAAGGCAGCAAGCCGATCGAGCGTCTTGACTTCGCACTCTTCACCGAAGCTGCCCAGCGCGGCGGCAAAGAGCCCATCACCAACCCGGAAGATCTGGCGCGGTTGCCCGAGGGGCCCGCGAAAGATCCCTGGTACGACCACAAGGGTTTTTTCGAGCACAAACTCGCCGAGCCCGAAATCTACGACAAGGACATGATCAAGTCGGAGACCGAAGCCCTCCGCATGCCGAACCTTCACCTCACCAAGGATCAGGTTCAGGCTCTGACTACGTTCTTGCTCGGCAGCCAAGAGAGTGCTCTCCCCGCCAGCTACCAGTACCGCCCGCAAGACGCGCGTCACGACATTCAGGAAGGCTGGTGGCTCGTCACCAAGTACAACTGCGTCGGTTGCCACCAGTTCTTCCCGGGGCAAGACTCCAGCTTGATGAAGATGAAGAAGTACCAGGACCCGGACTGGAAAGAACAATTGCCGCCCAAGCTTTACACTGAAGGCGCCCGCGTGAATCCGGAATGGCTGCGCCATTTCCTGAGCAACCCATCACTCAGCGACACGGACACCAACCGCAACGGTGTGCGTTCTTACCTGAAGGTCCGCATGCCCACCTTCTCCTTCTCCGATGAGGAACTGCGGAAGCTGGTGCGCTTCTTCCAGGCGCTTTCGCAACAACCCATGCCGTACATCCCGCAGCAGGTGCCGACCCTCAGCGCCAAAGAAACCGAAATGGCGCGCAGCTTGTTCTCGAGCAGCGCGGCGCCTTGCCTGAAGTGTCACGCGACCGGCGAGGCGCAACATGATGCACATGCGACCGCGCCCAACTTCCTGCTGGCGAAGGAGCGCTTGAAACCCGATTGGGTCGAGCGTTGGATCACCGATCCTCAGGCCATCAGCCCTGGCACCTCGATGCCCTCAGGCCTGTTCAACCGGGTGAACAACCAATGGGTCTTCGCCGGCCCGACGCCGCCATCGTTCCAGGGCTACGATCAGGACCACACCAAGCTGCTCGTCGACTACATCTTCCAACTCACTCCGGAAGAACAGCGCCGGGTCGCTGCCTCGATGGGCCGATCGAGCGCTTCCAACGAAGCGCATGGAGCGAAGAAGCCCGTTGCTCGGGCCTTACGCCCCTTCCTCCCGAGGGTCGCTACATCGGCAGGAGGTTCGCGCTAAAATGAGAGGTTTTCGTAGTGACACCCAAACCCCCAAGAAAGGTGTACACCATCATGAAGAAAACTTGCTGGGCAATGCTAAGCCTGCTGGCCCTTCTGGGCCTGTTCCTTCTCGCAGGTTGCAACAAGAAAGAGACCAGTGAATCCCAGCCCGCCGCGACCCCATCCGCCGCTTCCGCTCCCGCTGCCACTCCCATCGATCAAGCCACCGTCGGTTCCGTCGGCGGGTCAGTAAAGCTCGACGGTGCGGCACCCAAGGCTCAAAAGATTGACATGAGCCAGGATCCCGCCTGCAAGGGTGTTAACGAAGCCGAGAACGTGGTCGCCGACAAGGGCGGTCTCGCGAACGTCTTCGTCTACGTGAAAGACGGCCTCGGCAATCGCAGCTTCGATGTTCCCAAAGACCCCGTCATCCTCGACCAGAGCGGCTGCCGCTACCATCCACACGTCCTCGGCGTGATGGCTGGCCAGACCGTACAGATCAAGAATGACGATCCCACCACGCACAACATCCACCCCACTCCCAAGGACAACCGCGAGTGGAACGAATCGCAGCCACCCACCGCTGCCCCGATTGAGAAAAACTTCGCCCGCGAAGAGATCATGCTCCCGGTCAAGTGCAACCAGCACCCCTGGATGAAGATGTACATCAACGTGGTCAAGAGCCCGTTCTATGCGGTCACGGGACCGGATGGAAAGTACGAAATCAAGGGCCTGCCTCCCGGCGATTACACCATTGCCTTCGTCCATGAAAAGTTGGGCGAGCAGGACCAGAAGGTCACGGTCGGTCCAAAAGAGAGCAAGACCGTCGATCAGTCGTTCAAAGCTGGCGGCATGTAGCTGCTCGGGTCTGCTAGAATGCTGCGTTCCCGGAGATGGGCCGCTTCCCGCCATGCGGCCCCACTCGGCAACCAGGTTAGGCGAAGGGTTCAAGAAGCAAATTGGATTTTGGGCCAAGGAGCACCGTTCTGAAGGGCGTCACCACTTCGTATAATCGGCCTCATCACATCTTCGCGGTGTTCACCGCGTGCTTCAGCTTCCTTGTCATCATGGCGGGCGCCTCGGTCACCAGCAATGACGCCGGGTTGTCTGTGCCAGACTGGCCAACCTCATTTGGCTACCTGGTCAAGGTCCCGCATCTCGTCGGCGGCGTGCGCTTCGAGTGGAGCCACCGCATGGTGGCCGGATCCCTCGTAGTCCTCACCCTCGCGATCGCCGCTTGGACCCTGCTCGTCGAGAAGCGTTCCTGGCTGCGCAAGCTGGCCGTGGCTGCGCTCGGCACCGTGATCGCCCAAGCCATCCTGGGAGGAATGACAGTTCTTTTCCTCCAGCCGCCCGCGGTCTCCAGCGCACACGCTGCGTTGGCACAAACGTTCTTCTGCGTTGCGGTGTGCATCGCCATGTTCACCGGGCAGACGTGGGTGGAAGAGGTTCCGAAGGTTGAGTTTGACAGCCGCCGTCCTAGCCTCTTCACGCTAACCCTGCTGTCGATCGTCGTCCTGTACGTCCAGCTAATCCTGGGGGCGATGTTCCGTCACCGTGGCATGAGTTGGTGGCCGCACGTCGCCCATGCACTCGTCGTCACAGTCGTCCTCACCTGGACCGCAGTCCGCGCCTTGTCCGTGTACTCGAAAATCGAAGCGGTCCGCAAGCCGGCGTTGATCATGCTATCGCTGATGATCGCCCAGCTCTGTCTCGGCTTCGCAGCGTTCCTCACCCGCGTGGCCTGGGGCAGAGACGCCGTGCAGCCCGAACTCGCCATGGTGACCGCCACCGTCGCCCACGTCGCTGTGGGAGCCTTGCTGCTGGCGACCACTGTGATCTTATCCATCCAGGTCTGGCGACACGTGCCCGTCGCCTTCGAAGAGCGTGTTCCGGGCACCGAACGGACTCCGCAAGCGGCATGAGCATCGCCAGCCAACCTGTGGCCGTCTCGCGCAGTTCCCTAGCAACCTGGGCGCGCGATTACGCCGAACTCACGAAGATGCGCGTCACGACTCTGGTCGTCCTGACCGCCTGGTGCGGCTACTATTTTGGCGCTCTGAAGTCTGGTGTCTCTTCTCTGTCGTGGAATTTGTTTCATGCTCTGCTTGGAATCGGGTTGGTCTCTGGCGGCACCGCTGCTTTGAATGAAGTCCTCGAATACGACATCGACGCCCGCATGCGCCGCACCGCTCAGCGCCCGCTTCCGGCGGGCCGCATGAGTCTTGGGCACGCGGCCACGGTTGGTGGCTTGATGACGGTGGGTGGCGCCTTCTACCTCGGCACCTCCTTGAATCCTCTAACCGGCTGGCTGTCACTGCTCACCGCCTTCGTATACCTCGCGGCCTATACGCCACTCAAGAAAATCCACCCCATCTGCACATTCGTGGGTGCGTTCCCCGGCGCGATGCCCGGCGTCCTCGGTTGGACCGCAGCCCGCGGCCGCATCGAGTGGGGCACTCTCGTGATGTTCGCGATCGTCTTCTTCTGGCAGTTTCCGCACTTCCTCTCGATCGCGTGGCTCTACCGCGAAGACTACGCAGCGGGTGAGATCCGGATGTTGCCGGTGGTCGAACCCGAGGGCAGATCGACGGCCTTACGCATCATTCTCTACTCGCTGGTCTTGATTCCAGTGAGCATGGCTCCCACCTTGTTCGGAATGTCCGGGCGGATTTATCTGTTCGGCGCGCTGCTACTAGGTACAGCCCTGCTGTACGTCGGCGTGCGTCTCGCCAGTCTAGGAATGCCGCTCACTGCCGCCCTTTCCAAGCAACGCGCCCGGCAGCTTCTTCACGCCACCGTCCTCTATTTGCCACTCCTGTTCGCCCTGATGATGTTGAGTCGGGTATCGTCGTAAAATAGCCTGTGGCCTCCAAATCACCCGCTTACGTGGAAATCGGACCCGAGACAGAAGCGCCCGCCAAGTCCGTTATTTCGGTGCAGAATCTTGTGCATCGGTACGAGAGCCGTACGGCGCTCGACGACGTTTCCTTCGATGTCCGTCCCGCGGAGCTCTTCGGCTTGCTGGGTCCCAACGGCAGCGGCAAGACGACTCTGTTTCGTGTTCTCTCGACCCTGATGGTACCCAGCGCCGGACGCGCGCTCATCATGGGTATCGATGCTGCCAAGGATCCGGCTGCACTCCGCCGCCAGATCGGCGTCGTCTTTCAGGCGCCAAGCGTGGACGAAAAGCTGACAGCCTACGAAAATCTCTGGCATCAGGGACATCTCTACGGCTTGCGCGGCCAGGCGCTGCGCGCACGCATTCAGGAGATCCTCGGTCGCGTGGGTCTCGCCGACCGCGCCAAGGAACTGGTGGAGACCTTCTCGGGCGGTATGGCGCGGCGCGTCGAACTGGCGAAAGGCCTGCTTCATCACCCGTCCGTCCTATTGCTCGACGAGCCCACCACCGGCCTCGACCCGGGAGCCCGGCGCGATCTCTGGCAGTACCTGGCCACCCTGCGTGATCAAGAACGCGTCTCCGTCATCGTTACCACTCACTTGATGGAAGAAGCCGAGCGCTGCGATCGCCTCGCGATCCTCAACGAAGGCAAATTGGTCGCGATGGGCACGCCCAATGAATTGAAACAGGAAATCGGCGGCGACGTGATCCTGCTCGATGCGACCGGCAACGCCGAGTCTCTCGCGCAGGGCATCAGTGCCCGCTTCAGCGTGGACGCCACCGTACTCGGCCGCCAGGTACGAATCGAGTTGGAAAACGGCCACCGCTTCATCACCGGAGTGGTGGAGGCCTTCCCCGGAGAAATCCAGGCGGTCAGCGTCAGCAAGCCAACGATCGAAGATGTTTTCATTCACCGCACCGGTCATCGCTTCTGGACCGAGACGGAAGAACAGAACGGAAACCTGGCTTAGAAATCGGTTTTCCCAAGATTAGCGGAAACGACAAGGAGGAAAATTGCAACCCATGATGCTTCTGCTTTCCGTTGTGCTGGGCATTCTCCCATTGTTGGGAATTGTCTGGACCATACTCAACGGCACCATCACCACGGTCGACGGCCTGTTCATGAGCCTGATCCTGCTGACCCTGTCGGGGCTTTTCTTCCTCAACGCGCTGCTCGAATGTCGTGACTGTGGCTACGTGAAATTCGGCAAGCCAAAAGCCGCTCCGCCGGCGAAGAAAACGAGCTAACTTGGCGACCCAGACCGCAAGCGTTCCTGCATCCATCGCCCCGGCCTCCGCTGGCGTGCTGTTGCCCGCATTCACGCTCTGGTGGCGTGAACTCGTACGCTTTTATCGCCAACGCAGCCGCGTGATCGGGGTGATCGCGTCTCCCCTGGTGTTCTGGCTGGTGATTGGCTCGGGCTTCGGAACTTCGTTCCGTTCCGGCAACGCTCCGGGCCAACAGCACTACCTCGATTTCTTCTACCCCGGTGCCTTGATCATGATCGTGCTCTTCACGAGCATCTTCACCATGATGTCGGTGATTGAAGACCGCAAGGAAGGTTTTCTACTCTCGGTGCTGGTCGCGCCCGTACCACGCTCGGCCATTGTGCTCGGAAAAGTTCTGGGCGGGACGACCCTCGCGGCGGCGCAAGGACTCATCTTCCTGATTTTCGCGCCGCTCATCGGCGTGCACTTTGGAATCGTTGGCTTCCTGTTGATCGTCCTGACCGTATTTCTGGTATCTTTTTCCCTCACCGCGCTGGGATTCGCTATTGCGTGGCCCATGGACTCGACTTCAGCTTTCCACGCCATCATCAACCTGTTCTTGATCCCGCTATGGCTGTTGTCGGGTTCCCTGTTCCCCTTGACTGGCGCCTCGGGCTGGATCCGCATGCTGATGCGGATCAACCCGCTGACTTACGGCGTGGAAGCGTTACGAAACCTGTTGTATCCCGAAGCCCCAACTCAATTCACACTGCAGTCGTCGCTGGCGACCCTGATCCTGTTTTCGCTTTGCATGTTCGGCCTGGCCTTCTTCATGGTCAGCCGCAGAACCACTAAACCGGCCGCCTGAAGCCATCCGGCGAAACCCATCAACCATGCCCGTGCCCGAACAATTCGCCATCTTCCCCGTCATCAACGCATCGCTGAACGGTGCCAGCACTGTCCTGCTGCTCACCGGTCGCTGGATGATCAGCCAGAAGCGCATCGCCGCCCATCGTGTGGTCATGCTCACCGCCATGGCCACATCGACGCTGTTCCTCATTTCGTATGTCTACTACCACGCCAACGTCGGCTCCGTCCGCTTCCAGGGCACCGGATGGTCGCGCCCGGTCTACTTCAGCATCCTGATCTCGCACGTCCTGCTCGCGATCGTGATCGTCCCCATGGTCATCATCACGCTGAGCCGAGCCCTGCGCGAGCGCTTCGATCGTCATCGCGCCATTGCCCGCTGGACGTTTCCGCTCTGGCTCTACGTGTCCGTTACTGGAGTGCTCGTATACTTCATGCTCTACCACTGGTTCGCAACCCCGGCGACGCCTCAATATTCCACCGGCCTTGCAGGTTTTTCGGCGTTCGCGCATTCGCTCCGCGGTTAGAATCCTTTCGATGGCCACGGTCCGACTCAAGATCGATGTGTCCGGCACACTGGGAAACCAGGCATGGACGAATCTCCAGCAATTCGACCAGATCCAGAGCGCCTCTTTTGGTCCGCAATTTGGGTCCAGCGGCCCGTGCAAGCACCCTCCGACCGAGCCACACGCGAAAGGCGAATGGATCGGCGCGGACATCCGCCTACAGACGCCGCTATTGGCCCAGTACGCAGTTTCACACTATCTCGAACAGCAGAGGGTGCTCGATGCCGATGTCATCGAGTAGTGTATAGTCCTTCGACGTGTCAGCAGACCCAGTGATTCCCGCAGAAACCGTGCCCGAGCCGTCGGCCAAGCGCCCCGGCATGTCCACCCGTAACCGCATCCTCTTTTTCGCGACGGGCTGGTTGCTCGTGCTCATGCCGTTCCTGTTCTGGTGGAACACCTGGTTTGGCCGTCATCTTTCCGACCAACAGGTCACCGAATACCTCGAGGACGATCGGCATCCCCGTCATATCCAGCATGCGCTCATCCAGATGGGCGAACGCATGTCGCGTCACGATGCATCGGTCCCGCGTTGGTATCCCGATCTCGTTCGTCTCTCGACTCACTCCGTCGAAGAAGTCCGCAACACCGATGCCTGGGTCCTGGGCCAGGACACTTCCGGCTCTGGATTCCACGAAGCTCTGTTGAAGATGCTGGGCGACCCTTCACCGCTCGTGCGTGGCAATGCCGCCCTGTCCCTTGTCCGCTTCGGAGATCCCTCGGGTCGCCCGCAAATCGTCGCTCTGTTGCAGGGCGCGAAGATTACCGCTCCGAGTGCCGGGCGCATCGTCGACGCCGACCGGCCCGGGACCGCGATCCATCAGGGCGGACTCATCGCCAAGCTGCAGACCGGGGGAGAGACTGTCGAACTCCGCTCTCCTATCTCCGGCCGCATTCGAAACCTCTTCGCACAGACTGGCCAGTCGGTCTCGGTGGGCGCGGAAATCGCCACGGTCGATCCCAGCTCCGACCAGGTATATGAAGCCTTGCGCGCTCTCTATCTGATCGGCCAGTTCGACGACCTGCCCGCCATCACCCCGTATGAACGAGAATTGCCTGAAGTCGCCGACCACGTCCGCCAGCAAGCCGTCCTCACCGACAAGGCCATCCGTCAGAGAGCCAGCGGCCCCAGCTAAACCGGGCTCGGCAAAGCTCCCAGCCTGGATTTCCACTGCCCAAACAAAACGCGCGCCGCGGCGCGCGTCATTCCTGAAACCTGAAGGCTACAGAGTTGACAGCTAAATCGCCATCACTCCCACCTCCTTTTCAACCTCGGCCGTATCCACCATCGCGATCGCGTCCCAGGGGCAGCCATCCAGGAAGCAGCCATCGGGCCCCTTGCTGATGCACTTCTTGCAGCCAATACACAAAATCGGATCCACCTGGATCCGCCCGAACGGCGGATGATCCTCGTCCGGCACCCAAAACATGCAGTCGGCAACCGGGCAATACTCGACACAGGCCGGCGAGCCTGCACAACCCGTGCAGCACTCCGTAATCACCGCCAGCTCTTTGGGCTTCTTCTTGCGAGGCGTATGCAGCCCGGTTGATTTGGGCTCAAACTTGAGTTCGTCCGGAACCATCCCGGCGGCTTTATTTACAGTGGTTTCGGCAGCCATGTCATGGGGATTATACCGTGAAAGCCCGGCTCCGGCGTGATCACCTTTCACCGGATTTCGCGTGAACCCGTCACATCCCGCTTGTCCAGATACCACACTTTCCACTTGCCCGTTTCTGCTATAGTGACCCTCCGAAGGAGCCCGCACTCATGGCAAAGAGCGTCAACAAAGTCATTCTTATCGGGAATCTCGGCAAGGATCCGGAAGTGAAGTACACGCCCCAAGGCACGGCCGTCGCGAAGCTCAATTTGGCCACGAACGAATCCTACAAGGACAAAGCTGGCCAATGGCAGGAGCGGACCGAGTGGCACAACGTCGTGCTGTGGCAACGTCTCGCCGAAATCGCCGGTGAGTACCTGAAGAAAGGCAACAAGGTCTACATCGAAGGCCGCCTCCAAACCCGCTCCTGGGAAGACAAGCAGACCAACCAGAAGAAGTACATGACCGAAGTCGTCGCTGGAACCATGGTCCTGCTCGGCGGACGCGGCGAAGGTGGAGGCGGCGGCGAAGGCGGATCACGCCCCGCGGCCAATCACTTCGATCAAAGTACGTCCGAACCAGAGCCTGCGGCAGCCGGGTCGCCGATCACGGACGAGGACATTCCGTTCTAAAGTTGGGTCTTTCTTTCTGTGTCCATTTACTACTGTGAGGAAGACCTAGCGGGAGTGGAGGTTTGCATCAGAGCATGCCTTCAGGCATGCCGTAGCGCCGCAGAATGAATCGCGCTTTTGGGCGCTGCAAGGCAGGGAGCGCGTTGTTCAACCACCTGCGAACGAAGGCTGCAGCTTCAACTTAGGAGGTGTCCCCATGTCCTCCCTCGCCAACAAGACCTGCGTTCCCTGCCGCGGCGGCACTCCGCCCCTCAAGGGTCCTGAGCTTCACGCTCTTAGCCACCAGCTGCCCCACTGGAACGTGGTCGACGAGCACCACATCACCCGCACCTTCACCTTCCCCAACTTTCAGAAGGCCCTCGACTTCGTAAACCGCGTCGGCGCGCTGGCCGAAGAACAAGGCCATCATCCGGACATCCTGCTGGCGTGGGGCAAGGCCGAAATTACCCTATGGACGCACGCGGTCAATGGCCTCAGCGAGAGCGACTTCATCATGGCGGCCAAGATCGATCAACTCTGATCGAAAAACAATCTGGGAACTGCCCCGCCAGGACACCCGTCCGTTTTCCGATGGAGCGCGCAGTTTCTCCGGACGATGTGCAATGTTTTGCACACACGCCTTCCCGTGACGGATTGTGTCAATCCCTCAAGCTTCCCCGAAACCAACTCAATCAGAAGGAGTTAAGCGCTCTCAGCTCGCAATCAGCCAAGCCGGCAGGGCGGCGACCTTAGGCATCGTGTTTGCATTAGTCCAGGCCGGAGGAACTGACCGGATGTTTTCACGGGCCCCGAAAGCTTTCATATTCCTACTGTCCCTTATGTTATTGACTTCCGCATTCATCGGCCGGTCCAGGAATGCACCCCGATCGCTGGGGTTGCTCGGCAGCGGCCTGGTTTGCCTGGCTGGGCTTTCCCGCCGGCACTTTGCCAACGAAGAATAGTTTTCGCGACTTCACCCTCGTCTCAACACTCGTCACGGCCCGGGAGCCAGTCTCCCGGGCTCTTTTTTTGAACACGACGTCCATTGCTTTTGAAAGTCTGAGCACTCCACCTTGTTTGACTACGGCGAACGAACCACTCTAAGATTCGCTTTCCGCTTTCACGGCCCATATCGTTGCACGGTCCCACCAAAGGAGTGCTTTCATGAAATTACCTATCCGTGTGCTGGCTTGCCTCTTTGTGTTCGGCTCATTGGCGTCCGCCCAAGATGGCGAGATCGTGCCGAATGAAAATCTCGTGGTGGAAGGTGTCCCTAAGATCCCGGTTGCTCTGGCCGAGACCGTGGAGCGTTACAGCAATTTCCGATCGGCTGGGTTTGCCAGCTGGCATCCAGTCGGCCGCGAAATGCTGATGGTGACGCGATTCGCAGACACGTCCCAGGTGCACCAGGTAAAGTTTCCGGGAGGCGCGCGGACCCAGCTTACGTTCTTCGGGGATGGAGTATCGAACGGCATCGCATACGAGCCGGTGAAGGGCGATTCGTTCATCTTCCTGAAAGATGTGGGCGGAGGCGAGTTTTTTCAGCTCTACCGCTATGACCTCGCCTCCGGTGACGTTACGCTGCTAACAGACGGGAAGTCGCGCAATACCGCTCCGCGGTGGTCCTACCAGGGAGATCGCATTGCGTTTGGTTCCACACGCCGCAACGGCAACGATGTGGACATCTGGACCGTGAGCCCCTCCGATCCGCCCAGGGCACACATGGTGGCGCAACTCGAAGGGGGAGGCTGGGAGGTTTCGGACTGGTCCCCGGATGGCACGAAGCTGCTGGTCCTCAATGGCGTCTCCGTCACTGAGACGTACGTCTGGTTGATTGATGTCGCCTCGGGCAAGAAGGAGTTGCTGACGCCGAAAACGGGCTCTGACACCGTCGCCTACAACAATGCGAGGTTCGCCAAGGACGGCAAGGGTGTCTTCATGACCAGCGACCAGGGGTCCGAATTCCAGCGGCTGGTCTGGATGGATCTGTCGAGCAAGAAGACGGACATTTTGACGCCCGAGTTGAATTGGGATGTGGACGAATTCGACCTTTCCAAAGATGGCCACCGGATCGCGTTTGAAGCCAACGAGGACGGCATCAGCGTGCTGCACGCGTTCGACACGGCCACCCGGAGAGAAGTTGCGCTCCCAAAACTGCCGGTCGGGGTGCTTTGGGGCATCCGATGGCACGAGAACAGCCACGAATTTGCATTCAGTCTAAGCACGGCCAGCCAGCCCTACGACGTGTACTCCATCGACGTCGACTCGGGAAGGCTCGAGCGCTGGACCTACAGCGAAACCGGTGGCCTGAACGGCTCCAACTTCGCCCAGCCGCAACTCATCCACTGGAAATCCTGGGATAGTCGTTCGATTTCAGGCTTCCTCTACCGGCCCCCGGCAAAGTTTTCGGGCAAACGGCCAGTGATCATCGACATCCACGGAGGACCCGAAGGTCAGTTCCGTCCCGATTTCAATGAGAGAGATAACTACTATCTGAGCGAACTGGGCGTCGCCATGATCTACCCCAACGTGCGTGGTTCGACGGGCTACGGCAAGACGTTTGTGGCGCTCGATAACGGCAGGCTGCGCGAGGGCTCCTACAAAGACATCAATTCCCTGCTCGACTGGATTGCGCAACAACCGGACCTTGATGCAAAGCGGGTCTTGATCACCGGCGGCAGCTACGGCGGCTTTATGACTCTGGCGGTGGCAACGAACTACAACGATCGCATCTGCTGTTCGGTGGACATCGTGGGCCCCTCGAACCTGGTGACTTTCCTGGAGCACACGTCCGGCTACCGTCAGGACCTGCGGCGGGTGGAGTATGGCGATGAACGGGATCCCAAGATGCGTGCCTATCTCGAGAGCATTGCGCCCGCTAACAAGGCTCAGAGTATTAGCAAGCCATTGTTCGTCATCGCGGGTAAGAATGATCCGCGCGTTCCGGCCAGCGAGAGCGAACAGATGGCAGCCACCGTACGGAAGAATAAAACCCCGGTGTGGTACTTGCTGGGCAAAGATGAAGGGCACGGGTTCCGGAAAAAGAAAAACCGGGATTTCCAGTTCTACGCGACCGTCATGTTTGTAAAGGAGTACCTGTTGAAATAGTCGTTCTTTGCCCTACTTCAACTCCGTGTTTAGCAAGTTGGCAAGGCGCGCACCCGCCCGAGCAACCCGTTGCTTCGCCAGGGTTCGAGCCGCGTCGGTATAGGCCGCGGTGATGGTGAAGGGTCCAGCCCCGGCGCCAATGGGCGCGACGTAAACTTCATTCTTGGCAGCTTCGAAGCTTTCCGTCGCCCAGTCCGCAGCGTCGGACTTGCCGGCCTTTGTCGGATCGGGAGCGGGCAGGCTTTTCCCCACCGTGACCGCGGAGTTTGGGTTCGAACTGGTCCCGAGAATTTCGTCCCAGAATGCGTGCAGTTCACTGCTGCAGCCGGGTTTGCAGATGTTGACCAGGTTGCCGCCGGCATCTCCGTCGGGCTGGCTGCTGCTGACACGGGTGGCGCTGTGCAACGGTTGGTGCACATCGCCCACCAGGTGAAGCAGCCACGTCAAATCGTAGGACTTCAGCAGATCAGGCTCCGTGGACGCCAGCACGCCGCGAAAAATTCCGATCCGCTCCTCGGCATTCGGGACCGGGATGGCCGGTAGGGCGGTGCCATCCTGCGTGAACGGCGTGTCCACGAAATGCCAGTAACGATGGCGAAGGTGGTCGCTGTAGCCCGTGTTTTGCGAAGAGGGTGGGCCGTCCGGGCGATTCCCCTTAGCGGTGCCGTCTTCGGTGTAGCCCGCCTCGCGCTTGATCTGGTCGGGCCAGGTGGCGGCGATCATGAACACCATCATGCGTTTGAATTTTGCCGGGGTTCCCGCAGGAACCTGTGTGACCCATTTTCCGTAGTCAGGATGCTTTCGCAGCAGCACACTCACCCGATTCTTCGTCCTGGTGGTTAGCTGTTGATAGGCCGCATAGGCAACGGTCATGTGCCCCAGCCCGTTCCATCCGTATGCCGGTACATTCACGCTCACCATCGCTATGGCGAGCAGCGCTATCAAGCGGCGGCTTATGGTCATGTTGGAACCTCCCTGCAAATTTGGATTTCACAATCTCCCAAGCTCGATTCCCATGGCCGTACCACAAGTTCGGCGAAGGCCGCGAATATAGCAGCGCAATCGCGCGTGTCATTCGCCTTCGGATTGCTGTTTCGATTTCAGGACAGAGCCTGGTGCAGGCGCGGGACACCAACCGGAACAAAAAAGAATGCCCGTGGCACACGTATAATTCCCTGCATGCTCGACGAGCAGGCATTCCGCAACCACTCCGACGCAGCCTTCGCCGCTCTGAAGAAAGGCCTCTACGCGGCCGAGGACTCGGCCGACTTCGAGGTGGAGGATCAATCCGGCGCGCTCCACATCAGCTTCGAGGATGGCGCCCGGTTCGTCGTATCCCCCAACGCGCCCGTACGCCAGATATGGATCTCGGCCCTGACCACCAGCTTCAAACTGGACTGGTCGGAGTCGGATCAGGATTTTGTGCTGGCGAAGACCGGGGAGAAGCTGCAGCCCCTCATGGCAAGATTGATCAATCACCAACTCGGCGAAGACGCGGTGGAACTCACGTAAAGTGAGGGTTTCCTCTTGTTCGCGCCTAACCTCTGGTTGTCATTCCGACGCCGAGCGTAGCGGAGGCGGGAGGAATCTGTTTTCCCGTCGGCCACCCCGCGCCTGGCGGCCTTTTCTTCGCGTGCTTTGCGTGCTTTCTGACCCTTACGCCTTTGCGGTCAAAAGCTTTCTGGCTGCATTACGGCACCACCACCAGTGTGCGCAGAATGTGCTTTCCGAAGTTCGACGACTAGGATAGTTCCGCCGCCTGAGCGCCGGAGTCGAGTTTATGGCTCAGGTGAGCGGCGATCTGCTTGCCGTGGAAGCGGCCGTTCTCGATGAAGATTTCGCTAGTGCGCGACCCCGCCACGATCACACCGGCGACGTAGATCCCCGGCACGTTGCTCTCGAGCGTTTCCGGGTCACACACGGGACGATTCTGCAAGTCGGAAAGCTCCAGCCCGACGCTGCGCAGAAAATCGTAGTCGGGATGGTAGCCGACCATGGCAAACACAAAGTCGTTGGCCACACGCAGAGGTCCGGTCGGAGTGTTCAGCACCACAAAATCAGCGCCAATCTCGCGCACCGAACTGCGGAAATACGCGGTGATCTCCGAGTTCTTGACGCGATTTTCGAGATCCGGACGCACCCAGTACTTCACCCCCGGGGATATCTTGTCATCGCGGTGCACCAGCGTCACTCGCGCCCCATGCCGCCACAGATCCAGCGCAGCCTCGGCTGCAGAATTCTTTCCGCCAATCACGACCACGTCGCAGTCGTGATACGGATGCGGTTCCTTGTAGTAGTGAAACACCTTGGGCAGATCCTCTCCCGGGACGTTGAGCGTATTGGGAAGATCGTAGTATCCGGTCGAGAGGATCACCTTTTTGGTGCGATAATCATGGATCTTGCCCGAGCGATCGGTAGCGGTGACCCGGAAGTCGCCATCCCGCCCGGTCACCGTCTTGACCCACTGGTACTGGTGAATGTGCAAGTGATAGTACTCGGCCACGCGCCGGTAATATTCGAGCGCCTCCTGGCGTGTGGGCTTCTGGCTGGCGCACGCAAACGGAATGTCACCGATCTCAAGTAGTTCCGGCGTGGTGAAAAACACCATATTCGTCGGGTAGTGATACACCGAATTGACCAGGCAGCCCTTGTCTAGAACCACAGCTTTCCGGCCGATCTTCTGCGTTTCGATCGCGCACGCCAGTCCGGTGGGGCCAGCCCCAATGACCAACACGTCGGTCCAGCTCTCCGGCCGGGAATCGGTCTGCTTCCTCGGTAGTGTCGTAGGGATATATTCCGTGGTGGCCAAGGTGGATTCCTGGAGTCAGCGGCGGGGTGCATGAACGGCCCCGAAGCGGCCCGAACCAAGGATTTTACCATGTGGCCGCGAGACGGCTTTTCCTCGTCACAGAGGTATGTGCGAGCACACAACCGCTACGGTCATCCGCGTTATACTTTTGAGTTCCTCGTGCTTTTCCGTTCCTTGCAGCTTGAGTCCTGATTAGGAAGGTCCTATGGCAACATCCCTGGAACCGGCAGCGGCCACGCGCATTGAATCCGACAGCATGGGCAAGATCGAGGTGCCGGCCAACGTCTATTGGGGCGCCCAGACCCAGCGGTCGCTCCTGCACTTCAACATAGGCCGCGACACCATGCCCCCCGAGTTGATTCGCGCCTTCGGCATCCTGAAGAAGGCTTGCGCGCTGGTCAACCAGGACCTGGGCAAACTCTCCGCCGACAAGGCCAAGCTGATCGTGCAGGCCGCCGACGAAGTCATCAGCGGCAAGCTCAATGACCAGTTCCCTCTGCGCATCTGGCAGACGGGAAGCGGCACGCAGACCAACATGAACGTGAACGAGGTCATCTCTAACCGAGCGATTGAAATCGCGGGCGGCGAGATGGGTTCCAAGAAACCGATTCATCCCAACGACGACGTGAACATGTCGCAGTCCTCGAACGACACGTTCCCGACGGCAATGCATATTGCGGCGGCAGAACGGGTCAAGAACGCGCTGATTCCTGCCATCCGAAGCGTGCATGACGCGATCGCAGCCAAGGCCAGGCGCTTCAACGACGTCGTGAAGATTGGCCGTACGCATCTCCAAGACGCGGTGCCGCTCACCGTGGGGCAGGAGTTCGGGGGATGGGCCAGCCTGCTCGAACGCGACATCAAGCGCCTGGAAGTGGTGCTGGGCGGACTCTATGACCTCGCCATCGGGGGAACCGCCGTGGGTACCGGCCTCAACGCGCATCCTGAATTCGCCGAGCGCGCTGCGAAGAAGATCGCCGAACTCACCGCACTCCCCTTCCGTTCTCATCCCAACAAGTTCGCCGCTCTATCCGCGCACGATGAGATCGTCTTTGCCCAGGGAGCGCTTGAAACCCTGGCGGCGTCGCTGATGAAGATCTCCAACGACATCCGCTGGCTGGCTTCCGGACCCCGCTGCGGGCTAGGAGAACTTTCCATCCCCGAAAATGAACCGGGATCTTCCATCATGCCGGGCAAGGTGAACCCCACGCAGAGTGAAGCCATGACGATGGTGTGTGTGCAGGTTCACGGCGCCACCGCCGCGGTGGGATTTGCCGGTTCGCAGGGAAACTTCCAACTGAACGTCTTCAAGCCAGTGATCATCTACAATTTCCTGCACTCGGTCACGCTCATTACCGACGCCTGTCACGGCTATGTCGAGTACATGATCAAAGGAATCGAGGTCGATCTCGCCAAGGTGGACGGGTATGTGAAGAACTCGCTGATGCTGGTAACCGCCCTGGGGCCGAAGGTCGGATACGACAAAGCGGCGAAGATCGCTCACACCGCGCACGTCGAGCACACCAGCTTGCGAGAAGCCGCGCTCAAGCTCGGCTATCTGAGTGGCGAAGAGTTCGATCAGCTAGTGCGCCCGGAGAAGATGACGAAACCATAAAAGCGGGTCTGCCTCAAAAGCTTAGCGAACCGCCCGGCAAATCCACGGGACGGATCGGACCGAGTCTTCCGAGTCGTCGATCATGTTCAGCGCTTCGACCGCGACCTCCAACCGGGTCCGCGCGCTGCTAGGCCAAGCGGCCCTTCGGAATACGCCCAACCAAATTGACGGTGGAGTCGGCAACTCCGCCCTCAGCACCGGGCTCAGCTTGAATTTCCGAATCTGCGGCACCGCTAGCGCAGCCATACCAAAACCCGACTGCGTGGCCGTAAGCACGGCATGAAGGCTCGCGCTCTTGAAGGCGACTCGCCATTCCCACGCGGGCCGGTGCAGGAGTCCAGCATTTCATCGTGCCAGCAACTCGGACTGTCCATCAGGATCAGGGGGATCGGCCGGTCCGGATCGAGCTCCAGGTCTTCCCCGCCGCCCACCCCACCGGCACCTCCCACCCTGCAGCGGGAGGCCCCGCAAGCCCCGCTTGGATCCGCAATCACCAAGTCCAGCTTCCCAGCGCGCAAAAAGTGGGGCGAGCTTGCCAGGAATCGAGGCACGATTCCCCATGGACGCCGAGGGCGTGCCCGGCGAGGTCCATCGATTTCGAAAAGATTGGTCCGCTAGTAAGCCCAGCGCAGCAACGTGGCGCCAACGGTGAAGCCTGCTCCCACCGAGGCCAGCAGTACCAGGCTTCCCTTCTTCAACTTCCCTTCCTGGCGGGCACTGTCCATGGCCAGCGGTATCGTCCCGGCCGTCGTATTTCCGAAACGATCGATGTTGACGATGACGTTCTCCGGGCGCAGGCCAAGACGGTCGGCCGTGGCCATGATGATACGGCGGTTGGCCTGATGCGGAATGAAGGCGTCGATGTCGGTGCCCCTGAGGCCGTTGCGCTCCAACAACTTTTCGCACAACTCCGTCTGCTTGCGCACCGCAAACTTGAAGACGGCCTGCCCATCCTGATGCACGTAGTGCATCTTCTTGTCGACCGTCTCGTGACTGGAGGGATTCAGGCTACCCCCGCCGGGCATGTACAGGGAGCCCGCTCCCGAACCATCCACCTCGTGCATAAAGTCAATCAATCCGAGCCCGTCTTCGTCGGCCGGTTCGAGGATCACTGCGCCCGCCCCGTCGCCGAAGATGACACACGTCGCGCGGTCGGTGTAGTCGATGATCGACGACATCACATCGGAGCCGATCACCATGACCTTCTTATGGACGCCGGTGGCGATGAACTGCGCTCCATTTTGCAGGGCATAGAGAAAGGCAGAACAGGCAGCGGAAAGGTCGCACCCCCAAACCCCTTTCGCCCTGAGCTTGTGCTGTACCAGGCAAGCGGTCGATGGAAAAAACATATCCGGGGTAACCGTGGCCACGTAGATCGCTTCCAGGTCGGAGGGTTCGAGACCTCGCTCGGCCAGCGCTTTCTTCGCCGCTTCGACCGCTAGGTCGCTGGTCGCGACGCCCTTGTCGACTAAGTGACGTTCACGAATTCCCGTGCGCTCGAGAATCCAGTCATTAGAGGTTTCGACCATCTTTTCCAGATCGGCATTGCTCAGAACGCGGGGCGGAACATAGGTACCGAGGGCGCTGATCTTCACGCGCACAGGCTTCGTCACTCTCCAGGTCTCCAGTCAGGAAATAAGAACCGTTCATTGTGCGGCACGGCCGCCCGCCATGTCCAACCCTATGTCGCACGTCGGTTGGGATCGAGGAATGGAAGCGTCCCCTCTTGGGCGCCGCTGTCGAATAAGTTACCCCCGGACAAGTACGGTCATGGTTGCAAATGCCCTTCTCATTCGGCCGCACTTAGCTTCCCAGCAGCACCGGCACCGATTGCGCCGGGGGCAGCCACCACATGGTGATGGGCGGCGCTGCCAGTTCCCCAACCTGGCGAACTTCAGCGCGCCCACGCTGAGCTTCCGTGGGCTAGGGTCGGAGCGGGTTCGATCACTGCGATGGTTGTAGAGGATCATGGAGTCTCAACTTAAGAACCGCGACACCTGCGGAAAGATAGGCCAGCGCGATGAATCCGAAACTCGCCCTGAGCGAGTGCGTCCGATCGTTGAGAAATCCGATCACGTACGGTCCAGCAAATCCACCGAGTTGCCCGGCGGAATTGATGAGCCCAAAGGTTGCGGCGGCCGCCGATTCGCTTAGCATCATCGTTGGTACCGACCAGAAAGCGGGATAGAACGCGTAGAAGATCCCGCTGCCTAAGAGCAACCAGAGGATCGCTAACGGTACGTCATGGCGGGCGAAGATCAAGAGCAGGTACATCAACCCCGCGGCCAGGAGTGGACCCGCGGTGTGCCAGCGTCGCTCGCCAGTCTTGTCGGAATGCCAGCCATTGATCAGGATTCCAGCCATCCCGACCAGAGCAGGAAATAGCAGCCAGGAAGTGACTGCACGATCATTCAACCCCGCAAGGCGCTTCACGAAGGTAGGCAGCCAATAGAGGTTCCCGAGAACTCCCGTGAGCGCCAGGAACCATGCAGCAATCAACCATAGGGTTCTCCGGTCGCAGAACGCTTCGCGGATGGTGTAGTCTCGAATTCTCTTTTTTTCTCGTAGCTCGGTTTGCAGTTCGTTGACCAGCCAGTCCCGTTCCTCGGCAGGAAGCCAGCGCGCTTGCGCCGGCCAGTCCGTCAGGTAGAAGACAGTGATGATCCCGAGGACGATGGCGGGAATCCCCTCCAAAATGAAGAGCCAGCGCCATCCCGCAAGCCATGGCCAGTGCACTCCCAGGAGCCAACCCGCCAGGGGAGACCCAATCAAAGAGGCCGTGGGAACCGCTGTATATAGGCAAGCAATGGCCCGGCTGCGCTCGCGCAGGCGGAACCAGTGGGTCAAATAGACGATCATCCCCGGGAAGAAACTGGCTTCTGCGACGCCCAGGAAGAAGCGGGCGGTGTAGAACTGTCCCATGGTGCGCACAAAACCCGTCAGGATCGTAACCATCCCCCACGAGATCATGATTCGTGCAATCCATTTCCTTGCGCTCCAGCGTTCGACAATGATCGCCCCCGGGATCTCAAACAGGACGTAACTGACGTAGAACACGCCCACGCCGAGACCGAAAACGCGGTCACTGAAACCCAGGTCAGCGCTCATTCTGAGGTTGGCAAAAGAAACGTTGACCCGGTCGATATAGTTCACGATGTAGATCAGGAAAACGAAAGGAAGCAGCCGGCAGGCAACTCGCCGCCGCGCTCGATGGCCGACTTCGGGCAAGTCCGTTGTCAGAGTCATGGTCAGCGGCTACGCACGAGCCTCGGCTAGATACATCATTCTGGCGAGCGCTCCTCTTTGCGAGAGCCCGATCACAGTCTCCAGGTGTTGTTGCTCGCGCTCAAACCGAGCCTGGCCTTCGAGTGGTTCGAGTTCGAGCCGATAAGCGACCCTTGCCGCCCGTCGTCCCATCGCGTTCTTCAACACACTCGCAGTTCGGTCGATGCGATCGAGGAGTCGCAGCCCGGCGCGTTCGAGCATCGTTTCATTGAACCCAAGTGGAGCGAATTGAGTGTGTCCATGGATAGCCCTGCGTTGGATCTCTTCATCGGAAACCGAGCCGGTAACGACTCCCGCATCGGTAAACAGGAACCTTCCTCCCGGCACCAGCACGCGTGCCACTTCCCGAAAAACCTCTGCGCGGTCACGAAGGTGAAGCACCACATCCAGTGATAACAGGGCATCAAACGCACCATTGTCGAACTGAATCGGCTGGTTCAGGTCCGTCACAATGAGCGTCATCAGTTCAGCGATCCCCATGGCAGCAGCACGCGCTTGGCCGGCAGCGATCGCGTTCGCACTCAGGTCCATACCGGTACTCTGACAACGCACCTGTCTGGTAACAAACGTCAACGGGCCGCACGGCCCGCAACCAAGATCGGCAAGGCGGCTAGCGCGCGACAACTGAAGGCGAGCAATGTCCTCTTCAAGTTCCTCGGCGGTAACCCAGGAGTGTTGGCCGATGTCTCTGCCGTAGGCTTCCCGCCTGAGCCGTTGCATGAGGGGGGAATCAAACTCGCGGTACAAATCGTCGTAGCCTCGACTCTCGGGCTCAGGCAGACCCATAGGGATATTAGCGGCGCGAATCTTCATTCGTGCGCTCGGAGTATACACGCGCGCGCTTGGCGGAGGCAGTTCGGTCATCCAGTGTTAAAGGCCGGTCCCTCGCTGTGATTGGTGATTGGCAATTTTTTCGACAGTAATTGCGACGGCATGGGCCAAGGCCAGTCCGAGCAGCCAAATACAACGGCGAAGTGAACGGTACAGCATGGGGGGAATGAAAACGGTCACACTCGCGCTGGTAACTGGCTTGGGAGTTTTCGCCCTGGTTTGGTGGCGTGTCAGAAGGGATGCCATCAAAGTACGGCACGGTGATCCCGCGACGTTCACTCCACCCGACTCGCACGGCAACCCCGTGCCCTTTGAGCATCGCCACCAGCGCTATATGAACGTAGCCGAGGTCATGGTGACTCTTGCCTCTGCGTCGTTGGTTTTTGTGCCCAGTTCCCGGCTCAGCCTCTACCGTCAGGCGTGTGTGTTTGCGCTTATTCTCCTGGGTCTTTGCGTACTTTACAGCGTAGGATTCATGGCTTTGCTGACGTATTTCTACGAACGTTTCCTGTATGACGACCAGACGTACCGGCCTTGGAAGTATGGCTTGTTGCATGGCCTTGGCTTTGGTGCGCTGTTTTGTTTCGCTCTCGCCTATATCGTTCTAGCCGGGGGTGTCGCAAATGCCGTCTACGCACTCCCTTTCGCTGGGCACCCTCCCGCATTGCCCTTTAATCTCCAGTTTCCTCAGTGACATTTTCCGCCGCGCGACAAGCTCGGCTTCTACCATGTTGTACGCGAAGGCGTGGTTGGGGCGGTCAGCGAATGACCAGCCTGTGCTTCATCAGGCGCACGGCCAATAAACCGCCGAGAATCACATCGAACACCAAACAGAAACCTGGCCACCAGTGCGGTACGCCGGGGTTTTCAATGAGTAAGTGATGAACAATATCGAAGCCTCCGTGCCCCACAAGCGCAATGGCTACTAACCAAAGATTTCTCTTGTAGCCGATGATGGCAACCAGCAAGAACCCGCTGGCGACGACGATCTCAATCGCGAGTGCCCGCCCGGAAGCCCCCATCAGGGCAAACAATACGTAATATGATGCGACCACGATGAGCACGGTAGGATAGAACGCGGGCTCGCGGTCAAGGCCGATCATGATGGCCAAGCCAGCCACCGCCAAAGACAGGAACAAGCCAATCACGTATTCCATTTGCTGCCTCAGAGCTGCGGTTATTTGCAAGCCATGCGGCCAGAGAACCGAGGATTGGAAGAGGTCGACTTGAAACCCGGACTATAAGTCACCCCAGCCTAGCAAAGCTGATCAATGTCATGCCCGGGTCCTTATCCCAACCCCGCTGGAGGGCCATTTTATGATATGGCTTTCAGCCTCTTGACCCACTCCTTCCACAAACAAAAAAGCCAGGCACCGGCGACCCACTGCACACGTAAGAGCCCGTTACCGTTGCTTCCTTCCGGACCTGGCGGGGTTGGCGGGAGTACGTCGCGTGGGACCGATACCTGACCCCCAGTAGTTTATCATCGGCTTCTCAAACCAACGTACCCTTCCCTTCCTCGCCCAAGTAGCGAAGAATGGAGGGATCCATGTCTGCCCTGGGTCCAGGACCGTCCGGAAACATCCCCTTGTCGGTGGCGATCGAGCGCTACTTTCAGGTCTCGCTCTATCTGCTCGTCTTGACGGGTTTCGGCACCCTCGCTAGCACCGGAGCAGTGGATGCTCCGACGGTCGCGCTCGTCGCTATGGCTCTGTTCGTGCGCGGCTATCTTCTCAACAAACGCAGCGACGCTCACATCCCGACCCGCTGGACGAATTTCCTCACGCTCGCCTATGCCGCATTCTATTTGCTCGACTACACCGTGCTGTCGGGCAGCTTTCTGACGGCGACCGTTCACCTGGTGTTGTTCGGCATGGTCATTCGGATGTTTTCCGTCCAGAAGGAACGCGATCTTTACATGCTGGCCGTCCTCGCGTTCCTGATGGTGCTGGCCTCGGCCGTGCTGACGGTCGACAGCGTTTTCCTGTTCGCCTTCGCCGGATTCATGTTGATGGCGGTCGCCACATTCGTGCTCATGGAGATGCGGCGTTCCGCGCTCACCGCGGCGATTCCCGCACGCGAATCGACCGACCCCCGCACCTATCGCCGGATGGCGTTCTTCCTGGCGGGCGCATCGCCGGTGTTGGTGGTGCTCATTCTCATTGGCGCTTTTGCCATTTTCTTCCTCTTGCCGCGCACCTCAGCCAGCTATCTTGGCACTTTTGCCAGCGGCAACGAAATGTCGGTCGGGTTCAGCGACCGGGTCCGGCTCGGCCGCATCGGCCAGATTCAACAATCCAATGCGGTGGTCATGCACGTAGAGATCGCAGGCGACACCCGCGGTTCCCACGATCTAAAGTGGCGCGGTGTTGCGCTGGGTGTGTTCGACGGGAGAGTCTGGTCCAATACCTCAGAGCAGATTGTCCTCTCGCGCTCGGGTGACGGACAGTTCTCTCTGCCCCAATCGCTCGGCGGTGCCCCTCTCAAGACCGCCCGGCCGATTCACTATCGCGTCCTCATGGAACCGATCGGGACAAACGTCTTCTTTCTGGCGGCGTGGCCGCGCTCCTTGCGTGGCGAATACCGCCTGGTCGCAACCGATCGTGCGGGCGCCGTCTATGATCTCGACCTCGAGCATCCGCCCAGCGTGTATGCGGCCGATTCCGATATCTCAGAGCCTCAGCCGGATCAACTCCGCGCGGCCTCCCCGCCTGCCCCCGCGGAAATCCAGCTGAACTACCTGCAACTGCCGGCGCTCGATCCCCGCATCCCCCGCCTGGCGCAACAGATCACCGCTTCAGCGGCCAACGACTACGACAAGGCCGCCGCTCTCGAGCGCTACCTGATGACGAGTTTTGGCTACACGCTCGACATGCCCCGCACCCTGGCGCAAGATCCGCTGGCCGACTTTCTTTTCGTTCGCAAGCAAGGTCATTGCGAGTATTTCGCGTCATCCATGGCCATCATGCTGCGCACGTTGCGCATCCCGTCGCGCGTGGTGAACGGCTTCCGCACCAGCGAGTTCAACGACCTCACCGAAAAATACGTGATTCGCGCCAGCAGCGCCCATTCCTGGGTAGAAGCGTACTTTCCGGGCCACGGTTGGGTGAGCTTTGATCCCACACCAGCAAGTCCCCTCGCCGACACGACCGGCTGGGGCCGCGCCATGCTCTACCTGGATGCGGCGGCGTCTTTCTGGCGCGAGTGGGTTGTCGACTACGACGCCAATCACCAGCGAGCGCTGGGCGAAGAAACGATACGAGGCAGCCGCTCCCTGATCGACCAGATGAGGGACTGGAGCCAACACCGCTATGCCGAGATGCTCGAAAAGGCGCGGCACACGCAACAGATGATGGTCCAGTCTCCCCGTGGTTGGAGTGCGGCGGGTATCCTGCTGGGCGCTCTATTGCTCCTGGCATCGAATGCTCGCGGCTGGTTGCGCTGGCTGCGGGAGCGTCGGCTGAAAGCGCACCCCGAGGAAGCACCCAGTCTGGCAGCGGCCTTGTGGTATCAGCGCATGATTCGCTGGCTGGCCCGTCGCGGCTGGAAGAAGACCGCCGTGCAAACACCCAGCGAGTTTCTGACTCGCATCGAGGATCCAGCTATGCGGGCGCGCGTCGAGCAGTTTACGCGTGCTTATGAAGCGGCTCGGTTTGGGGGGTCGTCAGATGAGGCCCGGCGCCTGCCTGAAATCTACGAGGAAATTACGACCGCGGAGCGGCGTTGAATCGGCTTCAACGTTTTCCGAATTGCCAGACAACGCCACCGCCAGCGTCGATGTTGTGCTGCCGGCTCTTGCCGGTATCCACGCCAGCATGGGGCGTGCCCGACCAGAAATCCCGCACTTCGCCGCGCAGCTTGAGCGAACGCCAGAGCTTCACATCAAGCCAATCCCCATCTGGGAACGTATTGAGGCTGACATTGTTTACGCCTTGATCGCTGATGAAGGTCCGTCCGATCCTACCCGTCAGTTCGTTCTTCTGAGCGAGAGCACTTGCCGCCAGCATCGGTTACTGCCACCCGGGCTGCGATCAAAGCCCGTTTGAAGGCACATCATTCCTGCAAAATCTACGGCTTGTGGGTGAAATCTACCGAACAGGGTAACCGGTTGTTCGCCGTTTCTCATCAAACTCTGCTGTCTTCGTTGGTCCGGGATGGCGCGTGCCCGACCCGCGCCGGGTCAGCGTCGCCGCAAGTGCTAAAATAACAGGATTGCATGCCGGATCAGCCAACAAGCATAGCGCTGCTCGACCGCGAAAATACTGCCTCCCCAGAAGCCTCCCCGCCCAAAAAGGTTGGCTTCGTCAGCCTGGGTTGCCCCAAGAACCTGGTGGACAGCGAGGTCATGATGGGCCTCCTGGCGCAGGCCGGAGCCCAGCTGACTGCACGCCCTGAGGACGCCGACGTCATCGTGGTGAATACCTGCTCTTTCATCGACAGCGCCCAGCAGGAGTCGGTGAACACCATCCTCGAGATGGCCCGCCACAAAGGCGCCGGGCGGGCTCAGAAGTTGATCGTCGCAGGCTGCCTGGTGGAGCGCTTCCGGAGCGAGATCCAGAAAAATATTCCGGAAGTAGACGCGGTCGTCGGAACCGGAGAGTTGGAGAACATTCTTTCCGCCGCCGGGGTCGGTGGGGCGGCCGACCAGAGTTCACCCTTCCGGATTCTTTCCTCGCGCCCAGAAGGAGACGCTCGCGAAGCCCAAGGCCGTTTCGCCCGTGATGGCTGGGACGGCGCCATGGCTGACCTGCCCAACTACCTTTACGACGAGACCACGCCCCGCGTGCTGGCGACGCCCCGGCACACGGCCTACGTCAAGATTGCCGAGGGCTGCGACCATCCTTGCACCTTCTGCATCATTCCCCAGCTGCGCGGGAAATTCCGTTCGCGCCGGTTCGAATCGGTGGTGGCAGAGGTGGAGCGCCTGGCGCGCTCCGGCGTCCGCGAAATCACCCTCATCGGGCAGGACACTACCTGCTATGGCGAAGATTTCGAGCTGAAAGACGGGCTGGCGCTGCTGCTCGAGAAGCTTGCGAAGGTCGAAGACCTGCGCTGGGTCCGTTTCCTGTACGCCTATCCGAACAAGATCACGACTCGTCTGCTCGAAACCATCGCCGCGCACGACAAAATCTGCTCCTACGTAGACGTCCCCCTTCAGCACGCCTCGGCCACCGTGCTCAAGCGCATGAAACGCGGAGGCGGCGCAGACATTTTCCTGCGCACCATAGAGAAAATGCGCCGCACGATTCCCGGAGTTACGCTGCGAACGTCGTTCATCGTCGGCTTCCCCGGCGAAACCGAAAAAGAGTTCGACGAGCTTTGCGATTTTGTCCGCGAAGCGCAATTTGACTGGATGGGCTCCTTCGGATATTCCGACCAGGACGGTGCCGGCGCCTATTCGCTCGAGCAGAAACTACCCGCCCGCGAGATCGAACGCCGCCGCAAGCGCCTCATGCAGATCCAGCGGCAGATCAGCAAGAGAAAAAAGAAGGCACTGATCGGAGAGAGGTTCGATCTTCTTCTTGAAGGGACTTCGGACGAAACCGACTTGCTGCTCGAGGGGCGCACCGCGATGCACGCTCCTGAGATTGACGGCAAAGTCTTCGTGAACGAATTCCCCGAAGGCGAACCACCCCTGGCGGGCCAGTTCTACCGTTGCGAGATCAGCGAGGCGCACGACTACGACCTGGTGGCGAGAATTCTCTAGATAAAGACATGCATTGCGCTGGTTATGGCGAAGCGTACTCTCAAGTTGCGTTGCCCCATCTGCAAGAATCCGGTGAAAAGTTCTGACCCCGAATTCCCCTTTTGCGGCGAGCGGTGCCGTACGATCGATCTGGGTAAGTGGGCCCGAGGAGACTACGTCATCCCTTCTCCGCTGCCCGATTCCGATCAAGAACTCGATCCATCTCCCGACCCCGGCCATTCGGATGATGAATAACTCCAGCGAGTCCAGCATGCCTGCGCCGAGTTCCGGCCCCGAATTGGTGACCACTCGTCCGCGAGCGCCCCTCTGGGCCACGCTTGTGGCTACGTTTTTCGGAGTCGGACGACTAAAACCGGGCCCGGGAACCTGGGGCTCGCTGGCAACTCTGATTGTCTGGGTCCTCGTGTCGCGCTGGCTGCCCGGCTCCTGGGTGGTCCCAGTGAACATCGGCTTGGCCGTCCTTGCGGTGGCCGTCGGTATCCCGGCAGCCACGCGGGTCGCCCGCAGCTCTGGCCTGAAAGACCCGCAATTTGTGGTCATCGATGAAACCGCCGGCCAGCTGATTGCGCTCATCGGCGCTCCGCTGGTTTGGAAATCTTTTCTGGCGGGCTTTATACTTTTTCGTGCTTTCGATATCGTGAAGCCATACCCCGTCCGGCAACTGGAACGCCTGCCGGAAGGGACTGGGGTTGTGGTCGACGATGTTGCGGCCGGACTCTACGCTCTGGCCGTCTTGCAGCTTCTTCTGCATTTCGGCCTCCTTGGCCACTAGCCGGCATCTAACCCGCGTTGAGGAAGCTGGGTACATGGGGATCTCGAACCGTCTGCTGGGCAAGAAGAACGTGAACGGGAAGCCGCACATCGAAAGTGTGTCTCCTGCCTCCGCATTGCCCGGCGGTGAGATCCGCATCAATGGCAGTAGTTTGCGCCCCGCGGAACTGAAGCGCCCGCGCGTGCAATTCGGCGACGTGGAAGGCGCTGTCGTCATCAGCTCCGACGAGTTCGTGGTCGCGCGTGTTCCCGACGGAGCCACCTCTGGTCCGGTCGTGGTCGCCACCAATGGTCACGTCAGCAACGCGCAAATGGTCAAAGTCGCGGTTCCCATCGCCGACAACCTGCACCCCGTCACCAATCCGGCCATCGACGCCGAAGGCAACATCTACGTCACGTTTTCGGGCTCGCGCGGCCAGCAGGTCCCGGTCTCCCTGTTCAAAATCGACACCAACTACACGATGAAGCCGTTCCTTTCCGACATGATGAACGCCACCTCGATCGCCATCGATCGCGAGGGCCAGCTGTACGTCTCGTCGCGTCACGACGGAACCGTCTACCGGGTCGCGCAGAACGGGACCATGTCTTCCTATGCCGAAGGCATGGGTGTCGCGACGGGCATCGCCTTTGACCGCGAGCAGAACCTCTACGTCGGCGACCGTAGCGGGACCATCTTCAAAATTGCTCGCGACCGCCAGATCTTCGTTTTCGCCACGCTCGAGCCCAGCGTCTCGGCGTACCACCTGGCCTTCAGTCCGAGCGGCGATCTGTTCGTCACCGGACCGACCACCTCCAGTTTCGACGCCGTATTCCGCATCGACAACCACGGCACCGTCAAGAATTTCTTCCGCGGACTCGGACGGCCCCAGGGCCTGGCCTTCGATGTCCAAGGCAACCTCTACGTCGCTGCTTCGCTCGGCGGCAAGCGTGGCATTGTCAAGATCACCCCTGACAGCAAGGCCTCTCTCGAAGTCTCCGGGCACGGCTTGGTGGGCCTGGCATTCGCGCCCGGACGTTCCGCCGTTCTGGCCACCACGGGTGCAGTCCATCATCTCTCGTGGAATATTCAGGGTCTGCCCCTGTTGCCGGAGTAACATGAATGTAGCCGCGCGAGGAGCAACGTGAGGATCCGAATTGCGCTGTGGGCCTTGGCGGGCCTGCTGATCGCGGTTGGCTGGTGGCTGTACATCACCCTAACGGCCCCGACTCCGATTACGTCGGCACCGCTCGTCTGGAGCATTGCGCGTCTCAGTTGCCCGATCGTGCTCGCTGGGTTTTACTTTCACTTCGGCGTTTCTTTCTACCTTACTTTCGTTGCCAACGCAGGCACCTATGCGCTCATCGGCCTGGGGGTGGAAGGCCTAGGGCGGCAACTGCATCACGCGAAGGTAAACGAGACCATCCCCTAGCCCCTTCGAGTTCTGCTTGCGTCCGCCCGCGATCAGTTAGACTTCTACCCGTGAACGCCGAGATCATCGCCATCGGTTCGGAGCTCCTCACGCCGTTCCGGAAAGACACCAATTCCCTTTACCTGACGGAGCGATTGAATGAGCTGGGCGTCGAAGTCGTCATCAAGACGATCGTCGGTGACAGTCAGGAACGTCTGGTCTCGGTTGCTCAACACGCGCTGTTTCGCTCCGACATCGTCATTTTCATGGGCGGCCTGGGCCCCACCGAAGATGACCTGACCCGAGAAGCCGTGGCCGAAGCGCTTGGCCTCGAGCTTGACCGCGACCCCGAGATTGTCACCCACATCGAACAGCGCTTCGCATCCCGCGGCTACAAGATGACGCCCAACAACTACAAACAGGCCGACGTCATCACCGGCGCCGTGGTTCTTCCCAACCCGAATGGCACGGCTCCCGGCCAGTGGCTCAGCGGGATGTACGATGAGCGCGAGCGGATTATCATCTTGCTGCCCGGACCGCCCTTTGAGCTCAAGGCTCTATTTGACGAGCAGTGCTTCGAGCGCCTGCGTGCCAAGCTGCCCACGGCGTTCATTGCAACCCGGGTCTTGAAAGTCGCCATGCTGGGAGAGTCAGCGGTCGACGCCCGCGTCGCCCCCATCTACAAGCGCTACCCCGATATCCAGACTACGATCCTTGCCGGCGCTGGAGATATCCAGTTCAACCTGCTCACCCGCGCTGACTCGAGGGAAGCCGCGCAGGCGCGAATCGATGAGTTGGCCGGAAAAATCGAAGACGAACTCGACGACGCCGTCTATTCGAGCAAAGGCGAATCGCTCGAACAAATCGTGGGCTACTATCTGCAGATGCGCGACGCCACGCTGGCGGTGGCGGAGTCTTGCACCGGAGGTCTGCTGGGCGAACGCATTACCTCCGTCAGTGGCAGCTCGCGCTATTTTTTGGGCGGTGCTGTTGTCTATTCCAACGAATTGAAAACAGGGTTTTCCGGGGTCCCTGCCACGCTGATCGCAAAACACGGAGCAGTGAGCCGCGAAGTCGCGGCCGCGATGGCGGAAGGCATTCGTGAGCGCTGCCGCTCCACATTTGGAGTTGGCATTACGGGAGTCGCTGGACCGACTGGCGGTACACCCGAAAAACCCGTAGGCCTGGTCTACAACGCACTCGCCAGTGAGCACGGGACCGAGGTGGTCGAGAAAAACTTCCCCGGCGACCGTAAACGCGTCCGCTGGTTCGCATCTCAGCAGGCACTCGACATGGTGCGCCGCAAGCTGATGTGAAAAGCAGTCGTCAGTCGCTAGTCGCTGCTATCGGTCGTGAGCGGTGGTCGTTGGTAAAGCGAGGATCGCGAGTCTCAGAAGTAAGTCTGACAGACCTGTGAGGATTGGATAGGTTCTCTCTCGCGTCCTCTGCGGTCTTTCTTCGCGACCTTTGCGGCTTGCGCTTTTCTCCGCGTCCTCCGCGAGACCTCAGAGGTCTCTGCGGCTAAAGGCTTTTTGCGAAGGCCGCAAAAAAGTCGGGGTCATATTTGAGAATCTTCATCGCTCTCGAAATCGACGACGCCATCCGCGCCCGCATTTCCAGATTCCTGGACGGCGTTCGGAACTTCGCTCCCGACGCCGTCTGGGTGCGCCCGGAATCTCTGCACGTAACCCTCAAATTCATCGGTGAAAAGCCGCCCGAGCCGGTCGAAGAGATCAAGCATGCCCTGGCGCGTATTCGAGCGACTCCGTTTGAGCTGTCATTTCGCGGATACGGGTTCTTCCCCACTCCCAAAGCCGCGAGGGTCTTCTGGATCGGAATCGAAGCGGACTCTCAACTAGCGAATCTCGCCACCACTGTCGAAGACACCGGCGCCTCGCTCGGCATCCCAAAAGAGGACCGCGCCTTCAGTCCGCACCTGACGCTCGCTCGCCGTCGGGGTGGCTCAGGCGCGCCGCAGGACAAGAACGACGCCCCGAACCAGGCCTTCCAGCACCTTCAGCAAAAATTGGCCGCGATGCCGGCACCGGACTTTGGTACCATGACGGCCCGCGAGTTCTTTCTGTATCAAAGTCAGCTCTCGCGATCCGGAGCGCGCTACACCAAGCTTGAACGTTTCGCTCTGCGGGAAGACGATCCGCCGCCCGCCGGGCCCCACAACCCGTGACGCCTTATCTTTTCACCGCCGCACTCAGCTATCTCTCCGGATCGATTCCCTTCGGCTACCTTCTGGTGCGCCTCGTCCGCGGCGAGGACATTCGGCAGACCGGCAGCGGCAACATCGGCGCCACCAACGTTTCGCGCAAGTCGCCAGCCCTCGGCGTCCTGACCCTCCTTCTGGACGCCCTCAAAGGCCTGGCGCCCGTCATGCTCTCTCTCCAGTGGGCTCAACATGAGTTCTCCGGCGGCGCCTATTCGCTCGCGTCCCTCGCCGCGTTCTTTGCCATCGTCGGCCACATCTTTCCCGTTTGGCTGAAGTTTCACGGGGGCAAGGGCGTCGCCACCGGGCTAGGTTCCTGGATTGGCCTCGCACCTCGCGGAGTGCTGGTCATGGTGCTGGTGTTCATTCTCATGGTGGCCGTGTTCCGCTACGTTTCTCTGGGTTCGATCACGGCCGCTGCGATTTTCCCAGTCGCGGCGCGGATTCTGCACGACTATCACGGCACGCCCGCCATGCTCGGTTGGATCGCTGCGTCCTCGTTTCTGATCATCGTCAAGCATCACGCCAACCTTCAGCGCCTGCTGGCAGGAACCGAAACCAAGTTCCGCGCGGGGCGAACATGAGCCAGATCGCCATCATCGGCGCGGGCGCATGGGGCACGGCTCTGTCGATCGTCGCCGGACGCAAGGGCGGTCATCGCGTCCGCCTTTGGGCCCACGAACCAGAAGTGCGCGAGTCGATTCAGGTACGCCGCACCAACGACCTTTTCCTCCCCGGCCAGGTGATCCCCGAAGCTGTCTCCGTAACGAACGACCTGGAGGAAGCCCTGCGCCATGTCGAAATCGTGGTCAGCGTGATGCCCTCGCATCACTGCCGGCGCCTGTTCAACCGAATGCGCCCCTTCCTCAAGCCCGACATGCTCTTTGTCAGCGCGACCAAGGGGCTGGAAGAAGACTCCAACCTGCGGATGGCTGAGGTCATCTCGCAGGTCCTGGGCCCCGAGTTCGGGGCCCGCCTTCGCATCGGAGCCTTGAGTGGCCCGACCTTCGCCAAAGAAGTTGCCCGCGGCGATCCCACTGCGATCACGATCGCTTCCAAGGACGCGCAACTCGCGCAAACCGTACAGCAGGCCTTCAGCGATCCGCGTTTTCGCCTATACACAAACGAAGATGTGATTGGCGTGGAATTGGGTGGTTCGCTGAAGAACGTAATCGCCATCGCCGCCGGCGTGTGCGATGGGCTTGGTCTGGGACACAACTCCGCGGCTGCCGTGATCACCCGCGGCCTCGCCGAAATGACGCGCCTAATTGTCGCCTGCGGAGGTCAACGCGAAACCATGGCCGGACTGGCTGGCCTGGGGGACTTGGTCCTCACCTGTACCGGCGGCCTCTCCCGCAATCGAACCGTTGGCGTGGAGCTAGGTCGAGGCCGGCAGTTGCCCGAGATCATTGCCGGCATGCACGGCATGGTCGCGGAAGGGGTCTTGACCACGAACGCCGCCGTGGGACTGGCAAAAACCTACGCCGTTGAGATGCCCATCACGGAAAAAATGTACGCTGTGCTGCACGACGCGAAACCTCCCAAAGATGCCATCCACGAACTGATGACGCGAGAAGCCAAAAGCGAAAGTGGTGCCTGAGGTCGGGCTAGAATTCAAGCCGCTCAAAACTCCCTAGTTCCGCTTCGTGCTCCGTCAGCGCTTCACAATGCGCGTCAATCGCCTGATACTCGGCGGCATGATCAGCGCGAAACTTATCGTACGCCGCCTTCGAAACCCACAGATCTAGCGTCAGATAGCGTCCGGGATCCCTCAGGTCGCGGTTTAACTCGGTGGCGATAAAACCCTCACCTTGCTTGAAAAACGTAGCCCACACCCCCTGGGGTCCATAGGTTTCTTCGAAGCGTCTCTCAGCGCCCGGTTTAGGGCGAAACTCCCACGCAATCATGTACTTCCACGCAGGCTGGCGATCATGGGTCACGTTCGAACCTCCCTACTTGCGCTGCCAAACTCGCCTGGAGTCTTCCCTCCCGCGGGCACTTTCGTAACCGATTCACACCCTGCGTTCGGCTCGAACCTACTGAAACCAAAGTAAAATTTTAGGCGCAGCATCACGATTCTGCACTGTCCCTCCAGTGCTACAGGGCCGCTTTGTCGCTAAAACTGCCGATTCCCGCGCGCATCCCGATCCTCTACGTCATCCTCGGCGTGCTGGTCGCGATCAGCATCGTGCCCATGTATTTTTACTCGGCCCAGGTGGAATCCATCAACCGGGACCGCCTGAAAACCAACGAGATGCTGCTGCAGAATACCGTCACCCGGTCCCTGGCCGACGACATTTCCCAGCACGAAGCCTCCTTGCGCATGATGCTGGCAAACCTCTCCTCGGCGATCCAGGTCGCGAGCGGAGGTGACATTGGCGCCGGCCACGTGGAAACCCCCGAGCTGCGTGCTCTGCTGGAAAACTTCGTCTCCTCGTCCGACGACATCGCCTGCGCCACCCTGCTCAACGCCGGAGCGAAGGGGATTTCGGCCGGGCGCATCGCGGAGGACGCTTTCCTTCGGCGCGAACTCGAACGCGGATTCGCTGCAGCCCGTGAAGGCCGCGCCTACAACGGACAAGCTCTGGTGGTCGGCACTGGCAAGGCGGCGCGTACCGTCGTCCTGGTCAGCAGCCCCGTAATGTACGGCGGCCGGTTTCTGGGAATGATCGGTTCGGTGGTCGATCTGCAATTTCTGATTCGCCGTCTTGATGAAGTCAGCCGCACCGGCCTCACGGCCTACGTAGTCGACGCGCAAGGCCGCCTGGTGGCCGCCAACCGCGCCGACTACGCCACCGGCCAAGACATGAAGAACCTTGAAATCGTGCGCAATTTCGTGGACGAGGGCAGCAAGGCCCAGCTTGCCGCCACCAAGGAATTTAGCGTCCAGGAAGGCCACGAGACCACCGAGATGCTCGGCACCTACAGTCCCGTATCGAATCTGGACTGGGCTGTGGTGGTGCAGAAGCCGCGTCTGGAAGCCTATCGCGGCGTCTACGAGATGCAGCGCACCGCCCGCCTGCTGGCCCTGCTGGCCGTATTCGCCAGCATGATCGTCAGCATTTACGCCGCCCGCCGCATCACCAATCCCCTCGAAGTGTTGACCGAATCCAGCCGCGCCATTGCCCGCGGAGACTTCTCCAAGCGCGTGGAGCTAAGGAGCCGGACCGAAATCGGCGAACTCGCCGACACTTTCAACTCGATGTCGGAGGAGTTGCAGCGGTTCGTTGAAGACCTGAAGCGAGCTGCGGAAGAAAACCGAGCGCTCTTCATCGGGTCAATCCAGATGCTCGCCGGCGCGGTCGACGAAAAGGATCCCTACACCCGCGGACATTCCGACCGCGTCACCCGCTACTCGCTGATGATCGCTCGCGAAATGCAGCTGGACGACGAATTTCTGGAAATTCTTCGGGTCTCGGCGCAGCTCCACGACGTGGGCAAGATCGGCATCGAGGACCACATACTCAAGAAGCCGGGTGCACTCACTCCCGAAGAATTCGAAATCATGAAGACGCACACGACCAAGGGCGCCAACATTCTGCGCGAAGTAAAGCAGCTGAAGGAAATGCTCCCCGGCATTGAGCTGCACCACGAGGCGCTCGATGGTCGCGGCTACCCTTACGGATTGCAGGGCGACCAGATTCCCCTGCTGGCCCGCGTCATCGCCGTCGCCGACACCTTCGACGCCCTGACCACCAACCGCCCCTACCAGCGCGCCTATGAACCGAAAGAAGCCTTGCGCATTATCCACAACCTGGCCGGCAAGCGGCTTGACCCGGCAGCCGTGGCTGGGCTGAATGCCGTTTACGAGCGCGGTGAGATTCGGGTTCAACGCATGATGAGAGTCCAGGCCCCCCCGCCTCCGGTGCCTGCGCCTCCAGCTGCAGCTGCTGCTGCTGCGGCCGCCGCCTCCACGTCCGATGCGAGTACTACGACTGCCGCTCCTCCGGTCGATCCCGTCGTCGAAACCACTCGCTTCTAAGCACTCCCACCCTCCTGGGGCCGCTATAATTGAGCCTGCCCCGCGAAATCCGAGACCTTATGATTCAGACCCTGTTTGGCAGCCTCGAAGAGGAGCAGAAGCCCAGTTTCCTCGACCGTATGAAAGAGGCGGTCTCGCGCACCCGCGAGAACCTCGCCGAACGTATCGAGGAAGTCGTCTCGTTCGGCAAAGAGATCGACCGCAACACGCTCGACGACCTCGAGGCCACGCTGATTGGCGCCGACCTGGGCACCACGACCACCCACGACGTGCTCGAGAAGCTTCGTGAGAAAGCCGATCGCAATCAGATCAAAGACGTCGACGAGTTAAAGCGTTTGTTGAAGGAAGAGTTGCTGGCCATCCTCACCTCCGCCGATTCCCGCCCGGTAGAGAGAGTCGAGGGAACGCCAGAGGTGATCCTGGTGGTGGGGGTTAACGGGACCGGTAAGACTACGACGATCGGCAAGCTGGCCCAAGTGTTTCGCTCGCAGGGCAAAACCGTCCTGATGTGTGCTGCCGACACCTTTCGTGCCGCCGCCATCGAGCAACTCGAAGTCTGGGGCCAGCGCACCGGGACCGAAGTGATCAAGACCAGGGCCGGCGGCGATCCCGCGGCCGTGCTGTTTGACGCTTTGCAGGCCGCCACCGCTCGCAAGACCGAATACGTCGTCGTCGATACCGCAGGCCGTCTGCACACCAAAAGTAACTTGATGGCGGAGCTGGACAAAATGCGGCGCACCGCGCAGCGAATCATCCCGGGCGCGCCCCACGAAACCCTCCTGGTCATGGATGCCACCACCGGGCAGAATGGGCTACAGCAAGCCCGCCAGTTCACGGAAGCCGCCGGAGTCACCGGCATCGTCCTGACCAAGCTCGACGGAACCGCCAAGGGCGGCGTGGTGGTCGCGATTTCCCGCGAACTCGGAGTTCCCGTGCGCTACGTGGGAGTAGGCGAGAAGGCCGGAGACTTGTTGCCCTTCGATCCCCGGGAATTCGTCGATTCCTTGTTCGCGTAAGCCGCAGCACGCTCGCGAGTCACGGAGGAATACATGCCAGAGAGTCCAAATCGCAAATCTCGGTTGCGGGCGCTGTGGAATCAACTGCGTCGCTGGGCAAAGCGGGAGCCGGACCTCCCGGGAGATCCCTACGGGTACGGCATGGCTTCGGTGAGGCGAGGCCCCAAAGGACGAAGCGGCGCTGCCGCCGTGGCGGAGCCAGAAGAAGAAAACCGTAATTTCTTCGGCTCACGGAGATAAAGAAAAACGTCGTGTGGCGCCGTTTCTCTGCGCCTCCGTGGCCCCTGTTTCCTGGAAATGTCTGACCATCACACGGACGAAAAATTTCTCCGCCAGGCGCTCGAACTGGCCCGGCACGGCATCGGACTGGCTGCCCCCAATCCCAACGTCGGCGCAGTCATCGTCGACGATCGTGGCGAAGTGGTGGGCACCGGCTTTCACACCTACGACGGCGTGAAGCACGCGGAAATTCTAGCGCTGGAGCAAGCGGGCGAACGCGCTCGCGGCGGCACTCTATACGTTAATTTCGAGCCGTGCTCGCACCAGGGTCGCACCGGCCCTTGCGCCGACGCCCTAATTGCCGCCGGAATCCGCCGCGTGGTCGCCGGGGTCGCGGACCCGAATCCCCTGGTCCGCGGCCAGGGCTTTGCTCGCCTGCGCGAGGCGGGGATGGTGGTCGCATCGGGGTTCCTCGCCGACGAGTGCCAACGCCTCAACGAAGCCTTTGCCAACTACATCCGCCGGCGCATGCCCCTGGTCACCCTCAAAACGGCGATGACCCTGGACGGCAAGATTGCGCCTCCGCCCGGCGAATCCGAAAACCCCACCGCGCTCGGCGCCGCAACCGCGAGCGGCGGCTGGATCACTAGCGAAGTGGCCCGCGCGCACGTGCAGGAGCTGCGTCACCAGAGCGATGCCATCATGGTCGGCGTCGGCACCATAATCGCCGATGATCCCCTGCTCACCGATCGCAGTGGTCTTCCCCGCCGCCGTCCGCTCTTGCGCGTCATCGTCGATACCCGTCTCCGCCTGCCCCTCGAATCCCGTCTGGTCCAGAGCGGTCACGACGACGTGCTCGTGATCTGCTCCCTCGCCGAAGAAAAGCGCAAGCAGAAGCTGCGCGATCACGGCATTCGCGTCGAGCAGGTGCCCGCGGCCACCCCCGATGGGCGCCCCAACATGCTCAGCCTGGTCCGGCTTCTCGGCGAATTGGAAATCACTAGCCTCCTCATCGAAGGCGGAGCAATGATCAACTGGGCCGCGCTCCACTCCGGCGTCGTCGACAAGGTCTTCTTCTACTACGCCCCGAAAATTCTCGCGGGAGCGGGCTCCGTGCCCTTTGCCACCGCCTCCGGTTTCACACGGATGAGTGACGCCGCCTTCGTGAAATCCATTTGCCTGCACCGATTCGGAGAAGACTTCGCCGTCGAGGGGTACTTGCGCGACCCGTACAGAGATTGAGCACTCCATTCTCAAATCGTTCGGTAGCCTGCCAGTTCCGGTTTGCCGGCGATCCGGCCGGTGACGCCGGTACGGGTGCGACTAGGCGACCATCGGAGTGAACACGCCGGCTACGATGTCGCTGAATTCTCACCGCGACAGGAGGCGGTTTTTTTAAGAACGGGCAGCCGCTTGCTGGCATAGAGAATAAAATTGCAAAATCATGGCTGCGACCGCGGTTCCCGCTCAGTCTGTACCGGCGCCTCGCATTCAGTCGGTCGACGCTCTGCGTGGGGCCATCATGATGTTGATGGCGATCGATCACATTCGCGACTACGTGGCCCGAAGCGCACAGCAGTTCTTGCCCACTGACCTGACGCGCACGACTCCCGCTCTCTTTTTTACCCGCTGGATCACGCATTTTTGCGCGCCAGTTTTCATGCTCACAGCCGGCCTCGGCGCATATTTCTGGTTGACCCGCGGGCATCACTCGAAAAGCGAGCTGTCGTGGCTGCTAATGAGTCGCGGCATTTGGCTGATTGTTCTTGAAGTCACGATATTGCGGCTGGTTTTTTTCTCGCAGATAAGCTTCACGGCGAATCCTGTGATCCTGATCATCCTTTGGGCGATTGGGATTTCCATGATCGCCCTGGCCGGGCTGATTTATCTTCCGAGGCATGTGGTTGCGGCGGTGAGCATTGCGATGATTGGCCTGCACAATCTACTCGATCAGGTCTCGGCCGAGGCCTTCGGGCGTGCGGCGTGGATGTGGAACATCCTGCACCAGCAAAATGTTTTCACGTTCCATCGAATCACCTTCGTGACCGCATATCCGGTATTACCCTGGATCGGGGTGATGGCTGGTGGCTATTGCCTCGGGACGGTCTTTGAGTGGGATGCGCATCGCCGGCGGACTTTTCTGGTGCAAATGGGACTGGCGCTTGCTGCGGCATTCGTTGTGCTGCGCGCCGTTAATATCTATGGCGATCCTCTACGTTGGAGTCATCAAGCATCGCCAGTTCTCAGGCTGCTCTCTTTTCTTAACGTCAGAAAATATCCGCCCTCGCTCGACTTCTTGTTGATGACACTCGGCCCGGCAATGGTCGTCATGGCGTGGTTGGAAAAATTTCACTTTCATTTCACCAATCCGCTGATTGTTTTCGGGCGTGTGCCGTTCTTCTACTACGGAACGCACTTGCTTTTGGCTCATCTGATTGCGATTGGGATGAACTTCGTGCGCTACGGTGCAAAGTCATTCCTGCTGATTGCGCCGCCCTCGATGGGAAGCTCGAACGACCTTTTTCCGGTTGACTACGGGTTCCCGCTGTGGACGGTGTATGCGGTCTGGGTTGTTGTACTGCCGCTTCTCTATCCGGCGTGTCTTTGGTTTGCGCGACTCAAACAGGATCGGCATGATTGGTGGCTGACCTACCTGTGATTTCTTGCGGAGAAACGGCGGTTAAGCCCGCAGTTGTGCGCACCCTCCGAGTCTCGAGCGAGCACCCGGATCCGGGGCAAACCGGAAGATATCCCACCGGATACTGGCCCGGGGATCGGGGCTGCGAGAAAGCGAACTCGACCGATGTGGGCGTCCATCTCGCCTCTGGGGCCCGGCCCGTTTACTATGGATCCGGAGGCCTTCATGTTCACCGGCATCATCGAGGAAGTCGGCAAAGTCAGCAGCATTCAGGAAGAACGCGGCACCCGCCGCCTTACAGTCTCGGCCTCACGCCTGACAAAGGAACTGAAGAAAGGAGACTCTATTTCCGTCAGCGGCGTCTGCCTGACTGCCGTAAACATCACGCCCAGTTCCGTAACCTTCGACCTGGCAGAGGAAACCTGGACGCGCACGTCTTTCTCGCGCATGCATGAAGGCGCGCTCGTCAACCTTGAACTGCCTATGCGCGCCGACGGACGCTTCGGCGGCCACATCGTCCAGGGCCACGTCGACGGCGCCGGCCAGTTCCTCGCGCTTGATCGCATCCCCGGCGCCGATGACTACTGGTTAAACATCGGAATCCCCGCCGAACTCGAGCGCTATGTGATCTTCAAGGGATCGCTCTCCATCGAGGGCATCAGCCTCACCGTCGCCCGGATCGAAGGCACGGAAGTGACGGTCGCCATCATCCCGCACACCTGGGAAATGACCAACCTGCGTTCGCTGAAGCCCGGCGACCCGGTCAATCTGGAAACCGACATCATCGCGAAATACGTCGAGAAGATGATGAAAGGCGAATCCGCCAACAGCACGCTTACACTGGAAAAGCTGGTTCAGCAAGGATTTTAGGAGCGGGCTCTAGGCTCCCGCAAGCAGGCTGCGGAAAAAGTCCTCGCCCGAAGTAATGCGGGAAGGGCAGGAGTTCACTCGGGCCGGAAGGACCTTGAAAAAACTTGCGCTGCAGCGCCTGAGGTTGGCCTTCGAAAGCATCACAGAGTGTTTCCGAAAACTCCCTGACGCCGGGCCTTTGGCTCGGGTCTTGCGTCCTTAGCTAGACCCTAGATTGTGCGGTCTACACTTCAATAATCTTCAACTCATCCAACTCCAAGAACTCCTGCACAATCGGCTCCGGCGACTTCTCCATCTCGGCGTAAGTACCAAAGAAAATCGCCTTGGCCTCATGCAGGAACACGATCCGGTCGGCCAGCTTCTTGGCCAGCCGCATGTCGTGGGTTACCACCACGCTCGTCAGATGCAGTTGGATCTTCAGGCGCTTGATGAGGTCGCCCAGCAATTGCGCCATCAGCGGGTCCACCATCGTCGTCGGCTCGTCGTAAAGCACGCACTCGGGCTGCGCCCCCAGCGCCCGCGCGATCGCCACCGAGCGTTTCATCCCGGTGGACAGGTCCGAGGGCAGCAGGTCGCGCATGTGCCCAACGCCTACCATCTGGAGAAGCCCGTCAACGATCTGGTAGATCTGGTCTTCGGTCAGGTCTCTACGCTCGCGCAGCGGGAACGCGATGTTCTCCCCCACCGTGAGTGAATCGAACAGGGCTCCATTCTGAAAGACCATGGTAACTTTCTTGCGAATGGCCTCCATTTGCATATCGTCGTAGTCGGTCACGTCCTCGTGCGCCACGATCACCCGCCCCGAGTCGGGCTTCAGGAATCCCATGATATGGTGCAAGGAAACTGACTTCCCTACGCCGCTGCGCCCCAAGATGCACACCGTTTCTCCTGAGCGCACGTCGAAGCTCACGTCGTCGAGCACGCGCTTCTCCCCGAACGACTTGCTCACGTGCCGGAACTCGATGTAAGGCGTCGTTTGCGCAGGATCGTCGGGCATTTGGACGTACGTCAGTACTCTCCCTTCTTTATCCTCACCTGCTGGCAATCCGGAGCTACCGTCCCAACCACCTCTCGGCTTGCATCGCCCAATTCTTCCGGCGTGTTGAGATTCCGAAACATGTCGGCGCTAAACCCGCCTTTCTTCAGTTCGTCGTCATCTACCACGCGGACCTCAACCAGCCCGAACAAAGGGTCGATCTTGTTCTTGCTCTGGCGTAGAGCCGTTTCTGCAACCGCCGCGAACTCCCTCTTGTAGACCGCGCACAAAGGCTGCCACCCTCCCCCGGCGTGCGGAACGGTGACCATAGCTTTGCTGGCCTGCGCCTCGGTCAACAAATACCTCAGGAATCCAACTTCCACGAACGGCAGATCCACAGCCAGGACGAGGTTCAACTCTGACTGCGATGCTCGCAACGCCGCGTGAATGCCGCCGAGCGGACCGCAGTTCGGAAATTCGTCCTCGACCACTCGCCCCAGAGCCGTAAACTTCTGCGCGCTCCCCACGATGCGCACGTTGGAAGCTACCGTTCCTGCCAGCTCAAGAGCCCGAGCCAGCAACTGGCGTCCCCCAAGCTCGGCGAACGCCTTATCCGCGCCCATGCGGCTGCTCTTACCGCCCGCCAGTACGAACGCGCTCACCGCCTCCATGCCGCGATCATACACAAGTCAGCTCTGTCGAAAAACATCCACAGGCCAAGTGCTTGGCACCCCTTGCTTTGTGTCCCGCCGGGGTCCTAGACACGAAAGTAACCTACTTTGCGGAGCAGGCTGGAAGTGATTGATTCTTCGCAGCAGGCGCGCAACAAGTGCTCGCACGTCCTTGATAGAGAATCAACGACTTGCGAGTCAGTTGGACTCAAATTTGGACTCAACTCGGGACGGTGTTCGCCTGAAACACAAGCCTGATCCGAGAATTGAAAATTAGGCAATCGCGATGAACACGGACAACCTAAAGTCGGAAGTCTTTGATGCGGCTGAAGTGGAGCTGGCTCCGTCGCCCATTACCTGGCGCTGGGGGCGCCCCTCTGACATGGCCGCTCTGCGACTGTGTCACTTCCTGTCGTGTTCGACGCCGAAGATTTCGTAAAACGACACTTGGAAGCGCTCGCGGCTAAGCTGCGGGGCGACAAAGACTGGCCCTATGAGCAGTGGCCACTCACCACCTTGCTAGCCGACCTAAAGGACGTTGGCGTCGAAGTGCGAATACCAGTCAGAGAACCGTGACATGGCATCGAGAGGAAGACTGACCGCTGCCTCTCGGGCAAGCCGGAGTAGCGATGTCGTCTGTTTGGTGGATTACAGAACTGGCGAAAAGAGTCTACCCTTCCCACGGCGCTATACCGACCGGCCTGAACCCTCGGCGCAGCGCCGGAACTGAGCGGTTCCTGGGGGAAGAGATCGCTCAACGATGCGTCCCAGAGAGGTCCTAGGAACCGCTCATGGGGCGCTTTCGTGTCTGCGGTAAATTTTCTCGTAGAAGACTAGACCCTACGTTGTGCCCTTCGTTCCAGCTCGGCCAGGGTCTCCATAGGCGGAAACCCGTCAGCCCTGAATTTCGATTCTACCTCACGAAGGAGATCAACACTGTCGGCCACGAAATCATCAAATAGCTCTGTCGCCAGGCGGAACGATTCTTTGTCGCTGAAGGCCTGTTCGTCGCTGTGAGAGAGCAATCGGTCTAGGTTGGCAAACCTGCTCCAAACTTCCCACACCAAATCCCGGGCTCGGCGCTTCGCTTCGCGTTCCTGGTCCGGAACCTGGCCCGCGACCTGGCCCTTGAAATTGACCGAGGCAGTGATGTAACACCGACCGCCCTCGCTGATTTTGGTTGAGACGGGTTCCCAGACGTGGGAGACCCCGGTTTCCTCGATGAGCCGCTGGACAAACGCGTTCGGATCAAATCCGAAGTACTCGTCTCCGGGGATCATGTAGTTCCTCTGGCTCAACTCCCGGATTGGAAATGTGGCAGCGATCCGGAACGCAGTATGGTCCAATTCTTCGCCGTGTTGCCATGGGGCTAACAAATTGAAGTGAGTCAGCGTTCTTATCATTTCGCAACGATGCGAAACCGCTGGGATATCTGCTCCGGGGCTTAACGCTGCTCGCAGATCTTGCAGCCATTTCCAACCATCGGTTCCCACCCGAGTGTGAGTGCGCTCAAATTCCCACATGCGCTTGATGTCCTCCGGATCGACCGGAGGGATGGGGTCACCTTCCCTGTGTGCTTCGAAATTGGGGATGTCTGCGTCAGCCACGGCGGAAGAATTATACGTCGGTTCGACGTCATCGAAGTTTCCGGAAATTGACCTTCCGTCCCGTGACGCGCTAAATGTGGAGAGAGTTTTCTAATGGCGTGCTCGACACTACCGCTGAAGATCGCCAGCAAGCAGCTGACTCGCTGCTATTACGTCGCCCTCTGCTGCCCTGAACACGGGGAGATCCGCGCCTGCGCCGCGCGCTTTACGAAGTACTCGACCGTCTTCGCATTCCGCAGGCCGGCATGCACGCGTTCCGGCACGGCAACGAGACGATCATGGATCGGCTCAATACGCCCCGAAGCTGCGGCAGCAGCGCCTGGGGCACTCCGATGAGCGCATGATGATGCGCTACTCGCACGTGGTCAGCGAAGACGAAATCACACTCGCGGAGAAATTGGGGGCGATGTTGAGTCCAAAATTGGACTCGAAATTGGACCCACAGTCAGTTAACTGATTGGCAGGAAACATCCTTCGAGTCTCGACACGAAAGTAACCTATCCAACGCGTCCGAACCGTTAGATCATGAGCCTGTCCGGAAGTTCACCCTGAAAGTTCATCATGCCGCAGAAATTCATGGATGTCCTCAGACTCGGGCGTTGTTCCCACGAGTTCTCCTGGCCCCGGCGGGCAGCCGACGGCCACTACTATCAAGTTTGCCTGCTGTGCGCGGTCGAATACAAGTACGACTGGGCGACCATGCGCCGTACCGAGCGCGTCGCCCTTACCGTGACCGAACCGGGTACCCGGCGGCGGACTCGCGAGAAAAAACCCACCTGGGTGCCTCGGGCACGACGCCTCAAGCTCAACCTGCAGGTGCGTTATCGCGTCAAGAATCTGAACACCTGGTCAGTTGGCACCATCGAAAACATCAGCCAGTCCGGCGTCCTGTTTCAGGGAATGACCGAGCTTCCCGTCAACGCGCTGGTCGAAATGGTGTTCGAGATGCCGGAAGAGATCTCGGGCCAGAGGAATAGCAACGTGCTCTGCCAGGGGCGGGTCATTCGCTCGAAGGAAGCCCGCAAAGATCAAGGCGCGGCACTGGCAGCATCCATTCTCGACTACAAGTTCCTGCACCAGAGCTGACATCCCCGGAGCAAAGAATCGCGAGCGGCCATTTCCGGTCTGCGCCAGCAATGACGGCCCTTCCACCCGTTCCACCGCTTCCCTTCCCGGCCAACAATTTTGGCTGGTAGAGACAACCTGCTTGCATCTAAACTAGTATTATCCCGGTCACTAATGCTTATCTTCAGGAGTAACTTTATGAAGGCGAGAGCCTCGGTGTACCTCTCCGTCATTCTGCTCGTGTCGCTGATGGGCATAACGGCTGCCTGCAATCAGGTACCGAACGACTCCCAGATCAGCACCCAGCTTCAGGACAAGCTCAACGCCGATTCCGGTTTGCAAGGCAAGCAGTTGAGCGTGCAAGCCTCAAAAGGCGTTATAACCCTTTCCGGTAACGTTGACAACGATGCGCAGCGCGAAGCCGCAGCCCGTTATGCAGCGGCCATCCCCGGCGTCAAGGAAGTCGTCAACAACCTCCAGGTAGGGGCGCCTGCCGCAGCAGCCGCCGTGCAAGACACACCTCAGCAGCAAGCGGCGCCCAAGCCGGCCCCGGCCACAAGGAAGGAGCCCAAGAGGCGTCCGGCAGTAAGAGAAGCGGCCGAAGTGGCCGCGGCTGGCGCTGGTGCCGGCGGCATGGGAATGGCGATGGCCCACCAGGACTCCACCCCGGCTGTTGCCGCTCCGCCTCCACCCCCACCGCCACCTCCGCCCCCGCAGAAGGTAACGATTCCTGCCGGCACCACGCTGGCGGTGCGCCTGGTCGATACCATCGATTCGGAGAAGAACCAGGCCGGCGAGACCTTTAAGGCCACGCTCAATTCTCCCTTGTCGGTCGAGGGCGACGTGGCCATTCCCGCCGGCTACGACGTGGAAGGCCACATCGTCGACGTGAAGAGCGCCGGCAAGTTTGCCGGACAATCCCTGCTCGTGCTCCAACTGGACCGAATTTCCGTAGGCGGCAAGTCCTACAGCGTCCAGACCGACGAATACAAACGTCAGGGCAGCTCCCGCGGCAAGAACACGGCTGAGAAGGTTGGCGCAGGCGCGGCCATCGGAGCCATCATCGGCGGCATTGCCGGCGGTGGCAAAGGTGCAGGGATCGGAGCGGCGGCGGGTGGTGGATTGGGCGGCGGCGTTCAGGCTGCGACGAAAGGCCAACAGATCAAGCTGCCCTCGGAAACCGTGATCAACTTCACCTTGCAGAACCCGTTGACGGTGATAGCGGCGCAAGGCCCGGATTCCCATCGTCACAAGATGGATTCGTCCGGCGACCCCAACAACCAGTAGTACTCACTAGATTTCCTACCAGGGCGCGGACACCCCGCGCCCTTTTCGTTTCCACCGGTTGCCCCCTCCCGCCAACTGTGTTCCCATGACCTGTCCGCGATGCCGCTGATTACCGCCATCTTGCACACCTGTAACGACGAGCTCGGGCTGGGACGAGCCCTGCAGACTCTGCTTCCCTGCGACCAAATCCTCATCATCGACCACGGTTCGACCGATGCCACGCTGCGCATCGCTCGCGACTACGCCGCCAGCATTCGCATCGTGACCGAGCAAGCGCCGGCTGACTTGCTCCACTTCGTCCGCAACGACTGGGTCTTTGCGCTGCAGCCTTTCGAGTCCGTCAGCGAACTTCTGGAGGCTGAGTTGTTCGACTGGAAATGCTCCCCTCCCTTCGACCTGGATGGAATTCCCGCCTTCTCCATTGCGGTGCGGGAACAGACCCATGAAGGCTGGATCGCACTCGATCCCTCCACCCGCCTGGTCCCTCGCACCTGGAACCGCTGGGAGGGGCCACTGCCCGCTAGCCATCGACAAGCCCAGCTATTGCCGGGCGAGCTATTGCGCTTCAGCAGGCCGTAAGCTTCCGCCAGCGATTCTCGCCGAACTTGCGGAGAAAAACTGCGGCAAGTATCGAGCGCTCGACCTCTCCAGCGTGATCCGAGGTGAAGCCGCCGACCGGCTCGCGCACGGCAGCAAAGATATGCCGGTTTGGGGCCCACTCTTCCGCCGCATCAGCCAGGGCAGCGAAGGCGAGGTTCAGCAGCGCATCACCAACCTCAACCGGTTCATCGAATCCATCCAGAAGAAGTAGACGCCGCGGCCTATCGACTCACCTGAGTTGAATTGCCGCGCTCCGCCGGAACGGGAAAAGAGTGCACCCGCCCGGCAACGGGGCACTCTCTCCTCCGCGTTCCCTCGGCCTCTCCCTCAAACACACGATTGCGGGACCCTGGCTCGCCTGCTACATTGTTGCCCGAGTCAAACAGCCTATCTCAGACGTCGGGCATCTAAGCTGGTACGCCCCTTGCTTTCTCGGAACGCAGAGACTTCCATCCCATGGTTGACGAACCGGAAAATGCGCTCTCTCCCGTCCGCTCGCAGTGGCTCCCTTGGCCCGTGCGTTACGGCGGATCGCTGCTGGCGGTGGCCGCCGCTCTGGCCCTGTGGTCGGTCTCTCCCTTCATGCATCATGATCCGTTTTCCATTTTTGTTCTCGCGGTTGTGTTCAGCGCGCGCTTTCTCGGCTTTGGCCCCGCCCTGTTCGGCACTGCCCTGTCCGTCGTCGCCATCGATTACTTCATCTTCGACCCGCACTTCAGCCTTTCGGTGGAGCGTTCTGAAGCGGCCCGCCTGCTCCTTTTCGTCTGCATTTCCGTTCTAGCCGCGAGCATCGCCCGCGCGCGATCCCAGGCCGAGGTTCGCGCCGACCAGATGCACGAGCGCATGGCTGCCATCGTCGAGTCTTCCGAAGACGCGATTTACAGCGCCACTCCCGATGGCATCATCACAAGTTGGAACCACGGCGCGGAGGAACTCTACGGCTATCGCGCTGGCGAAGTCCTGGGCCAGTCCGTTCTCATCACCGTGCCGCCCGAACTCGCGCACGAGACTCGATCTCACCTGGAACTGCTGGTCCGCGGCGAGAGCGTCGAAAGCTACCAGACCCAGCGCCGGCGCAAAGACGGGTCTCGCGTGAACATCATGCTGTCGGTCTCCCCGCTCCGCAACCGCAAGGGATCAGTCATCGGTGCCTCGGCCATCGCCAGCGACATCACCTCCCAGCTGCGCGCCGAGGACGCCCTGCGCCGCAGCGAGAAACTGGCCACCGCCGGACGCCTCACCGCCGCCATCGCGCACGAGATCAACAACCCGCTCGAGGCCATCACCAACCTCCTCTACCTGGCCCGCCGCGACCCAGCTCGCGCGGACCAGCATCTCGAACTGGCCGAACGCGAGGTGCAGCGCATCGCCGACATCGCCCAGCAGACTCTCGGTTATGTCCGTGACTTCTCCGATGCCCGCCCGGTCAAGGTCTCGCTTGCCCTGGAAGAGGTCCTCCAGCTCTACACCCTGAAACTGACGAGCAAGAAGATTCAGACGAAGAAAGAATTCGACGGTGCCTGCGAAGTCCTCGGCTTCGACGGCGAACTGCGCCAGCTTTTCTCCAACCTGATTGTGAACGCCACCGACGCCATGCAGGAAGGCGGATGCCTTCGCTTGCGCGTCTCTTCGGCTCACCATTGGCGCGAAGACCAGCGCCTCGGCGTGCGCGTCGTCTTTGCCGACAACGGCAGCGGCATTCTCCCCGAAGACCAGGCTCGCGTCTTCGAACCCTTCTACACCACGAAAGATTCCGGCACCGGCCTGGGCTTGTGGCTCTCCGAAGGCATCGTTCGCAAGCACGGCGGCCAGATCCGCGTGCGCAGTTCCACTCACCCGGCGCACCGCGGCACCGTCTTCTCGATCTTCCTGCCTGCAGTCGCCACCTCGAACGGCTGACGGCCACATCCCAAAACGAAGGGTCCTCGCGAACCAGTCCCGTCACTCTCGACCGCCCAAAAGTATATGTGTTGCAATCAGTTACGCGACCATCCTTCCAGAAGGACAGTGACCTTGGTACCGGGCTTCGCCCCCTGTAACACCCGTATAATCAAGACACAACGATTGCAACAGAACGCGTTCTGATAAGGACACGGTGGATCCTTCTCTGGCATTGGCGAGTGTCGTCTTCGGGCTGATCTTCGGCAGCTTCCTGAACGTGTGTATCTATCGCTTGCCCAGGGACTTGTCGGTTCTCAAACCCCGTCGCTCCGCCTGCCCGAGCTGCCACGAACAGATCGCCTCTTACGACAACATCCCGGTCTTGAGCTGGCTGATCTTGCGCGGCCGTTGCCGCCGCTGCCAAGCTCCGATTTCCCCGCGCTACCTGCTGGTCGAGTTGCTCACAGCCTTTCTCTTCCTGGCCTGCTCCTGGCACTTCGGATACACGCTGGCCACGCTCAAGTACTGCGCGCTGGCCTTCCTGCTCCTGGGCCTCATTTTCACGGACGCTGAAACCAAACTGCTCCCCGACAAGATGACGCTACCTGGCATCGTTCTCGGGATCGGGTTCAGCCTGTTCGTTCCCCTCAACGACCTCGCTTCGCAGTTTCTTCCCGGAGTCGTTTCGCTCCCGTTGAGTTCCGATATCAGCGCGCACCTGCTGTCGCTGGTTGATTCGCTGCTTGGCGCAATCGTCGGCGCGGCTTTCATCTACGGCCCCGGCGCCATCTACCTGCGCCTGCGCGGGGTGGAAGGCATGGGCTTTGGCGACGTGAAGCTGATGGCCATGGTCGGCGCGTTCCTGGGATTGAAGCTTACCGCGTTCACTATCTTCACCGCCTCCATTGCCGGCTCGATGTTCGGCATGAGCACCATCCTGATGGTCTGGATCAAACGCACGCGTCGTTTTGCCCAGCGCCAGCACGCAACCATGCGCCAAGCCCGCCGCCGTGCCTGGCTGTCTGCGAAGACCGTCTACCGCCACTACGAGATGCCCTTCGGCGTCTTTCTCGGCAGCATGGCCATGGTCGCCTTCTTTTTCGGCAACCGCTTCCTCGAGTGGTACTGGAGGCTGTTGTGAAACTGCTCACCAACCCGATCTTCCTGAAGATGGTGCTGGTGCTTTTCGCATCCGGCTTCGCCTTCTTCATGGCCGCGGTCCTGATGCGCCGGGTGCGCAAGAGCCTCGGCGAAGATACTTCCCTGCCCGACACCGCAACCTCGGTCGATCAGCTTCCTCTTCACACCTACCATGCAGTTATTCAACAACTCAAACAGCAGAAGCATGAACTGGTCGCGCTGCAACAGGCTGAGCAGCGCCGGGCCAAGACTTCAGAAAGCATCAGCGCCGCCGTCCTCTCCAATCTTTCCAGCGGCGTGTTGTTCTTGGGCTCGAACGGATTGGTTCGTCAGGCCAACCAGGCCGCGAAAAACATTCTTGGCATCGCCTCGCCCTCTGGCATGGACGCTGGCGCCATCTTCCGCAGCGCCTGCGGCCCTACGAGTTCCCTGGACGGCACGACCCCGACCCTGGCTGAGTCCGTGAACACCACCCTGCACGAAGGCATCCCTCTGAAACGCCTGGCGGTGGAGTATCTGACTCCCTCTGGCGAACACCGCATGATCGAGGTTACCGCGTCTCGCGTTCCCGCAGCTGACGGAACCGTGCTCGGAGTGGCCTGCCTTATCAATGATCAGACCGAGATCTCCGACATTCGCCGCCAGATCGATTTGCGCGGCGAGATGTCGGCCGAAATGGCCCTCGCCCTGCGAACTTCCCTAGTCACAATCTCTGGCTACGCGCAGCAGCTGGCTTTGAACCACGATCCAGACCTGGCTCGGCAACTCGCGACCGATATCGCAGCCGAGGCCAAGCATCTGGATCACACGATTGGCGGATTCCTGGCGGAAGACACAAAAGCCCGGGCCGCGAAGATGAATCATTAGCAGAATCGCGGAAGTCGCGGACCGTAGCGCGATCACCGCATAGGACGGAGAACATGAAGCGCATTGCAAACATTTCAACCAGCCTGATTTTCGTGGCCGCATTCGGCCTCTCTTTGGCCAGCGCCCAGGATGCATCTCTCGGAGATCTCGCCCGCCAGGTCCGCAAGCAGAAAGGACAAGCCGCCCCGAGCGCGAAGAAGTTCGACAACGATAACCTTCCCGCCGAGGACAAACTCTCGGTCGTGGGACAGGCACCTCCTGAGCCACCGGCGGCCGAGACCGCCGCAGCGGTCAACAACGATGGCGCTCCCGCTGGGCCGAACCGCGGCCCCGTCACGCCCGCTGCCGACGAGGCCCCGCCTCAGGCCGGTGTCACTGCCGCCCCCGGCGCCGACCAGAAGCCCGCCGCCGACGATCCTCAGGCGCAAAAGAAGCAAATGTACGAGGGCTGGAAAAAGCGCATCGAGGATCAAAAGGGGCAGCTCGACCTACTGGCCCGCGAACTCGACGTTCAAAACCGCGAGTATCGCCTGCGCGCCGCCGCCTTTTACGCCGACGCCGGCAACCGCCTGCGCAACTCAGGAGCTTGGGATAAGGAAGACTCCCAGTTCAAGGATCAGATTGCCGCCAAGCAGAAACAGCTCGACGACGCCAAGAAGCAATTGGAAGACATGCAGGAGGACGCTCGCAAAGCGGGCGTGCCTTCCTCGATGCGGGAATAATCCCGTCCCATTCTTAGCTCACATCAGCTTCCCGGCCCACGCCGGGAAGCCTTCTGCTTTATGCCTGCGCGAACGTCTGCGCTCCCGTGCTGCGGGAACGCTCTTTCTCGGGAATATCGATCTTTTCCACCTGATCGAGCGCATAGGTTTTTTCGATTGGACTTCCACGGCGCTTTGCTTCAGAGTAAATGCATCCTTCCTGCGCTGTAGCAGTGGGATCGTGTGAACCGTGTTTTTCGGGCCTTTGCCTCGTTGTTCGTAAGCCCTTCCTGACCTCGTCGTCTCACCGACAACCCCGCGCAATGCCGCGAGCCTAAGGCTCGTCTGGATGGCGCACGACTCTTTTGGGAGGTTAGGAAAATGAGATTGTTTGCAAATTCCGCGTTCCATAAATGGCTGCTCATCGCGGTCGGTGCCCTCACCCTGTTCCCGGTGTCCGCCCTCGCATCCGAGGCCTCGGGGAAGTTCACTCTGACCCGGGAAGTCCACTGGGCAGGCGTCGTCCTTCCGGCCGGTGAATATACCTACTCCCTGGAACACCGTGGTTCACCGCTATTGCTGGTACGCGGTGCCAGTGGCACGCCAGGCTATCTCATGATGGCCAGAACCATCGACAGCGTTGCCACCGAGTCTGACTCGCTCGTGTTGCAGCGTCACGGCGACGAGTGGTTCGTGAGCGAAATGGTGGTCGGCTCGGTGGGAGAGGAATTCTCTTTCGCCGCGCCGGAAGCGAACCCCATATCGGCGCGCAAGAAAGGCTCCGGCACCGACAAGGTCGCCTCCCTGTCACAGCCGTAATCAGAGGGGCCTGCGCGGGAGCGATCGAACCTGGTCGCTCCCGGTTTTTCTAAGCCCAACCGCGGTCTTCACCGAGACCACCTGGCTGAACGATTAACGAGAAGAGGAACTTGCCATGCTGAAGAATCCCCGCCCCAGCTCGACGGACAAGCCCCGGGTTACCTTGCGCACCGTAGCCGACAAAGTCGGGCTCGCGCCCTGCTCGATCTCGGCTATCCTCAACAATTCCCCTGCTGCCCAATCCATTCCTCAGCACACCAAGGATCGCGTCCTGCGCGCGGCCCGCCAACTCAACTACCGTCCTAACCTTGCCGCCCGCTCGCTGCGCACCCGGCGAACTTCGACCGTCGCCTTGCTGGCTGCCGACCTCGGCAGCGTAATGGTGGCGGGCGTGGCCGCGGGCGTCGAACAACTCCTGGCAGCGAAGGGTTATTGCTTGCTGGTCGCAGCTTGTGCCCGGACTCCCGAAATGTCCGAGGTCCAGGCGGCGCGCCTGTTACAGCATGGCGTCGACGGCATCATCGCGATCGACTCGCCTCCGCCGCGGGCTCTCGCCCTGCCGATGGTCTTCATCGACCTTCCCGCCAAGTTTCTGCTACCAGTGTCGCCGGTCACGCCGCAGCAACTCACGGCAGTGGGCGATTCTGCCGCCAAATCCCTGCTCGGACAGATCGAGCAGAACACCGCTTCGCTGATCAGAATTGCCCTGACCCCGGAGACGGTCGACGGTCACTGGCAGTTAAAGACGCTCCGCCCCGTCACTTTTTCTGCGCGCGGTTAAGGGGCAAGCGCAGAGGCGCCAGATTGCGAGGGGGGGGTACCCTTTCGCTCCCTGCAGCCGGTCATCGTCCGCGAAGATGCTGGTTATCCGAAAAGCCCGCGACTCAATCGACCTGTCAATTCTGAGCGAGGTGAGGCGCCCGCCGAACGAAGTCGAAGGACCTCGAGTCTGTAGGCGAAACTTCGGCTGTCGCTGACCCTGCCACCACAGTCCGACTCGCACCCGCAGACGCCCGAGCCCAACTCACCTATCATGTTGTCATTCCGACGCGCGAGCGCAGCCAGACAGGAGGAATCTGCTGTCCATCAGCGGAAGCAAGCCCAGCGCCAGACGTCGATCTAGTAGCCTCGCTCACCGCTCTCAGTTAGCCCCCGATCCCCGCCGTATTTCCTCGCCCAGCACCACCGCCTCGGCGATTTCTTTGAGCGAGCGCCGCTTCTGCCGGCTCTGCCGCTGCAACGTGAGATAGGCTTGCTCTTCATCGAGCCCCAGGTCGCGCTGCAAAATCCCTTTCGCGCGCTCCACCAGCTTGCGGGTTTCCAGTTGCTGCAACAGTTGGGAATTCGCGCATTCCAGCCGGGCCATCTCGATTTCCGCACCCACCAGGAACCCGATGGTGGAGATCAGCCGTATTTGTCGTGGCGTGTAGGAATGCGCCTGTTTGTGCTGCACATTGATCACGCCGACCACTCGCCCTCGCGACAAGATGGGGACTGAAAGAAATGCTTCGTAAGAGTCCTCCGGCAACTCGTGGAAGGACTTAAAACGCAGATCTTGGGAAGCGCCTTGCGAAATCGCCACCGGCTCGCGATGTTCCGCAACCCATCCGGTGATGCCTTGTCCTACCCGCAGCTTCAACCGGTCAATCACTTCGTCCTGGTGAGGGTTTTTCGAAGCCCGCAGAACCAGCTCGTCTTCTTCTCGCAGGTACACGAAGCAGGAGTCACATTTCACCACCGAGGAAACGAATTCTATGATTTGTTCGAGATCTTGATGGAGAGGATCAGCCGCCGCCATGCGACTGCTGATGTCATGCAGAAAATCAATATCTACGTCGCTCTGGAAAATATTCGTACTCATGCCCTAAAGTATCGGCCGACCGCAGTGATGTCAAATTGCAGTTTTGAATGTGAACGATCATTCACACGGGGCGCGCATTTCACGCAGATGCCGCGTCCGCTACCTGATCGGCGGGCTTCCGCTCAATGCCGACAAATCATTCCTATACCCCAAGATGGGTCACCGCAGGTGAGAAAAACAAGTCGGAATCCTTATCCGGCGAACTTCCCCCGCAGCGTCCGGATCTGCCCCAAGTGATGTTGGCCGTGCACCCAGTGGAACCGTCTCCATTCGCACCCGCGCAACGGTCCCAGGATCGGGTGATCCAGAAGGCGCGTCTGGCTTCCGTACCTTTCTTCTGCACTGGCGATGATCGCATCCATCCGAGCAATCTTCGCCGCAATTTCAGTTCGCACTCGCGGCAGAGGCAGTCCTCCCGGTACCGTATTCTTCGGAGCCTTGCGGCCCTCCGGCAAGTACCCGAGTCCCACCACCACCCAGGTTCGCCATCGATCCTGCGGGGTAACCAATCGCGCCAGCGGCTTCCCCGATTGCAGGCAGCGCTCGAAGCCCTTCGTCGTTCCGGTATAGGTCAGATAGAGATGCTCCAGGATTTCCGCAGTGCTCCACTTCCCGGCTGGGTGCCAGTTGAGGGCCTCTTCGCTCATGCCGTCGGTGGCTGAGGCGATGGCTTTCTGGAGTCGCTCCAGATAGAAATCCATGGCAGCCTGTTTCCCTTCGTTTAGAATGAGGCAGCAATCACAATCACAACTTACTACAGGATGGTAGCTATGACGAAGCTGCTCATGCCGATATTGGCCCTAGCCCTGTTGACGTCGTGTTCGTCGGAGCCCACAAAATCAGAGGCCCCGCCGCCACCCAAACCTCCCGAGGCCTTGACCGGCCGCAGTGCCTTCCAGAAGCTCTACGTCTCGGCACATGCGTGGGGTCAGGATGCGAAACCCTACCGCCTCGAATCCGTGCCCAACAGTGACTCGAACGGCCGTGACGGCAAGTCCGCGCTATGGCACGCCGGTTTCGCTTCCGTCGTCCAACGCGGAACCAAGCCCTACCAATGGTCTGGCAGTCCGGGACCGGATCGCGGCGTCAATGCTGGCGTGGAAGACACCTACAATCCCAACAATGCTTCCACTCAAACGTTCGATATCGCGTTCCTCAAGATCGATTCTGACAAGGCCTTCGACATCGCGCAGCAGCACGGCGGCGACAAACTTCTGCAACAGTCGCCCGATACTCCGGTCATCTACGTCCTGGAGTGGAACCACGTTACGAACGAACTCATCTGGCACGTAATCTACGGCAGCCGCGACGTCGCCAAGCTCAAGGTAGCGGTGAGCGCTACCTCAGGAGAATTCCTGCGCATCGAGAAGTCGTAAACGATGTTGTCGTAGACGCCTTCAGCGAGGGTGCACCTGAGGCGGGGTCAGCTTCATCGGCCGCAGAAAAACGAAAGGATTCGTATCAGGGTGCGCCTCCAGGCGCACCGTAACGGCTCATATCAACAACCGCCTTTGGGCGCTGGGTTCACGAACCGCTCCTCACATCTAAAGCTCGCGTAACTACTTCACCGCCGAACTGTTCTTCGGCTCGTCCAGGCTCCCCCCGTCCCCCGCCTTCAGCCGATCGAGGGCACGATGCGCTTCCTCCGCGAACGGCCCCTCCGGCAATATCTTGAGGTAATCCTGATACCCCTTGCGCGCCTCGCCCGTGTCGCCTAGTTTGTCCTGACACACCGCCATCCGGAAGGTTGCTACCGCGTCGTTATTCTTGTAGTACAGAGCCTCGCGGTAGCGGTCGAGCGCGGCACGATAGTTCTTGCGCTTGAAGTAAAAATCTCCGACCTCAACATCTTTCTCTGCTTTGTGCGGATTCCAAGGTTTGAATTCCTGGATTCCGCCAATCTCGTCCTCCGAGTAAAGACCGGCAGCATCTTCCGCTTCCTGCACCGCCCACGCGCTGTCGGGATGGGTCTTGGCGTCGTCGGGTGGAGGGCTCAAATCCTCGGGTGTGTCCTTGCTCGAACTTGCGCCCGCGGACGTTTTTCCCGCACTCTGGTTTTCAACCTGATCGGAACGTGGTGGAGGCTGGTTGGGTACAGGTTTCCGAGACTGCCCACTCTGCTGCGCCGCCGCAGCCAGCGCGAAACTCAACACAACCAGGCCGACGATGCGAACCATTGCATTATTTTACCGCCACGAGCACGGCCCGTTGAGCCCAAAATTGCGGAGTTCGCACGCGGCCGCCCCAAATTACTCTGTGGCTCCGGGCAACATTTTCGTTTTCACGCTCGCTCCGATCGAAGCGGCCACATCCCGTTCCACAGCCAGTAGGTCGCCGTCCTCGCGGTCGAAATCATCTCCCCAGAGACGCGCCTGGTCGCTCACCCGAATCAACTCCGCCGACACCCGCAGGTGTCGTCGGTCGCTCCGCAGGCTTCCTTCCACGAGGTAATCCGCGTGCAGTTCCCTCCCAATATCTGCCACCGTCCTTGAAGTGTGCCCGTACGGCTCCACGGTCGTGTGCGCTGCCACTTCCAGCCGGCCCGGATCAACCCGGCCCAGTTGGGTGATGAGTTCCTGCGTAATGCCTGCGCAAAGATATTTCTGCCGCGACCCGTCACTCCAGTTTTCAAATGGCAAGACCGCCAGCACGATTTTCTTCTGCGTACGTCCCTGCGCCGCCGGGATACGGCGCACATCCTGAACGACGGCCCACAAAAGGATGCCGATCGCTGCCAGCCCCCCGATCACTCTCCGCCCGGACAACGACCAACGATGCTCCGCGCGAGACACAACATCGGCAACACCGGCGCCCGGCTTTACCGCGCGCGCGCTCACTTCCGCGATAAACCGGTAACCCTTACGCGGAATCGTTTCGACGTAACGCGGTGCGTTGGCATCATCCCCCAAGGCCACACGGATCTTCTTGATCGCCGTGTTCAGGGCCTGATCGAACTCTACAAACGTGTCCTCCGGCCAGACTTCCGAACGCAATTGTTCGCGGCGCACCAGCTGCCCTGAGCGCCGCAACAAAACAATCAACACCTGAAAAGGCTGATCCTGCAGGTGCAGCCTCGCGCCCTCCTTGCGCAATTCCGCGGCAGTGACATCGGCCTCGAATTCGCCGAAACGCCAGACGTCCGTCGCTCGCTCCAATTTTTCCATAGCGCGATCGCTCAAAAGTATTGACGTATTGCCGCACCATTCGGTTCGACTTATTTGCACTCCCAACACAGTTCTCTTCGCACGCCCTGTTTTCCCAGGACATACGCAATACAGAATAAGTTCAGATTCTTCTAACTCGCCTTTCCGTACCTCGTTCCGTCTCTAGTCCAGCGGTGGGGTGAGTGCCATGCAGCGATTCACATATCTGTTTACGCTGTCTGTCGTGTTGTTGTGCAGCGGAGGGGCAAATGCGCAAGAGACTGGCCTGAACCAGCGCGTTCTTCCCCTGTACCTGGTCAACGACTACATGGTCATCGTGCGCGGATCGATCGGCGGTTTTGAAAAACGCAATCTGCTCATCGACACCGGCGCAAATCCCACCGTGATTACTCCCGATCTCGCGAAAAAGCTGCACCTCTCCGGTTCGACCGAGCAATTGCAGGCCGTGGGTCACAACATGAACAGCCAGGTAGTGTCTCTGCCGAGCTTGCAGGTTGGCCCAATCCAGGTGCAGAACCTGAGAGTCCTGGTGCAGGACCTGACGGAACTCGATAAGAAATTAGGCCTTCACCTAGACGGCCTGGTCGGTCTCGACGTGCTCGCCCACAGCAGCTTTCTGATCGACTACCACGCGAAGAAAATGATCTTCGGCGCTGTTCCCCCGCTGCCTTTCGCGGCGCCCATCCGCTGGACCGGCTACATGGCCTGCATCGACGCCCACGTCGACGGCCACACCGTCCCCCTGCTGCTCGATACCGGCGCCGCTGACATTATGTTGTTCTCCCGGCGCATTTCGGGATTGGCGGACAAACCTGGAACAGTGTGGAATAACACCGGCCTCGCGGGCCTTTTCACCCTGCGCCAGATCAAACTGAACAGTCTCGACGCGGCGGGGTCGAACCTCGGCCGGCGCGAGGTTTTCGTCTCCGACAGCAAAAACGCCGAGCGCTATCCCTACGAGGGGCTCTTAGCTCTGGGTTCCCAACGCTTCCGACAAGTTGGCTTTGACTTCGAGCACCAGTTGTTCACCTGGGAAGCGGTGAAATCGAAAAGCACCGCTCCCCGGACTGCGCGCGACTCTTCTCTCGCGCTCGCATCGGCTGCGCCCGACGACGCGCCATCCCAAGCCCCGGACCGCGCTGCTCCGGCCGGCTTCACCGCAGAAACCGGCAGCCGCTAGCGGGGGCGCTGCCATCTCAATGCGCGGCCGACACTTGCGCTTTGGATGACCATTTTTTCCAGAGATCCGGAGCAGCGAGCAACGGGATATACACTCCGCCGACAACCGAACGTGCTTGAAACCCGGATTGTTTTGCATCCGTCGTCGAATACCAGTCAGTCAGAGGAACACGACTCGGAGACTCGTTGACGAATCGCTGCAGGGGAGCGATCAAGGTGTTGAATTCTTCCCGATCGTCCGTCAGGGTTGCTGTCCAAACCTCCCAATCAAGCTTGGTGTAGTCACGCCGGTTGTCGAGAGGCAGACCGAACCGGTTCAGATGGGCCTGGTAGAACCGAATCTCGGTTTGCGAAACCTTAGCCGGAAACAGGTTGAGCCCCAAAATCCGGCCCCACACCAGGTTGTATTTTTGGCTCCATGTGCCGGACTGGTCAAACGCAAGCCGGTAATGATCACCCTCTTGCGCCATTTGTACCCACCGATTCGCCATGTCCTGGGCCAGCCGGCGGTATGTCTCCGCATCCGACTTTCGCCCTGTCATCTCCGCCAGTACGGAGTAGCCAGCCAACGCGAGAATCGCCTTGATCGACAGGTTCGCGTTATGGGCAAGATGGCCGGCGAAGTCATCGGTCGACAGTTGATTCCCCGGATCCATTCCTTCCTTCTGAAGAAATTCCGCCCATTGCTTCAATTGCGGCCAGTAGCGGTTGGCATAGTTGGCATTGCCCTCGATCTTGGCGAGCGCGGCAAACATCAACAGCATATTGCCGCTCTCTTCCACGGGCATCTGATTCTCGATCGTCCTTTCCCCGCCTCCGTACACCTGCCCGTTCGCCTTCGGGTAGGTGCCCAGATCGTGGGGTGCAAACGGGAACCGCCACCGCCCTGTCTCGGTGTATTTCATCAACGGCTCCAGTTGAGCTTTCAACAGTTCCGGGTTGAAGAGCAGGAAGAACGGCGACGAGGGATAGATTACATCCACCGTCGAAATGCAGCCGTTGCTGAAATTTTCCTTGGGAAACAGCATCGGATGCCCCTCCACGTCCGCCACGAGCTTATGTGCCGCAATGGTCTGGCGAAACGCGAGCTCGGCAACTTCCGCGTATGCGTCTCCTCCCACGCGGCGCAGGTCCGCTACAAGTTCCTCATCAAATTGTCGAGCTCTCTGATCCAGGCTGCTGTAGTCTTGTTCCGCCTTCTCCAGCAACTGCGCCATCGTCATTCCATCACGGCGCCAATAGGGACGCATCCACCCGTTCAGGTACTCAATGGAATAAATATCGTCGTAGGCGAGCAGAACGTGGCGGGATGAGGCAGCATTACTTACCTGTCCGAGAGCGAACACCGACGCCAGCACGGTTCTACGATCGGCCCGCCGCGGCATGTCCATGTCGTCGATTGACAATGGTTTGCCTTCTGCGAACTGCGACGCGACATCGTCGCCCGATTGCGTGGCCGCGCTCCCGCCCGCCTGATCAGGAACGGCCAGCAACGAGTACCCCCAGTCAATGCGAAGGTCGTCGCCTGATTTCTGCAGCACCGGCTGGTCGAAATCGGATGCCCGCAAAACCGTCATGGCTGCGAGCCGGGAACGCGACCAAGCGACCTCTTGCGTACCGCTGTCAACCGCCAGAGACGCATCTGCGCCGAACAATAACTGAACACTGTGCGGCGCATCGTCCTTGGATCGCACCGTCATGGTGATGTAGGTGACGGGCCGGGACATCACGTCCAGGTCGCTCGGAAGCAAGGGAGACAGGAAGTCGACCTCGAGGGACACGCCCTGACCCGCAAATTGATAGACGGTACGCGTGGGCGTTACCTTGAGAGCCGTCTGCGGCAATGGAGCTGCGTTGCGCGGAACGTCTCCCATCCAGCGATAGACATTCCCGTCGATGCGGACGAGCCCGATGAGGCGTTGCGGCTTGCCCGTCCAATGGCGAGTCGGACCGGCGCTCAGCTCATCGTTCATCGACCAGATGCTGAAGTACGGATCATGCGTAACCAAAGGAACCGCAGGAGGCCGCGCGGTTTGCGCGATCGCGAATGTGCCGCAAAGATTTACGAGAGCCAAAATGTTCGTTGCTAGGAGGTGACGGCGCATAGAGTCCTCTTATTCGGTGGAGTCGGCTATCCCAGCTCAGCGTGGTAGGCCATGATTTCTTGCGAAACCAATTCTCCACAGCAACAACGGGATCGATTTTTCGCTTCCACTATAAGAGCAACCAAGGGTGGGGGCTAGCGGCATTTCACGGGTGTAAGGCGGCCAAGTGCCATGCAAAAAAAAAGCAGGCCACTCATGGGGGTGAGTGGCCTGTGTTGGCGAAGTCCTCCGGGGAGGAGGGAAAACTTGGTTACATGCTCGGCGGCGTCTGCGTGCTCGCGCTCGGCGCCGGCTGTGCCGGAGTCGCGTTGTCGCCGGTCGTGTTCGTCATCAAGCGAACATCCACGCGGCGGTTCTTGGCGCGGCCTTCCGAGGTCTTGTTCGAATCCACCGGCTTATCCTTGCCGAGGCCGATCAAGTAAATCTTGTGCGCTGGCACGTTGTGCTGCGACGCCAGATACTGAATTACGGCATTCGCGCGCCGCTGGCTCAGATCGTAGTTGTAGTCGGCGGGCCCGATCGCATCCGTTCCGCCTTCCACCGTCACGATGTAGCCCTTCGTGTTCGGGACATCCGTCGCCAGCTGGTCAAGCGCTTCCTTGGCCTTCTTGGTCAGGTTGTCCTTGTTGAACCCGAAGTGCACCGAGGTCTCGGCGACGGGACGATAATTGTCAAGGTTAGCGACGGTGTTCGTCAGCACGTCCACGCGCTTAGTAGCTGCGTTGGCCACGGTCTGCGCTTGATCCGCAGTCTGACCGGCAGCCAGTGCCTTCTGGTCGACTTCGGCAGCTTTGGCCTGCACAGCCTGAATCCCTGCCTGTGCCCGGGCGTCGACGTCCTTGATGTCTTTCGTGTTCTTCGCCGTCAGGTCATCCAGCTCATTGGTCTTGTTGATGAGCGGAGTGGTTTCCTGCCGGACATAGTTCTTGCTGGCGCATCCCACAGAAGCGACCATGCTGGTCGCCAAGAGAATTGTTAACGAAGTGCGTGTCATATCTTGGAGGGCTCCTTACCTCTCTGGTACTGCTTTTCAACTTTCGATCTTTTCAGTCCCTGGGGCCATGAACTTCTTCGTTCGGCTACCTCTAGTGCACGAGGTGTGCCAAGCCACAGGACCGCGGCTGTTGACGCTAACCCATTATACGTCAATACCTTGCGTGACGCTGCAAATAGTTATCGTCAGCCAACAGGGAGCAAAGGAAACACTGGGGAATAGAAATTTTATACGGTTTGCCCTGCCGCAATTCCTTTCCTCCCAGCGCAAACCCTGCTTCACGGCCCACTTGTCGAACTGCGAAAGATCCGGAGTGTCGGAGGAACGCCCGTGTAACTGCCCGACCTTACCGATTGGCCTCCGCGTTTTCGTCGGCGCAGACCGTCACCCAGTCGTCCCGTCGTCCACCAACCGCTTCGCAGGCGCTCATCTAAAATGATGGAAGTTACCGGGTTACCGGATGGAGCTGCTCCAGAAAATCCGTACTCTCCCCACTGACCCCGGCGTGTATCTCTACAAAAACGCCGAAGGGGAGATCATCTACGTCGGCAAAGCCAAAAACCTACGCAGCCGCGTGGCCTCCTATTTCCACGAAGGCCGCTGGCAGGACGCAAAGACCGGCACGCTTGTCCGCGAAGCCGTCGACGTCGACTACATCGTAGTCGCCAACAACAAAGAAGCGCTCGCACTCGAAAACAACTTAATCAAGCAGAAGAAGCCCCGCTTCAACATCCTGCTCCGCGACGACAAGACCTACCCCTATGTGAAGCTCACGCTGGGCGAGCGCTATGCGCGCGTCTACGTAACCCGCCGCCTCCGCAAAGATGGCAGCGCCTACTACGGCCCCTATTTCCCCGCCAACCTCGCCTACCGCATCGTCGACTTGATTCACCGCCACTTTCTGGTCCCCTCCTGCAAGGTCGACCTGACGCGCTACCATCCTCGGCCCTGCTTGCAGTACTACATCAAGCGCTGTCAGGGCCCATGCGTCGAAGGCCTCACCACGCCAGAGGTCTACCAGGAAGCGGTGCGGGACGTGAAGCTCTTCCTCGAAGGCCGCCAGACCGACCTGGTCCGCTCCCTGCGCGAGCGCATGCAGGAAGCGGCCACCGCCCAGGAGTACGAACGGGCCGCGAAGTGCCGCGACCTGATCTCGACGGTCGACCAGCTCCAGGAAAAACAGCGCATGGCCGGCGTCGAAGGCGACGACGCCGACGTCTTCGGCTACCACTACGAAAACGGCATGCTGGCCGTAAATCTCTTCCACATGCGCGGCGGCCGAGTCCTCGATCGCCGCGAATTCTTCTGGGAAGACCTGCCGACCTTTGACACGGACCCCGGATGGAACTCGATCGCCGAGGCTGCCACCACCCGCGTGGGGACGGACGCCCCCTCCGTCCAGGCCGAGCGGAGCTCGGCAGAGGTCCTGGTCGACGAAACGACGGCTGCCGAACCACACTCCACGAACTTCGATCCGAGACCCTTCTTCTCCGCCTTCCTAAGCCAGCTCTACCTCGGCCAGCCCTGGGTGCCCCGCAACATCTACGTCCCCACCGACTTCGAAGACCGCGAACTGCTCGAAGAACTCCTCTCCGAACAGCTGGCCAATAGCGGCGTGCGCGCTACCAGAGTCCGCATCGAAGTCCCCCTTCGCGGCGAGAAGCGCTCCTTGATCGACCTGGCCGGCAACAACGCCAAGCAGTCCTACGATCAGCGTTTCCGCGTGATGAAACCCAACACCCGTGTCATCCAGGAAGCGCTCCAAGATGCGCTCGGTCTGGCCGAACGGCCCGAGCGCATCGAGTGCTTCGACATCTCTCACATCCAGGGCGCCGAGACCGTAGCCTCCATGGTCGTTTGGGAAGACGGCCACATGAAGAAATCCGACTACCGGAAGTTCATCATCAAGACGGTTGAAGGCGTGGACGACTTCGCCTCCATGCGCGAGGTGGTCGCCCGCCGATACAAGCGCCTGCAGGAAGAAAAAAAGAAAATGCCCAGCCTGATCCTGATCGACGGCGGCCTCGGCCAGTTGCACTCCGCCGCCCAGGCGCTCGAATCCATCGAGATCATCAACCAGCCTCTGGCCTCAATCGCCAAGCGCGAAGAAATCATCTACGTCTACGGTCAGGAAGACGAACCGGTCGTCCTCGACCACCACTCGCCGGTCTTGCACCTGGTCCAGCAGGTCCGCGACGAAGCCCACCGCTTCGCCATAACCTTCCACCGCAAGCGCCGCCAGATGCGCGACCGCTCCACCGAACTCCTGGAGATCCCAGGCGTAGGTGCCAGCACCACGCGCCGTCTTCTGGAACACTTCGGCAGCGTGCACGCCGTGAAGCAAGCCGACGCAGCCGCGTTGTCGGCCGTGGTGACGCGCACGCAGGCCGACGCGATCATGAGTCATTTCAGGAAGTGAAACTTGTGGAAGGTGCAGGTACGTTCCTGAGCGCCCTTCGTGTGACCTTCGTGCCTTTTGTAATAGGAGGCTTTTGTCAGCGCCGTCCGCGGGCATTCCTCTGCGATCGCAGCGCTCAAAAGCCTCCTACTTTTTCCCTGGGCTTGCATTCCCCATATCCAGCACCACCTTCCAACTTCCATCCTTCTGCTTCTTCCAGATGCTGGTGTACTTGCCGTGCTCGACCACCGGCTTCCCATTTTTGTCCTTCGACCGAAATTCGTACGTCCCCCAGGTATACCCCAGATCGCCCGAACTCGAGATATCGGCCCCCACCGGCGCCCACACCAGTTGATTCTTCTTGTCATCCAGGAATCCCATCGTCTTGGTGATGTTTGCCTTCCCCTGGATCGCGTCCTCGCCGTTCGGCACCTCCACCGCGTCCTCGGCGTAATACGACATGTATCCCTCGGAGCCCTTCTCCGCCGCGGCCTTCATGAATTCCCCTTCCAGTTGACGGAGCGTCTCGGGCGTTGCCGGTTTCTCATCCGCAGACGAACGCACTCCCAACCCAGCCGCGCCGATCACCACAGCCATCACCACCACCGACCAGATTTTCATGCCATCCTCCCGAGCACGCCGAATTCTATCTCACCGCGCTCCGCTGCCGTCCGCCTTCCATGTTGCCTGTTAAACTAGCTCCGTCGCTCCCATGCCAAGAACTGCCCTGTTCCTTTCGACCGCGGCGTGCTGCCTTCTTGTCGCCCTCGCTGCCGCGCCCCCGCAGACCACGGCGCCGGCGCCCGCACCCGCCCAACCCGAAAAACATCTCCGCACCATCCGCCAGCTCACCTTCGGCGGACAAAACGCCGAGGCCTACTTCTCCGCCGACGGCCAGAAGCTCATCTTCCAATCCAACCGCGACCCGCTGCAGTGCGACCAGATCTTCGTCATGAACACCGACGGCAGCGATCAGCACATGGTCTCCACCGGCAAGGGCCGCACCACTTGCTCGTACTTCTATCCCGACGGCAAGAGGATCCTCTACGCCTCCACTCATCTCGGCAGCCCCGACTGCCCGCCCCGGCCCGACTACTCCAAGGGATACGTCTGGGGCATCTATCCCAGCTACGACATCTTCACCGCCAACCCCGACGGCACCGACCTGAAGCAACTGACCACCACTGCCGGCTACGACGCCGAAGCCGTCATCTCCGCCGACGGCAAGAAGATCGTCTTCACCTCCATCCGCAACGGCGACCTCGACATATACACCATGGACGCCGACGGCTCCAACGTAAAGCAACTCACCCACGAACTCGGCTACGACGGCGGCCCCACCTTCTCCCCCGACGGCCAGCTGATCGTCTACCGAGCCCACCATCCCAAGACCGAGCAGGAAATCGCCGACTACAAAGACCTGCTCAAGCAGAGCCTCATCCGCCCTACCTATCTTGAAATCTGGCTGATGAAGTCCGACGGCAGCGACAAGCGTCAGATCACCGACTTAGGCGCCGCCAGCTTCGCCCCGGCGTTCTACCCGGATGGCAAGCACATCATTTTCTCGTCGAACGTAGGATCAACTGGCGGGATGGGCAACTTCGAACTCTACGGCGTCGATCTTGACGGCAAGAATCTCGAACGCATCACCTACACCGACGGCTTCGACGGCTTCCCCATGTTCAGCCCCGACGGCAAGAAACTGGTCTGGATTTCCGGCCGCAATGGAAAAGTTCCGCACGAGACAAATGTCTTTATGGCGGACTGGGTTCGATAAGAACCAGGTGTTAAGTATTAGGCATTCGGTCTCAGGTCCCGAGTGTCAGCGAGCAGAGAGCTTGCCCCTTTGATCGCGCGTGCTGCCCCGTCATTTACGCAGGAAGGTCGCGAATCGTTTTCCCTCGGAAGCCAACCCTGAATCTTCGATTCCCGCCGCTTTCGATCCTCTCCACACCAGCCAGAGCACGCTCCCGATCATCCCGCACCACCCGAGAAAGCGAATCACGCCCCCGATCGTCGTGTCGTACTGCAAAACCCCCAGGCTCGTGAAGATCGTGTTCCAGTCATGCTCCACGTGGTCCGGATCCCCGGTCGTCACCAGCAGCAACACCATCGCCCGCGCATCTGCCATGTAAGTCGCCGTATAGAGCCAGTTCTCGAAGAAGAAGAAAGAGCAGAAGGCAAATCCGGAAGTCTGTCTCCGCGTGAAAAAGTATGCCGCCAGCAGAAACGGCACCAGCCACTGCAGAAGCGTTCCACCCCAAAGTCCGAGCCTCGGCCCAAACCATCCGAACAGCAGATGGCCGCCTTCGTGCACCACCAGGTTCGCCATGTCGATGAAAAGAAAATCTCCGTGGCTGTGGAAAACGTAGCCCAGGAACAAGGCATAAAATATTACCCACACGACCAGCGCCCAGCGCGGCACCGGCTGCCACTTGATATCGGGGAAGATCGTCCAGTTGTCAAACATGTAGCGTCCGCCAGCCTGATTGTAGGCACGGCTGAGCGGCCGCTTAAGTTACGGAAGTTTGCATGCAGTTCTCATCGCTCCCGCTTTCACCGGAAATTAACCCTGCAGCAACGCTAGCGAAACATTCGACGGGTATACCCGCTGCATCACCACGCAAAACTACTTATAAGGCAGGTATCTATGGAATCCCCTCACTCCGACGCTCTCCAGGCAGAAATTCGGCAACGCGCCCACGAACTCTTCGAAGAACGTGGCCGCGAGCACGGGCACGACGAACAGGATTGGCTGCGCGCCGAGGCCGAAGTCCTGGCCCGCCACGCTGTCCAGGAAATGCCCGCAGCGGCTTGAATCTGATTTGTCCGGCTTAACCAGCCAGGGAGGCGCCTGCCCCGGTGGGCGCTTTTTTCTTCTGACTTCGTGCGCCTGATCCCTCGATCGCTTTGGGTCTGTGTCTCCGACGAGCGACGCTGCCAGTATGCCTGCCATTACATTTTTGCTTATTCCGCGACTGCGCATTTAGGATGGCATCACGCCCGACCACATTATGAAAGCTCGCCAATGGATCACGGTGGCCGTCTTGTTCGTGCTGCTACTCGCCACGATCCTCGGCCTGTTCTTCAGCGACAGCACTCACTTCGCCGCGCCCGCCGCGTCGAAGAAGAATGCCGCGGCGTCCCAACCTCCCGCCGTCGACCAGAAACCGCTGCAAACTGCCCGCAAGCTGGCCGGCCTCGCCTCCACTCCCGAGGAGCAGGATTTCGCCCACGAAGCTCTCCGCCTCGCCGACTACGAGGTCGATCTTGCCTTCGCCGACGCTCTCCGCGAAGCCGCCGAGCATCCCCCCGCGCCCACTGCCGAACAGCGCGAGTTGAGCGTCCGCGCCGCCAAGGCCGCCGCCGTCGTCAAGAGCGATCAGGACCAGATCACCCACCTCACCCACCGGCTCGCTGCGGCGAGTGAGGGCGCCAAGGAAGACATCGAGGACCAGATCGACGTCGCCAAAGCCCAACTCGAACTGGATCAGGACGAGCTCGACGACGCCAAACAAGATCTGCAACGCGCCGGCGGCAATCCGCAGGGTGCAATCCAGCGGCTCCTCGAGGAGCACGAGGCCGCCGGACACATCGACGCAGGCGCCCCGTCTCGCGCTTCCACCGCGGCCACACCCACCTCCGCCGATTCCGAATATCAATCGCGCAACCTCGCGCCGCAAATTCGCGCCTGGCTCAGCCTGCGCAGCAAAAGCCTGCTCCTCGCCGACGCCCGCCAGGCTGCCCTCAACGACATCCCCGTCCTGACCCGCGCCCACGACGCCTTCGACCAGCGTGTCAAAGCTCAGGAGGATCAGAAGCAGTTGGTCAAACAGAAAGCGACGGGCTTGGCCAACGGCGAAGCGCCTGCCGACGGCGCATCCAAGAAACAAGCTGCGAAAGATGCACTCACCGCCCTGCGCCATCTCTCCGAAGATCAGAAGGCCGTCTCCGATCTCGACAAACGCATTCAGGACCAGCAGGAACTGGCCGACATTTACTCCAACTGGGGAGCGCTCGTTGCCACCCGCCAGCGCACCGCCCTGCACGAGCTGCTTGAGTCAGCGCTCTGGATCCTGCTCATCGTTCTGGTCGTCTACCTGGTCGGACGCCTCATTGACAGGTACTTCCTCGACCTCACTTCTGACAAGAAGCGTCTCGTCACCCTGCGCGCCGTGGTGTGGTTCGCGGTGCAAGCGGTCGGCGTGCTCCTCATCGCCTTCGTCGTCTTCGGTATGCCCAGCCAGACGCCCACTGTGCTCGGCCTCGCCGGCGCTGGCCTCACCGTCGCGCTCAAGGATTTCATCGTGGGCTTCGTGGGTTGGTTCGTGCTCATGGGACGCAACGGCATCCGCGTCGGCGACTGGGTCGAAATCAACGGCGTCGGCGGCGAAGTCGTCGAGATCGGCCTGCTCCGCACCGTGCTGCTCGAAACCGGCAACTGGACTGACTCCGGCCACCCCACCGGCCGCAAAGTCACCTTCGTCAACAGCTTCGCCATCGAAGGCCACTACTTCAACTTCTCGACCTCAGGCCAGTGGCTGTGGGACGAACTCACCGTCTCCGTCCCCAGCACCCAGAACCCCTATCCTGTGATCGAAGCCATTCAGAAACTGGTGGTGAAAGAAACCGAAGAAAACGTTCGCAGTGCTGAAGACGAATGGCAAAAAGCCACTACCCGCTATCGCGTGAAATCTTTCTCCGCAAAGCCCGCCATCAACCTGCGTCCCACCGGAGGTGGCGTCGAGGTTCATGTCCGCTACATCACCCGCGCCCAGGACCGCCAGTCCACCCGCGCCCACCTCTACGAAGCCATCGTGGAGTTACTGCATGGCAAGGAAGCACAACCGGCAGCCACCAACTCCGCCCATACGTAGAGACGCGGCTCGCCGCGTCTGAGTCGGGGCAAGCCCGGCCTCTACCCGTGATTCATGGACGGGCACGAGTTCCTGGACCTATCATCCTGAGCGAACCGAGGCGCCAGCCGAACGAAGTCGAAGGACCCCATGCGTGTGATACCAACGGCCCCGCCAATTTTTCTCGCGGCCTCACGATTTCAAAAAAGACGGGGCCTTCCCTTACATCCGCGGAAAAGTGAGGATTCGTATCAGGGCGTGCCTTTAGGCGCGCCGAAAAATCGGTCTTAAGAAGAACGGCTTCAGCCGTGGTCGGCGAGAAATCGTCGGGTGCGTCCACATCTGCTCACCCGCGACGGCCGCGCGCCCCTCTCCGCTCCACTTCTTTCAACAAGAACTCCTTCACATTCCCCGGCAGCCGCGACCCCTGCAGAATCTCGCGTACCTGCCCCGCCGGAAGCGTCCGCGCAAACTCCACCGCACACGCCATCGGCGTCTTCTGGTTTCGCACCAACGCCGCGCGCACCTCACGGCGCAACGACCACCGCCGGTGATGACACACCGCCTCCACGAACGCTGCCGACGCTTCGTGCCGCGTCAGCGCCCCCACGATCGCCGATTCGGTCAGCCGCGAATTTTCCAGCGCCGCGTGCACCACGCGCCCTTCCGGGTCCAATAGCAGTTCCCTCGCAACCCGGCCCGAAGCCCGGTGCGCCAGCGACAGCTTCTCGCCCGCCGAAATCGTTTCCATCCGGTGACACAGCGCTTCGTCCGCAGCCAATTTAATATCCGCCGGCACCACCGGAGTCAGCGCCACCTGCATCAGGTCAAACGTGTACAGCTGCCGCACCAGGGGCAACGAAATATGCCGCGGCGTCCTCGGATGCTGCACCAGCCCCAGTTTCACCCTGCGGAACTTTAAGACGCTGCCGTTCTTCCCCAACTGCTCGAGCGCATCTGCCGTCACATCCGCCCGCTTCAGAAGACTCAAAGCAAGATCTTCGGTGAGCGCCGCGTCCGCAGCCATGGCCTTCAGATTTTCAGGATTCTTGTCCGGAACCGCGGGCGCATGGGATCTCGCCTGCTCCGCAGGCTGGGGAGCCATTTTCGCGCCGGTGCTTTGGTCGGATGCCATTCACTCACGCAATCGATGTCGATCTCGTGCTGTTTCCTATCCATTCCCGGCTCATGTCATCGGTGAAAACCCCGAGCGCGACCGCCTTCACTAGCCTTGTCATCCTGAGCGAAAGCAGACGTCAGCCGAACGCAGTCAAAGGACCCCGTGTTGGCCGGCGAGGCCGACGGCGCGTCCCGCTTTTCTACCACTGTCATCGAGAACGCCGCGAACGCCCCTGGATGTACCCATCTGATCAATCTGGCGACACCCCTTCTGTACCTTCCTGCACGACCCATACTAAGCAGTCGCGCCCGCCTTCCGCGCCAACGCCAACGCACCTTGCACCGCATCCACCACGTCACGATGCAGGCTCGCGTGCGGGAACTCCGCAATGACTGCATTGTAAAAAACCTGCCGAACCACCTCGGACTGACGAAAGACTCCCCCCGACATGGCCATTGGGACGTTGCCCGCCCCCGCAAACAGCCGCCGCATCACGTTCCTGGCCAAAGCCGCTAGTTCAATTCCGGCCTCGTTCAACACGCCGTGCGCGAGACGATCCCCCGCCTCCCCGGCAGCCAGCACCAGCGGAAATAGACTCGAAAAATCCGGCGGCGACGACGCATTGGCCGATCGCACCAGTTCATCCAACGTAGTGAGTCTCCACAACTTGAGAATGGTCTCGAGCAGCGGCGGATCCTCGCCCGCTTCTTTCGCGCCCAGTACCGCTGCCACGACCCTCCGGCCCACCCATTGTCCCGACCCTTCGTCAGAAATCGCCCATCCCCAGCCGCCCGATCGCGCCGTCTGCCCGCGCGCATCGCGACCATAAGCAATGGACCCGGTCCCTGCGATCGTGATCACTCCCGGCCCGCCGCCAAACGCCGCTTCCAGCGTCGTCTCCAGATCGCTGACCACCCGCACCCGGCCGCCCATCACCTCGGCCACCATGCCGGCCACCGCATCCCGCACCTCAGCTCGCCCGGCCCCCGACACGCCAACGCACGCGCTCTCGACTTGCGCCGGATCGACCTTCGCTAGCGTACATGCCTCGCGCACCGCCGCATGCAGCGCCTCCCGCGCCCGCGCCTCTCCGACCCGCGTCACATTGCTTCCCCCCGAAGTCGCCATGCCGAGGACGGAATGCCCGTCTCCGACCGCACACGTAGTCTTCGTTCCCCCGCCGTCAATTCCCAGATAGATCGCCACGCGCTAGTTCTAACACAACCTTGAACCGGTCCCGCGGCCACACGAGTATGCCGATAGCGTTTGGCATTCCGACACGCGAGCCTAGCGAGCAAGGAGGAATCTGCTGGTCCAACCCGTCGGATGGTCCGCAAAGATTTCTTTGCGCCTTTTGTGTCTCCTTTCGCGATCTTCTCTACGAGGCAGGTGACTGGACTCTCACTCCCCCGTTCGCATCGGCAACGTCATAATGTGACTTCGGCACGGCGAACCTGAGCCTCGCGATCCGCGCCGCTCCCCATGGGCCTTAACCACCTCGACCTCGCCATCATCGCCCTCTACCTCGCGGGCATCACGCTGTTCGGCTTGCGCTTTCGCAAGCGCCAGCGTTCCCTGCGCGATTACTTTCTCGCCGACCGCAACATCCCCTGGTGGGCCATCGCGCTCTCTATCGTCGCCGCCGAGACCAGCACGCTCACCATCATCAGCATTCCCGGCCTCGCCTACGATTCGAACCTGAATTTCCTGCAAGTGATCATGGGATACGTCGTCGGCCGCATCATCATCAGTATCGTCCTGCTCCCCCACTACTTTCGCGGCGACCTCTACACCGCCTACGAATTGATCGAACGCCGCTTCGGAAAAGGCCTGCGCACCCTGACGGCGTCGCTGTTCCTTCTCACCCGCGCCGCCGCCGAAGGCGTGCGAGTGTATGCGGTATCCATCGTGGTGACCATCGCCCTCGGCACCGGGGAGATCGCGTCCATCGCCCTCATCACCGCCTTAACCCTCATATACACCTTCGAAGGCGGCCTGGCCGCTGTCATCTGGACCGACGTCGTTCAGACCTTCATCTACGTCGGCGGCACCTTGGTCGGGGTCTTCACCCTCCTGCATCTGGTTCCCGGCGGATGGCCCGCGATTCATGTTCTCGCCTCCCACGCCGGCAAACTGCAGGTCTTCGACTTCGCTGCCGACTTCTGGAAGCCCTACACGTTCTGGGCTGGCCTGATCGGCGGAGCGTTCTTTACCACCGCCAGCCACGGCACCGATCAACTGATCGTGCAGCGGCTCCTGGCCGCTCGCAACCAGCGCCAGTCGGTCACCGCATTGCTTTCGAGCGGCGTCGCGATTTTTTTCCAGTTCGCTCTGTTCCTGATTGTCGGCGTCATGCTCTGGGCGTACTACCAGCTACCGTCGGGAACGTTTGGCAAGGCTGACTACATCTATCCCAAGTTCATCGTCACCCGGTTGCCCCATGGGATTTCCGGCCTGCTGATTGCGGCCATCCTCGCAGCTGCGATGTCGAATCTCAGCGCGGCTCTGAACTCGCTTTCCTCAAGCTCGATGATGGACCTCTACCTTCGCCGCCATCCCCACACCGGCGACCGCACCCAACTGCGTCTCTCCCGCATTTCTACGTTCTTTTGGGCATTACTCCTGTTCACGCTCGCCGTACTCTCTCTCCACAGAGTCGCCCGCGTGGTCGAGGTCGGGCTCGCGATCGCCTCGGTCGCTTACGGCGCACTCCTGGGTGTATTCCTGCTCGGCGTACTCACCCAACGCGCCACCCAGACCGGCGCCATGATCGGCATGCTCTTTGGATTCGGAATGGAACTCTACCTGTGGCTGGGAACCAGTGTTCCCTGGACCTGGTACGTGGCCATCGGTACAGCGGTCACGTACGGGATCGGATACCTGGCCAGCCTTGTTCTTGATCGGCCGGAAGGCAGGCGGTGGATCTGAACTCGAGGCTCGAAGTTCAAAGACCCCTCCATTCCCATTTTGATTCTCTTATAGCAAAGTCACTGAAAATGCGTTCGAGGGTTTGGGAAGCCCGAAAATGCCGGCGCCACCGTCGCGTGGAGTGCCTGTTGTTTGCGTTTAGAAGGGCTCTGGGAGGACTTCGTGCCGGGATGATGTTTCCGGTCATTTGAGAGCCCCCGGTGCGTTCATGGACGCTCCTGGTGCGTTTTTGTTATCCGTAAGCTATGATCGAAGTCCGGCTGTCGCTCCCCTGAGCAGTCCCTTCTCGCCGCCAACCCCTCAGACCTCCTTGTCATCCGACGGCGAGCGCAGCGCAGGCGGAAGAATCTGCCTTCCCATCGCCGACCTCGCCCCGTCGCGTCCTTTCGGACCCTGGACTTAGCGCGCTCGGCGGTTAAGAGCTTCCCAGGTTCTCCCGGTATACTTGCACTCCCCCATGGCAAACGCCGCTCGATCGCAAGCCGCTCCCCAGCTCGCCCGCGACCTGGGGGCAAGCCACGCTACAGCGATCGTCGTCGGCACCATCATCGGCAGCTGCATCTTCCTCGTCCCCTCGGAAATGATGCAGGCCGTGGGCTCGGCCAAGCTCGTCTATCTCGCCTGGTTCGTCGGCGGCCTGCTGTCGTTCTTCGGCGCGCTCACCTACGCCGAGCTGGGCGCGATGAAACCGCAGGCTGGCGGCGAATACATCTATGTGCGCGACGCCTACGGCCCCCTCGGCGGATTTCTCTACGCCTGGACCACTGTCCTCATCTCGAAACCCGCATCCATCGCCACGGTGACCACCGGCTTTGTCCGCATCCTGGGCACGTTTCCACTGTTTGCTTTTTTCTCCGCGCCCATCCTGACCCGCCCCCTTACCATCACCTGGGGACACCTCGCGGCCATCGCCGCCGCCGCGTTGATCTCGTTTCTCAACTACATCGGCGTCAAGAAGGCCGGAGAATTCCAGCTCATCTTCACCCTGCTGAAAGTTGCCATCATCCTCGGAACCGTCGCGGTTTGCTTCGGATTCCACGGAGGCGCAGGCTGGAGGAACTTTGCCACCACCTTCACGGGCGCGAAAGGCGGCATTGCCGGATTCATGGCCGCGCTGGTCGCGGCCCTGTGGGCCTACGATGGCTGGAACGATCTCAACATGGTCGCCGGAGAAGTCCGTGACCCGCAACGTAATATCCCGATTGCGCTGATCGTGGGGGTCGCGATGGTGGGAGCGCTCTACGTGCTGATGAATGCTGCCGTTCAGTATGTGCTCCCCGCGTCCGTGATCGCCCTCTCCCCTCGTCCCGCGGCGGCGGCGATTGCTCTCGTGGCGGGATCTCTCGGCGCCAGCGTCATTTCCGCGGGCATGGCTCTGTCCATGCTGGTGACCCTCAACGGCACGACCACGAGCGGAGGCCGCATCCCTTACGCTGCCGCTCGCGACGGTTACTTCTTCTCCTCGGTCGCGCGTGTTCACCCCCGCTTCCGGACCCCGTCGGGGGCAATCGTCCTTCAGTTCCGCCTGGCGGCGACGCTTCTGTTGCTCGGTGGCAGCTTTCGACAGCTTTTTACGCTCGCCATTTTCGCCGAGTGGCTTTTCTACCTGATCACGGCCAGCACGGTGTTCGTCTTCCGTCGGCGCGAGCCGAATGCCCCACGCCCCTATCGCGTCTGGGGATATCCCGCGGTGCCTGTCTTGTTTGTTCTGGCCTCTTCCGTCTTGCTTTACTACACCTTTACCGACAATCTGTGGAACTCTGCCGCAGGATCCCTACTGATTGCTGCGGGCGTCCCGGTTTTCTACTCGTTTCGCCGGCGTCGCTTCGCCTAACCCGCTGAAACCCAAGGATTGGCGCCCGTTTTGGGCCCGCGTTCGACTGTGGCTCGAGGCTGGTTACCAAGGTACACCGGCGGCGGACACGTTTACCCCTCGTCCGATCTCCCGTACCTTGAAGCTTCCACCCGTGCTCCCTCCCCGGCCCGGGTTCCAAATTTGGAGCAGAGCATGGCTACGCCCTATCGTGGACCGCAGTTTGGGCTCCTTCCGGAGCGTCGGATCAGCTGGCAAACGCTGGCGACCAGTTACGGAATCGAGGTTCTGTTCCTGCTTCTATTGGTGAACATTGGACTTCTATTTCCCGACAAGCTGCAGTTGAAGCAGAACTACCACATCACCGAGCTGATTCCGCTGCCCGGGCACGAGCCCAAGCCACTGCCCCGACCCAAGACGCCGCTGGTCCATGCCAAGTTACTGCCGCCCGCTCCGATCGCGGCGCCTCATCTGATTGTGCCGCGCGAAGTTCGCGCGCCCCAGCCCAAGCCTGAGGTCGAGCCGGAAGCGCCCAAGGTGGTCATAAACAATTTTCAGCCGCCACAACTCAAGATGGTCGCCGGCGGCGCTCGCCCTCAGCTCATTCATACCGGAGAGTTTTCTACCGGAAGCTCGGCCACGCCCACGCTCAATGTCCCGGTCGAGAAGGTACAGACCGGTGGTTTCGGCGATCCCAATGGACTGAAGGGTGAAGGCAAACCGAACGCGCATCTGGTCGCTGCTGCTACGGGTTCGTTCGATTTGCCCCCCGGTGGCGGAACCGGGAACGGCACTGGTGGCACCAAGGGCCTGAAAGGCACGGTTGCCAGCGCAGGTTTCGGCAACGGCGTCGCCACCGGCGGCAACGGGGACGGCCGCAGCAATGGACGCGGCAGCGGTGTAGCCACCGGCGCTTTCGGCCAGCAGGAGCTTTCGCACGGCGGGCCAAAAATTCAGCCGGACTCCGGTCCTCCGACCAATCCTGTCGAAATCACTTCCAAACCAAATCCGGTTTATACGGACGAAGCCCGCCAGCTCAAGCTGGAGGGAGAAGTCCTGCTCGAAGTCATGTTTGGGGCCAACGGACAGTTGCACGTCAATCGCGTAGTCCGCGGCCTGGGTCATGGGCTGGATGAAGCCGCTATCGCTGCTGCCAACAAGATGCGGTTCAAGCCTGCCCTGCGAAACGGTCAGCCAGTGGATTCCACTGCGATCGTGCACGTCGTATTTCAGTTGGCGTACTGAAGAATCATGGAGATGAGAGTCATGCGTACCTTGAATTGGATGGTCACTGCTACCCTGCTGCTTTCGCTGAGTGCGGTAGCGCAGAATGCGGCCGATAACCAGCCGACATCGCAGCCGGCCACGGTCTCAACCTCAACTCAGGCGCCGACGCCCGACCCGACGCAAACTTCTGCCCAGCCGCAGGCCGCGCCCGCGCAGCCCGCAGCCGCACCCGCTGCAAACGCCGCGCCGGCTCCACCGCAGGCCGGAGCTCAGCCCACGACGATGGACCAGGTGGTCGATCGCTTCGTCCTGCGCGAAAAGGGCCTGGTCAAGATGCTGCAGACCCGGACGCCTGTGATCGAAACGTATCTGCAGAACCTGACGCTCGATCCCGCGCTCGGTCCGATTCCTCAGAACGACAAATACTTCCTCGGCCGTATGGACCTCAGCACCACCATCGATCGCAAGGACTACATCCGCGACGACCAGAGCATGGAGAAACACCTGCTCGGCGGCTTCAGCAAGCTGTTCAAGGTGCAGTACCAGCCGCTCGGTTTCTCCTGGATGATCTTTGCCGACCGCAACGACTTCGACCGCCAGCACTATGACTTCCGCTACGTGCGCCGCGAATTCCTGGGCGACGTGCGCTGCTTGGTGTTCGACGTGACACCCAAGCCCAAGAGTGGCCAGGGCCGTTTCCTCGGCCGCGTCTGGGTCGAGGATCAGGACTACAACATCGTTCGCCTCAACGGCACCTACGCGCCGAGGCCGCGCAACGCTTACTTCTTCCACATGGACAGCTGGCGCCTGAACCTGATTCCCGGTTACTGGGTCCCGGCGTTCATCTACAGCGAAGAAGGCGACTTCAGCGCGGGCGCCAAGAACGCTCTGGCCTTCAAGGCGCAAACCCGCATCTGGGGCTATGACCTGAAGAAGGATGGCGCGTCCGACGAACTCACCAACATCCGCGTCGACAGCGTGCAGGACGACAGTCCTACGGCGCAGGACGCGAGCCCGCTGGCTGCCGAGCGGCAATGGCAGCAGCAGGCTGAAGACAACGTGGTCGAACGCCTGACCCGCGCTGGTTTACTGGCGCCCGAAGGCGAACTCGACAAGATTCTGCAGACCGTCGTCAACAACATCGAGATCACCAACAATATCGATCTGCCCCGCCCGGTCCGCACGCGCGTGCTGCTCACGTCGCCGCTTGAGACCTTCAGTGTGGGCAACACCATCGTCATCAGCCGCGGCCTGGTCGATGTTCTTCCCGACGAGTCCAGCCTGGCGATGGCGCTCTCGCACGAACTGGCGCACATCGTTCTGGGCCACAACCTGGGCAGCAAGTACGCCTTCAATGACCGCATGCTCTTCTCCGACGAAGCCACCTACGAGAACCTGGGCTTCAAGCACATTCCCGAAGAAGAAGCTGCCGCCGACAAGAAAGCCATTGATATGCTCAAGAACTCGCCCTACGCGCAGAAACTCGATGGCGCCGGCCTGTTCCTGAAAGCGCTCAACACCCGCGCCGGAGCGTTGAACGCACTGCTCACCGCTCACCTGGGGAACAACATGGCCGATGGCGCGGCCGTCACCCGTATGACGGGTCTGATGACCTCGGCGCCGCAGATCGATTGGAACAAGCTGGACCAGATCGCAGCCCTGCCCCTGGGTGGACGCGTCAAGCTGAATCCCTGGGACGACAAGGTCGACCTGGTAAAGTCGCAGCCTGTGGCCATCACCTCGGCGCGCGACAAGATGCCGTTTGAAGTCACCCCGTTCTTTCCGCGGCTGACCCGCACGGGCACGACGGACGGCAGCAACACCAGTGGCAACGCCGCCAGCACCGCGCCCAGCGCGTCGACGACGGCCGCCAACACCAAGCCAGCCAACTAAGCCTCAAGCACGAAGTTGAAGGAAGCGAAGGCCGGGCCCGGAAGCAATTCCGGATGCCCGTCCTTTCGTTTTTGTTGGGGAGCGCCCTGACGAGCAACGGGCAGCCTGCCCTGAGCGAGCGTAGCCAGTCGCACTGTCCCACTTCTCGGACGGGTTCTAAGTGCTAACGCTGATCTAAACGCAACCATCATGGGTGAGGTCGATCCGGACAAGCGCCCATGGGAAGGATAGGCCAGAACGGCGATGACAGCGCCGTGCCGAGTGACGTCCACGGCAAAGCTCCGGAACCCGATGAATGGGTCAGCGGCGCAGGAACTGCCTCGCGAGAGCACGCGCAATCGTGGCGGGATGCGTCGCTAAAGTGGCGATCTGTCCCAATACAGTTTGGGGTTCGTGGAAAACGCCGAGTTGCCGCAACACCGTCCCGCGATCGTAGTAGATTTTCTCCCCGGCCAGGCGGTCCTCGGCGTCGAACGTGTAGATACCGCAAAGTGGGAACTCGACCCGTCGCCCGGTCGGCGGAAGGCCACGCCATCCGCCGAGGTGCGTGCCGCAAATCACGACCTCCAGGAGAATGGCGTCGTCTGTGACATGCCGGCGCTGGACTTCGATTTGCAGGTCGGGCAGCGCCATCATGATTTGCTCGTAAAACCGACGGACTCCGTCCCTGCCCTGATAGTGCTCGCCCCACGACTCGTCATCATCGCGTGCCGTCTCGCCGAAGGTGCCGAGAACCCCTTCCAGGTCATGCTCGTTCTCAAGCCGAACGTGCTGCTCCACCAGCGCGATGCGAGCCGATATTCGATCTTTCGGAAGGGACGCGGTTGCCATATTCACCTGCGATCGCGTTTGCGACAACCGGGGCGAAACCCCAGCCAGCAGATGCTACCACCGGCATCGAGAAAGGATAAGAACCTTCAGCCAGGGATTCTGGCGAGGCGCTGATCTGGAAGTGGATATTCGAGGCCGCTGCGAATCCGACAAGAAAGGCAATAACGCGGGACACTCAGAGACAATCCGACTCTTACCGGAAGCTCGTCCAGCGCGATCCCAAGGACTTGCAAGCGCGCATTTTTCTTGCGAATGCCCTCAGGAATGGCTGCGACGACAACGGCGAGCCGCGCTCGGGCCAGAAAGAAGGCTTGCAGATTTTCCAAACCGTCCTCCAAGAAGATCCCGACAACTCGGCGGCAAACCATTACTGGATTCACGCCTTTGAGGCCAGTCCACATCCTGAACAAGATCTCCACAGCGCCGAGATCCTCGGCAGTCTCGCACACATGGTCCACATGCCGGGCCCCATCTTCTTTCGGGACGGGCGACACCGCGCGGCGAGAGAATCCTTAGCGGCCTCGATGAAGGCGGATGAGCTGTACATGAAAGCGCAGCCCGTGAAGCTGGACGACGACTGGAACTACGTGCACAACTTGATGTACGTCATGGCGAACCTCTCGTGCGCGCTCGTGCCTCGCCGCTCACAACGGAGACGTTGCCAGTAGTTCGCGAATCGTCACACATCCTGTGAAGTTCCGATGAGGCCGGACTCGTGGCGCCGCAAGGTCGACGCGGTTCGTAGCCCAGTTTTCTGAACTGCCGGGCTCGGAAGCGACTGATTCCGTCGCTCTAATTACCTTGGTACCGTACCCTCGTCCTCCGGAAATTAACCGAATATTGATCTTCCTAGCGGAAGACTCGCTGCACAATAAAAGGTGCTTCTCACCCGCTTTGGACGCGATCCACTGCGGGTGGTTGCCCGTGCGAACCAGCAGCTCGGGAGGTCGCTCTCATGCGTAAGCTCAGCATCGTCTTTTTCGACGCCGGCGGAGGCCATCGCAATGCCGCCGAGGCGCTGAAAAGCACCCTCGAAACGCAGTCCCGCCCCTGGGACGTTCGCCTCGTCAACCTGCAGGAGTTACTCGACTCCATCGACGTGATCCGGCGCGCCACCGGCATTCGGATCCAGGACGGCTACAACCTGATCCTGCGCAAAGGATGGACTCGTCTCAGTCCGCAGCTGTTGGTCCTGCTGCGCGGGCTCCTCCGCCTGTATCACGGGCGCGTGGTTTCTGCGCTCGAGAGGTATTGGCGGGAACACTCGACTGACCTGGTTTTGTCGGTGATCCCCCTTTTCAATCGTGCCCTCGCCGAAAGCATCTCACACGCGATCCCCGAAACCGCGTTCGCCACGCTGCTTACAGACTTAGCCGACTGCCCGCCGCATTTCTGGATGGAGCCGGAGTCCGAGTTCCTGATCTGCGGCACCGAGCGCGCCGCGCAACAGGCTCTCGGCATGGGACATGCCCGGCATCGCGTATTCAAAACCTCCGGCATGATTCTGAAGCCGAAGTTCTATGAGAAGCCGTTGGTCGACATCGCCACGGAACGCAAGCGCCTCGGACTCGCTCCTGAACTGCACACCGGCATTGTGATGTTCGGCGGCCAGGGGGCGCCGGTCATGCTCGAGATCGCCAGGAGACTCGAGGCCAGTCCGAGCCACGTCCAGCTCATCATGATCTGCGGACACAACCAGAAACTGCGCGCTGGGCTCGAAGCCATGCGCAGCAAAACGCCGATGCTGGTCGAAGGCTTCACTCCCAACGTGGCACACTACATGGCTCTGGCGGACTTTTTCGTAGGCAAGCCCGGACCCGGCAGCATCAGCGAGGCCTTGCAATTTCATCTTCCCGTCGTCGTCGAGCGCAACCAGAGAACTTTGCCGCAGGAACGCTACAACACCGATTGGGTCACGGAAAAACGCCTGGGCATCGTGTTGCGTAGCTTTGGCGAGATCGCGCAAGGCGTCGAGCAATTGCTGCAGCCGGAGATCTTCGCCGAACTCCGCGCAAATGCCCGCGCCTATTCAAATCGGGCGTTGTCCGAGATCCCGTCAATTTTGAACGAAGTCGTCGAACGGCATGTGCCCTACTCGGTGCCCGTATCGCCGGCCTTGCCCGACACACGCACCGTCGGCAACGCTGCCTGGGCCGGCCTGACTTAGGTTCTTTGTGGTTTCCTCTGCGACCTTGGCGCGCCCTTAGCGATCTTTGCGGTTACAGGCTTGGCTTTCGCGAGGACCAGAGGAAAAGCTTTATCGCAAGGCTCACGAAGAAGACATTCGGGCGAGATGCGCGTCAGGATTTTGGAACCGAGCGGTACGCCTCCACTACATCTGACGTGAGCGCGTTGCCGCGAGCGATCTCACTATATATCCGCCCGCTGCCTCGAACCGTCCGCTCCTGGGTTCGCGGATTCAGCGCAACCAACCCAAAGCGTAGCGTCCAGCCTTCGGTCCACTCGAAGTTGTCGGTGAGCGTCCAGTGGAAGTAGCCGCGAATATCGTGCCCTTCCTCGATCAGGCCGTGAAGTTCGCGCACCACGTTCACCAGGAGCCACGGACGGATACGGTCCTCGGCATCGGGAACGCCGTTTTCCAGAATATAGACCGGCTTGCCCAGCCGCCGTGCTCTCTCGACGGCCACGCGCACCGCGCGCGGGTAAGCCTCGCCATAGGGACGCTCGACACCAGGGTCGCCCTGCGGAACCCCCTCGGGCACAAAAATGCGCCCAAACAGGTGCGCGATGTTGCGCGGATCGAACGCGACGTGCAGGCGGTTGTACACGTTCAAGCCGACAAAATCGCACGCACCCTTGACATCTCCGGCGTTGCCATCAAGCAGGCTGAAGGGAAACTGCAACCGCCCCTGTTCCAGCAGGCGGATAAAGCTCTCGTTGAAGGTTTCATTCAGTAGGTGCGCTACCCAGCGATCGAGCACCGTGGCCACCGGTTCGAAGACCACATAGTGCTGTGCCCAACCCACCTGCGCGTCGGGGCACAGCTCGTGAATCACGCGATAGGCCCGCAGATGGCACAGGGCCAGAGAACTGGTCACCCGAATGGCAGTCGCGATCTGTCCCGTCTTCCCGGGCGGAAATTCGCCCAGCACATAGCCGGAAGCCGCATAGACATTGGGCTCGTTGAGCGTGACCCAGAACTGGCACAGATCCCCGAGCGCCTCCACCACACGACGCGCAAAGCGCTCGAAAAGCGCCGGAGCGCAAGGATGAAGAAACGCGCCTTTCTCTTCGAACCAGCGCGGGTTGGTGAAGTGATGCAGGCAAACCACGGGACGAATCCCGCGGCGCACCAGTCCCTCCAGCAGTTCGTGATAACGCGCGAGGGCCGCGAGATCCCACACGCATTCCTGCGGCTCGATGCGGCTCCACTCGACCGAAAGGCGCAGCGCATTGATTCCCAGTTCCTGGGCCAAGTCAAAGTCCGGCTCGGCATTCGCCCACCAGTCGCAGGCTATGCCGGAGCGGTCGCCCGACTTGATCCGCCCGGCCTTTTCCCAGTCCGACCACTGGCTGTTCTGGTTATCTCCCTCCACCTGGTAGGAGGCGGTGGAGACTCCCCACAGAAAGCCCTCTGGAAATTGGCGAATACTGGAATCGATCGGACTCAATGCTTACCACGCTCCCGACACAAGTAGTGGCGTGCTCATTGTAACTGGTATTCAGAGCTGGAAAACGCTGGGCTGGAGCAGAGGTTCAACTTCGGTAACGCAAGAAGGGTGATGGGACCAAAATCACAGCCCAGATTTTACATGGAGGACTCGCACGGGCATTCCTTCGCGTCCTCTGCGAATCCTTTGCGATCTTTGCGATCAAAAGCTCTTCCCTTCGTTGCCCGCCGCGCAATCGTCCGCAGGCACATCCGACTCATCTCGACCCGCGCCCGGCGCGTCGACCAAACCCTGGAACGGCCACTCTCCTCACTGTCTCTTCGGACCTTTCCCCGGCAAGCCGACTGGATTCTCGTGTGTCTTCTCGCGGAATCCGCCGCGCATCCCGCCTGCCAGTCCCACGCTCGACTCGCCATACTTGTCGCGCAGCTTGTCCGCCGCCGCCAGTGCCTGCTTCCAGCGCTGTTGGCGCTCGCCGTCCAGGAGATCGGCTTGCCCGGGTCCCTCCTCAAACGACGAAACATGCACCCCCAGCAAGCGCACCTCCGCGCCGTTGTTCCAGTGCTTGCGAAACAGAATGCGAATCTGCGCGAATACTTCTGTATCCAGTTGCGTCGGCGCTGCCAAGGAGTGGGCGCGGGTGATCGTGGTAAAGTCCTTGTAGCGCAGCTTGAGCTGGACCGTCCGCGCATGCAGCCCGTGCTCGCGCAACCGGCGCGCTACCATCTCCGAAAGCCGCATCAAGGTCGACTCCAGCTGCTCCTGGCTCGCGGTGTCTTCGTTGAAAGTGTGTTCGTGGCTGATCGACTTAGGGCCTGTATCCTCTCCGACTTCCGTGTCAAACCATCCTCCAGCATCTTCGCCGCGGGACTTCCCCGCCAGCGCCAGCCCCCATTTTCCAAAGCGTTCCTCGAGAACGTCTTCCTCCAGCTTGGCCAAATCGCCGACCTGCTGGATTCCGAGCGCATGCAGGCTCTGCTCCATAACCTTGCCGACTCCAGGGATATCCCGCACGTCGAGCGGTGCCAAAAATGTTGCCTCCTGTCCCGGCACCACCCACAGCACGCCATTCGGCTTGGCTTTCGCCGACGACACCTTGGCAATCAAACGCGACGCACCGATTCCGATCGAGCAGTTCAGCTGGGTCTCAGCTTTCATTTTCGTATGCAAGGTATGAGCCGCGCGCAGCGGCGGCCCGTGCAAACGCTCGGTTCCGGTCATGTCGAGATAGGCTTCGTCGATGGACGCCATTTCGACTTGTGGGGAAAATGTGTTCAGCACGCCGTATGCTTTCGCCGAGTATTCCCGGTACCGCTCCGGATGGCCGCTGACAAAAATCGCTTGCGGACAAAGTTTCGCCGCCGTGCGCAACGGCATGGCCGAATGCACGCCGAACTTCCGCGCTGCATACGAAGCCGCCGACACCACACCGCGTTCATGACGCTGCCCTCCCACAACCACCGGCTTGCCCCTCAGCGAAGGATCAAACAACTCCTCCACCGACACGAAGAACGCGTCCATGTCGACGTGAAAGATGGTTTTCGTGAAAGCCGGCATAACGCAGGAGGGGATCCCTAAGGAATTCTAGCAGCGTCACACTCTGGGAAAAGTGGACCTCATATTCCCGCAGGGTAGGGGGAAACACGAGCCGCAGGCTCTGGCTCCAGCGAGGCAGCCCGGCGGCTGCGTCTTGCTCATCGGGCGCGGTGATCACCCGCCCGTTGCCAGCCTGGCTTGCCGCGCCCGCTCGTAGACCTTCACATATTCCTTCGCGGACGCGCTCCAGGAAAAGTCGCGGCTCATGCCGTTTTTCATCAGCACCTGCCACGAGGCTTCATCGCGGAACGCCTGCAACGCCGACTTGATGGTCAGCAGCAGCGATTCCCCGCTGTACTCGCTGAACTTGAAGCCCGAGCCCTTGCCCGTTCGCGCGTCCCACGGGTCGATCGTGTCATCGAGTCCCCCGGTCGCACGCACAATCGGCACCGTCCCGTACTTCAGGCTGTAAATCTGATTCAGTCCGCAGGGTTCGTAGCGCGACGGCATCAGGAACATATCCGCACCTGCCTCGATCTTGTGCGCGATCGTGTTGTCATAGGCCACCTTTACTGCGATCTTCTGCGGGAACTGTTTCTGTAGCCGCAAAAACATTTCCTCGTATACCTTGTCACCGGTCCCCAGCACCACCAGGATGATGTCCTCCCGTGCCAGCCGGTCCATGATCTGTGCGATCAGGTCAAAGCCCTTCTGAGCGGCAAAGCGCGACACGATCCCGATCGCCGGTAGCTTCGCATCGGCGTTGTTGATTCCAAAGGCCGCCAGCAGATCTTTCTTGTCCTTCGCCTTTCCGCTCAGGTCCGCGGGCGAATACTTCGCCGCAATGAACTTATCGACCTCCGGACTCCACTCGTCGTAGTCCACCCCGTTCAGGATGCCCGTCACCGTGGCCGCGCGGTCGCGCAGCACGCCCTCCAGTCCGAACCCGTACTCCGTCGTCTGGATCTCCTGGCTGTATTTCTTGCTCACCGTGGTCACGTAATCGGAGAACGCCAGCGCGCCCTTCAGGAAATTCACCTGCCCGAAAAACTCCATCTTCGAGATCGTGAACAAGTCCCAGGGCAACATCAGCAAAGGCAAAATCTCCGCGGGAAACAATCCCTGGTAGCCCATGTTGTGAATCGTGAACACGGTGGCCACGTCGCGAAAGGCCGGATCTTCCGCATACAGCGAGCGCAGCATCACCGGCACCAGCGCCGACTGCCAGTCGTGGCAATGAAACACCTGCGGCACGCCCAGAATTTTGGTCGCCTCAATCACCGCCCGCGAGAACATCGCAAAGCGCTCGGCATTGTCCGGATAGTCCCCCACCGCCGTCCCATACAGCGCCTCGCGATCGAAGTACAGCGGGTACTCCACAAAGTAGTACTGCACCCCTGCGCTCGCTCCCGTCGTAACGACCGAGCAGAAGCGATATTCGTCGTCGTAGGGAACGGTGATGCTGCGCACTACGGTTTTCGGGTCGGTGAGCTTGGTCTGGCGGTAACGCGGCAGGAATACGCTGATCTGGTGGCCCTGGGCTGCCAGCCCACGGGGTAAAGCGCCGACCACGTCCGCCAACCCGCCGGTCTTGGAAAAGGGGACCCCTTCTGAGGCCGCAAAGACGATATGCATGAGGGCAACCTCCCACAACCAGCCGCGCACCCCCGGTGCAGGATATGATGGTTAGGGAATCAGCCGGACGGTGGACTGCCCTGCACCTGGAACGCGCGGGATAAGCTTGGTAAGTCTAACTGGGCGGCTGCCAGAGGGCAACGTGCCAAAGGTCGTAGCGCAAAGCGTCCCGCGTGAGCGCAAGCCGAAACTCGGACAGCACTTTCTTGCGAACGATTCGGCTGCACGGCGCATCGTCGACGCCCTCGGCGACATCTCGCAGAGCACCGTGCTCGAGATCGGCCCGGGCCGCGGCGTGCTCACCTCGCGGCTGGCCCGCAACGCCCGCCGCCTCATCGCCATCGAACTCGACCGCGTCCTGGCCGCGCAGCTGCGTATGAAGTTCGGCCTCTATCCCAACGTCGAAATCATCGAAGGCGATGTGCTGGCCATCGACTTCGGCACGCTGTTCGGGCCCAAGCCCGGCTCCTCACGCCCCGGCCTAGTCCAGACTCTGGAACCGGTTCGCTTGGTCGGCAATCTTCCCTACTACATCACGTCCGATATCCTGCTGCGCGTTTTCAGCTTCCGCCAGTTTTTCGACACCCTCGTGATCATGGTGCAGAAGGAAGTGGCCGACCGCCTCGCCGCCAATCCCGGCACTCGCGACTACGGACTGCTTTCCGCCACCGCACAGCTCTACGCGCGGGTGGAGACGCTGTTCACGCTCCCGCCCGGAGCCTTTACCCCGCCCCCGAAAGTGCACTCTTCGGTGGTGCGGCTGACCATGTCGCCGAGGATCGACAGCCTGCGCGTCCCCGAAGAAGCCTTCATCAACTTTCTAAAGCTTTCCTTCGGACAAAAGCGCAAGACGCTCTGGAACAACCTCAAGACCGAATACGCTCCGGATTCTCTTCGCGCCGCTCTGCAGGAAGCGGGCGTCAAGCCCGCTGAGCGCGCCGAGGCCTTGCCCCTCGAGAAGAAGGCGGCCATCTTCCGGGCACTCGCCTCGAATGACGGGAACCTGCCCTAGTCCGGCAAGTAGCCCAGCTTCCGTAAGGAGGTCCCATGGGCACGCCCACGGTTCGCCGTCCTGCCGTCGCTGGGCAGTTCTACCCGCGCAACGCGGCCTCTCTCCTCGCCGACATCCACTCCTACTTCACCCCGGCCACCGAACCCATTTCCGCCCTCGGCTGCGTGGTCCCGCACGCGGGCTACATGTACTCCGGCCACGTCGCGGGCGCGGTGTATGCCCGTCTGCAGATTCCCGCACGTTGCATCCTGCTGTGCCCGAACCATACCGGCCTGGGGCCTCCGCTTTCAATCATGAGTCACGGCGCATGGGAAACTCCGCTCGGCACGGTTGCCATTGACGCGGAGCTCGCAGCGGCGCTGCTCGCCCGGTTCCCTCTCCTCACCGACGACGCCGACGCGCATCGCGCTGAACACGCCATCGAAGTCCAATTGCCATTCCTCCAATCGAAGCGCCCACAGTTCCGCTTCGTGCCGATCGCGATCGGCACGCGGCTATACGAAGCCCTGGCGGGGCTCGGGCGCAGCATCGGCGAACTTCTGGCTGGCCTCGACGAACCCGTGCTGGTGCTCGCCTCGAGCGACATGAACCACTACGAGTCCGACCCGGTGACGCGCTTCAAGGATCACAAGGCCATCGAGCGCATCCTCGCTCTCGACGCCCGCGGCCTCTATGACGTCGTAACCAACGAAGACATCAGCATGTGCGGTTTAGGCCCCACCGTCGCCATGCTGACGGCAACTCAGAGCCTCGGCGCCACGCAGGCGGAACTCGTCAAGTACGCCACGTCCGGGGATGTTTCGGGCGATCGCAACACGGTGGTGGGATATGCGGGCGTGGTCGTGCGTTGAGGGCAGTGACGAGGCTTGCCCGCGTCTCTAGCGGACCCTTTCTCGGCTGAAAGGCAAAAGGGCGACCCGAAGGTCGCCCTAAATTTCATTTCCTCGAAAGATTATTTTCGGCTAGGCGCGGTATGCGATCCTGACGACGGTGCGCTCGTGTGCCCGCCGCTGCTCATGTGGCCGCCGCTGCCGCTCGAGGACATCGAGCCCATGCTCCCGCTTCTCATGTTCCCGCCCTCCATGCGCGAAGCTGGCGCAGTCCGAACGGTAGCGAATCCGTTCTGCTGCACCTGATGCGAGACTTTCCCGAGATGGCTCACCGTACCTCGCGGAATTCCTAGCCCCGCGGTCCCGTTCTGCACCAGCACACGCGAAGGCAGGCCGCCAGCCGTGAGCACAGGATGTCCCACCACCACCGTCGCCGTGCCTCGCGCTGGCGGCGCAGGAGTCGGGAACCGGTTCGGCGGATTGGTCAACACCGGCATCGTAGACCAACCACCGAATCCGCCCGGCGCCCACATCCAACCATACCCCGGAACCATCGCCCAGCTTCCGTAGCGATACGGCATCCAGCCCCAGGGATAGGCCGAAACCCAGGTGTAGCCGAATCCCGGATAGAACATCCAGGCGCCGTCGGCGAACGGGCTCCAGCCCGCGCCCGCAAAATATGGCTGCCACATCATGCCGTAGCCGGGAATGTTGGAGTAGTTGCCGTAGTAGTTCAGGTCGCTCACCCCATACCCGTATGGATAGTTGCTGTTCGAGGCCCGGACTGCGTACTCCTGCTGATACTTGTTCTGCTGCTTGTCCCAGGCGTCGAGCGGCGCCTCTTCAATATTCTTTGCCACCGTGAACTTGTCGTTGTCGGTCAGATTGAAGACGGCCGTCTTGTTCTTCCCGACCTGAACTTCGCCCGACGGCCCTGCCACTTTCAGATCGCCGTTAAACACCGCCAGCTCGGCGTTGTCCCCTGCGAGGTCCAGCCGGAAATGCACCACCTGGCTGACCTGTATCTTCTCGTTCGCAAACAACACGGTGAACTCGTCGGCCTTGCCCTTGGCCGAGTAGTTGACGTACGCCATTCCCGACTTGAGGATGACCGTCGAAACCCGCCCGCCCGAATCGCGCAACGTCAATTCGCTGAACTCGACCGTGCTTCTGGGAGTGATGCGGACCGTGCTGCCGTCTTCAAATTCCACTTCCGCGCGGCCTTCTTTGGTCGCCAGCTTCATGCCCTGGACGATCGGCATGTTCAGGAAAGCTTTCTCGAATCCCGGGCCGGCGTTCTTGTCTACCTGGACCCCACCCTCCACGTTGCTGAGCCGGACAATACGCACTTGCGAATCAGCGAAAGCCGGTGCCGCGCCTAACGCGAACACAAGCCCCACCACCACAACCGTCCACGCGCTCAAGCTTTGCTTTGACATGAGATATGTCTCCCGCAGACTTCTTCCCTTACCCCATTAGAACATGGTTCCGAGCGTTTAGTTGTCAGCCATTTGGTCAATTCCGGTTCGGCGATGGGCCGGATATTTCCCGACCCAGCGGGTCACCGACGGTAATCGGTGCCGGGCGGGAAGCCGTTTCTGAGGCCGCCCGCAACCCTATGATTACAGGCCCTTAGTGCGAAGCCGTCACTCCACTCAAGATCAGCAGCCGCTGCGCCCGGGCGCGCGACACGTTCATCACCGATTGATCCGCCAGGATCTTTTGCAAGATGGGGGCCACCGCCTGGACCTCGGCCAGGTTCTTCTCGTTCACCATCTGTTCCATCTGCTTCAGATGCTCGTCCAGCGCCAGCTTTTGATAGTGATGGTAATACTCGAGTTGGCGGCCGATTTCGAGCGTGGTCGAAATGTTCTGGAACAGCGTCGTGATTTCCTGCACGGCAGGTACCGGCGAGTAGTTGTACTCCGCCCGCGTGCTGCGCTGCCCGTCCTTGTAGGCCAGCACCTTCGCCCCGGTGGAAGCGATGTTCTTCTTACCCGAATCGACCTTGCCCTCGAAATACTTAGCCTTGGCCGCCAAGCCGAAGATTTTCTCCCGGTTCGCCGCCGAGATCGTGAAGTCCAGGTGGAACGGATCGGCCGGATCCGAGTCCGGGGTGAGTTTCCCCGTTGAATCGTAACCGGCGCGCCCATCGGAGGAGACGGTCAGAACGTAGTGATCCGGAATCGATTGCGGAAAGTCGAGTGAGAACGTGATCGTCGCCGTCGGCGACGATTCTTGTCCGAGGGCAACCGCAGAGATCAGCAGACTCGCGAGGGCGCAGGAGAAGAAAAATGATCGAGGCGTCGGGCGCCCGCGATCCGCGATCGCGACCGGGCTGAGCGGCACGGCGATCCGATCCCTGTTCGGCAACGCTCCCTCCACAGCTTCGCGCCTCATCGCCGCGCCACACTCTGCCGCTGCAAGGTGGCCGCGGTGTGCAAATGACAAATCGCAATGGCCAGCGCATCCGACGCGTCCGCCGGCTCAGGAGGCTCTGCCAGTTCCAGCAGCCGGGTCACCATGTGCTGCACCTGCTGTTTCTCCGCCCGGCCATATCCCACCACCGCCGACTTGATCGACAGCGGCGCATACTCCGCCACTTCCAACCCGGCCGCGGCTGCCGCCAGCATCGCCACCCCGCGCACTTGCCCCAGCTTGAGCGCCGACTTCACGTTCAGCGCGTAAAAGACGTCCTCGATGGCAACCTCATCGGGACGGTGATCCAGTATGAGTTCTCCTAGCCGCTCGTAGATGCGATTCAGACGGGTGGGTAGCGGCTCCCGCGCAAACAACTTGATCGCCCCAGAGGTCAGGCAAAGAAGCTTTCCCGACGACGCGAGTTCCACCACGCCATATCCCGTGTATTCGGTCCCGCAATCAATCCCAAGAACGCGCATCGCGCCCAGTGTACCGTGACTCGGCACAGCGCTCGGAACAAAAACACTCAGGCCCGTGGTCACGAAGGCAACGGTGTCTCGCAACCCCATTGACCGTGGTCGCGAGCGCAGTGAGGCGTGAGCCGAACCCAGTCGAGCAACCCCGTGGTGGCCGGCAGCGCCACCGGCCCAGCCCTCCTTTCTACCCGCTTTTCTTTGTGGCCTCAGCGGCCTCCCTCTGCGCCCTCGGCGGCAAAACGCTGTTGAGGTTTCCGGAGAATGGCCCGCCTCAACAGCACCGCGTACGCCGCGCCCGGATCCCCTCGCACTCGCGAAGAAATCCCGCGTACGCCGCACGCGATGATTCCACCTTATTCCTCTCGAGAAACCGCGCGTAGGCCGACTCATCGAAAATCTCCCGCAGGACAGAACGCATCACGCCGAGCGCTCGCCCCGCCTGACGTAAGAACCGGTCGGCATTCCCTGAAACTCTCATCCTTGTTCCTTTGCAAACCGCGTCGTCACGAACGCTGCCTCGCGCACCTCGGCCGCCTGTCGCCCGCTCCAGACCCGCGACCATTCCAGCGCCGACTCCACCAGGATCACCGCCACCATCACGACCAGGGCAAAGGTAACCCCCGCATCCAACCGATCATTAAAGATCAGCCGCGCCGTCGCGCCCCCACTCGATCCGCTCGCGGCCAGTTGTGTCGCGTGCGCCAAAAAACCAATCCGCGGATTCGCGTCCCATATCTTGTGATAAGAAGCCGTAAACGTCACAGTGACCAGCCACAACAGAGGGGCCAGCGTCACCGCTGCGTACCGTCCCCGGCCCATCTTGATAATGATGGTCGTGGCCACGCACAGCGCCACCGTGGCCAACAACTGGTTCGAAATCCCGAACAGCGGCCACAGCGAGTTGATTCCCCCCAGCGGATCCCGCACGCCCTGCCAAACGAAACATCCCCAGGCTCCCGCAATCAGTGCGCTGGTCGCAACGATGCTGGGATACCAACTGGTTCGCCCTATCGGCTTCCATATGTGCCCGAGCGCATCCTGCACCATGAAGCGGCCCACGCGCGTGCCCGCGTCCAGGATCGTCAGAATGAACAGCGCCTCAAACATGATCGCGAAGTGATACCAGATCGCCATCACCACCTGCCCGCCCAGGCTGTCGGAAAAAATGCTGGCCATACCCACTGCGAACGCGGGGGCGCCCCCAGTGCGATTGAACAGCGTCTGCTCGCCCACCGCGTGCGCCAGTTGCGACATCTCGGCCGCCGTCACCGTGAATCCCCAGCTGCGGATGGTCGAAGCCGCCGCCTCCGGAGCCTGCCCCACGATCCCGGCCGGGCTGTTGATCGCGAAATAAACCCCGGGTTGCAGAACGCAGGCCGCAATCGTCGCCATGATCGCCACCAGCGACTCGGCTGCCATCGCGCCGTAGCCCACCATGCGCGTCTGGGTTTCGCGCGCAATCAGCTTGGGCGTGGTCCCACTCGCGATCAGCGAATGGAATCCGCTGATCGCTCCGCACGCGATGGTGATAAACGCGAATGGAAACACATTTCCGGCGAAAACCGGCCCCGTACCATCGATGAACCGGGTCAGCGCGGGCATGTGCAGCAGCGGACGCACCGCCACAATCCCCACCGCCAGCAGCGCGATCGTGCCCAGCTTTACGAAGGTGCTCAGGTAGTCGCGCGGCGCCAGCAGCAGCCACACCGGGAGAGCCGACGCCGCAAACCCGTACGCGATGATCATCAGCGCAAGCGTCGGCGCGCTGAAGGTGAAGTACCGCGCCAGTTCCGCCTCTTGCGCCACCCATTGCCCGCCGAAAATCGCCGCCAGCACCAGCCCGAAGCCCAGCACGGAACTTTCCAGCACTTTCCCGGGCCGCAGGTAGCGTAGATAGACGCCCATCAGGAATGCGATCGGAATCGTCATCGCGATCGTGAACGTCGCCCACGGGCTCGACTTCAACGCGTTCACCACGATCAGCGCCACCGCGCCCAGCAGGATCACGATGATGCTCAGCACCGCCAAATACGCCACGAAACCGCCCACCTTCCCGATTTCATCCCTCGCCATCTCGGTCAGTGACTTGCCATCGCGCCGCACCGAGAACAGCAGAATGACGAAGTCCTGCACGCAACCGGCGAACACCGCGCCCGCCAAAATCCAAACTGTCCCCGGAAGATAGCCAAACTGCGCGGCCAGCACCGGGCCCACCAGCGGCCCCGGCCCGGCAATCGCGGCGAAGTGATGCCCGAACACCACCCACTTGTTGGTGCGGACGAAGTCGCGCCCGTTCTCCAGTCGCTCGGCCGGCGTCGCCCGCAGCGCATCGAGGGCCAGCACCTTCGCCGCCACAAACTTGCTGTAGAAGCGGTACCCCAGCGCATAGCTGCACGCCGCGGCGATCACCAGCCACATCGCGTTGATCTGCTCTCCGCGGTGGAACGCGATCGTGGCGACAGCCAGGGCGCCCAGCACCGCCACCCCCGCCCACACGAGGGCACGTACGGGTTTAGGCATAAGAATGAAGACTCCAGTCTCGGATGAAAATCCGGTCCGACGGTTTCCGGTTCGCAGTATTGTGGCCAATCTCAGCCGGGGTTGCAATTCGCAAACTGGAACTGGGAAAAGAAAGATTTCAACGCCAACGCAAAATGTGAGACCAGGAACCGTCGCAGAGCCCCGCGGGCTTTACCCTCGATCGATCCATCGCGACAGTGACCTCCGGCAGGCCTCGACGTGACCGGACGCCCGGTAGGCATGCTTTCCCCGCAACGCACGAAGTTAGCTACAATATCGTTTTTCTCATCCCAAGACCGCTGCCGGATTTAATGATAGTCTTTACAGTTCCGGCCCATGGTGGAGTTATCGAGGTTCTTCCCAGCTGCGGCTGGAAAAAGGACGGACACCCCTACCAGCAGCGGACACCAGTTCCATTCCTACCTCGAGGAGCAAGCGATGAAGATCGGGATGTTAACCGGCGGCGGCGATTGCCCCGGCCTCAACGCGGTCATACGCGGCGTGGTGCGCAAAGGCACCTTTCACTATTCGGACGAATTTGTCGGCTTCATGGAAGGCTGGCGCGGCCTGCTGGAAAACAAGACCATGCCCCTCGACCTCGAAACCGTCGGCGGCATTCTCCCTCGCGGCGGCACCATCCTGCGCACCTCCCGCACCAACCCCGCCAAGCACGCCGACGGCCTGCAACGCTGCACCGAAAATCTCCAGGCGAACGGCTGCGATGCCCTGATCGCCATCGGCGGCGACGACACCCTCTCCGTCGCCCAGAAGCTTTTCCAGAATGGCATTAAAGTCGTCGGCGTTCCCAAGACCATCGACAACGATCTCGCCGGCACAGACTTCACTTTCGGCTTCGATACCGCCGTCAACGTCGCCACCAGCGCCATCGACCGCGTCCACACCACCGCCGAAGCGCACAACCGCGTCATCGTGGTCGAAGTCATGGGCCGCGACTCCGGCTGGATCGCGGTCTATAGCGGAGTAGCCGGGGGCGCCGATGTCATCCTGATCCCCGAAGTCCCCTTTGACATCGACAAGGTCGCCGAACTGATCAAGCAGCGCCACGCTCGCGGCCGCTATTTCAGTATCGTCGTTGCCGCAGAGGGCGCGAAATTTGCCGGCGACGTCCAGATGCACGACGGCGCGCCCATCGTGCAGAACATCGGCAAGGATGAATTCGGACACCTCCGGCTGGGCGGCATCGGCAACATCCTCGCCCGCGAAATCGAAAAGCGCACTGGCTTCGAAACCCGCTCGGTAGTCCTCGGCCACATTCAGCGCGGCGGATCGCCCAGTTCTTTCGATCGTGTACTCGCCACCCGCTACGGCCTGGGCGCCATCGACATGGTGCACCGCGGCGAATGGGGACACATGGCCGCCCTGCGCGGCAACAAGATCGTCTCTGTGCCGCTGGCCGACGCCATCGCCAGCAACCGCAAAGTCGACCCCGAGCTCATCGAAGTCGCTAACGGCATCCTCGACAAGCTCGCCGAACCCGCGATGAAACGATAAGCGAATTCCCGATAGTCGACTCGCGGTTATCCCGGGGACTACAAGACCGGCGGCGAACCAACCGCCGGTTTTCGTGCTCTAGTTGCGTGTCCCGCCCCGCAAAGTCAAGTCGAAGGACGCCACAAGCCGCTCGCTGGCCAGTTTCCCCGAAAATTGACTTTGTCTCTTTCCCCCTCCACAATCCGCACAGCCATGTTTACCGCCCGCCTCGCCATCTGGCTCCTCACCTTGCTGGAAGCCGTGCTGGTCCTGGCGGCCGTCGCGCTCGCCTGGATGCGCAGCGGCAGACATCCGCCCGCTCTTCCCGGACACCTGGGTATCGCCTTCGTCGCGTTCGCCCGTCGCAAGACTTTGTCCGTCGTCTCCGTCGGCCTACTTTGCCTGACTCTGCGTGCCGCGCTCCTGCCTCTGCTTGGCATCCCCGAGCCCCGCTGGAACGACGAGTTCAGCTACCTGCTCGCGGGCAAAACCTTCGCGGCAGGGCGCGTCACCAATCCCACGCCGCCACTCTGGGTGCACTTTGAAACCTTCCACGTCATCCTGCAGCCGACCTACATGTCGATGTACACCCCCGGCCAGGGTCTCGTGCTCGCTCTGGGCCAGCGCATCGCCAAGTGTCCCTGGATCGGCGTCCTGCTCATCACGGGCATCATGTGTTCGGCACTCACCTGGATGCTGCAAGGCTGGATGCCACCCGCCTGGGCGCTGTTCGGCGGACTGCTGGCCGTTCTCCGCCTTGGTGTTCTGAGCTTCTGGATGAACAGCTATTGGTGCCCGGCGCTGGCAGCGACTGGAGGCGCACTTATCCTCGGAGCTCTGCCCCGCGCTCGCAAAGCGCGCGGCGCCTCGGCAGCGATCGTCATGGGCCTCGGCCTGATCGTCCTCGCCAACAGCCGCCCTTATGAAGGCTTCGTATTAAGCCTCACCGTGGCCGGATCTCTGGTTGCGTGGCTGTTGAGCACGCAGCGTCCCAGCTTCCCTACTGTCGCACGCAAACTCATTCTTCCCTTGGCGCTCGTGCTCGCCGCCGGGGCCATCGCCACCGGCTACTACTACTGGCGCGTCACGGGCAGCCCTATTCGCATGACCTACAAAGTCGATCGTGACACGTACGCTGTCGTCCCGTACTTCATCTTTTTTCCGTCCCGCCCGGTTCCCAGCTACAACCACGCGGTGATCCGCAACTACTACGCGGGCTGGGAAGTCAGCGAGTTTCAGGAAGCTCGCTCCTTCCTCGGATTCCTGCGCCGCAACCGCCACAAAACTCTCGACCTCTGGCGCTTCTATCTCGGCCCCGCTCTCACCATTCCGCTGTTCGCGCTCCCCTGGACGCTGCGCGACCGCCGCATGCGCTTTCCCGTCGTCGCCAGTGCCGTCTTCATCGGCGCTCTCCTGATTCAAACCTGGACCTTCCCTCACTACACTGCGCCCGCAACCGGACTGGTCTACATTATTGTCGTCCAATGTTTCCGCCACCTGCGCGTCTGGCGCTGGCGCACCACGCAAACCGGCCGCGCTCTGGTCAACGCGGCGGTCGTAGCCAGCGTCGGCATGATCGTGCTGCGCCTGGTGGCGATCCTTACCCACACGCCCATCGAGCCGCCCTGGCCGCGCGGTAACCTCGATCGCCCCCGCATCGTCGCCCAACTCACGCGACTTCTCCGTCCCCAGCTCGTTCTGGTCCGCTACGGCCCGCACCACAATGCCGACCTCGACTGGATCTACAACGATCCCGATATCTCGAAGGCAGAGCTGATCTGGGCACACGATATGGGGAACGCAAACCAGGAACTGCTTCAATACTTCTCCGATCGCCAGGTCTGGCTGCTCGACGTCGACGACTCCACCCCGCAGCTGTCTCCGTATCCCTCACCCGCGCCTTGATCCACGCCTACGCCCCCCGAAGTCGGCGGCGCCACAACGTAACAGGGCGCGTCTTCAGACGCGCCGTAACGACACGAAAATCGAACCGGCTTTCCCCGCGGTTCCGGGGCCTCTCCTGAACTGGTGCGCACGGGAAGGACAGGAGTTCAGATGCCAGTAAGGCACTCCTCATTCTTCCGATACCGAGCGGATCTCACACTCCACTCTCCTCTGTCATTCCGACGCCGAGCCCAGCGCAGACGGAGGAATCTGCTCTCCCATCGGCCACCTCACCTTTGAAGCTCCTTATTCGCGCCCTTGGCGAACCCCTCTGCAACCTTCACGGTGGAAAGCTTTTCTCCGCGCCTTCGCGTCCTCTGCTGCCCGCTGCGGTTAGAATCGTCCCGCCCATGTCCGCCCCATGGCTCACCTCGCGCCGCCTCCGCGCCCACGGCCTGCTGCTCGCGCTTGCCGTCTGGTCCATCTACGCCTGGGTCCTCGCCACGCCGACGCTCCGCGATCGCAATGGCCTGGTCAAGGGCACCGACTTCCTCCACTTCTACACCCTGGGGTGCCTGGCTCTCGAGCACCGCGGCGCCGACCTCTACAACATGCAAGCGCAATCCGCCCTGGCCCAGCAAAAAGTTCCGCAAGCTGGACGCCTCTTCTTCGTGCCCCTCTACGGCCCGCAAGTCTCGCTCCTGTTCGCTCCGCTGGCCGCGCTTCCCTATGCCATGGCTCTCGCCATCTGGTCGCTCGCCAACGCCGCCATCTACGCGGTTTGTTGTTACGCCATCTGGAAGGCCTGCCCCAATCTGCAATCCGAGCGCTGGACGGTCCTCCTCCTCGCCATCGCCTACCCCGCCTTTTTTCATCTCATCGCCTGGGGACAAACCTCCGCCCTCGCGCTGGCCTGCTTGACCGCCGCTTGGCCGGCCCTGCGTTCGAATCATCTTTACTTGGCTGGAATTTCTCTGGGCTGCCTGATCTTCAAACCGCAACTCGCCCTGGCGGCCGCTGCAGTCTTTCTTCTCGCACGCGCGTGGAAAGTGATCGCCGGAGCGCTAGCGGCGAGCGCCGCACAGCTTGCCGCCGCCTGGATTTACTACGGAACCCCCATCATGGGGGACTACTTTCACCATCTCCTCCACGTACGCGAGGCCTACGCGTTGCTCGAACCGCGGCCCTACCAGATGCACTCCCTGCGAGCCTTCTGGGCCATGCTCGTTCCCTGGTCCCACTTCGGGTTCGGTCTCTACCTCGCCACCGCGATCCTGGTCCTGTGGGTCACATTCACTTACTGGAAAAGTCCCGCGCCGCTGAGCCTTCGCTACTCGGCCCTCTTGCTCGCGACGGTCTTAGTGTCACCTCATCTCACCGTCTATGATCTGCTGATCCTCGCCCCCGCATTTCTACTGACTGCCGACTGGCTGACGACCCACAAAGAAGATCCGCAAGCCCGCTGGCTAGGACTCCTGCTCTACCTCGCCTACGCCCTTCCCCTGGTCGGCCCACTCGCACAGTGGACGCACCTGCAACTCTCCGTCCCCGTGATGCTCGTCCTTCTGTGGACGCTGAGTCGTCCGGAGATTGCGGCCCGGCCGCTCCCAGATCCTCGTTGACCCACACCCGGCGATCTTCGCGCAAATTCTGCGTTCACCTGGCCTTTCTCTGATGGCCTTCCACACATCTTTCATTCCGACGCCGAGCGCCGCGGAGACCAGAGGAAATCGCATTCCCATCGCCCACCTCGCACTTGACAGCCCTTATCTTCGCGTCCTCTCCGACCCCTTGCGGTCGGAGCCTGTCCTGAGCGGAGTCGAAGGGCGGTTAAAAGCTCTCCTCCGAGTTCCTGAGCGGAGTCGGGAGGGCAGCGCTGCTACGTCCCAAAGAAAAAGCGCAGTGCATCCGGAAACCGCGCCGCCCAAGCCCCTTCGCTATGCGTCGCCCCATCGGCAATCTCCACCCGCAGGCGCCGCTCATCGAGTCCGCTGCGCCGCAGCATTCGTTCCAGCTCGCGAACGTTCTCCACCGTCTCTAAATCCTTATCCTCGCGCCCCACCTCGCGTGTCCCCACTCCCACAAACACCTTTTCCGGCCAGTTTCGAAACCTGCGACACTCCTTCAAAACGCGCCGGTTTGATACCCACAGCGCAGGACTCTCCAACAGCATGCACCCGAACACTCCCGGCGCCGCGATGGCGACGTGCAAACAGATCAACCCGCCCAGCGACGATCCCCCTAGCGCTGTGTGTTCCGCCCCCTTCGCCACCCGGTAATGCAGGCTTACAAACGGCATCACTTCGTTCACCAGAAAGTCTGGATACTGCGTCCCCCGCGGCCGCAGCACCATGGGATTCACCGAACGATACGGCAAGTATTCCTTGATCCGATCCACCCGCGCGTTATCGATGCCCACAAAAATCATTGACGGAATGAGCCCCTCCCGGATCATCCGTCCTGCCGTCTCGCCCACTTGCCACTCGATCCCAGTAAACGAGGTCGCGCTCTCAAACAGATTCTGCCCGTCGTTCAAATAAAAGACGGGATACCTGTTCCCGCGGTTCTCCGCCGATTCATACCCGGCCGGCACCCACACCCGCAGAAAACGCTTATTCCGAAAAATCCGGCTGGGGAATTCATGCAGCCGCAGCTCTCCCCCTCCGACGGCTTTCGGAGCCGGTACAAAATCCGACGCTAAATTTTCAGGAGAAGTTTCTTCCATAGGAGAGTACAAACCGGAGACGAGCGCTGCAAAACGATGGCTACTGCTCTATCATTCTGACCCAGCAGCCCTCCATTGCTTGTCATTCCGACAGCGAGCGCAGCGGAGGCCGGAGGAATCTGCTTTTCCGTCGCCGCCCCGCCTCTACTCAGCCCCCGCCCTCCGCATCGACCCTGCCAGCAGCCCCACCGCCAGCAGAGTGATCGACGCAATCACCGCCAGCGAACTCAAACAAAGAATGCACCACACGGTCAAAACGTATTTCTCGATGTAAGTCAGATACAGCGCGAACCCCAGCCCGCCCAGCGACCCTACCACCAGGATTCCCGGCGTCTCCGCCTTCTCGCGGTAAAAAGTCGCGAACGCCAGCAAGGCCGCATACCCCAGGATCCCGATCAGCGCCACCGGCACGCCCGCAACCGTCGAGTACTCGCTGCGGTTCACAATGTCGCAGTTGAACGACTGCCCGAAGTCGCAATAGGACGTTTTTGATCTGCGGAAATGATGGTCCAGCGACAGCGAAGAAACTGCGATCCCCGCCACCGCCAGAATCGCGATCGCCAGAAACAAGCGCCGCCGGGTCGCGCTCATTGCAGCGGACATCCCGTGCGGAAACTCAGGTCGTCCAGCGACTCGACCCCTTCCACGCGCTCGCCTACCGGCGGAAATTGCCAGGTCGGAAAATGCTTGATCTGTGCGTCCGAGCATACCGGCAGCATTTTCGAGGTGTCGCCAGGCACACCGCATTCCACGTAAGGTGCGTACTTGAACGCCGCGTCGAACAACTCCTTCTGCTCCGAGCAGTGCGGGCACCAGTACGCTCCGTACATCTTCGCGCCCTTCTGCGACAGGCAGCGCGCAAATTCGTCATACTTGTGCGCCCGCCGGTGATAGCCGAAGTAATAAGTCGCCCCCAGCGCCACGACCAGCAGCCCGACCTTGAGCACTTTGCGCAGAAACGCCGGATCCTTCTGCGGCTCTTCTTCGGTCTTCGCCCTCGGCTCTTTGCGTTGCTGGGACATAAAAGTTCTTATACCACGACCTGCAGAGCCGAAGGCAGCACGTCCAGCGTCTCGAGGTGCAAAGTTAGAGCCTCCCCATCCACCATCACATCGACTGGCTCGTCCAGCGCAAAGGTAATGCGCCGCACTGCCTGTCGCTCTGCCAGCGGATGTTTCACGTGCGTTCCGTCATATAACGTCGAAAGATTGCGGATCAGTCCTACCCGCCCGATCGGCCCCCAGCGCACGTACTCGATCAGCCCATCATCCACGCGCGCGTCCGGCGCGATCAGCATCGTGCCGCCCGTAAACTTGCTGTTATTGAAGCTGAGAAACAAACATCGCCGCCGGTCGATCTCTCCCGTGTCCTCCACCCGCAACGGAAACGGTCGCCGCGCCAGTTGTGCGAGCCGCAGAAAAATTGAAAGAAAATATCCCGCCTCTCCCCAGCCCGCAAAACGTCGCGAGCGTGTCATGTTGACGTCGGCCGCAAACCCCAGGCTCAACAGGTTGATGTAGTGAATCACCCCGGCTTTGTGCGACATGCGCAGCACATCACAAGCTCTCGTGCGCCGCGCCAGCAGCGCCTCCATCGCGCCTTCGACGCCCCGGTCCGTGAAATCGCGCAGAAATGAGTTCCCCGCCCCCAAGGGGAGAAACCCCAGCACCGGCGGCTCACCCGTTTCCGCGCCCGGAAACAGCCCGTTGACGAGCTCATACGACGTGCCGTCCCCACCTACCGCGATAAACCGGCGAAACCCTCGACCATATCCCGCGCGCGCAATCCGGGTCCCGTCACCTGCTCCTGAAGTTTCCACCACCTCCAGCTTCAGACCACCCGCGCGCAACCGTTCCAGAGCCGGTCCCACGAGTTTGCGACAGCGTCCGCCCCCGGCCGCCGGATTGACCACTGCAAGGAAGCTCTCGTTCACAGTTTGACGATGTCCGCCCGGCCCGCGGTTTTGCCGATCTCCTCGGCGAGGACCGTGCGCTTGATCTTAAGAGAGGCTGTTCGTGGAAAATCCTTGTCCCACATCAAATACCCCGTCACGCGTTTAAAATCCGGCAGCGCCCGGTTCCGCGTGTTCAGTTCCTCCAGCAAGCCTGCATCGAATTGCTGATTCGGTTCCAGCCGCAACGCAATAAACAGCATTTCGTTCCCCAGTTGCTTGACCGGCCAAACGTAGTTGGCGGCGAACACGCTGTACTCCTTTACCGGCAGCCCGTCGAACACCGTCTCGATGTCCTCTGGATAAATGTTCTTCCCGCCCTCGGTGACGATCATGTTCTTCTTGCGACCAAAAAGCTGCAGATGCCCGGTGAAATCGAATCGCCCCAAGTCTCCCGTAAGCAGCCAGCCATCCACAATGGTCTCCGCGGTCAACTCCGGATCATCCAGGTAATGCGACATCACCGTCTTGCTGTGGACCGCCACTTCTCCAATGCCTTCCGAGTCCGGGCTGAGCACCCGCAACTGCACCCCGGGCAAGGGCCGCCCCACCGTGTCCGCCCGAAACGGTTTGAAGTCGTTCAAGGTCAGCGCCGTCCCTGCCTCTGTCAGCCCGTATCCGTTGGCCACCGGAATACCGAGATCATAGAAGAACTGCAGCGTCGACGGCTCCACAAACGCGCCGCCCGTGAAGAACGCGAGCACCTGTCCCCCAAACGCCTTGTGCACCTGCCCCAGCAGCTTGCGGCTGAGCTTCACGTTCGGACCGCGCGTCGTAAGCCGCTTGTTCAACGCAATCATCCGGTCGAGCACCATCCGCTGTGCCCGTGGCAGTTCGTCAAATTTCGCCCGCAGTCCTTTTTCCAGGTTCTTCAGCACCATCGGGACCAGACTCATGTATGTAACCCGGTAGCGCACGAACGCGTCCCGCACGTACTCCGGGCGCAGCGTCCGCAAATGCACCACGCACGCCCCGCAAACAAACGGCCCAATGAACCCCACCATGAAATCGATCGCGTGGTTGGTCGGCAGGATGCTCAGATACCGCACCCCCGGCCAGAACGGATACCACGCGGTCAGCGACGTGCACTGCTCCAAGTAGTTTTCGTGGGTGAGCACGCATCCCTTCGGACGCCCGCCCGTGCCGGACGAGTAGACTATGCAGGCCACGTCCTCGCGCGTCCGCTCGATAAAGATCGGCTCGCCCTTGCGGTGAAAATCCTCCCACCGGTACGCTCCACCCAGGTCGGCCCGCAGCGGCGCCTCTGTCACCAGCACCGTCTTGACGCGGTGATTCTTGAACTCCGGCGACTGCATGATCGCCCGCCACCAGTGATACTCGACAATCAGGAACTTTGCCTTCGAATGCGCCAGCAGTTGCAGATGCTCTTCCGGGGTCAGCTTGTAGTCCAGCGGCACCAGCACTCCGCCGCAGTAGAAGATGGCGTAGGCCGACACCAGCCACTTCGACTGGTTGGTCATGACGATCGCGGCCCGGTCCGCTTCCCGGAAATCCGCATCCTGCAAAGCGCGCGTCAGCGGCCGCGCCAGCTCCTTGAAATCGGAATACGTCAGCCGAGTCTTCTCGCGATCGCGGTCGGCTTCGATCAGGCAGGTTTCGTTGGGCCAGTGATCCAGCGCATCGCGCAGAGCGGCCCCCAAAGACGGATATTGGCGCAGATCGAGCATGAACTATCTATTTCACCACGGAGACGCGCAACACCTGGAAGATTGATGTAGTAACCAACTCACCACCCGAACCAGCTGAGGCCCCGGAGAGGGTTGCACGGGATCGTCGAATCCGTTTGCGAATGCCGGCGTTCCGTGGGTCCACCCGCCCGAAAACGCGCACTCTCTGTTTCATCTTTGTCATTCCGACGCGAGCGTAGCGAGACAGGAGGAATCTGCTGTTTCGATACGTACTGGTCGCGAGGTCGCGCCACGCAAACGAAAACCTCACAACCGCGCCTGAATCCGCTCCGCCAACGTCCGGAAATCCGACACGCCCTGCAGTTCGTAATCCGGCAACTCCACATGAAAGTGATTCTCCAATCGCGTCAACAAGTCGAGCGCCTGCAAGCTGTCGATGCCCAGCGTCTTGAAGAAGTCATCGTCCGGCGTAAGCTTCTCGCGCGCTACTTTGAAGTGCGCTGCGGCCAGACTGAGAATCTCATTCAAGGTTTGATCGAGTGTTCGCATAATCTCCACAATTGCACCTTCATTCTCATTTTTAGCGGACTGGCTTTATGTCCCCGCAGGGTTCTTCGACTGCTTGGGCTCAACCCGCCGCAAAATCACAAAAGGCAATCAAACGGATGACAAAGAAAACTAGCAGCAGCCAAGCTAGCCCCTGCAGGCTTTCTATTATGGTTCTTGTAAACCTCCAGAACCCACCGATCTCGGTTGAGCTCCAAAGCCTGCATGTTTGGTCCCTGCGGGCTGATGTAACGTTTCAGTTCCCACACTCGCACGCCACTCGAAATGCCGACTACGTAGATCGCAAAGTTTAGATACTTTACCCACGCCTTACTGATTAGGTCAGAAATGATCCGCTGCAGGATGTCATCGATGGGCTTTGCGAAGATGCGCGCCACGATCCAGGAGACCAATAGAGAAATAACGAACGTCACAGCCAACAGGGTTAGGAACATGTCTCCATCCTTCCCAGCACGCCCAGGCTTACGGCAAATACGGCTGCGCGTCCGTACTCTCCACAAACTTCTGCAGCCCGCGCTCTACCGCGGGCTCGGCAAACAACTGGCAGAATAAATCGATCTCCTGCTTCAGCTCGTGATACGGAATCGGCTTGATGAACTTCTTAGCCGCGATCGCCGTCCTTCGATCAAATTTGCCCAACTGCACTGCCGTCGCGCGTGCCGCCCGCAGCGCCTCGCCTTCGGCCACCACTTGGCTCACCAGTCCCACCGCCTGCGCCTTGTTGGCGTTCAAGCTGCGCCCCGTCAGGAGCAGATCGCGCACCACCCCGTTCCCCACATCGCGTTTCAGCCGCGGAATCCCCCCGAACCCAGGAATCAATCCCAGCCGCAACTCCGGAAAACAAAACCGCGCCAGCTTGTCCGCAATAATCAGGTCGCAAACCAGAGCCAGCTCAAATCCCCCGCCGAACGTCACCCCGTGCACTGCGGCAATCGTCGTCAATGGCGCAGCATCGATCGCGTTCAACACTTTGTGGATCCGCTCCAGGAAATCCCGCACGCCTTCGACCGCGCGCGCCTTTTCCATCTCCTTCGACCGGAAATAGAGTTCCCGCAAGTCCGCCCCCGCGCAGAACCCCGCTTTCAAGGTGCTGTGGACGATCAGCGCATGGGTATCCCGAACCAGCCCGTCGAGCGCGCCTGTGAACGTCTCCAGTTCCTCCAGCGCCAGCAACCCAATCTCATTGCAGGGATCCCGGTGAAGCGCAATCTCAATGACGCCCTCCGCCAAGCTCCACGAAAGATACCTGCCCTGAAAATGATTCATCACTCAACCGGAAAGCTTTGCCTTGCGTCCTTTGCGAATCCTTCGCGAGCTTTGCGCTTAAAGGCTCTCCGCGCGCCCCATGCGCTAGAATCGAGAGCCTGCTTCTCCGCGTTTGTCATTCCGAGGCGCGAGCGCAGCGAGACAGGAGGAATCTGCTTTTCCCCCGGCAACAGAGCTCACGACTCTCCCGCCTAACTCGCAGCAAACGACCGACGACCAACGACCGACGACGGCTCTTGCACCGCATACATCTCCTCAATCTCCCCGCGCAACTGCTGCGCAATCAAATCCCGGCGCAGCTTGCCATTCGCCGTCAACAACCCGTTCTCAATGGTGAACGGATCCGCCCGCACGCGCAATGCCCGAATCTGCTTGTAGTGCGGGAGCTGTGGATTCACCGCCTCAATCGCCGCCTGCGCCTGCTCGTGGCGCACATCGCCCGTGATGATCGCCGACAGGTATCCCTTCCCATTCCCCACCAGCACCACCTGAGCCGCGCCGGGCAAATGCGCAAGCACTTTCTCTTCGATCGGCTCCGGCGCGATGTTATGCCCCGACCCGAGAATAATCAGGTTCTTGATCCGGCCCACGATCCGCCAGCTCCCTGCGGCATCGACTTCACCCTGGTCCCCGGTGTGAAACCAGGCGTCGCGCAGTACCTTCGCCGTTTCCTGCGGACGGTTCCAGTACCCTGGAAAGACAGTCGGCCCGCGAACGATGATCTCTTCGTTCTCGCCCAGCTTCATCTCAATCCCAGCAATCGCCGGCCCCACGCGACCCGCCTCATAGTTCTGCGGATGGTCCAGAGTACAGATCGCCGTCGTCTCCGTGAGCCCGTAACTCTGCAACACTGGAATCCCCAGCATCATGAAAAACAGCTGCGTCTCCACGCTCAGCGGCGCCGACCCGCAAATCAGCGCCCGCAGGTTTCGGCCAATCATCTTCTTGCGGATGGTCGGAAAGATCGCGAAATTCGCCAGCGACAGCCACATCGAATCCAAGGCCTTCGACTTGCCCTCGTGCCGACGCGTAAACGCTGCCTTCGCCCGGCTGTAAATCCCCTGCACAAAACCGCCCGCCTGCCACAACTGCTCGTCCACCGCCCGCCGCATCCGCTCGAGCAGCGCCGGAACATTCAGAAAATAATCGGGCGCGACCGTCCGCATGTCCTGCGCGATCTTGCCCAAGTCGGTGTTGATGATGAGCAGGCTGCCCCGCAGCAGCGACGTCAGCAGCAGCATCCACGAACCAGCAAACACGAACGGCAAATAATGGAAGACGCGATCCTGCCCGCTCTTGCCCGCCATCAGCAGATCAAGCCGCCCGTTGATACACCCCAGCATGTGCGCGATGTTTCCCGCGTTCAGTATCACGCCCTTCGCTTCGCCCGACGTTCCCGACGTATAAATGATCGCGACCGGATCGCCCTCCGCCACTTGCGGCTTCCCCGCCGATCCGGGAGCCGTCGTAAAAATATCGTCAAACAACGCCTGTTCCGGCGCCTCCGCCCACTGCTGCACGATCCCATCGCGCAAAGCGGCATCGCCACAACAGATCAGCGCCGGCGAGCAATCCTTCATCATCGCGACCAATTCCGCCGGAGCCTGCCGCGAGTACAGCGGGACGACGATCAGTCCCTCAGCCATCGCCGCCAGGTCCATCGCCACCCAGCGCACAGCATTCGCCGCATACAACGCACAGCGATCGCCCTTCTTCAATCCCTGTCCCGCCAGAAAACCGCGCGCCCGCGCGACCAGCTCCCGCAACTCCCACCCGCTGAGCGAAGAAATCCGCCCATCCCGAATCTCCTCCAGGACTGGTGCCTCCCCCGCCCTTTCCAGGCTTGCGAGAATGTTATCGAGAAAACTCAAGCTTCTGCCTTCCTAACCTTGTGCCTTTCTGCCTTCCTACCCTCCTACCCTCTTGTCATTCCTACGGCGAGCGAAGCGGAGGCGGACGAATTTGCTTTTCTCCGCGTCCTCAGCTGGCTTTCTCTGCGTGGTTTGGGTTAACCGGTTTTCTCAAAGCTCGAAGCTCAAAGCTCCAAGCCCCCTCAACTCGCCACCGAAACCCGCGCCTCTGCCGGGGTCTCGTACGCCTCCACCAGCCCCCGCAGGCTCTCATTCATCGGTGGCAGGTAATCCTCCCAGCTCCACTCCCCCTGACGCGTAGGAAAGTCCGGGTATCTCTTCTGCACCTCTTCTTCAAAGTGCACCCCCATACGCGCCATCACCTTCAGATTCTTCACCACCGTCTTCCCGATCCCAGCCGCCACCGACTCGCCATCCGTATACAAGTTCTCCAGCGCCGCCAGCAGCCGCGGCTCCAGGTCCACGTCATCCACATTCATCAGGAGATCCTGGTGCCCGCGCTCCCGCATCAGGTTCCGGATGCGTTCGTCCATCGTGATCCCGCACGACGGCACCAGGGCTGGCATCGACGTCACGATCCCGTGATACCTTGACGAAGCCATCATGTGGCAGGCCCGCAGAATGCTTACCAGCTGGTACATGTCGTAATCATCCGATGTCAGCACCGGCACATTGCCCAGCTTGTCCGATATCCGATGCCCCGCCCGTGCATCCAGGCGCTCCGTCGCGACCATGAGCACAAACACATTCCGCCGCTTTCGGAACCCGTCCACCGCATTGGCAATGGCTGTGAGGTAGCGCTCGAACGCGCGGTCCACCTCCGCGCCAGATTTGTGAAAGTACACGGTGCGGTAATAGCTGTCGGCCCACGCGCCCGTCATCGCGTGCAACCCGTACTTCACCACCGACGCCGTCACCGGCCACCAGAACGGATTGATCGGACACACCACCAGCACCGGGAGCTTTCCGTCCCAACCCGCTTCTCGCAGCACCTTCTGCCCGTACTCTGCCGGCAGCGGCTTGAACGTCCACGCGGTATCGGTCCCTAGCTCAGTCGGCACTCCCAGCTCGCGCAGCACCGTCCGCGACTCCACGTTGCGCGTGATGATCAGCGAGTCCTTGCAGTAGCGCCCGCACATCTTCGCCACCAGCGGATCCATGTGCCCCGCTTCTGATCCGTATCCCACCGAGAGCTTGTTCTGTGCCGCCGCAATCCCTAGCGACCCGATCATCATCGTGGTCAGCGCATTCGCGAATTTGCTCTTGAACGCCGACCCCTCACACGCCACCACCCCATGATGCTTCGGCACCTCGCGCGCCAGAAATGGCGGAAAGATATCTGGCAGGTGGACCTGTTCGGTGCCGTCGAAGTACCCCTTCGAAAAATCGAAGCTCTGCGACATCACCGAGAACTCCACTTTCTCCGCACCCAGGATGTGCCGGATCTGCCGCAGCATCTCCTCCACCCGCACGTCCGACCCTGTGTTGCGCGTCCCGTTGTAGCCGGCAAACAGCAGCTTCAGTTTTTCGCCGGGCCGCCACGCATTTCCCTTGCCCAGCATCCATCCCAGCTTCTTGCTCTCAATGATGCTGCTCACCCAAGCTTCCAGAAGCAGGTCCGTCATGCCGCCGACCCTCCCGCCGTGGCCGCCGGCCAGGGCTTATAGGGATACGTGAAGTTGTGCTCACGGCTGAACTTCAACAGCGAATAACTGTACTTTGAAAAAGGCACCGGACTCTTCCCCAGCTCCGCCGTCACCCGGGTGTTATCAAACACCGTGTTCCACACCAGGTAAGGCATAAACACCTTCATCAACGATGCTCCGTAAGCGATTGCTCCGCTTCGATTTGCGAGCGTATTAACGGTACCAGCGAAAGGCTTCTCCAGGAACGGCAGAAACACCGGCGCGCGCCGGCGCTGGGCCGTAGCCAGCGCCACCGTCAACTCCCGAAACGTCTGCGATCCCGTCCCTGACGACAGGTGATAGGTGTCGTAGTTCGGCTCCGCCTTCTGATGCAGCGTCGCGATCGCCTCGGCCACAAAGTCTACGTTCACGATATCGATCTTGTCGGTCGGACGGAACGGCAACGCCTTCAGCCCGGCTAGAAACACGAACGCCTTCACCATGTCGAACTGCGTCGTGTCGGCGTAGCGGCTGTCTCCCAGCACGGTACTGGGCCGGAAAATCGTGATGGGCACATCCGGCAGCAGTTCCCGCACCATGTGCTCACAAAATTTCTTGGTCCGGGCGTACGGATCGTAATCCGACCGGTCCCACTCGATCGACCGGTCTTCCGTCACCACTTCGTTCTGCCGCTTCCCTGCCACCGCCACCGTGCTGACATTCGAGAACCGACTCAGCCCGTGGTAATAGTGCGACCGCCTCGCCAGTTGCAACACTTCCAGCGTCCCGCGCAGGTTCACGTTCAAACAGCTTTTTTCCGATTTCCGGTTGAGCGAGGCCGCGCAGTGCAACACCGAGTCCGTGGTATGAATCAGCCGGTCATAGTCATCGCGGTTCAATCCGAACTGCGGTGCGGTCAGATCCCCTGGAAAGATGCGAATTCTTGTCTGCAGATGCTCGTAGAAGCGCGGAAAATCCATGTGCAGCTGCAGCGCCTTCCACAACCTTAGCGCCGAATCCTGCCCGTCCTTCCCGCGCACCAGCACATTTAACGCCGCCCCGTGCGTATCCAGCAGGTTCGCCGCCACGTGCGCGCCGATGTACCCCGTCGACCCGGTCAGGAATATCGCCACGTTGCTCCGTTGGTCCCCGTCTTCATGGTCTCACCGTTCTCCGGTTCTTCCGCCCGGAAGCTGCGCGGCGCCCGCACTTCCAGCGGCCGGCCCTCGATCAGCGGATACGTCCACCGCCGCAGCGCCGGAATGTGAATGTCAATCCAGTATTCCCACCAGTCCAGCGAGCGTGTGTTGTAGCCGAACTGCTCCCGCTCCTCCGGCACCAGCGCGTGCGAAAGCTTCTCCACGTTATCCGCCACGAAGTCATGCTCGTTGTCCAGGATAAACGGCTCGAACAACTCCACCAGTTTCTCCACTCTTTCCAAGTTGCGTTCTGCCCGTGCAAATGGCGTCTTCTTCAACGGCAACGGCGCCATGATCCTCTGAATCGATTGCACAATCGCCTTCTGCGCCGGCGCCGACATCCGGTTGTAGCGCGTCTTCGAAACCGGAATCGCGTCCATGCGCAGCCGTAGCCACGACTCCAGCCCTTCCTGCGCCCGGTAATGCTTGCGGTGCGCCAGCGACGTCAACTCAATCGAACGCCCCATATCGCACGGATTCGTCACCGAAGTTGCCAGCTGGTATACGGTGTCATTGCGCCGCTCGATCACCGCCGCCGCAATCAGCGTCATCCCCTGGCAAACCGAATCCACCGGGATAATATCGAGCCGCTTCCGCTCATTGGACGGCAGCTGCCGGAAGGCGGTTCCCAACAAATATGACAGCGAAGCTGACGTGTTAATCCCCTCGTTCCATCCCGTAAATGGCTTTTCGACCGAAGTCTCCACGATCGCTGGCCGCACAATCGCCACCGGCAGCCTCACCCCGCGCTTGCCAATCAAGGATTCCGCCAGGCTCTTCGTCAGCGTGTAGGTGTTCGGCCAGCCCAGTTCTAGTGCTCGCTTCGTTCCGACCTCAGTCAGATAATTTCGCAGCCACCGGATCCGGTTCTTGCGGATCTGATTCTCCAGCGCCGCTCCCTGCAGATCCTTCGCTGCATGTTCCTTGTCGAGAGCCTGCCGCTGCAGCTCGGCCGTCACCTCACCGCTCTCCGCCTTTGCCTTGGCCTCGGCCACCAGCGGGGGCAGCGCCTGCCACTCCCGCTCCGCGTCAAAATCCGCAATCCCCGCCGGTGTGTAGTTCGGACGCAGCTTCTCGCTCACCCGCCCATCCCGCGCTCCCGCCACGTAGCACGTCGACAGGTGCACCAGCCCGCAGTGCTTCGCTTCCCGCACGAACTCCAGAACGTTCACCGCCGCGTCCACGTTCGTACTCAAAGCCTCGCGCAGGTCCGGATTGAAATCCGTCAGCCCCGAGCTGTTGATGATCAAATCGAGGTCTCGCCGCAGCCGTTCCGCGACCTCGCCCGTCAGCCCAAGTCCGGCCTCGGTAACGTCGCCTTCCACCACTTCCACTTTTTCGCCGATGAAGCTCGCCAGCCGCCGGCCGTACTTCTCATAAAGAGGATCAAATACCGGCGACTCCGCCACCAGCCTTTCAAAGCGCTGGACCGCGGGATTCGACTTCTGCCGCCGGATCAGCAGATAAATCTTCCCCGTCTCCGGCAAATCCATCAGCGTGTTCGCCAGCCACACCTTGCCGATAAAGCCGGTCACGCCAATCAGCATCACGTGCTTGCCCGACATCGCCCCGCGCACCGAGAGCGTTCCCGGCTGCCGGTGATTGTCGAAGTACACCACCGGACGCTCCGCCACCGCCGTCGGCCGCTCCGCCGGAATCACGGCTGACTCCAGTTCTTCCAGATTCTCCAGATCCAGCTCTCGCACCAGCCGATCTGCATCGCGCTGCCCGTCTGGCCCCGCACCGGTAATGCGCGCAAACAGGCCGCGCGGCCGGATCACCGGCCCCACCAGCCGCCCGGTCGCCACCCGGTCGCGGAACTCCAGCCGGTTGGCCACGATCCACTTCACTCCGAGATACCGTGCCAGCGGACGCATCACGTGATCCAACCCCTGGCTCACCAACACGATTTCCGCCCCCGACGCCTGCAGCTTTTTCAACCGCAGGACGCCGTCGGGCCTCAAGTAAGGCTTTAACTTGTATTGGAAGTATTCGTCGCCCAGCAGGTCCAGGCGGTCCCGGCTTACGCCGCGCAACACGCTGTATACCACCCGCGTCGCGAATCCCCGGTGCGCTGCATAAAGGAAAGGACGCAGCGCCGCCATCAAGAACACCAACCCGCGCCGCGCCATCCGCGCCCCGAACGTCTGCGCGTTCCAGGTGAAGAAGGCCACCGGCTGCACCGTCGTCAGGTCGAGCAGGCTCCCTTCGACGCGCCAGTACACGCTCCGGGACGCGCCCGGCGGATCGGAATGATGCTTATGAAGGTCCAAATTCGTAGTAAGTCCTAGCCGCCCGGTCGCTTAGAAGCTCCCGCAAGGCAAGCCAAAGACTCCCATTGTAAACAATTCCCCCCAAAGGACGAAGCACTTACAGACGCTCCATCGTCTGTCGCGAGGCATCCTGCCCTCGCCCTCTCAGAACCTTTCAGCGTTGACTGTCCGGGCGCCCTGCGGAACCCGGCCGCCCCTCAACCGCCCGCAATCCAGCCGATAACTACCCCAGGATGCCATCTCGCCTGGACACGCCAGCCATCCGTCGACCAGCATCGTCCTCGCCCCGCGCCGGGGTGTGGCACTGGCTCGCCAATGCCTTGGCCGATCGACCGCGATCTTTTTTCCGACTGCTGAACGAGAATCTGATCGTCGCCCTGCTGGTCGTCAGGGGTCGCCATCCCGTCGGACCGAGGTTCCTGAGCCCTGGTACCAGGTAGCCAACCTCGCGGTCGCGGGCGGCCTTGTCGCCTACAGCATTCGCCTCACGTTTTCCCAGCATCGCCAGCAAAGGGGAACTTAGGGTCCGCGAGAAAGCCGAAAACAGCCTACGCGAAGCGCGCGATCAGCTCAGCAGCAACGCTCGCCTTCTGCCGGAAATGCTCCAGCCGGTCCGCCTTCCCTCGCAGACCCTCCGGACCTAGCACCCGTTTATCGAACGGGATCCTGAAGGCTCCTTACAGAATTGGTATGGATGGTCACTCCGACCGGCGAGCGCAGCGAGCCAGGAGGAATCTGCTTCCCGGTCGGCCACCTCGCCCGTTGGAACTCCTCCTTCGCGTCCTTGCGGTTAAAAGCTTTTACCTGGGTTGCTCTGCAGAAAACCTGGGATGGGCTTGTCGCACTCCTGCTCGTACGAGCGCTAGACTGTCTCTCTCCGCGCTTCCGGCCTCACCAGCAACGCCATCACTCCCGCCGAGCCCAGCACCGCGCCCACCACCAGCAACCCACCCTGGAACGTGCCCGTCAAATTTCGGATGAACCCGATGATGTAAGGACCGAAGCCGCCGCCCAGGTTCCCCACCGAGTTGATCAATGCAATTCCCACCGCCGCTGCAGCTCCGCTCAATCGCCCAGTCGCCAACGCCCACACCGGCGCCACCATCGAGAAAACGCCCAACACCGCCACGCTGAACGCCACGATCGAAAGCACCATCGAATGCGAATACGCCGCCACTCCCAGCGCAGCAGCCCCGGCAAAAGCGGGCACCGCGATGTGCCACCGCCGCTCCCCCGTCCGATCCGAATGCAGACCCACCCACATCATCACCAGCACCGCCGCCAGGTACGGAATTGCCGAGAGCAGTCCGATGACCACGTTACCTACACCCGAAAGGCTGTGGATCAGATTCGGCAGCCACATGCTCATCCCGTACGACACCGTGTTCAGCCCGAAGTAGACAAACGCCAGCGCCCAGACCCCCGCAATCCCAAACGCAGCAAACTTTCCCGAGCCCTCTCCCGCTACGCTTCCCGTCTGCTCTCTTCCCAACCGGTCGAGCAGCCAGGTGCGTTGCTCTTCCGTCAGCCAGTGGGCGTCCTCGGCGCGATTCGTCAGGTACACCATCACAACGCCACCCAGCAGAATTGCTGGCAGCCCTTCCATTAGAAACAGCCACTGCCATCCCGCCATCCCCAGTCGGCCCTGCAGGTTCAGCAACACCCCGGAAATCGGGCCGCCGACCACTCCCGAAAGCGGGGCTGCCGTCATGAAGCGCGCCACCGTTCGCGCTCTCGCCGACAACGGAAACCAGCTCCGAAGATAAAAAATCACTCCCGGATAAAAGCCCGCTTCCGCGGCCCCGAGCAAAAAGCGCACTGTATAGAAGCTGCGCACCGACGTCACAAAGATCATGGCCGAGGAAATCACTCCCCAGATCATCATCAGCACTGCAATCCACCGCTTCGCCCCCACCCGCTGCAGCACCAGGTTGCTCGGCACCTGAAACAGGAAATACCCCACAAAGAAACAGATCCCCGAACCCAGGCCGTACTGTGCATCATTCAAATGAAGGCGCGGCTGCATCTGCAGCGCCGCAAAACCCACATTGATGCGATCGAGATAAGCCACGATGTAAAGAAGGAAGAGAAACGGCACCAGCCGCCAGGTCAGTTTTCCGATCACGACCCGTTCCATCCGGCCTTCGGAAGCAGTTGTCACGCCACCCGCGCCCGGCGTGACCGTATCAAGATCTCTTCCCAACAGTCTTCTCCGATCTCGGAGTGTGCCCGTCACCAAAAACGGATTAAGTATGAAGACCCCAGCCAAACGATCCTTCGTGCCACCTTCGTGCCCTTCGTGGTTGCCGCTCTGGCTACTCCAACCCCATCCGCCCCCGAATCTCCGCCACTATCTCTTCCGGAGCCGGCCCCACGTCCACGACCACCGCATCCCGCGGCTCTTCGAGAACCGCGAACTGGTCCGCCAAAATCGACTCAGTCGCAAAATGTCCATGCCGATCGCGCAGCCGCGATCGAATCAGCTCGTAACTCCCCTTCAGATAAACCAGTCGCACTTCCCCACCGACTCCCAGCTTCTCGCGATAACTCCGCTTCAATGCCGAGCAACCCAGCACCACGTTCTTGCCCTCCGCCAGCCACTTGACGATCGCCGCCTGCATCGCCGCCAGCCAAGGCTCCCGGTCCGCGTCGGTCAACACAATCCCGCGTGCCATTTTCTCCACGTTCGTTGCCGAATGAAACCGGTCTGCGTCCGCGAACTCCCACCCCAACTGCGCCGCCAGCAGGCTGCCCACAGTCGTCTTCCCCGACCCCGTCACCCCCATCAGGAGCACGATCAACCTCATCTCCCAGACGCCGCGCTATTTCCGGTAGGTTTTCGCCGACCCGTTCCGCGCATTGACCACCGTAAAGCTCGCATCCCACTCTGCCGCGACCTTGATCCAATACCCGCGATCCTTGTCGCCTTCCTCGGGGTTCGCAATGAAAGACTCCTCCACGTTGTGCTGCGCGCCACCTTCCACGGAGTAGTGCAGCTGCCATAAATCCTCGAGGCCCGGCGAGTCGTGCACCGTCTGCCACGCCTCCGGCGATCCGCCTTTGCGCGCGCCGTTGTCCATCACCGCCACCCTCGGATGCACCGCATGCACCAGCGCCCGCGCATTCGACTGCGCCAGCCCGTGATGGCTCACGACAAACAGATCGACGCCGCCGATCAGATTCTTCGGACACACCAATTCGAGCTCTTTTTTCTTGGTCAAATCTCCCAGGTCGAGCACCCGAAAACTTCCATACCTGACCAATAGCCCGAGAGAGCGCGCGTTCTCGGAATCATCCTCCGCCGCCTCCGGCTCGTCGGCGCACAAGGAATTCTCCTCGCCGGCACCCGCCACCGCCGTCGCCACATGTTCCCCCACCGCCGTCAGCACTCGCACATCCAATCCTTCTATCGGAATCGTGTCGCCGGGTTTCACCACCAGGTGTTTGGCGTGCGCCAGGACCTTCTCATAGGCCGCGTAATCCGTCCGTGTCACATCCGAGTTCTCTAGATTGGGTCCATGATCCACAAACGTCCCCACCTTGATCCGCTTTTCCAACTGCGGCGCGCCGCCCACGTGGTCCCGGTGATAGTGCGTGATCACCACGTAGTCGATCTTCTTCACTCCCGCTGCCTTCGCCGCCGCCGCGATCCGCTTGGCATCCCGCCCGTCAAACCCGGCCCAGCCCGTGTCTACCAGCAGCGACTGTCCCGCGGGAGTCACGAACAGCGTCGCCTGCCCCCCCTCCACATCCACAAAATAGATCTGCAACGATTCGGCTCTCTTAACCTTCCCCTCGCAAGGCATCGCCAGCAGAGACCCAAGCAGAACAACGCCGCCCAACCATCGCCCTTGAAATCGCCTTCTCCGCATAGGCCAGCATGGTACGCGATCACTGCCCCGAGTAAAAGCTGTCCGGGTCCGAACCTCCTGTTCTCGGTCATCCCGAGTGCGGTGAGGGCCAGCCGAACGGAGTCGAGGGACCCCATGTTGGGCGGCGGTGCCCGCGGCGGTTTTTTTTCACCACTTCCGACCAGCCCCCTGTCACTCCGCGTCCAGTCCCCCACAAACACGAAACCGCCGGCCCTCCAGGCTTGAACCAACCTGTCGGAACCGGCGGCCTTGATTTATCCCAAAGTACAGCTGCCGACTCAAGCAGCTTTCTTCTGGGCCTTATACTTTGCCCAACGAGCCCGCTGCGCCGCCGCGATTCTCCGCCGCGCTGCCACGGACAGCACTCGTTTCGGTCGGAGCCCAGAGCCCCCGCTCGTACCCATCTGCCGTAGAGCGGTAATCGCGGCTTCTACCCGACCCAATTTACTTTGCAGACTCTTCTGTTCTGCTACTAATGAATCCACTGCTCTTGCTAAGTTAGACATGTAACCCCCTCGCGGGAGATTCTAGCAAACTGCGATCGCTCTGTGGAGCAGGATATTTCCCCCCTAACCCGCGCCCGATCTGGGAAGCACAGGTGCTCGCTGCATTTATCTTCCCACCAAGACCTCGCCTAACATCCCTTTCCCTCGCTTCCCTGGAGTATCTGAGTCTTAACTGGGCACCTTTAGCCATCCGAAGTATTGTTACTTGCTCACCGTTGCAGTTCGGGGCCGACTCAGGGGCATCTAGTCCGTTTTAGCAAGGAGCGCAGCGATGAAGAAGCCTACCCGCGAGGTCCCCAACTGCCCTTTACCAACCGATCCTGCCAACCCCACTGGCCGCCGCTTTCTCCGAACCACTGCGCCGCGACCGCTCCTTCTCTTCTGCTCACTCGCCCGGCCGGTTAGGGCAGCCAAGAATACGCCGTACGGCCCGCCCTGCACTGCTTTCATTCTGACGCCGAGCGCAGCGCAGGCGTAGGAATCCGCTTTCCCACCGGCCTCCGCGCTGTTAACCGTTCTCCTTTGCCTCCTCTGCGGCGGTTCTTTGCTTCCTTTGCGGTTAAAAGCTCTTCGCACAGCTCCGCGCACAGACCCGATACCCCCCCGTAACTCACATATACGCGCCTCCACCGCAAACGGATTTCAGCCTCTCGCAAGAAACTCTCCGCAATCCGCCCGCCCACCATCCCCGTACTCAAGCTGGATTCGCAAACTTCATCCCCTGAAAGGATCTAGAAACATGAACCGCAAATTGCTCGTAACTTTGGCCATCGTGGCGCTCGCCATCAACTCCGCCGTCGCTGGTATGAACAATCCGGTCGTCGGTGGCAAAGAAATGTATCCCACCAAGAACATTATTGAGAACGCCGTCAACTCCGCCGATCACACCACCCTCGTCGCCGCCGTGAAAGCCGCTGGCCTGGTCGAGACCCTCGAAGGCGCCGGCCCCTTCACCGTCTTCGCTCCCACCAACGAAGCCTTCAACAAGCTGCCTGCGGGCACCGTCGACACCTTGCTGAAGCCCGAAAACAAATCCACGCTCACCAAGGTACTCACCTATCACGTGGTCGCCGGCCGCCTCAGCAAGTCCGATTTGATGAAGAAGATCAAGGCAGGCAACGGCTCCGCCGAACTGACCACTGTCGAAGGCGGTAAACTCTGGGTCACCCTGCACGATGGCAAGCACCTCATGCTCAAGGACGAAAAAGGCGGCACCGCTCTGGTCACCATCGCCAACGTCTTTCAGTCTAACGGCGTGATTCACGTCATCGACACCGTCGTCATGCCCAACTAAGCAAGCGAACTAACAGGCCTCTAACAAACAAACTCGTCGTCGAAACAGAAGGTTCGTATCAGGGCGCGCCTTCAGGCGCAAGGGACTCGGACTCGAGTTTCGCGGCAATCCAAGACTCCCCGCTTCTTCATCCCTTTCGAGGGCCGGGCGCAAACGTGTCCGGCCCTCCTGTCTCTACTCGCGCTCTCGCTTCCCGAATGCCGACCCCCGGCCCCTTGTCGTCCGGGCACCCCTGGTGTACAACCCAATCCCATGAACCGCCTCCTGCTCGGCGCGCTGTGCGGCATGGCCTTCGGCCTCACGGATGTCCTGATGACCGTCTACGGCAATCACCCCGAACGCACCACCAGCATGATGCTGCAGGCCTTCTCCAGCCGCTTCGCCATCGGATTTCTCGCCGCCAACATCTCCCTGCGTGTCCACCCCGTTTTGGCCGGCGCCATCGTCGGCCTGCTGGTCAGCCTGCCCGACGCCTTCGCCCTCAAGTCCTACCCCGGAATCCTCGGCACCGGCCTGCTCTTCGGCGCACTCACTGGATTGGCAGCCAAACTGTGGGGAGCAAATTGAAAACGATGGGTTCAAGGTCATTTGTCACCCTGAGCGCAGCGAAGGGCCTGCTATCTCCTCAGACAGAGATCGGCTCACTTTTCCGGCCGCGTCGCCATGAGCACTTCCTGCAACCGGATCGGAGGACAAAGCGCCTCGCCGCTCTCAGCGGCCTCTGGCGCACACGGTCGGAAACCGGGTCATCGTCCCCACCCAGGAATCTGGACATGCACCCCAGTAATGCACTACCCGCCACCGAAGGGCCATTCCACACCGGACCAAGCGCCCTTAGCATCGGGGTCATGGCGGAGTGCTCTATGTTGGAAAATGCGTTTTGCAGCGACCTGTTTACAAACCTCGCGCAGCGCTACGAGGAAGATCCCGATCAGTTCGTCCATCTGCCCCAACCGACCGTGGCCTCGGCCATGGCCCGGCAGGCAGTCGCCGAACTCCGGAACGAAGGCTATGTCGAAGAAGAAGTGCGCGGCGTGATTCGTCTCACCGAACGCGGCTACCGGGCCTATAAGAAGAAGTCGTCCCCGGCGCGCCGCCTTTGGGCATAGCGGGGTCCACTAGGTAGCGACGGCATCTTTGCCGCCGTCGCAGAGAGCCTGCCCTGAGCTTGTCGAAGGGGCGCCCTCGCCCGTGGCCGAACCCTCCCGCGCTCCTGCGCTCACCCCTTTTCGCCGATATCGCTCACACCGGGCAACTTCAATTTCCCAAAAAGGGCCACCCCACGCCTGCGCCCGACCCCCGCCCCGAAGCCGGTCCGCCACCTCGCATCGCTTGTCTTTCCATTGACTCCCGGCCACCGCCCCCCCTAATATGGCACCGCACCGGGCCCTCGGGATTTTGGGGAATCCCCCCGATGATCAGCCAAACCATCTCGCACTATAAGATCGTCGAGAAACTCGGCGGCGGTGGGATGGGTGTGGTCTACAAGGCCACCGACACCCGATTGCACCGGTTCGTCGCCCTCAAATTTCTTCCGCCCGATCTCTGTCGCGACGCCCAGGCCCTGGCCCGCTTCCAGCGCGAAGCCCGCGCCGCCTCTGCCCTCAACCACCCTAACATCTGCACCATTTACGACATCGGCGAACACGACGGCACCGCCTTCATCGCCATGGAATTTCTCGATGGCTGGACGCTCAAGCACCTGATCCGCGGCACCCCCATAGATAACGAGCGCCTGCTTTCGCTCGCCCTCGACCTCGCCGACGCCCTCGACGCCGCTCACTCCGAAGGCATCGTCCACCGGGACATTAAGCCCGCCAATATCTTTGTCACCAAGCGCGGCTCAGCGAAGGTCCTCGACTTCGGCCTCGCCAAGCTCACCCCGGTCTTCGACCCTGACGACAAGACGCTCAACGTGGAGGCTACCGCCGCCGAAAGTGCCGACCACCTCACCAATCCCGGCGCCACGGTCGGCACCGCCGCCTATATGTCTCCCGAGCAGGCCAAGGGCAAACAACTTGATTCCCGCACCGACCTGTTCTCCTTTGGCGCCGTCCTCTACGAGATGGCCACCGGAGCCTTGCCCTTCCGCGGCGACACTTCGGCCACGATCTTCGACGGCATCCTGAATCGCCCCCCGCTCCGCCCCCTTCGTCTCAATCCCGATCTCCCTCCCAAGCTCGAAGAGATCATCAGCAAGGCGCTCGAAAAAGATCGCGATCTCCGCTACCAGGTCGCCTCCGAGATGCGCGCCGATCTCCGCCGCCTCAAGCGCGAAACCAGTTCCAGCAGCACCGGCCAAGCCTCCTCCGGATTTTCTCCCGACCCGGCGCCGCACGTTGAGCCAACTCATCTCACCCCGCTGCCCCCCGCCACCCATGTAAGTGACAGTTCCGCCGTTTTCGAGGTTGTCAAGCAGCACAAGTGGGTCGTGACCGCCATCGGAGTCGCCGCCCTGTTCGTCCTTGCCATCGCCGGCTACGGCGTCTACTCCATGTTCCACACCGGGCCCGCCCACTTCCAGACCTTCACCATCAACCAGGTCACCACCTCCGGCAAGGCCGCGCTCA